>NPIE01001255.1_pt1 | contig 45694 bp, 36 predicted proteins | sample 8637661 | NCBI WGS metagenome assembly NPIE01 (sample SAMN07420842, study PRJNA396082) | bioreactor metagenome | isolation source: sample BA12 brine-fed electro-methanogenic bioreactor BA | place: Japan: Kochi | collected 2016-12-09 | reverse complement strand
CTCCGTCACAGTATTACCAGTTACGAAGAGCTCTGCCGCTGTTTTCCCGACCGGATCGATCCGGCCGTCGCCGAGGTCATCGAGCGTTATCCGCTGCGCATCAATCCCTATTACCTGAAACTGATCCGAACAACCGGCCTGCCGCTTTTTCTACAGGCCGTTCCTCATCCGGAGGAACTGCGCGACCCTGTCGGAATTCCCGATCCGCTCGCCGAAGAAACGCTCAGCCCGGTCCCCGGTATCGTGCACAAGTACCCGGACCGTGTCCTTTTTCTGGTTACGAGCCAGTGCGCGCTCTATTGCCGTTTCTGTACCCGCAAGCGGCACGTCGGTCGGCCGAGCATGCCGGGTGGTGGCGAGTCATCGTTTGCTGCCGGTCTTGATTACCTGAAAGCTCACCCGGAAATCAAAGATGTCCTGCTCTCCGGCGGCGACCCGCTATTGCTCGACGACGACCGGCTCGACGAAATACTTGCCGCACTGCGGGCCATCCCTTCGGTGGAAATCATCAGGATCGGCAGCAGGGTGCCGTGTACCCTGCCAATGCGCGTGACCAAGAAACTGTGCCGGATCCTTAAGCGGTACCATCCCCTTTTCATCAATACCCACTTCAACCATCCGGCGGAATTGACCGACGAAGCGCAGCTCGCCTGCCACCGCCTTGCCGATGCCGGGATTCCTCTCGGCTGCCAGACCGTTCTTCTCCGGGGAATCAACGATTCGCCGGCAATCCTGCGCGACCTGTTACGCGGCCTGCTGCGTCTGCGGGTCAAACCGTACTACCTGTTCCAGGCCGACTTGACCAACGGCACCGATCACTTCCGGACGACCATCGACGAAGGCCGAGCCATTATGCGAGAATTGATCGGCCATCTATCCGGCATGGCCATCCCCACGTACGCCCTCGACGCTCCGGGGGGTGGCGGAAAAATCCCGCTGACTCCCGAATATCAGGTGGCAAGCCATGATATCTTCCGGTTTCAATCCTACCGCGGTGAACTCTGCAGCTATCCAGAACCGCCCCCGCCCCCGACTCATTTTTCACCGTGAAAACTTGCAACGTTTGATTCGAAAACGATATAGTAGGTGATAACATCTATCACGCGCCTGCTGCTCGTTATCCGTCCCGCTCTCCTCGCCGTCCATCGGCGGCACCATGGCGGCGGCAGGGCGCAAGCTTGCGGGACGAAGCGAGATCGCCGCCACAATCACGAGCAGTACGGGACTTTTATGGATCACGACGAACTATTGAGAACGGTGCTCGCCTCCGATGAGCTGCCAACCCTGCCGACGGTCGCCTCCAAGCTCATCACGCTGACTTCTCGAGAAGATACGACACTGACCGATATCGCCGATCTGATCGCGCAGGACGTATCGTTGTCGGCAAAAATACTCAAGGTGTCCAATTCATCCTTTTACAGTTTTCCGCAACAGATCGGCTCCATCAAACAGGCCGTATCGATCCTTGGCACCAACGCGGTGCGAAGTCTCGTCCTCTCCTTCTCGTTCCTCTCGATCCGTAACGGATCGCGCAAGAGCCGCTTTGATTTCGCCAAATTCTGGGAACGGTCGCTGGCTGCCGCCGTCGCCTCAAAACTGATTCTGGAAAAGGTCAAGGGGATCGATACCGAGGAGGTATTCATTTCCGGGCTTCTCCAGAATCTTGGAGAATTGATCTTTGCCCGTACCTTTCCCGACACCTACGAACAGGTTATCGAGGCGGTTGCGGACAATCAGTATGACCTGCTCAATGCCGAACAATCGCTGCTCGGAATCACCCACTGCCATATCGGCTATCAAGTCGCCAAAAACTGGTCTTTCCCGGAAACCCTACTGCAACCGCTCCGCTTTCATCATCGTCCGGCCGACTACCAGGGCAGCGACCGGACCATCCTGGCCACGATCAAGGCCGTCTATCTCTCCGATCTGCTGATCAATATCCTCTTTTCCAGCAAACCGGAAGAATACCACAAGCAATTTCGCAAAGAAGCAAAAAAGCTTCTTGGACTGACCAACGAGGATATTGAGGACATCCTGGAGAAAGTCCATATCAGCGTCGTTCAGGCCGGTGAATACTTCGGCCTGAAGATGAAACACACCAAATCAATCCAGGAGATCCTGCAGGAGGCAAATATCCGGCTCAGCCTGCTCAATCTGGATTACGACCAGATGAACAAACAATTGGTCGCCGCGAAGATCGAACTGGAAAACCTTACCCGGGAACTGGAGAAAAAAAACAAGATTCTCGACAATCTCGTCCACATCGATGGCCTGACCGAGATTTACAACCACCGTTATTTCCAGACGGCTCTTGATCGCGAGATCGACCGCTCTATCCGCCAGGACGCCTCAGTGTCCCTGCTGTTCATCGATATCGATCATTTCAAAAAGTTCAACGACACCTACGGCCATCAGTTGGGCGACGAGATTCTTAAAGATTTCAGCTCGCTGCTCAAATCTCACCTGCGCACCTACGACACCCTTGCCCGTTACGGCGGCGAGGAATTCGGTGTTATCCTCCCGGCTACCGATGGTGATACCGCACTGCTCGTCGCCGAAAAACTCCGGGCCGAAATTGACGATAACGAATTTCTCGTCGATTCTGAAAAACACCATGTCACTGCCAGCTTCGGCGTCTGTTCGAGTCGCCCCGGCGTTGAGGACGATTTTTCCAAATCACAGCTGATCAGTCGGGCCGACCAGGCACTCTACGAAGCCAAGCGCCAGGGGCGAAACCGGGTCTGCCTCTGGACCCCGAAAAAGAAATGGTTCCGCTTGTAGCATAACCGGACGCAGGCCGACGATGGCCGCCAACCACCAATAAAGGATACCTGATCACCATGCCGAACACCTCGCCACACCACTGTTCATCAACCGATAATTCTCCGGTCACCGTCTGAAACGTCTATGGATCAGCACGATATCACGATTAATTACAGTTTTGATCTGGCCAACGGGACGAAAAAGCGCTTTCTCATCAGACTCGACCCGGCAACCTCGCTGATGCGCCCCTCTTCTTATAGCAAGGCGGAATGGACCAAACTGGCAACCCACCAGTGCACGTGTTGCCGGCTCGATCGCGAGCGAATCGGCCATTGCCCGGTGGCGCTCAACATCGCCGATCTGGTCACTGCGTTCAGAGACATCCTGTCGCATGAATCATGCACGGTATCGTGCATCACCACTGAACGAACAACCATCAAAGAGACTATCGTCCAGGACGGTTTAAGCTCGATCATGGGCATCATCATGGCCACCAGCGGCTGCCCGACCCTTGATATCCTCCGTCCGATGGCCAGGTTTCATCTCCCCTTCGCAACCGTTGACGAGTCGATGTTCCGCATCGTATCAGTCTACCTGCTGCGCCAGTATTTTATCGAAACGGATGGTGGAAAGCCAGATTATCACCTTGATCGCATCAAACAATACTGGCGGCAGATCGAACAGGTCAACGAGGGGATGCTCAATCGGATTCGCTATGCAGCGGAGCTCGACGCCGACAAGAATGCCATCGTCATCCTCAATTGCCTGGCCCAGATCTTACCGATGGAAATTGACGAAAATCTCAACTCGCTGCGACCATTTTTCTTCCGCCAGGAACAGCCGCTCGAGCCGTAGGCAACCGGATGGACTAGAGCATATTTTCCGGGTCGACATCGATCAGCACCCGCTGCCCCCCCGATCGCTGAAAAGATGCTGCCAGGAAATCGGTCAACCGGTGCAGGTTGGCCGTATCTGTCGACTTGAGCAGGATCTGCCAGCGATACTGGTCGCGCAACCGTTCGATAGCCGCCGGCGCCGGCCCGAGCACTGAGATCTGTGAGGACAACGCATTGCCGCTGATCCACTGCCGCGCTCCCCGACCGATTTCCTCTGCCCGTGCGCGCGCCCGCGACTCCTGCCGATCTTCAACGAGAAAGAACACCAGCCGGGCGAACGGCGGAAAACCGGCGGACGCCCTGATTTGCACCTCCTGTTCGGCCAGATCGGTATAACGGTGTTCGGCCGCCAGTCCGATGGCGTAGTGATCCGGTTGCAGGGTCTGAATGATTACCCGACCGGGCGTATCGCCTCTTCCGGCTCGCCCGGTGACCTGGGCGATGAGTTGATAGGTCTTCTCGGCGGCGCGATAATCGGGAAAACCGAGTCCGCTGTCGGCAAGCACGATTCCGACCAGGGTCACATCGGGAAAATGTAACCCTTTGGCCAGGATCTGTGTGCCGACCAGCACATCAAGCTCTCTCTTGCCGGCCGCCTTGAGCAGACCGAGAAACGTGCGGCGATCGGCGGCGATATCTGAATCGAGTCGGGCGATCCGCGCCTCGGGCAACAACGCCGCCACTTCCTCACCGACCCGTTCGGTGCCGAAGCCGACGGGATGCAGCCTGGTCGAGCCGCAAATCGTGCAATTCGTTGAAAACGGGAGGCGGTAACCACAATAGTGGCAGAGCAGCAAATGCGGTCGTTTATGCAGGTTCATGGTCACTTTGCAATGACGACATTCGACCATCGTACCACAGTCGAGACAGACAACTGACGATGAAAATCCCCGCCGGTTGATCAGCAGGATGCTCTGCTTTCCCTGGTCGAACGTCTCCTGCAGGGCCGCTTTTAATTCCGGATGAAACAGTCCTGCCCCCTGCCGCTGCTGCTTTTTCAGGTCAACGATCGCCACTTCGGGCAGGCTTCGACCGCCTACCCGCCGGGTCAGCTGCAGCAGCTCGTATTTGGTGCTGCGCCCGTGTTGATAACTGGTTACCGACGGGGTCGCCGAACCGAGAATCACCACCGCATCATTCATTTTCGCCCTGACGATGGCGACATCACGAGCCTGATAGCGCAGGCCGTCCTGCTGTTTGAAGCCTCCGTCATGCTCCTCATCGACAACCACCAGACCGAGGTCGGGCAGCGGTGCAAATACGGCTGATCGTGCGCCGACAACGATCTTCGCGGCGCCGGAGAGGATCCTGCTCCATTCATCGAACCGCTCGCCCGGAGACAATCCGGAATGAAGCAAGGCCACCAGCGGACCGAAGCGAGATACAAAATGCGCCTCGAGTTGTGTGGCCAAGGCTATCTCGGGCACCAGGACCAACACGCCACGCCCCATTTTCAATGTCCGTTCGGCAGCGGCAAGGTAGACCTCGGTCTTGCCACTGCCGGTAATGCCGTGCAACAGGAAGGTGCGATAGGCTTGCCGCTCGAGCGGCTCCACGATGGCATCGATGGCCGCCCGCTGCTCGTCGCTGTGGTCTTCGATACGCGGGTAAAACGGCAACAGGTCGCCCAACGGGCTGCGATAAACCCGGCGATCCAGTGCGGTAACCAGACCTTCCGCCACCAGGGTCTCGATGATCCTCGCCCCGTAGGGATACTTGGCTGCCAGTTCCCGGCGCGGAACATCGGTGGCGCCGCTGTCGGCACCAATCGCTGCCACGGCCAGCAAAGTTTTGACCTCGGCCCGGCCCGACTCTCGGCCGATCTTTGCCAGCACCCACCGCTCGATCAGCGCCATTGCCGCGGCATCATCCGCAGCACCACCGATGTCCCGGCCCAGTTCCTCGTCGATTCGATAGCACCGCTCGAGCTTCTTGCCGACCGAATCCTTGCTGCACCGTTTGATCACGCGCACCGCCCCGGCATCGATCAGTCGATTGATCGTTGCCCTATCGCGCCTGTCGGCGAGTACCTTTTTGCTCTCCCTCGGCGACAGGGAACCGGCGGACATAAGCCTGGCCAACCAGCCTTCGGCAGGTGTGCCGGTCAACCGATCTCCGGCCTCACCAACGCCCTTATTTTCTGTCAGGCATATGACTGGTTCAACACTGACCTTCAAGCCGCCGGGCAGCGCTGTCTTGATCACCTGGCCGACGGGATAGTGGTAATAGGCGGCCAGCCAGCGAAACAACTCGACCATGGCTGCAGGGAACAACGGCACGGCATCGATGAGCTCAAAGACCTCCTTAAGTTCGATCGAGACGTCCTGACGTTGTCCGACGGTCAGGATATAACCGCTGGCCCGGCCACCACCGAAGGGGGCGAAGACCCGGCGCCCGATCAGCGTCCGGTCCGGCTCTTTTTCGTCGACCAGACTATCCGGCAACAGATAGGAGTAGGTCTGCCTGACCGGGGCGGCGACGGCAACCTCCACACACCTCATAACGAAGCAATCGTCTCCTGCAGAAAACTCTTGAAGGACGGGCCGAGCTCGTTGTGACGCAATCCGTACGCGACGATTGCCTGCAGATAGCCGAGTTTATCCCCGGCATCATACCGGGTACCCTCGAATTCATAGGCATACATCTCTCGTCGTTTGCACAGGGCGAGCAAGGCGTCGGTCAACTGGATCTCACCACCGTGTCCTGGCGTGGTGTTACTGAGGATGTCGAAAATGTCCGGTTTCAGGATATAGCGGCCGATGATCGCCAGGTCGGAATCGGTCGTGCCGGGCGCGGGTTTTTCGACCATACGGGAGACTTTGTAGGTTCGTTCACGACCGTTGGCCTCTCCTTCGACAATACCATACTGGTACGTCTGCTCATGCGGCACGCGTTGCACGGCAACGATGGACTCGCCCACGTCGCGATACAACTCGAGCATCTGCCGGGCGCACGGCACATCGCTGAGCACCAGGTCGTCGCCGAGACAGACCATGAACGGTTCATTGCCGACGATATGACGGGCCGTCCAGATGGCGTGACCAAGGCCGAGCGGTTTTTTCTGTCGTACCGAGACGATATCGATCAGGTTGGAAATCATGTCGAGTTCTTTGCCGAGCGTCGTCTTGTTCTTTTCCCGGAGGACGGCGTCCAGATGGAAGTTATAGTCGAAATGGTTCTCGATAGCCGACTTCCCTTCACTGGTGACGAAAATGATCTGCTCAATCCCGGAGTTAACTACTTCTTCGACGATATATTGGATGGTCGGCCGATCGACGATGGTCAACATCTCTTTCGGTATGGCCTTGGTCGCCGGCAGGAACCTGGTTCCCAGTCCGGCAACGGGAATAACTGCTTTACGGATGTCCATGTACTTATCCCCTTTCGTGATGACAGCAGAAACGATTATATGGTATAGCAACCATTTCTCAGGAATCGGATTTTTACCATAAAAGCACTGTCTCAGCCATCGTTTTCATGGAGTTCTCCTACCCATCAGCGCTGCCGATCACCCCGTTCATTCCCGAGATCACGGCACTTCTCAAAGAACATCGGGTCGTCGTTATTGCCGGCGAGACCGGTTCCGGCAAAACCACTCAATTGCCGAAAATCTGCCTCGATCTGTTCTTCGACCGGCCGGGTCTGATCGGCTGTACACAACCGCGTCGCATCGCCGCGACAACGGTGGCCCAGCGCGTCAAGGAAGAACTCAGTGGTCACGGCTATCTGGTGGGCAGCAAGATTCGCTTTCACAACCGGACAACACGAAATACCCGGATCAAATTCATGACCGACGGGGTGTTGCTGGCAGAGACCCGGCAGGATCCGTTCCTCAACCGGTATCGCTGTATCATCGTGGATGAGGCGCATGAACGCAACCTCAACGTCGACTTCCTGCTGGGCTACCTCCACCGCCTGCTGAAAAAGCGGAACGATCTGCAACTCATCATCACTTCGGCGACCATCGACACGAGCGCGTTTGCTGCTCATTTCGGCCAGGCACCGATACTGCGGGTCACCGGTAAAACCTACCCGGTGCAGATCGTCTACCAGCAACCCGATGAAACCGACGAGGACAGCTCCTACGTGGACGCCTGCGTCGACGCGGCGACACAGCTCTGCTCATCTTATCCGCCCGGCGACATCCTGATTTTTCTGCCGACGGAAAAGGATATCAGAAATTGCTGTGAGGTGTTGCGCGGGCGCCTGCCGCAACGCCGTGTCCTGCCGTTGTTCGGCAGGCTGCAGACTGCCGACCAGCAGCAGATCTTCAAGCAGCAGCAGTCGCTCAAGATCGTTGTTGCCTCAAATGTCGCGGAAACCTCGCTGACCGTTCCCGGGATTCGCTACGTCATCGATTCCGGTCTTGCCCGTATCGCCGTCTACAATCCCCGGGCGCGCACCACCAACCTGCCGGTAACAACCATCTCCCGGGCCAATTGCGATCAGCGCGCCGGCCGCTGCGGCAGGATTGGACCAGGCATCTGCTTGCGTCTCTACAGTGAGGAGAACTATCTGAATCGCCCGCAATTCCCGGTTCCGGAGATCCAGCGCGCCAACCTCGCCGAAGTCATCCTGCAGATGGTATCGCTCAAACTTGGCGACCCCTTTGCCTTCCCCTTCCTCGACCCGCCTAAACCGGGCGCAATCCGGGAAGGCTACCGCATGCTCAATGAACTCGGCGCCCTTACCGACGACGGTCACCTTACCAAAAACGGATCGATCATGGCCCGGTTGCCGATCGATCCGGTCATCTCCCGGATTCTCATTGAAGCGGAAAAAAACAAGTGCCTCAGAGAAATTGTCGTCATCGCCGCAGCTCTGGCCATCCAGGACCCGCGGGTCCGGCCGGCCGACAAGGAACAACTCGCCGATCAGGCACATGCAACATTTCAGCACCCGCAGTCCGATTTCCTGATGCTGCTGACCATCTGGAACCGGTGCTTTGCCGAAATCGGCAGCTTTTCCTGGTCGGCTCTGAAACGGTTCTGCAGCCGCTATTATCTGTCTTTCCAACGGATGCGGGAATGGATCGACCTGCACGAGCAATTGAGTCGTCTGCTATCCGAACAACACCGGTTCACCTTCAACGATGTTGAAGCCTCCTACGAGGCCGTGCATCGGGCATTGCTCGCCGGTCTGTTCCGGCAGTGCGCGCGCAAAACAACCGGTGCGAACTACCAGGGCATCGGTAACCGCGAACTGGTGATCTTTCCCGGCAGTCACCAGCACACCAGGGGCGGGCCGTGGATCATGGCCGGCTCTTTTATCGAGACGTCGCGCCTGTTCGCGCTCACCGTCGCCACCATCGAACCGGAATGGATCGAATCCGCGGCCGCCGCCTTCTGCAGCTATTCCTGGACGAACCCGCGCTGGCAGAAAAAGACCGGTCGGGTCATCGCCGATGAAACCGTTTCCCTCTACGGACTGGTCCTGATCAGCGGCCGGACGGTTAATTTCGGTTCTCGGGATGAAAAGAATCGCCCCGAAGCGCGGAAAATCTTCATCCAGCAGGCCCTGATCGACGGCCACATCAGCGGTTCCTTCCGGTTTCTCCAAGACAACGAGCAGTTGCTGACTCAATGGCGAGAGGCTGAAGCCCGGTTGCGGAAACGAGATGTCATCGTCGATGATGGCGTAATCTTTGATTTTTACGACAGTAGACTGCTTCCCTCGGTCTACGACCGGAACTCTCTGATCAAGGCCATCAAGCGTGACGGCGAGCAGCACCTGTTGATGACCGAGGCCGACATCCTACTGCGGGCGCCCGGCGACAGAGAACTGATCGACTACCCGCCGACAATCCACCACGGCTCGATCGCTATCGAACTACGCTACCAATTCGAGCCGAGCAGCCCGGAAGACGGTGTCACTGCTCTTATCCCGGAACACCTGCTGGACAGCCTCAAAGCCGAGATCTTCGACTGGTTGGTGCCGGGGTTGCTGCCGGAGAAGACCGCCTTCCTGATCAAGGGGTTGCCGAAGCGACTCCGGAAAAGACTCATCCCGGTCAACGAAACGGTTACGCGACTCCTCGATGAAATGCCCATTGGCAAAGGTTCCTATCTGAAAGAAATGACGAAGGCCATCGCCAAGCTCTACAACACGACCATTCAATCGGGCGACTGGCCGATGGAATTGCCCGACCATCTGCGCATGCGCTTTGTCGTTGTCGATCAGAGCGGCAGGGAGAGCCGCTCCGGCAGAGATCTGGATTCCCTGCGCCGTCACTCCAGCCAGCCGTCGGAGAAACGGGCGGCCGGTCGCCTGCACCCCGACGACGAGACACTGGTCCGGGAATTGGCCGACGCCGTTTTTCTCTCCTGGCAGTTTGCCTCGGTCAAACCTCGTTTGCACCTGATCTCCGAAACCGGCCTGACCGTTGGTACACTCTTACCGGCCCTTGAACCGATATCGGGAGGAAACGGTGTGCGGGTAATCTATCTTCCCGACCCGGACGATGCCCGGCGTCGCACCGCAACGGGCGTGCATTGTCTTCTGCAGATCAGCTTCCAGGATCAGTCCCGCCAGCTGAAACGTTATCTCAAGACGGCCTTTTCCGGCCCGTCGTCGACCTGGCTCAGTTCATCGCTCGGCTCGGCCGGCAACGCCAGGGAAGCGATTCATCGCTTTGTGTTCAACGAGTTGTTTCCGGTGAATTTCGACATTTTCCAGGCCGAGGACGAATATCGGCGACGTCTCGACCAGATACGCAACAGTGGCCTTTTTGCCGGCGGACAACACCTCGTGGACAGCATCATGGCAGTTTTGCGACAACGCCGCGAGGCGGCAACGCTCATCGAGAAAATAAGGTGCGACATCCCCGGTGGAGACGCGGCCTGCATCGATCTTCAGCGCCATCTCGATCTGCTCCTGCCCACCGACTTTCTGGAGCACGCTCGGAGCAGTGACTTCGATCACCTCAGTCGTTTTCTCAAGGGCCTGATAATCCGGATCGACCGGGCTTCTCACAACCTGATCCGGGATCGGGAAAAACAGCGTCCGTTTTTGCCGCATCTCGGCAATAGCGAAAACTATGCACGTGCAGCAACCGACGCCGATTCATCCTGCCGAACGGCCTACCGTCGATATCGCTTTTTGGTTGCCGAGTTCGGTATATCCCTGTTCTCCCCGGAGCTGAAGACCAGCGAAAAGGTCTCGGAGAAGATTATCGACCGGGCCTGGCAGGAGGTATTGTCTGTCTGTCCGTCGACGCCGACAAGCAACCGGGCGCGATCATGAACAAAGTGAGCCTGGGTGTCCTGCTGTCGATCGGCGCATTGATTCTGCTGCATCAAAACCAGTGGGCCCTCGGCCTGGCCGCTTTTATTCTCGGCATATTGATTATGAATAAGCGATAAGACATCCCGGGCAAGTGATTTGACGTGATCTGTGTCATCTAACAGTGCCTCTCCGACCGAGCGCCAGAATGTTGCGCAGATCATCGAGGGTATAGGGCTTCGGCAGGGCATTGGAAAAACCGTAATCACGGCAGTGCGACATCACCGGACCGACCGGCGTACCGCTGGTAGCGATAATCCGCACATCCGCGTCGATTTCCCGCAGGTGCCGGCACAATTCGACCGCCCGAGCGTCTTCTTCTTCTCGGAGATTGATCAGCGCCGCGGCAAAGCGTGCGCCGTTCGCGATCGCTTGACGGTAAAGCGCTAGCGCTATTTCGCTGGTAGCCGCCGATACCACTTCCAAGCCAAGATATTCGATCATTGCCGCGGCGACCAGAGCGGTCTGCTCATCGCCCTCGACAAGAAGAATGCTATTTCCGGGATGCGTCACGGATGTCGCTGCCTCCTGCTGTTGTTCAAAGAGCAGCGGCAGGTAAAACGATACCGTGGTTCCCCGGAAAATTTCGGAGGTGATGACGACGTAGCCTCCGTGATTGCGCAGGGTCGAGTAGACAACCGCCAGACCGAGCCCCATTCCTTTGACGACGCCCCGCTGCTTCGTGGAATAATACGGATCGAAGATTTCCGGGATATGGCCGGCCTCGATGCCGCCGCCGTCATCGGCCAGATCGAGCTGCAGATAATCCCCGGCCGGTACGTATTGACCGGCAACAACGAGCGGTTCGGCGAAACGGACCCGATACGCACTGATCGTCACCCGGGTCGCCCCGGCTTCTGCGCTGTTGCGCAGGACATTGACAACGGCGGTGACGATCTGCTCCCGGTCAATGGAAACCGACACGTCACCGCTTTCAAGAACGATCTCGACAGTCGGTGCCGGATCGGCGGAAAAGCTGGCCACCGCCTGCTGCAAGACCGATTCGATACCGCTCGATTCCCGATCGATGATTCCATACGCCGAGGACTGGGAGATTTTCCGAACCAGCTCGACGGCGGTCTGCGCCGACATTTTGGCCTGCTCCAGCTTTTGTCTGACCTGATCGGAAGCGCCGTTGTCAAGGGCCAGCGTGGCCACCTCGATACTACCGCAGATAACGGCCAGCAGGTTATTGAAATCGTGAGCGACGCCGCCGGCCATACCGCTCAACGCGTCCATTTTCTTCACCAGTCGGATGGCCTGATCAAGTTTCCGCTGATACTCCTCAGCCCGGTATTGCCGGGTGATATCGCGGATAATACAGATACCGAAGAAATAGCTCGCACCGGCAACGGCCAGCAGGGAAACTACCAGCACGCGGTTATGCCGCCTGATCGGTCTGTCATCACCGATGGTCAACGGCTTCATGCCGCGGCCGCGCAATTCGCCGTTCAACCAGGCAGCGATCATCTCGTCATGCTCGCCCCAGTCGATGGCGACCAAATCAGAACCGATGATCCCGGCAACTTCGCAGTCGAGAATATCCAGTGCAGCCCTGTTGATATCGACAATTTTCCCGTGCTCATTGAGTTCGATCACTCCTTCGGACAGTGAGGCGACAATCTCCTCCCGATGCATTTTTTCAGCCAGGATTTCACTGGCTATGGACAGTTCGCCTCCCTGACGTTCGGACGATCCGGCCTGGTCGCCAAGCACCTTGTCAGCGGCCACGGATTGGCGATGGAATCGCTCCAATGCTTCGTGAATATTGCTGCGCATCTCGGCCAGACTACCCTTGACGATGCACAGATCGCAGGAGATGGTGGCCATGATTCGTTTTGCCTCAGCTATCGGGATGGCCGAAATAACGACGATAAATACTGTGCTGCGATCCGGGGTCTGGCGAATCACCCGGCAGAGTTGCTCGCCGCTCACCAGTGGCATCACCAGGTCGGTAAAAACGATATCCACCTGCTCCCGTTTGAAAATTTCCAGCGCCTCGAGGCCGTTCTCGGCGGTGTGCACCAGGCATCCTTCCCGCTGCACCAGGGTTGAAATCGCCTTCAGCAGGACCGGGTTGTTGTCGACGACCAGAGCCCTGGGTTGACCGCTGCTCATTGTCTCTCCCCGCGGCCCTCTGAGGCCCGCCATTGCCGCACAGCGGCAAGAATCTGATCGATAGCCAACGGTTTGCGAAAAATCTTCCAGGCACCGAGAAGCTGGGCCACTTCCAGATACTGGTCCGGCGACAACCGCCCGCCGCCGGAGATGGCGATGACGCCGACCTCGGGATACGACCGCCGAAACGAGGAAATCGTCTCGATCCCTTCCTGTACCGGCATGATCAGGTCGCAGACCACCAGGTCGACCGGCGTTTCCCGGTGCAACCGCACCCCGTCCCGGCCGTTTTCCGCCTCATAGACCGTCCACCCTTCCTTCTCGAACCAGGTCCGAAGAATGTCTCTTATTGGTGGTTCATCGTCGATAATGAGAATTTTCATTGTTGCTTCCAATCCTGGTTCCCTGACGGCACGTCACGATGAACGACAAAATAACCATCGTGAGCAAAAGATCCCTTGTTGTCGGCGGAAGACCGGTTAAAACCTGTCCCGCCACGGTTGCCATACCGCCGGTCAGGCGTCCCGACTCACTACTGCTTACCGAAGACCGACTGGCGGAAAAAGGTGGTCAGACGCACGCGTCGATCCCTGGTCCTTATCTGTTCGGGAATCAGGTCGGTCTGATGCATCTTGAGAATGGACATTTTATATTCGATATGGCTGGCCAGGCGGTTGTCCAGATACCAGGCGTACATCAGTCCCATCAACAAGCCGGGTGGAGTGAACCCTTCCTCACTGTTGACCACCCTGGTGAAATGGCAGGGAGTCACCTCCTTCATCCGTGACAGTGTAAGAAACTCGCGCAGCTCTTCATCGGTGAAATAACAAGTGCGCTCGTCAATCGGGCGCAGCAGCAGATGATAGATGTTGCCCAGCACGATGTCGCCGCACGGCAGCGGCTCCATCCGCTTTTCCAGCGCATAGTCGCCGAGCAGCGCCTGACCGACCGCGATCAGGAAGGCGACTTCGAGCTGTTTTTTGTCATCCAGACGATCCCGGCGGAGATAGACCTGCTTGTCTTCAGGATCGTAGAAGGAAAAGACGTTGTCCCATCGTTGGTCACGGCGCCATTGATCCCGTTGGACACAGGTAATGCCGTTGATCGTTGCGAAATGGGCGAGCGGGATGTCCTGGTGATACCAGATCATGTCCACCAGCTCCTCGCGAATCCGCTGTTCATCAAGGCAATCGCTACCCGCCGGCCGGAAGGAAAACGGTAGGTCGGCCAGGCGCCTGCGAACCTGCTGGTATTTTATCGCCGGCAGACAGATTGTATAGCGACTGGCAATATGCCCGGCACCGCCACCGGTGAGTTCTGCCGGGTCATTGGGCAGTGGCGGATGGCTGGCCAACTGATCGGCGAGATAGAGTGTTTTGACGGTTTGGGCGACGATCTGCGGATCATGCTGAATGACCTGCCGCTCATGGAGCGCCGCTTTCGAATAAAAGCCGCATTCGATGGCCGCAAATCCATGACGCTTCAAGACCTCCCGATCCAGATAAATGGGACTTTTCCCTTCCACGGCATAATTCTGAATGACCGACCCGGGGATATCCTGGAGGGACAGACAGAGGACCTGATCAAAGAGCCCCCGCACGCCGCCGGGTAGATTCCGGTCATAGGCCCTGATCATGTCCGAAACATGAAATTTCCGCTCCGGGTCGAGATTGCTTCTATCCGTTTCTCCGTCCTGTACCCAGAGGTTGGCGATCAGCAGCTTGAGCGCTCGCCGGTTGCTCCTCACCGCCGCGGCGATACCGGGAACTTGCATGACCGGAATGATGGAGCTATAGAGACTGCCGGGCGCCATGATCAGGATATCGGCCGAGCCGATCCGTTCAAGCAGTTGTTCCGGGACAAAGGGGTGATCGCAGAAATCAACAAAGACCTGATCGACGGGAAAGCCCCGCCTGGCCTCACTCGATTTTCTCTCTCCGGTAACCTGAACCCCGTCACTGTATTGAAAGCGCAGTTGTGCCGGTGTGGCCGTGCAGGGCATAACGGCATCCTCGCCCGCCCCGAGCAACAGTGCGCACTCGGCGATTGCATCGTAAATATGCTGACCGTAGCTGACGGCGATTCCGTTCGGGTCGTTTTGGAGCACATCATCCGGCAGGCGGCGACAGATCGCCGACAGAATGATCAGATTGCCGAGGCAATGCGGTCGCTGCAGGACATGCCGACAAAGACTGTCTGTAAAACAGAAGGACAGTGTCTGTGCGACATAGTCCTTGATCTCGGGCGGCAGGCTGTCGAGCGTCGCCCCGCATTGGTTGAGCGCATCCTCCACGGATGCCGGTCTGGTGGCATAGCGATAGTTAAAGAGCGCCGACAGAGCGCCGGCTACCTCGGTCGCCTCGGATACGGTCAATTCATAGCGTAATTGCAGCTGCTTCAACTGAATCGAACTCAGCAGCACGTGGCGGATATCACCAACGGCGATGACCGGCACGTCCTTGAGCAACTCCCCGGTCGATCCGCCGTCGTCGGTAACACAGACCACCGCCGTCGTCCGCGGAAAAACGTGTTTAAGGCCCTCGAATGGCCGTCTCGCCCAACCTCTTTGCCGGCAATCGCCGCCGATGATATTGGAAAGACCGGTACCGCCGCCGAAGACCACGACCCGCAGGTCGTCGGTCCTGGCCTCGATCAGGTTTTGGCGAAGCTCGCTGAACAGCGAATTCGATGGGAGATCGACCAGCCTCGGTCCGTCATTAAGTACCAGATCGACCAGTTTCTCCCGCAGGTCATGATGGGACAGCAAATCGAGCGGAGCCAGCTGTCTGGTGCCGAGTTCGCTGAGCAATACCCTGTTTTTTTTGATAAAGTCCTCGCTCATTGGCTCATCTTCGTCCGGATAATCACGATGCAAGTTGCGACTGGCCGGTCGCCGCCGCTTCTTCTTCCAGCATCGCCGCCACCCGAGCCAACTCTTCCCTGGTATCTACCTCGATCGAATCATGCTCGGTCAGGACTACCTTGATTTTGTAGCCATACTCAAGGGCACGGAGCTGTTCAAGTTTTTCGTAATGCTCCCATTCACCTTCAGGCAACGCGACAAACGTCAGCAAAAAACCTTTGCGATAGGCATAAAAGCCGAGGTGCTTATAGTAGGAAGGATCCGTTTCGTCCGGGTTGCGCTGAAACGGGATCGGCGACCGCGAAAAGTACAGCGCATGCATCTCTTTATCGAAAACCGTTTTGACATGATTGGGGTCGAAGATCTCCTCTTTCCTGACGATCTTGTAGATCAACGTGGACATCGGCAGAGCCGGATCGTCGAGCAACGGCGAGACCACCTGGCCGATCACTTCAACGGGGAACAGAGGCTGATCCCCCTGAATATTGACGATCACGTCATGTTCGGAAATCCCGAGCAGTTCCGCCGCTTCGGCCAGTCGATCGGTCCCGGAGACGTGATCGCCCCGCGTCATCACGCACTCGGCCTGAAACGAGGCAACGGTATCGGCGATGCGCCGGTCATCGGTGGCGACCACCACTCTGGACAACAGCGGGACCCGGCGGGCACGCTCCACCACATGCTGGATCATCGGTTTACCGCAGATCGACGCCAACGGTTTACCCGGAAACCGATTTGACTGGTAACGGGCCGGGATGATCGCAACGACCTGGACATCAGGGCTTGATTCTGGCATCTATCTCAGTATCCTCATGGTACGGATTGTTCAGGGGCGGTCAACGGATCACCCCATTACATAAATCATTTTTCAATGGATATCAAACAACGCATCACTATCAGGGCCGTCTCGAACCGCGCCGCAGATCTCGCTCTCACCGAGCGGCTCGCCGACACGCTTGGGCTTCCCCTCCGGGTGGCGGGAGACGACACCTCCGAATTTTTCCTGGCCTACCACAACGGCCGCCTGCAGGTGCACGACACCTCCCTGCCCGCCGCAGCCAATCCCCTCAGTGTCGATTTCCTGGCCGGTCCCTCCTATTATCGGTTCCTTAACGATCGTCGGATCGGCCAGCCGCTCGCCAAGGCGGTCGGGATCAAGAAAGGGGTGCGGCCTCGGATCTGTGACGTCACCGCCGGGTTTGGTGAAGACGGCTTTGTCCTGGCTTGTCTCGGCTGCCGGGTTGTCCTCGTCGAGAGATCGCCGATTATCTGGGCCCTGCTCGACGACGGGCTGCGACGGGCAGCAGCTCATCCGCTGATCGGGCCACTGGTTGCCGAGCGGATCAGGTTGCACCTGGCCGAAGCGACCAGATTTCTCGACACCACCGGCCGGTCGTTCGACACTATCTATCTTGACCCGATGTATCCGGCAACCAGGAAATCCGCCCTGAACAAACAGAGAATGCGCCTGCTCCGGGCTATCGTCGGCGATGACTCTGACAGTATTGCTCTAATGGCCGCCGCCAAAAAGGCTGATCCCGCCCGGATCGCCGTCAAACGACCGCTCAGGGCGCCGCAACTGTCGTCCGACCCCGCATCGTTTTCGATAACCGGAAAAAGCAGCCGCTTCGACGTCTACCTCCCCCCTTATTTGTGATAACCGGTTCCGGCCCGAATGGTAAAAGCGCGATACAATTGCTCGAGCAGCAGCAGGCGAGTCATGTCGTGGGTAAAGGTCATCGGTGACAAGGAAAGAACCAGGTCCGCCGCCTGGAGTTGCTCATCGGCCAGACCGAGTGGTCCGCCGATGACAAAGACCGTCTTCTTTATCCCCCGGCCGAGCAAATCTTCCAGCAATGAGGCCAGCTGCTCCGAGCTGAACTGACGCCCGGAACGATCCAGGGCAACGCGATAGCAGTTCCCGGCCTCGATGCGATCATTCAAGGCGCTGCTTTCCATCGCTTTGATTTCCTGGTCGGTTTTGCCGCTCGTTGCTTTTCCTTTCAAATAGGTCAGCGTTACCGGACAGAAGTGTCCGAGACGCGCCCTGAAGTCATCGATCCCGGCGGCCAGATAGGACTCTTTGGTCTTACCCAGCAGAAGAACTTCCAGCTTCATCAGCGGTGCTCTTCCCTTGACGGTTTCCTGGCCAACACGCGTCTCAGAATAGTGCAGAAGTGGCGATACGACAGTTCTCTTGTGATACCGGGACACGATTCACTGATGGCCTGGTAATTGGCCTCGTCAAGCAGCAGCGCCGGCACCAGGGGCCATTGCGCGCACCGCCACGGTCTGCCGTGATAAATGGAGCAACCGTTGTTATAGAAAACGCAGTGGTGGTCGACAATACGCATCTGTACTACCGATCCGGAGATCCGCCAATACCTGCGGGCCACCTCATCGCGCGACAGCTGCAAATAATCGATCATCCGCTGCTGATCGGCAGCATCGAGTGATACCGTGGTTTCTCCATGACAGCAGAAACCGCATTGTCGGCAGGCAAATAATTGTTCGAGCTCTTCCATAATCCGGATCCTGGTATCTGGTTTGGCCACTGCCAAAAAACGACCGCACCGATGATAACAGATCCGAGAAAAAGATGCCGCAGTTGAAATAGCGGCGGGGGGACATCTAGCGGCGCCAGCTCAAGGAAGGTGCGACAACGGGGCTCACGCGTAGCCGATCATGTCCCCGAAGGTTGAGATATCGATACCATAGAGCATCGCCGCCATCCGCCACTTCTCCTCATCGGCGACATCGAAGATGATATGGTCATCGGCGGGCAGGGTCAGCCAACCGTCGGCCAGCAGTTCCCCCTCCAGCTGCCCCGGCCCCCAACCGGCATAACCAAGCAAAAACAGGTATTTGTCCGGTCCTCGACCGAGGGCGATGTCTTCAAGGATCTTCGTCTCTCGCGACAGCGAAATGGTCGGTGAAATCTCCAGCCGATGCTCCGCCTGATAGTCGGATAGATAGAGGATAAAGGCCGACTCCAGTTCGACGGGGCCGCCGATATGCACCGGCGGTAATTCCTCATCCGGAACCGGCAGGTTGGCGGTGCGCAAAATCTCGCTGAGGCTGAAAAATGGGTTCGGCTTGTTGACGGCAACCCCCATGGCCCCCTCGTGACTATGTGCACAGATGAAAATCACCTGCTCTTCGAACCGGGGATCGGGCATCTTCGGCGTCGAAATCAGGAATGAACCCGTTAGGGTATCGATGACAGGCGTTTTCTCGGCAACCATTTTGGCACCCCTGCAGAAACGTGATCTGACGTGATCTTTCTGCTTTAAGCGTATCAAATAGAGACTGCAACCGTCAAGAGGGACGCTGCGGGGAACGCAGCGTACTTGTGGTTCTCCATGGTAGCCTGGCGTATTCTCGATAGAAAAAAACCTCTTTTGTCCATGACATTTTCGCTGCTATACCCTACTATTTGATTGGAGGCCCCTCCAGGCTGTGCAAAATTCTTCCATCATTGCCGGTACTGATCGGCCTGAATCTTTTTTTCTACCACGTGGTTTCTATGAATGACCTGCAAGCTGCAATCCTCGCCGCCGATTACTACGACCCGTTCCACTTCCTCGGCGTCCACGACCACCCGGACAGAACCGATTGGGTTATCTTTCGCTGTCTGCACCCCCATGCCGAGACCGCCGAACTGATCAGCGGTGACAACGAGTATCCGCTTGAACGATCCCATCCGGACGGGCTCTTCAGCATCAGCCTGCCTCGATCCGATCTGGCCTTTCCCGATCTCGATCCGTTTGACTATCGCTATCGGGTTACCTATCGCTCCGGAGTCCAGCACCTGATCAACGATCCCTATCGCTTCCCGCCGCTCCTTGCCGATCAGGATCGATACCTGTTCAACTTTGGCACCAACTACTCACTCTATAACCTGATGGGTGCCCAACTCGGCCTGCACCACCGGGTCAGCGGTACCCTTTTTCGCGTCTGGGCCCCCAATGCCCGAGCCGTTTCCGTTATCGGTCATTTTAACGGCTGGGACAACCGGGTACACCAGATGCGGGTCCTTGGCAGTTCCGGCATCTGGGAGCTTTTTATTCCGGGAGTCGTTGAAGACGAGTTGTATCGCTTTTCCATCAGGGCCGCAGACGGAACGATTCGTGAAAAATCAGATCCCTACCAATTCTTCGGCGAGTTGCGACCGAAAACCGCCTCAGTCGTCCGCGATCTTAACCGTTATTCCTGGAACGACCAGGCTTGGCTGGAGGGAAAACGGTCCAACCAACCTTATAACCGGCCGGTCGCCATATATGAAGTGCATCCCGGATCATGGCGCCGCGACCCCGATCAACCCGAGCGTTTCCTGACCTTTCGCGAACTAGCCGACCAGCTCATTCCTTACGTGAAAGACCTCGGGTACACCCACATCGAATTGATGCCGGTCATGGAACACCCGTTGGACGAATCCTGGGGATATCAGGTCACCGGGCCGTTCAGCCTGACCAGTCGCTACGGAGTGCCGGACGATTTCATGTACTTTGTCGATCAATGCCATCAAAACGACATCGGCGTCATTCTCGACTGGGTGCCGGCCCATTTCCCAAAAGACGACCACAGTCTGGCCCGCTTTGACGGCACCTCCCTCTACGAGCATGAGGATCCGCGCAAGGGTGCCCACCCGGAATGGGGGACGATGATCTACAACTACGGGCGCCGCGAGGTCAGCAATTTTCTGATTGCCAACGCCCTGTTCTGGCTTGATCGCTATCATATCGACGGGCTGCGCGTCGATGCCGTCGCCTCGATGCTCTATCTCGACTATTCCCGGAAAGATGGGGAGTGGATGCCCAATTGCTATGGCGGCAGGGAGAATCTCGAGGCCATCGAGTTTATTCGACACATGAACTCGATCATCTATGATCGCTTTCCCAACACCCTGATGATCGCCGAGGAATCGACCAGTTTCTACGGCGTATCAAAACCGGCAGACCAAGGCGGGCTCGGTTTCGGCTTCAAGTGGAATATGGGGTGGATGAACGACATCCTCAGTTATTTCAGCAAAGATCCGCTCTATCGAAAATTCCATCACAACGCACTGACGTTTTCCCTGATGTATGCCTTTTCGGAACAGTATGTGCTGCCGCTGTCGCACGACGAGGTGGTGCACGGTAAACGTTCCCTGCTGGAAAAGATGCCGGGCGACCGCTGGCAGAAATTTGCCAATCTGAGATTACTGCTGCTCAGCATGTATCTTCACCCCGGCAAAAAGCTGCTCTTCATGGGCGGCGAGTTCGGGCAGATCTCCGAATGGTATTGCAAGCGCAGTCTGGACTGGCATCTGGCGGAACAGGACGGCGATCATCGCTCGCTGATCGATTTCGTCCGCGACCTCAATCATTTCTACCGAGACAATCCGTCGCTCTGGCAACTCGACCACGATTACCGCGGTTTCGACTGGATAGACCTGGAAGATCAGGACAATTCGATCATCTCCTTTGCCCGGCTGGCCGAAGATGGGCAGGATCATCTGGTCTGTCTGCTCAACTTCACGCCGCAGACCATCTCCGGCTACCGACTCGGCCTGCCGACGGGAAACGACTACCGGGCAGTTTTCTGCTCAGACAGCGTCAACTACGGCGGCAGCTCGATCTGTCCGGAACAGCCATTTACCGCTTACCCGGAACCGCATGCCCGCGCCGACTATCACACGCTGATCACCGTTCCACCGTTGGCCGGCGTCGTGTTGAAACCATGCCAGGGAGCGTAACAGTATGACTTCGCCACCGTGTCATTCACCGCTGGCCTCGGACAAATTGAAAAAAGCCGTCCGAGCCTTTTCCGATCTGCTGGAACAATATCCGGAGAAATCGAGACATGACCTGCTTCAGCAGGTCGAACTGAACTTCGACCTGTCACCCCTGGAGTGTGAATTTCTCAACAAGTGCCTCAACCAGGAAACTGAGCCGTGAACCGGCGGGAAGGCGCATTGAAACGTCTTCATAATGGTACGTTCCGGGGCACCGTCACCTACTACCCGGACGCGGAGGGATTATGGACGCATACCAACAGGTGATCGCGACAATCGCACTGACCATGGGGGCCGCCTGGGCCAGTGGCATCAATCTTTACGCAACGATCGGCGTACTCGGCCTGCTCGGCAGCAGCGGCAATATCGTCTTGCCTGAGACCTTGGCGGTCCTGCAAAACCCGCTGGTGATCGGCGCCGCGATGCTGATGTATTTCGTTGAATTCTTCGCCGACAAGACACCGGGCGTCGACACCGGCTGGGACACCATTCACACCTTTATCCGTATCCCCGCCGGCGTTATGCTTGCCGCCGGCGCCGTCGGCGAAGTCAATCCGGCTATCGTCGTCGCGGCCGGCATTCTCGGCGGCACCATAAGCGCCACCAGCCATACGATCAAGGCCGGCTCACGGGTCTTGATCAACACCTCCCCGGAGCCCTTCACCAATTGGGCAGCCTCCATCGCGGAAGATATCGGCGTCATCGGTGGACTGTTCGTCGCCCTGCACTATCCGGCGCTGTTTCTCGTGCTGCTCGTGCTCTTTATTATTCTGTCGATCTGGCTGATCCCCAAGCTCTGGCGTGGTATCTGCCTGATCTTTGCAAAAATCAAAACCTTGTTTACCACCACTCCGCCCGTCACCGAACACCCCCCGTCGCCACCCCCATCGCCGCCCGATCTGCCGACTCGCTAGCAGGGCAGATCGATGACGGCCGTGGTCCCTTGTCCCACCGTACTGTCCAGGGTGAGCCTGCCGCGGTGATCGTCGATGATTTTCCTGGATAGTGCCAGCCCGAGACCGGTTCCTTCCGGCTTGGTAGTGACATAGGGATCGAAGACGGTTTCAAGCAGCTCGGGAGCAATGCCCGGACCGTCATCGATAATGCTTATTTTCAGCCTGTCCCCTTCCCGGTCGGTGGCAACAGTCAGGACCCCGCCCCGGTCCATGGCCTGGATCGCGTTAAGCCCGAGGTTGAGCACCACCTGGATGAGCCGGTCCTGGTCGACGGCAAGCTGTCTACCACCACAGCGATAGTGTTCTTTAACCTCAATACCGGCTGCCAGCGCATCGGATCGCAGCAAGGCAACAGCCTTGGCCACCACACCATCTATCTCAACCGGAGCGATCTGCAATTGCGTCGGCCGGGCGTAATCAAGCAACTCTCCGATACTGCGATTAAGCCGTTCAACCTCGGTCACCAGCAGACCGACGGTTTCTCTGCCGAGCGCATCCTGCTGCAACCGCCCCTGGAGCAAAATGGCCAGTCCTTTAATGGAGCTGAGCGGATTTCTGATCTCGTGGGCGACACCGGCGGCCATTTTCCCGATCGCCGCATCTCGCTCAACCCGCGCCAATTCGCTCTCCAGCGCCCGAATCTGGCTGAGATCCTGAATCAGCAAGAGCATCCCGGCCTGCCCTCGATCCGGATCCTCGAGCGGTATTCTGACAATATGGAGCGATGTCGCTCCGCCGGCCCGGTCCGGCAGGGTCACTTCCCACCGGGTCTTTTCAGTTATGATCTGCCCAGGAGAGAGCAGATCCCGAAACCGTTCGGGCAACACGGTAACGGACGGTTTGCCCAGAACCTGCTTTTCTTCCAGCCGCAACATGGAACAGGCGCTGGCGTTGCAGGTCCGCACCCGGCCGTCCGGGCCGGTTGCGATCAGACCGACCGGCAGAGAAGAAACGAGAAGATCGGTAAATTCGCGTATTCTCGTCAAACGGATTTGAGATCCGCGCAACCCCTGCAAGGTCATCAAGGAGAGGATTCCGCCGATACCGACCAACAGCAGGACGAGCGACAACACACCGACTTGAATGAACTGCTGCCGCACGGCCTGGTGAAACGTCTCAAGGCCAAGCTCGACGACCCAGAAATATTCGCGGTGCCCGATGTGGTCGAGAAACCGCTGGAAATCCGGCGTCGTGAGCCTCTCCAGCGGCCGCCCCTGCCGACCCCTTCCCAAGTCGCGCGGGTGCGGCATCATTTGGTTGTTAGTCGCCACGGCAAAGGGCAGCGCGAGCTGAAAGACCTCCGAACCGTCACCGCCGCTGACGATACGAAACGGTTCCTGCCGTGCATCGTGGCGCCTCAGGAAGTCGATCATCTCATCGGCCACTATCGTGCCGTCCCTGGTCTGATCGCTGTGGACGATGATATCGCCGGCCACCGTCACCAGATAGAGGGCGACGATTCCGGAGTGGTCCGAACCGTTTTCAATGACCTGCCGAATCGTCTGCTGCCATACCTGTTCATCGAGCTCTCCGCGCATCAGCGATCTTCGCAGGGATGCCCGGGTGCTCGCCGCAACCAGATTGAGAATCGCCTGCCCTTCCTGTGACAGGGCCGCGGTCATCAATTGCTTCTCCCGCCGCACGTTATTGACGGCAAAAACACCGATGATCACGGCGAGCAATACGCAGGCACTGGCAAACAGCAGCGGTGACGCGTAAAAAATCCTTTTCGGGCCTTTGCTAGGGGACATGGTCGGTACGCAGAATTTTCTCGGCGATTACCTTGGAAATCTGATAGGTCGGTATGATCCCTTCGTCGCCCATCGGTCCTGAGGCCAGCGTCTCACCGCTGATCAACGGATTATCCGAGGCGTAATAGGCGTATCTCGTTTTCATGGTTTTCGGGATATGGCGCTGGATGATCGCCGCGTTGATCGCCCGCTGATAATGCCCCCCTTCCATCTCGATACCAACCGCCCGCCAGGACGAGGAGTGAAACCGTTCCAGCACATCACGATTCTGCAGGGAAGTGCCGAGCACGGTAACCATCGGACCGCAATAGACGTCAAGATCACTGCTGAAATCGTGAGGCGACAGATCGTTATCGAGGATATAGTTGTGCGGTGTTCCTTCCATGACGTGGGCCGTGGCCAGCATGATATCTCCCTTCTTGCCGGGCAGAATGCCGGCCTTGCCCATGATTGAAATCGATTCGATGCACAGGTTCCATTCGCCGCGATCAGACACGAAGGGGCTGAGCAACTCGTCCATGACTTCATAAGCCTGGGCGCCAAAGGCATAATCCATGACCAGGATCACCGGTTGATCTTTTTTGATATAGTCCCAGGACAGCAGGACGTTCGGATGGACACAGGCTTCAGTGAGGCGCCCGGTATCGATGACCTGCACGTCGATATTGGACCCTGAAGAATCCTCGTGTTTGGTATAGCCAAACGATGCGGCGTAGCGCTCGATATCTCCGTCGCATTCCCGAAGCTGGTGAATCATCTCGTAGAGATCGTCGGCCGGCTTGACGCCGATCTCCTGCAGGGCACCATACCCATAGATGATGTTTCTGAACGAATGCATATTGGCGCTGATGACATGGATCGGCCGATCCTGCAGAGCCAGCGCCGAGAGACGCTGTTTGATAGCGACTGCCCAGTGCGAGGCGTAACGATGGTGGCCGAGAATATCCTGCAGCGACGGCGTGAAATAGATGGTCAGCCGGTCTTCCTCGCCCTCTTCCTCGCGAAGGATGCGACTGCCGAGTCGTTGAATAATGCGAAACAACCCATTATTGAAGCCCTTGACCCGGTTCTGATCGAGATAGTGATAGGTCTGCCTCGTCTCACGATAGGTGCGCCCGAGGATGATGGAGAGGTTCCAGAGGGCCTGGTCAAAATCTGGCCCCTCTGCCAACTCCTCGATGTCGACAATCTCCTGCAGGGCCTTCCACTCCAGGCTGGCCTCGCTTCCCTGACGGTTGATCTGGGTCCTGATTTTCTGCGCCTCGATATTGAGAAACGTCAGGTGCGTGAGGATATCATAGATTTCCGTGGATCCCTTGGTTATCACAAAACAGATCTCCTTGCGCGACACCACATAGGACAGCCGCCGCCGCTTGAGCGGCCGGATCTCTTCGAACGAGGTCCCTTCCAGGTCCTCCTGGGCGGTCAGCACGATCTTGTTGCATTCTTCGATGCCACGCGGCAACCGGTCGATGACATACTCGAGTCCCTTGAGTTCGACCACCCGCTGGTCGGACATCGAGCCGTAGATCTCCGGGCTGAACAGCCGCAAGGCTTCCTCCAACTTGCGACCGGTGGTTCCGGACGGCTGATAGGATCCGGTCAGGATAAGGGCATCGGTAAGGGTTTTGAAGGCGGCTATGGCGGATCGTGCCCGCTGTGATTTAGAAAGCTCTTCCATTTGCTGGCTCACTCTTTCTGATGGCGTGAAACTCTTGGGGAATCTGCACGTTCAGCCTGCAGCCGGGCAGATATCCACCTACCGCCCGGTTATCGATCTCGCCGGCAGCGTTTCGGGGTTCTCTTCAGGGGAGCTTGAAAAATTAGGAATTTCGTTCAAGATCGAGGCGCGCGGGAAAATTTTACCGCGGGCATATACACGATATGCCGAGGATAAAATTTGATTGCGCAACGATGAGATGGGGCGAAATAACATTTTTTCAAGGTTCCCTTCAGCTTCAGCATAGCAGATATTCGCAGTGCTTTCTAGCTTCCCGAATTAACCAGGATTTCCCGAAGCGATCAAGACCTGTCCCGGGGAAGTCGCTTTTTCCCGGCAAGGGACTGGACCATCAGCCCGGCCATGATAAAAACCAGGCCGACCAGTGATGACGGCAAAATATCCTCGCCAACGATGAAGTGGATCAAAATCAGCGAAAGAAACGGTGCCAGGAAAATCAAGTTGGCCACTCGTGCCGTCGAGTTGGTCAACTTCATCGCCATCAACCAGGCGACATAGGCGATCCCCATTTCAAAGCAACCGGTGTAGACGGCACCGGCCAGGCCGGCCAGCGGAACCATTCTGAATTCCTCAAAGACGAGGAGATAGCCGCCGATCAGCGGCAGGCTGCAGATAAAATTGAGCAGCAGTCCGGCAATCGGGTCACGGTCATCGCGGGTCGCGGCGATCCAGTAAAATGCCCAGATCAGCGTTGAGCACAGAACCAATGCGACGCCGACCGGATGGGCGAAAGAAAACGAGAACAGATTCCCTTCGCTGGAAATGATATAGACGCCGAAATAGCTGATCAACACGGCTGCCAGCTCGAGCAGCCGCAAACGATGACCGAGCAGCGGCACCGACAGCAGGGTCAACGTGATGGCCCAGGTAAAATTGATCGGCTGGGCCTGTTGCGCCGGCAACACTTCATACGCCTTGAACAGGACCAGGTAGTAGAGGAACGGATTGACAGCCCCGAGCGCCAGCGATCGTAGCCAGGTGACGCCGTCGGCCTGCCTGACCAGAGATAATTTTCCCTGACAGCGCAGGATGATTGACAGCAGGACGATCGAACTGCCGGTAGCATAAAACAGCAGTTCTGCTGCCGACAGATATCGCAGACTGATCTTAAACGCACTGGCCACCGTCGACCAGCAGAGGACGGCCGTGAGACCGTAAACGATGGCTTTCGCCTGCTGGGTCATAGCCGCTCCGGGACTAGTTTTGATTGGAGTTCAGCTTCGTGGCCCGGCCGAACGGCAGCGCCAGCACAATCAACCCGGAAAGTATCAGGATCAGGCCGATCCAGCCGACACCGCCGACCTGTTCGCCGAGGACCACAACGCCGAGCAGACCAGCGGTAAATGGTTCCGCCAGGGTCAGGGTAACGGCGGTCGATACCTGGACGTGTTCAAGCCCCCGGCAAAACAGGAAATAGGAGAGAGCAGTCGCCAGTACCCCGAGGTGAACGACCACGGTCAATCCGGCAGGACGGGCGATCCAGGAGAGATCGGCGGTAAAAAGAAACGGCAGCAGCGCCGCCGCACCGATGCAAAAAACCACCGCCGCCACCGCTTCAGGCGGTCGGCCGGGGAGCAGCTTTTTCATGAACATGGTGTAGACGGCATACGCCAGTCCGGCGCCGGCGGCCAGGCCGATGCCCCAGGGATGAACCTCGATTCGCCCGGAATTACCGAGCAGGATAATGCAGCCAAGCAGGGCCATCAATGTCGCCAGGTACCATTGGCCGGTCGGTCGCCTCTTCATAAACAACGTGTCGAGGACTCCTGCGAATACCGGCGCAGAACCGATGCCTACCATGGTCCCGACGGCAACCCCGGTCAACGCTACGCCCCAGAAAAAACAGAGCTGATAGAGCGCCACGAACAGGCCGCCGCCGACAGCGAGCCATACCGGCATGGCGGCCAAAGACGGTCCGTTGCGCATCAGGCTGACCAACGCCAGGGCAACTCCGCCGACCAGGAGACGCAGCGCACCGATGATCTGCGGTGTACTTTCGATCGGTGCCAGTGCCTGCGCCGTACCGGTTGTCCCCCATAAGACAGCAGCGGCAACGATGGAAATCATACCGACGACAGTAGGTGATATAGGCAAAATTACGGTATCCTTAATAATAAATGATTCATTGGCCGCGTGCACCGTGCCGCACCCCGCCTCTATGCCTCGTTTCTCCGTTCGGAAGGTGTAAAGCAGCGGAGCTGCCGGTTCGGATTGTATTCATGATATAACTGTTTTCCGCAAGAGCAAAGAGCGTTTATCGATTCCTATCGACAGCCAGGTGTTGGACGGACTATTCTGCACCCGAGCCCGGTATCGAGTTGTACCGGCGAGGCGCTCGGGTGGCGTTACTCTGCTCAGCTGTGAAAATCGTTTTTCTCCACGAAGACCGGCCGACCTTGTCGGCCGCGAAGCCGATTTTCATTGTTCGTTGTGGCTCCCTGTCATGGAGAAAGTGATAAAATCTCGCTGAAGGGGCTCTTGAAAATGTTCGGAAAAACGGGCAGGATCTTGCGGCAATGGCTATTTTCTAGTAAAAAGTGGTCCCCTGTATCGCCAGCTTGCCTGCAAAAGCTGACGTGAGCGTTGCGGTTTGCCTCCCGAGTTCAGGGGAGCTTGAAAAATTCGGGATTCCGTGCTGCAGGCAGAAAGGCGATAGTGCGAGAAGACCTTGTTCTCGTGTAACGCAGAGCTTGGGCAGAAGCGCCATACATCGTGGCTCATTATTTCTGCCCGCTGTTCACCTCAGAGAGTTTGAGCGATGTCCGATATAAAAGATCACCTGGCCGCCTACCATCCCCCGACCATTTCCATCCCCCCTCATCCCCAGTGGCCGGAACTGACTCCCGAAGAAGAGCGGGCGCTGAAAGAGCGCATCACGACATTGCTCAAAGAACAGAACGGGGTGTTGGTCGCCCACTACTATACCGATGCACGTCTTCAGGATCTGGCCGAAGAGACCGGGGGCTGCGTCGCCGACTCCCTGGAGATGGCCCGCTTCGGCAGTGAGCATCCGGCCGACACCCTGGTCGTCGCCGGAGTTCGCTTCATGGGTGAGACGGCCAAGATCCTGAGCAACGAGAAGCGCGTTCTGATGCCGGACCTGAACGCCACCTGCTCACTTGACGAAAACTGCCCGATCGAGGACTTTAACCGCTTCTGCGACAGTTATCCCGAGCACACCGTGGTCGTCTACGCCAATACCAGCGCCGAGGTCAAAGCCCGATCCGATTGGGTGGTCACCTCGGGAATCGCCCTGCCGATCGTCAAACATCTGGCCGAACAAGGCAACAAGATTATCTGGGCCCCGGACCGCTACCTGGGCAGCTATGTCCAGAGGGAAACCGGTGCCGACATGGTCCTCTGGCCGGGATCCTGCGTCGTCCATGAAGAATTTCGCTCAGTCGCATTGCAGCGCCTCCGCCGGCTCCACCCGGAAGCGGCAATTCTCGTTCATCCCGAATCGCCGGAGGCGGTCATCGCCCAGGCCGATGTCGTCGGCTCCACCACCGCTCTGATCAAGGCGGCGGCAACGTTGCCCAACGACACCTTCATCGTCGCCACCGACAAAAGAATTTTCAACAAGATGCGGCAACTGGCCCCCGGCAAACGGTTGTTGGAGGCACCGACCGAAGGGGAAGGCGCCACCTGCCAGAGTTGCGCCCGCTGCCCGTGGATGGGCATGAATTCCCTGCAGAGCCTGCTCACGGTACTGGAAACCGGCACCAATGAAATCAAGGTGTCAGCCGATCTTGCCGCCCGGGCGCGGATTCCGATTCAGCGCATGCTCGATTTCGCGCGGCAGCTCAAGGCTCACTGACGGGAAGCGGTATCTTCATCCCGACCCGCTCGATGATCTCGGCGGCGACCAGGGAAACGGGACGACCGGTCACATCGATCTGCAGATCGGCAACCTGCCGGTAGAGCTGTCGCCGCCGGTCGTAGAGACGGCGCGCCTGATCCAGATCCTGCAACAGCGGCCGCTTTTTAATCTTCTGTCTGGCCCGCGGATGACTTTTAATCGCCGCAATAATCGCGTCAAATTCGCTGTGCAGATGGACGATCGTGCCGATCCTGCCGACGTCGGCGACTGCCGCAAAACCGCCACCGGTAGAGACGATCGTCGCGCTGACGAACTCGGTAAGCCATCGCGCCACCCGCCCTTCCAGCGCACGGAAATACGGCTCGCCATGGGTCGCAAAGATATCGGCAATGTTCATCTTTACCAGCGATTCGATCAAATCGTCGCTGTCGACGGCAAAACGACCGGTCTGCCTGGCCAGTTCCCGGGCGGTACGCCCCTTGCCGACGGCCATGAAGCCGATCAGTACTATGTTGTCAGCCATACTCCTCCGCTTTTTTGAATCTTTTTACTCCCCGTTGATCCAGCAACGATAGTCGCCTGCCAGCATAGGCCAGGAAAAGCGTTCGGTCAACGCGCGGCCTCGCTGTGCTCCCAGCCTGCGACGGGCCAGCACTGCTGCTTTCAGGTGATGATATAGGCCACCGTCCGGGTAAAGATAGGTGTCGGCAAAGAGTTCGGGATAGGCCAAACGATTCGGCAGGACCGGCAGGCAACCGGCTCGAACCGCTTCGATCACGGCCAACCCGAAGAATTCATGATGGGCGGTGGACACGACGATATCGCCCTGGGCGAGCAGCGCCAGGTAGTCCTTTCTCTCAGGCAGATAACCGAAATGGACGATCTGTTGCCCGAGTTCCTGGCGCGCCCGAGCAAAGCATGCCGGCACATCGCGAAACTGCTGACCGAGTATGCAACAGCGAAAGGCTATCCCGTCCCGGTGCAAGGTGTTCAAAACCGCGAAAAATTCCTCCGGGTTTTTATCATGCTCCCAGCGATGGTTCCAGATAATCAGCGGCGTCTCTCGACACCGGACGGTGGCAGTCGACACCGTATCGATTTCATCGAAATGTATGCCGGGATAGAGGACCCGACCCTTCTGCTCCAGCGCTGCCAATTCGTCGGCAAGATCGATATCGACGGCCTTCTCGACATAGAGCCGACTGTTCCGGAAAAAGCCCTGACGATTATAGTGCGAATTGAAGCCAACACCGTCGGCAGCCAGCGCGGTGGTAAAGTTGATAGCGGTAAACTGGTGATTGGTCCTTTTCGGCTGGCGTCCCGGATATTGAAATTGATTTTCATGGTAATAGGCAAGAAACCGGCAGTCCGGTCGCCAACCGGGCAGCCCGGCGACCAGGGCCCGGAACACCGCCAGATCGGTGAAGGTCGATACCAGAACCGCATCAAATGCCCGTTCTCGCATTGGTAATTCTTTTATCCGGGAGGCAAACCACGGAGCGGAAAGCTGCATCCGCATTTTCCATTTCCGCGCCGGCAGATGGAGCAGGACAAAGCGATCCGGCAGACAGGTTGTCAACCCGTCGAGAAACAGGCGATGTGATCCGCCATAATATGGTTCAAGCAGAAGGATCTTTTTTTCGGGCATGTCTTCGGTGTGCTGTCCGCAACCGTTTGGCAAACGGGACGGCCGAGGTGATGGCAAAACCGCAACCGGGTGGCAGGACGCCGCCGCAGAGCACGAGCGACGTGGTGGGAAACGATTTGCAGATCGCCGGACGGTTTTCATAGTCACCGCACCGGCCGTCATCCTGGAGTGAGGTACAGCTCAGCTGCACGAGTTCCTGATCATCGACGCCGCTGACCACAAAACGTTGGTAGTCGGGATGGTCACTCCGGACTCGTTCGAATTGTTCCGGCGAGTCCAGCCACCTGCCGTCGACGCGCAGATTTATGCGCTCACAGCATGACCCACAGCAACGGCAGCCACCGGTGCGTACCAATTTCCGCCCGCAGAGACGAAGCAAAAAAAGGGTCACGCCGCCGGAAAGAAACTCTTTGCCGACTGCCAGCAGCCTGCTTATCTTTGAACGCTCACCAGGCGATCCCATACTCTCCGCATTACTTGTCCAGCCACCGGGTCAGCGCACCTGGACCGTTCGTTCCCGGAGCATACCGTTGCCGACGATATGGTCCCACAACAGGTCGGCACTGCGCGTCTTTGAGGTGTGCGGCAATTCCGTCACCCCGTCGTTATCGATCAGAATCAGACGATTGGCGTCTGTCTCAAAGCCACAATGGGCGCTACCGATATCGTTGACGGCAATCAGATCGAGGTTTTTCTTCGCCAGTTTTCTGCGCCCTTCCTGCTCGAAGTTGGAACTCTCTGCGGCAAAACCTACCAGCAGCTGCTGTCGCGGGTCACGAAGCGTTCCCAATTCTAATAAAATATCGGGGTTCGGCTCGAGACGGAGCACCGGCGCGCCTTGATCTTTTTTGATCTTTTCCCGATACTCGTCGGCGCTGCGAAAATCCGACACGGCGGCCGCCTTGACGATCACCGATGCCTCTCGATAATGGGCCAGCACCGCGTCGTGCATCTGTCGTGCCGTCGATACCTGGACCAGCCGCACCCCGGCCGGCGGGCTCAAGTGGGTCGGCCCGCTGACCAAGATCACCTCCGCACCGCGACGAAAGGCGGTACGAGCAAGGGCGTAGCCCATCTTGCCGGAAGAACGGTTACTGAGGAAACGGGCCGGATCGTAGGGTTCGCGCGTCGGTCCGGCGGTGACCAGTACAACCTGGCCGACCAGGTCCTGAACGGCAAGCTCTCGCAGAACATATTCCTCGACCACATCCCACTCGGGCAAACGTCCGCTGCCCTGTTCGCCGCAGGCCATCACCCCGCTCTCCGGGTCGATCACCAGGTAACCCAGCTGCTGCAGCGCAGCGATGTTTTGCCTGGTGGCGGGATGCTCGTACATCTTCACGTTCATCGCCGGACAGACGATGACCGGAACCGTTGCGGCAAGGATGGTCGTCGACAGCAAGTCATCGGCCATCCCATGCGCCAGGCGGGCGATGGTCTGGGCGGTTGCCGGTGCCACCAGGATACAATCCGCTTCGCGGGCCAGACCGATGTGAGAGATCGAGCCGCTCTGTTCCTCGGCGAACATATCGCCATAGACCCGGCGTCCGGTCAGAGAGGCAAAGGTCAGCGGAGAGATGAATTGTCTGGCCGAATCGGTCATAATGACGTCGACCAGCGCCTCTTCTTTACTCAATGTGCTGACCCAGCCGGCGACCTTGAAGGCGGCGATACTGCCGGTCACTCCGACGACAATGCGTTTCCCGGCGAAACTGGTGTGCATGAAGGCCTCAGCAGCGAACCGGGCTCCTGAGAACGATCAGGAACCCGGTTCGCAACGGAAAAGAGCGTGGATCAGTCCCTGGAGCCGCCGAAGAAGCGCAGCAGCATCAGGAACAGATTGATAAAATCGAGATAGAGGGCCAGTGCGCCCATGATCGACCCTTTGACGATGGCCTCCTGCCCCTGGCTCATGATCCCTTCCTCGCCCATGCGTTTGATCTTCTGCACATCGTAGGCCGTGAGCCCGGTAAAGATCAGGACGCCGATCATCGAGGTGACCCAATAGACCGCCGGACTCTGCAGGAAGATATTGACGACCATCGCGATGATGATACCGATCAAGCCCATGAACAGAAACGACCCCCAGCCGGACAGATCACGCTTGGTCACCAGTCCGTAAACGGCCATGGCCCCGAACATGCCAGCGGTGATCATGAAGGTGCCGGCAATGGACGATCCGGTATACCTGAGAAACAGGGTCGAGAAAAACAGTCCGTTGAGCACCGCATAGCCGACAAACAGCGCGGAAGCGGTCCCGGCCTGAATCTTGTTGATCCGGGCCGACAGGAAAAAGACCAGGCCGATGGTGCCGATGGCCAGGACGATAAACAGCGGCGACCGGGAAATGGTCACCGCCAGTCCGGTAGCTGCGGTCACGTAGGCGACCAGGCCGGTGATACCGAGTCCGACCGCCATCCAGTTAAAGACCTTGGCAAGAAAAATCGAGGCCGCATCCTGCCTGACCTGGGAAATGCTGATCGGTGCTGCTTTGCTTTCCATGAGAAACTCCTTTGTATTAATCGTTTATTTTGAGATAGCTGTTATATCATAGGCATTCTTACGATTCTGGCAAGCGCGGCCGGCTTTGGGGAGATGTTATTCACCGCCCGAACAATTCAATAAGCACCGTTGCCGCGAAACATGATGTACACGGTCCGGATGATGATCCTGATATCGGTCCACAACGAATAATTGAGAATATACCAGTCGTCAAGGTCAACCCGCTGCTGGTAATCATCGATATCGGAACGTTTGCTGACCTGCCAGGGTCCGGTGATCCCCGGTTTCATCGAGCAATAGCGCCCGGCGCTTTCCTTGTAATACTCCTGCAACTCACCACCGACGATCGGCCGGGCCCCGACAACGCTCATATCGCCGCGAAGCACGTTGAAAAATTGCGGCAGCTCGTCGAGACTGGTACGGCGGAGCAACCTGCCGATTCTGGTGATCCGGGGATCGTTTTTCAGCTTGTAGGTCTGCTGCCATTGAGCCCGGAGATACGGGTCTGCTGCGAGCAGTTCCGCCAGTTCCTTGTCGGCCCCGACGCGCATGGTCCGGAACTTCAGACACTTGAACTCCTTACCGGCGGCGGTGATCCGCTTGTGCCGGTAGATGACCGGGCCACGGTCCTCGATCTTTATCAGTGCTGCAATGACCGCCATCAACGGCAACGTGGCGATCACGACCAGCAGCGAAAAGATCACATCAAAGCTCCGTTTCCATTCGGTATGCGGATTGAAATTGAGAATCAGCATTTTGCCGAGCGATTGCAGTTCGGCATGGTGCAGGCCATACAGATAAAGATCCGGCACCAGGTAGATGCGGGCGCCAAGGGAACGGCATTCGCGCAGAATGGTGAATATCTTGCGTTCGGCCCGCATCGGTAAGGCGATATAGACATAATCGATATCGTTTTTGGTCAGGTAGTCGGAGAGTTTGGCAATATCGCCGAGCACCGGCTTGCCCATGGCGGTCAGCTCCGGTTCTTCGGCAACCTTGTCGTCAAAAAAGCCCATAATCTCGATACCGGCCCAGGGAATGGTTTCCAGTTCTTTAGCCAGGCTGATACCCAGATCACCCGCACCGATAATGACCGCCCGGCGGATATTTCTGCCCCGCCGCCGATAATAGCGAAGGATCCGGCGGGCCGTCATATGAAGGAAGAACAGCAGCACCGGGGTGGTGATCGACCAAATCAGAAACACCACACGGGAGTAGGCAATGGAGATCTTGAAGATGAAGAAATAGAAGAGCAGCACGCCGATAACCGTCGACCACGCCTTGATAATTACGTAGAATTCAAGATAGAACTTCCAGCCTCGCCACGATCGATAGAGTTGAAACGACTGAAAGAAAAAAAGGCACAGGACGAACGTAATGATCGCCAGACGGGTATAGTAAACGCTCCAGGGCACCCGGTACCAGTTTACCAGCGCCCAGAGATAACCGACCACCAGCAGGCAGTCCACCAGGTGCAGGAGCCTGGCCATCAGGGAACTCTGCTCGCGCAGATTGGTTGAAATCATCTATCGTATCTCTGTTGCGGTCACGCAGATCCCGTTGGACCTATCAGTCAATGGCGCAACGGCTCCACCAGTTCCGGTTCAGGCTCAGCCTGATCGCTACGCCGCGCGGCAGCAGGTGGAAACGTCGTCCCATTTGATAGCCGACCCATTTCAGGGCAACTCTTACCATAAATTCCGCCAGGGCACTATAGCTTCGGCGACCGCCAAGAGAGATAATTCCCGATTTAATGTAGTGCATCCCGCGGCCACCGGCCCCGCCGTAGGTCGTCAACAGCCAGTTTTCGGTTTCATGTAACACACCGATATCGAAATAGCGGCGGAACTCGTCTTGCCGTGATTGATTATGCGAGTGATAAACGGCGGCATCGGCTGCATAGGCAATCTTGTAACCGCTCATCAGCAACCGGCCGGCAACCCAGGTGTCCTCGCCAAAAATCAGTCCATTCGGAAAAAAGTCGGTTTCGGCAAGCATGCTGCGCCGGTAAGCGGCACAGGAGTTGGAGGAAAAAATCACCGCCAGCCCGAGCCTTTTTCGATCGTTGAAGTCCCTGAGCGCAGGCTCCGGCGGATAGTTGAAGCGGCGCAAATGCGCGGCCAGTTCATCGGCACCAAAAGCCGGCAACTGCCGGCCGTAGCTCATGGCAACGTCAGGATGGCGCAGCAGTGGTGCAACCAGGTTTTCGATCAGCCCCCGATCGGCCGGCAACACGTCCTGGGTAAAATAGACCAGTACCTCGCCATGTGTCATCTTCGCTCCGAGACTGCGCGTGGCGCCGTGATCGAAATCGCCGGCGGCAATACGGTGCACGACCGCCCCGTATGCTTCGGCTACGGCGACGCTGTCATCATCGGATGCGGAATCAATGACCAGGACCTCGTCGGGCCGACGCGTCTGAATGCGCAGCGCGGCAAGCAATTCCCGCAGCGTCGCAGCGCCGTTTTTGGTCGGGATGATCACCGAGATCGTCGCCGTTGCCGAACGGTCCTGTTGTCGTGTGTCGTCGGTCATGGTCAGCGTGCCGTAAATCAGAGGTCTGCCGCCCGGACGAGCAGATATTTGGCGAGCGCCCAGGCAATATAGGGTGATCGATGCTTGACGGTCAAGCGCACTTCGTTTCTGGCCGCCATAAGACGTACACCACGGCTCATCTTCTTGCGGTCCGCAGACCAGCCCCGGCAGTGGAATACCGTCAAGGTCGGCTCGTAACGGCACTGCCAACCTCGCCGGCGAATCCGGAGACAGAGATCGATATCCTCCTTGTAGAGGAAAAAATCTTCGTCGAAGAGCTGCGGCAGTTCGGGTTCCACAGCCCGGCGGCGACAAAAGAGAAAAGCCCCGCACAACGCCGGCACCGTTTGCGCGCTGCGATAGTTCGCAGCGTCGGTCTGTCCCTGGCCGCGATCATACCACCTGCCGTACCAGCTGCGAAAGATGCCGGTCGAATCGAGGCGTCCGGTCGGTGTATCCAGGTCGCTGTCGTACCCGGTCAACCGGCCGCCGACGATGCCTACCCTATCGTTTTCGGCCATGATGACCGCGGCTGCGGCGAGTACGCCGGGTGCCATGAAGGCATCGGGGTTGAGGAAAAGCAGGTAGCGCGAAGCTGACGATGCCAAAGAGACGCCGAGATTGTTGGCTGCGGCAAAACCGATATTGTCGACGTAATGCACCATTACATCGCCACCTTCCAGACGCCGCAGATAGCTACTCTCTTGTGACCCGCTGTCGACGATAACAACCTGTTCCGGCCGTGCGGTCTGGGCTCGGATGGCTGCCAGACAGCGGCCGATCACCGGCTGTGAGTCGTGCGTGACGATAATCGTCGTCACCGGACAGATATGGGCGGCTGGTTGATCACTCATCAGCAGAATATCCGCAGGTACCAGTGCAGGGCCAGATTCCCTTTTCCCTGCTGCGCTCGCCGGGCCATGATCGATGAAACAACCTGTCGCTCCGACTCGATGATCCGGCGGGCCAGTTCGCGGTCGCTCAGCCGGACCACGTCCGCCGGCCCGCTGCGTCGCCGGATCATAACCGGCAGTTTGATGGCCGCCTGACACAGCCCCTGCAGATAGGCGACAAATTGGTGTTTCTTGATCACGAACAGCAGCCAGAACAGCTGGTAGACCAGCATCGCCGGCAAGAACCTGAGCAGCAGCGCCGGCGAATAGTTCTTGGCGATGACGAAGATGTTATTCCTGGTGGAAAGTCGCACGACGAAGCTGTTGATCTTCGAACCTGACGTGGCGCTGCCGATATGATAGACGACGGCCTCCGGCAGATAACGACAGCGTACACCGGCCCGGACCGCCCTGATGTTGATATCGACATCCTCGAGATAGGCGAAGAAATCCTCGTCGAACAAACCAATTCGCGCAAAAATGCTCCTCCGGTACAGCGCGGCGCCGGCACAGGCACCGAACACGTCGCGGCTCAGCGCATACTCCGGACCGTCGATTTCCATCGTTCCCAAGCGATAGCCGACCCCGCCGCGCAGCACCCCGTCTCCCGCTCCGTCGAGCACCTCCCGCCGCTCGAAGGCACACATTTTCAGCGCAAACATCTCCACGTCGTCATGCCGCCGGCACCGATCGAGAAGCGCTTCGAGGCAGTTGGGATGCACTTCGGTGTCATTGTTGAGCAGCATCACCCACGGGCGTCTGCCGGCCTTGATACCGGCGTTGACGGCGGCGCTAAACCCTCTGTTTTCAGGCAGAGAAATAACCTCTACCCAGGGAAACGTATCCCGGACAAACGATACGGAACCATCGGTGGAACCGTTGTCGACGACGATAATATGGATTTCCGGCCGCCGTTGCGATTGCAGCGACCTCAGGCAGGTCGGCAACAGCATTTTGCCGTTCCAATTGGGTATGACGATATCAATCCCTGTCGGTACCGGTGAACTCATGAAGTCTCGGAGGACTGCGAAGCGGAACCGCGGAACACTTCCCGAATGTGATAGACCGGTTTCTGCTGCGATTCATGGTACGTTCGCGCCTGGAGTTCGGCAATCAGCCCCAGCGAGATAAACTGAATACCGATGAAGATGAGGACAACGGCAAGCAACAGCAGCGGCCGATCGGCCAGCGGCATATCAAAAAACTGACGCTGGATGGTCATGATCAGGGCCAGCAGAAAACCAACGCCGCCGGAAACGACGCCGAGCAGACCGAAAACCTGGATCGGCCGGGTTGCGAAACTGAGCAGGAACTTGACCGTGATCAAATCAAGGATGACACGGATCGTCCGCGAGATGCCATACTTGGTCGTGCCGAACCGGCGCGGCCGATGATTGACCTTGATCTCGGTGTAGGAAATGCCCATACCGCTGGCGATCGCCGGGATAAACCGATGCATTTCACCGTAGAGACGGATGTTTTTGATGACCTCCCGACGAAATGCCTTCAGGGTGCAACCGTAGTCGTGCAGAGCAACCCGGGTTGTCCAGGAAATGATCTTGTTGGCGATAATCGACGGCAGGCGTCGATTGATGAAGGCGTCCTTGCGGTCGAAACGCCAGCCGGTAACGACATCGTAGCCTTCCTCGATCTTCTGCAGCAGGCGGGGAATATCGGCGGGATCGTTCTGCAGGTCTCCGTCCATGGTAATGATCACCTCTCCGGTGGCATAATCGAAGCCTGCTGACATCGCCGCCGTTTGTCCGAAATTGCGGCGGAAGGAGATCGCCACTACCCGGTCATCGGCCTGGGCGATAGCCTGCAGCACGCTTAACGTCGTATCGGAGCTGCCGTCATCGATAAAAATGATCTCCCAGGAACAATCGAGCCGCTCCAGGACCTCTCTGGTTTCCTGGTACAGCAGGCTGATATTCTGTTCCTCGTTATACGCCGGAATCACGACGGATATTTTCACACCTGATCCTCCCGCGGAGCTAACCGCATCATCGCTTGGTCTCTGCTTGCCCAATCATCGCCCATCACCGCTCTGGCGCCTCTTATCACCGGTAGGAGTTCCTCCCGGCTGTTGCCAGATACGATACAGGAAGAAAAGTCCACCGATCAATGAATAACAGACCGCAACCACAACAAAGAGCACCGCCAGGGTCCTCGCTTCGATATCGCCCATGCCGACCCTGGTAAAAAACAGGACGTAGCCGTAATCGCGAATACCGACGCCGTAGATTGAGATCGGCAGCGCCTCCATCAGGGTAATCAACGGTACGAATGCACTGAAATAGAAAAAAGGCAGCTGCGCCCCGAGAGCGCAGGCCATCAGGTAAACGACGGTAATCAATGAAACCTGAAACGCGAAGGAAAGCAGCATCACCTGCACCAGCAGTCCAGTGGTGGCCCGATAACAGGCAAACGACAGGAGCAGTTTCTCGGTCAACCGCTCGATAACCGCGAAACGGTTCAGACCGGAAACCGCCAACAACCGGCGAAGCGGCGTCTGCCGGGCGATGACGACGAGTACACCGAGAAAAGCGACCAACAGACCAAGCGGTACCAGCATAAAGCCGGGTGAGCCAAACTGCAGCGAAACGTATACCGACGACAGCAGGCTGAGCACCACCAGCGCGATAAAACCGGAAAACCGATCGGCAAACACCGACGCCGCCGAGCGCGCCCCATCACGGCTGCGCCGGGCGATATCGTAGATCCGATACGAATCGCCGCCAATATTGGACGGCAGGAATAGATTACAAAAGGTGCCGCTCATATAGGAGACGACCAGATCGCCAAGACCGATTACAACGCCGTCGGCCCTGAGAAAGAGCTGCCATTTCCAGGCGGAGATGATGGTATTGAACAGCAACAGCAGTGCGATGACCGGCAGGTAACCGAATTCAATCGATACCAGCAATGCCTTGATCTGCTCAATCGGCGTCTGTCGATAGAGCAGCAACAGCAGTCCCAGACTCACTGCCAGCTTCAGGGCGACAAGGGCAAGCCGGCGCATATTACGATCGTTGTCTCACGACACGGGCCGGCACCCCCATGCAGACGGAAAAAGCGGGGACGGACCTGGTGATTACCGACGCGGCGGCGGCAACACTGCCTTCACCGACGCTGACTCCGCCCAGCACGGTGACATTGGCGCCGAGCCAGACATTGTCGGCCACCGCGACGCCGCCGTCGGCCGTGATCGGCTGGTTCCGGATCAGTTCGCCCGGCTGGGAGATATCATAATTACCGCCGCCGATCACCAGACACCGCTGGCCAATGACGCAATCGTCGCCGATGGTAACCGGATTGTTGTTGGTGGACTGGATCACGGTATATGCGTTGATGCCGACCTGGCTCCCGATGGTGATGGTGCCGTCTTTGCAGGAAAGCATCACGTTGTTGGACAGGATCGTCCCGTCGCCGATATCGATAGTGTTATCCGTCAACGAGTGCCGTCCATCGAGAACGCAATACTCGCTGATCACCACCGCATCACCGAGCCTGATGCGGCCGGGATGACGCAGGACGATTCCGTGTCCGAAAACGGTCTTTTTGCCGCAGGCACCAAAGAGCCGCGGCCAGAACAGTTTCCGCAGCATCATACCGGGTGCCCCGGGCAACAGAGAGAGCAGCTGGCAAAATTCGAAATAGAGCAGACGACCAAGCGAGCGACTGCCGACGACGACCTGCTGATACTTCGTCAATGGCGAGCCCTTTCCGGTTACTGCTGCATGGGTTTTTTCCATCACTACAGACTCATCTTGTAACTGCCGGCGGCGACCTCCAGCCATGGGGTCATTCGAAGAACCGGTTATGCCAGATGGCCACGTTGATCAGCGCCCAGAGAATATGGTTATGGTTGTGCTTCATCGTGGTATGTTCATCGATCAGCCGATCGATATAGGCGGTATCCATCTGCTCCCGCAACAGACGGGAATCTTTCAGCAGGCCGACCATATACCGCTTCAGATCACCGCGCAGCAAATGCTTTACCGGCAGACTATACCCCTGCTTGCCGCGATACACAACCTTGTCCGGCAGCAGTCCGGCAAGTGCAGCCCGGAAGATATATTTGGTCGTCATCCGTTTCAGCTTCCAGTCTCCCGGCAGCGCCGCCATATATTCAACCAGCACGTGGTCGAGCAGCGGCACCCGTATCTCCAACGAACTTGCCATCGACATCCGGTCAACCTTCATCAGCACCGAATCGGTCATCATGAAGCGCATATCCAGATATATCTCCCGGTTCAACGCATCCCTTCCGGCGTCGCAGCGATCACTATACTCCTTGACCTGTCGAAAGGGCTCACGGCGAACGGCGGCCTTGAAGCCGTCGCTGAACAGGCCATCTTCCAGACGGTCGTTGAGGAAATACTGCCAGCGGAGATGCTGGCCGTCCGGATTGAGATTGGCCCCTTCGACAAAACGCTTGAGAATATTGACGACGCCTTTCTTCTGGGGTTGATCCGGCAACAGCGCGGCCATCCGGCCGATGATCTCCCTGCGGACAAGCGACGGCATCAGGCTGAACCATCGATTCAGACGGCTCGCCTTGAAACGGTCATAGCCGGCGAAGCTCTCGTCAGCCCCTTCCCCGGACAGGCATACCGTAACGTGCTCTTTGGCCTGCCGGCAGAGCAGGTACAGCGGCACGGTGGACAGATCGGTCATCGGTTCGTCGAGATGATACAGCGTCTGTTCGACGTATTCCGGCCGCATCGTGTCAAGCATCAGGACGTGATGCTCCGTCCCGCAATGGCGAGCGACCAGATCGGCATAATCGAGTTCACTGAAGGTCTTGTCTTCGTAGCCGATGGTAAAGGTTTTCAACGGGCCGTTGATATGCCTTCTCATCAGAGCGACGATGCAGCTGGAATCAAGACCTCCCGACAGGAAGACACCGAGCGGGACATCACTCACCAGATGCGACTTGACTGCGAAATCGAGATGTTCCCGCATCTTTTCAACGGCCTCACCGAAATCTCGCGGCACGTCGTGCCCCTGAAAAGAAAGATCCCAATACTGTTTGACGTTCACCTGGCCGTCTTCGAGAATGAGATAGTGTCCGGCCGGCAGCTTGCTGATACCCTCGAACATGGTCTGCGGGGCAGGCACGAACTCGAAACCGAGATAATCGTAGAGCGCTTGAAAATTGACTCGCCTCTCGACGCCCCGATCTTCCAGGATCGCCTTGATCTCCGAGGCGAAAATAAAACGATCGGCACCGTGATAATAGTAGAGCGGTTTGATGCCGATCCGGTCCCGGGCAAGCAGCAACCGTTTCTTCTTCTTATCCCAGAGCGCAAAAGCGAACATCCCGCGCAGCCGGTTGATCGCATCGACCCCCCATTCCTCGTAACCGTGGACGATCACTTCGGTGTCGGAGCGGCTAGCGAACCGATGACCTTTGTTTTGCAATTCATCGCGAAGCTCGGCAAAATTGTAGATCTCACCGTTGAAAACGATGATCACGCTGCCGTCTTCGTTGGTCATCGGCTGACGACCGTTTTCGCTCAGATCAATAATCGACAAACGGCGATGGGCTAGAGATACCCGGTCATCGCAAAACACCCCTTCCTGATCAGGCCCACGATGGGCAAGCGTGCTCGCCATGGAACGGGCCAGCATCTCGTCATTCCAGTTGAAACCGCAGATTCCGCACATAAGATAGTCGCGTGATGAAAGAAAAAACCGGCCGTAGACTCAGGCCGGTTCGGGATTGATTTAAAAACGTCGTATGCAGTTCTAAGCGAGGTGCATCCTTCTTCGGTACCGCAAGCCTGCCGCCATAAGCAGAACAAAGAGGACAAGACCGAATACCACCAGGTACCCCATCCCGTTGAGCAGCAGATAGGCACAACCGATCAGGGGCAGCAGCAGCACTCGAACCGCGGCCTTCAGAATTTCTCTGTCGGCGATGAAATCGGCCAGAGGCGGCGAATACGTGTAGTAAAAATCGACCATGCTGCTCCCGACAGCAGTGTTGAGCAGATACCGGTCACGAAACTGCTTCAACAGCGACACGTAGGGATCAAGCGGAGAACCGAAGGCGGCGGTGGCGATAAAACAGCCCCCGCCACCGCTTCCGCCGCTTCCACCACCGCAGGGGATGACCGCGAAATACTGCTGGGCCAAGAGACGCGCGCCCTGATCGGACATATGAATCCCATCGATATTATTGCTGCCCCAGTTCGGGCCCGCCACCGCGTTGTAGGTGTCGACAAACTTGATGCCGCTATTGGCAGCCATCGCGGCAATGCCCGGATTGTATATCTCGGGTATTTCACGCCGTTCCGATCCGGATTGGGTGTTTGGCGTAATTGCCGAAACAATCGGTATCGCCCCTGCTGCCGCGGATTTGCTGGCCATCGTTGCAATATTGGCGACTACGGCCTGGGCGGACAACCCGATTTTGACATCATTCGCCCCTTCCATGATCAGGACATAGTGAGGGAGATGCTCGCCGAGCACACCGCTGATGCGCTGGGCGCCGTTGATGGTGTTCTCGCCGCCCTTGCCGGTATTGATGACCACCGCATTGCAACCGTTGCTGTCGATCATCTGCTGCAGGTAAACGGAATACGGAGTCGCATGGTAGCCGGCGGTTATGGAATCACCAAAGGCAACGATCCGCCGCCGTTCTCCGGGAGAAACGGTCCTTGATGTCGTACCGCTGTCATCGTTCTGATCACCGCCAAAATCAAAAGCGCCGCTGGCTGGTCCCGCACAGGACATACCAACCAGGACCATGACCAGCATAAGTTTGCGTACCATGACTCCGATCCTTTTATCCTTTCATTTGTCCAGAAATAGGGCGCGCTCGCAAAGGGAAGAGGCGGCCCGTCAACACTATCGTCAGCGATAGATACGAAGGAACAGCGTATCAATATTTTCAATGAACTCTGGCAAGATCACGTCCTCATCGACTTCTTCCGTGACAACGCCACCGGTCTCATCGACGATCTGCTCGTCTGCCCAGCCATCCTCGTTATATTCGGACACGAGATACACGGGGCCGTCCGCGGTCAATGCCTGCCATTGGACGATCGGGCTGCCGCCGTCGCTCAGGGAAATCGTCGGCAGCACATCGGCCCGATCATTTTCTCCATGGACCATCGCCGGTTCCGCCCAGGCTCCGTCCCGATAAGCGGTATAATAGATATCATCAAGGCCGCCGCTATTGGCCGACCAGACCAGCCATACCACATCGTTTTCATCGACGACGAGAGATGGGGAGGTGTTGGTCGTCATGGCGCCGGCTACCGATATAGTCTCCTGCCAGTCTCCGCTCCAACCGCTGGTAACTCTGAGTTCCGTCTGCTGCCGATCGTAGGCGGTCCAGGCGAGCCAGGCGCGCCCGTGGCTGTCCCTGTCGATAACCGGCAACTGATTGTCAAAATAGTCGTCGGTGATCATCTCAGGGTCGCTCCATAGCTCCGCTTGCCGACTGGCATGGAAGATTTCATGACGAATCCCGTCAAACTCAGTCCACACCGCGTCGATCTCGATCATCGGCGCGGGCTTTTCGGCAGAGGCGGCCATTCCCCGTTCCGTGATGATCAGGCTCAGCAGCACTACGCCGCAAAAAACACATCTGTTCCAGGTATTCATAGCTCTTCCCTTGATCAGCAAGACGAACTCATCTAGACAGCACAATGCAATCCCTCAACAGCGCAATGCTGTTTCTTGACCGTTCGGATCGGCGCGCTGCTAGCCAGCGTCCGGTGATACATCCATGGTGAACAGCGCCAACGGTAAGACAGGGAACAAGACGGAGGCTACTATACCTCCAGATGTCCGCTTTTTCAACATCCCATAAAAATTAATTGCTTACCGGTAAAACGGTGGCAAGTGACGGTGCACAGAGCGTCAGCGACTCCTCGCAAGAGCTTTATCGAAACGAAAAACCGGTCACCGGTGCAGGCCCTCGCCCCAACGACAATACAACAAGAATTGATAGTGCCGGCGCCCCTGCGCTTTGCTATAGTAGCGCTGCATCATAAGGGGAGCTTGAAAAATTCGGAATTTCGTTCAAGATCGAGGCGCGCAAGAAAATTTTACCGCAGGCATATACATGATATTCCGAGTATAAAATTTTGAGCATAACGCAGAGTTTGGGCGAAACGACAATTTTCCAAGGTT
>NPIE01000222.1_pt4 | contig 45732 bp, 47 predicted proteins | sample 8637661 | NCBI WGS metagenome assembly NPIE01 (sample SAMN07420842, study PRJNA396082) | bioreactor metagenome | isolation source: sample BA12 brine-fed electro-methanogenic bioreactor BA | place: Japan: Kochi | collected 2016-12-09 | reverse complement strand
GTCCACTAAACCGAAGGAACTATCGCGTCCGAACAAGCGAATTGTTATGCCATTTGTGTTACGCAAGATTCGCATTTATTAGCTCTTCCGTAAATTCTATGGTTGTTTTCACATCAGATAATTCGAACTCATTCCATTGGGCATGCGTTGCTTTTGTTCGAACATGAGCGGCCACACGTGCTCTTTTTGCCTTTATTTGAGATATAACATCAAGCTTTGTTAACTCAGTGATCAGTTGATCTAGCTTGACTCCAGATTCTGCTATTTCATTGTTCCTGCATATATTTCTAAGTGCATCCTCAAAGACAACCCCGGCAATCACACCAGCCTCGTTTTTCATTTCCTGTTTTGCGTACGCTTTAGCATGATCAAGAAAATCATCAAATACTAGAGCCTTAGTTCGGTTTTCTACCGAAGCTAACAAACCATTATTAATATCATTTAGCAATGATTGTAAAATTACGTTCACTTCGCCAACAGATTCCTGTATGCAATACCCTCGCTCTTTTGAGCAGATTTTGTCTACAGACGTCTGATAAGGGTTTTTGGGGCTACTAACGACCAAATGCACTAGATTCTGTGCAGAAGCCAACCAACCTTTACAACTATATGCATGGTCGTCGCTTCTAACTTGGCCGTGCTCATTACCAAATTTCAATTGGTTTCCCTGGGCGATTAGCTCGTTGAATTTATTTTCTATCCTTTCTTCAAGTTCCATGCTCTAGTCCTAATTAGGCATAACGTTTAAGCTGTGCGGCGCAAACGAAGCGCAGCGTAGTTTGCTTCCGAACAAGCGCCTTGTTAGCCATTTTTGGCACAACTAGACTCCCATTTCTCAAACAACGAATAGAGATACTTTTGAACTTTTTCTTTATTCCTCGCCTCTACAGTATCCAGCGTGTACTGAAAGAAAATACTTTTGTACACAACCCTTTGGTAGCAATACCCTAGATCATACTCATCATTACACGGCATATTAATTTCTGGATTTCCGGTTACCTCAGACCAGCCATTGGCTATACCGCTTATTTCGTGTTCAAGATCAACTTTATATTTATTGATATGGCTAAATTCGTAGCCCTCTACTCCAGCCATTATCAGCTTGGCAGGAAGCCTGATTGTTTGGCTTTGCCCTGATTCATCAAGGCCTTTTACGTTGTCCTTTAGGTACTGACCGAAGGCACTAAGGCCCGGCACGTATTCATGTGGAACGCAGATAGTTGTATCGTCAAAAGTCAATTTGACGAGGTCTTGGGCGTTCTCGGCAGCCGCCAACGATGTAAAAAGTGCCGCATATAAAGATGCGTATATATGTGTTTTCATTTTTTATGGCTAACGCCTAGTTAAGATGCCAGGCGGTTCTGGCGCGGAGCTTGCGAAAGCAAGCGGAGTGACAGGTTCCCTGGTCAGCTTCAACTTCTTGTTAGGCGCGATTCCGCTCATCAGAAGGCCGGATCGAGCCTTCGCGTAACAGAATCTAATAGCAGAACGACATCTCCCGGGCTAACAAAATCAAATAGCACTGGTCCGACACCATTCTGGGCCGCCGTAATCTCAAGATCCTGAAGGACCGCAGGTCGTAGAGGTTCGTTGCCCCGAAATGTAAAGCGATTACCATGACTGCAAGCATTCCTGATGTGGCGCAAAAACTCTAGATCTGGATTGGTATCTTCGAGATGTCGATGTTTGATTTCGTCATGTACCGATACTATTGCAGAGGACATAGCACGACGCATAAACTCGATGTTGTAGGCATTATCCTTCATCTTCGCGTTTGTCATGAGCTCAGATAGTGGAAGATTCAGGCTCTTCCCAGTTATTGCGTTGGTCGGCAGTTCCAACTTGGCTTTGTCACGTTTCTCTCCACCAAACTCACGTTCCATTACGGCGTTAATATCAGGATTATTAAGCATATACAGAAAGAATTGGCTTGTAAGGCTACGCGAAATCTCGACGCAAGCAAATATATAAATGGACGTCTCTGGTTGTAGCGGTTCACTAGTCGTTTCGTTGGTCATGCCGGTGTTCCCTTCATGCGTCAGCGCCTAACGATTCACATAAACGGCGCGAGGAACGAGCGACCGGCGACCGCAGGGAGCGTATTTGATGTGTTTGTTAGATTACTTACCACGACTGCTCAGCGCGCCCCACTGGAAGCTTGCTTAAAACATCTTGGATCGCTTCATTATTTTCTTCGCTCCATATTAACGTCTCATTTCCGAATACTTCTATGACTTTATACTCTAGTCCTTCCACATCGAGCGCGGCCCTTGCGATTGAAATCCCACCGCGCTCGAAACTAGCATTACGATGGGGCGGTATGATTTCCCTCCCAACTACTTTTAACAATGAAAATGCCTCTTTTGCGTTCGCTTCAGCGATAAGAAGCGATTCTTCTCCAGTTCGCTCGTAAGGTATACCTTCCTTATCAAGCGCAACCATTAGTGCGATAGCTATGCGCTTGTCCCCTATGTGGAACGGCACGCTCTCAGCGTCAGTATTCCGGGCACAGGCAACCGCTGCGAGTACCGTGGCAAACACTAGAATGAGAGAGGCGTTTTTCATAATCTTGTAATCTAACGACCAAGCTCATTTGCGCGGATGAAGCGCAGCGTATTGAGCGTCAAATGGAGCGCCTGGTTAGGGCTTAATTGCCACAACATTAAATCCATGAGGATACTCCTGCCACTGACAAGATTCTGGTTGCGTACTGTTTGACAACTTTTCAACCACAGCACCAATGCCAAAATAAGCCGCATTTAGATTGTTTCTTGCCACTGGCGCATAGCCATTCTTCTCTATGCAATAACACCAGTCGTATGAGTGACCACCGTCTGCGGCCAAAATCACCATTTGTGTATAGCTTTTTTTACTTAGATACGCATTCCCGGCGTTATCAGTAAGCATTTTCTTGAATTCTACTTCAGGCTTCATGGCGATTTTGTAGTTTACAAATTTGATTGTTGCGCCTTTTATAGGAACCCCATTTTCATCCACAACCTTCAGATTGACCTCTGGTTGTGACGTAGTTGGCCATGGCGCACAACCAGATAACAAAACAAGTGAGAAAAGAGTGAGGAACTTCATTTCTTCATAGCCCTAACAGTTCAAATCAATGGAAGCTTTCCACCTATCACCAATAAATGGAAAGTTGCCGTATAGTTCCACAGTTGGTGACATGCATTCCTTTTTCATTACTTAAGTATTCTATTGCACTCAACGCGTTAGACAGACCGCGGCAACCCCGCCTGCTGATTTCATACACGTTGATATACGGCAATCGGCCGTATATCAACGACCGTGACTTGACCGCCTGTTGTGGGTTGCCTATGCTTCTCCCGCAAGCAAGAACAAATGGAGAGCGCGACATGGAACGTCGAAAGCCCTCCCCTTTTCTCGTGCGTGTGCGCGGCGTGCTTCGCGTCAGACACTGCAGCTACAGGACCGAGCAGACCTACATACACTGGGTCAAGCGCTTCATTCTGTTTCACGACAAAACCCATCCGGAACGGATGGGAGAAGCACATGTTGCCGCGTTCCTCACCCATCTCGCCGTCGACCGGGGCGTCTCGCCGAGCACGCAGAACCAGGCGCTGAATGCACTGGTCTTCCTCTACCGGCATGTACTCAATCGGCCCCTTGGCGACATCGGCACTGTGGTCAGGGCCAGGCGAAAATCCCGTATCCCCATGGTGCTCTCGTGCGAGGAGGTTTCGCGGACGCTCCGTTTTCTCCACGAAAGCGCGGTACAGAAAGCCGTCAAGGCCGCGGTGCGCAGGGCCGGCATCCCGAAACCCGCCACCTGCCACACGCTCAGGCACTCCTTCGCCACCCATCTCCTGGAGCGAGGGGCCGATATCCGCACAGTGCAGGAGCAGCTTGGCCACACGGACGTGCGCACCACCCAGGTCTACACCCACGTCCTGCAACGGGGTGGACGCGGGGTGCTGAGCCCGCTGGGGGCTGCATTGAACCAGGCGCCGGGAGTGACGGCATCCACCGGGGCCGCCTCCCTGCGCTAGGGGCACATGCTCCGGGTGCCTCCGGCATGGCAAATGGAGCCCCCCTTGCCGAGCCATTTCCCCATGCCGAGCCGTGGCGGGTACAGCGTACCTGCACCGCTCGCTGCGGAAATACGGGTATTCTGGCTCCCTGGCCGATTCGGTCATGAGGGGTCTTCTCCCTGGCCCAATTGTCCGAAAATAGCCCCGTTCCAACGATCATGCAAAGGCCGCGGGCCGGCTCCCGTGCCTGCACGGAGTCAGGATGCGTGGAACGCCCTTGTCTTGCACCTGCCAACCTGCGGCACTGTTTGCGCCGCAAGGTGTCTGTGCAGACAAGTCTGTACCTACGGGTCCGGGGTCTTTGATGGCCCTATATGCAGATGAATCCGCACCTGTATGACCGTGAGGCGTGAAGCGTGAGGGGTGAGGTGAGAGTCCTCGGGTGTCCCATCCCGTCTCTCCATCCGGCGCCCCCTTGCCGGCATCGACCGCCAGTGCAGGCGTCCAGTTGAAACCTCACCGGTGGAAAACCCCCTCACCCCTCACCCCTCACCCCTCACCCCTCACCCCTCACCCCTCACCCAACTGGCATTTTCCCCGCCCTTCCTCCATACTGTTCTCCAAATGTTCTCTGCCGATGGAGTTACCGGCCATGACTGACAGCCCGTCCCTCACCCGCCGCCAGCAGGCCATCCACGACTACCTCCTGGATCGGGCGCGGGAGACCGACCAGCCGCCCACGCTGGACGAGATCTGCGCCGACCTGGGGCTGAAGTCGCGGGGGTCGCTGCACAAGCACATCCAGGCGCTGGTGGACGCGGGGCTGGTGGAGCCCATGGAGCGGCGCCACCGGGGGGTGCGGCTGGCGCCGGTGGCGGAGGTCTCGACCGCCCGCAGCCTGCCCCTGTTCGGGACCATCGCGGCGGGCCGGCCCATCGAGGCGCTGGAGACGCCGGAGTCGGTGCCGGTGCCCGATGCCCTCTGCCCGCGGGGCGCGGCCTACGTGCTCAACGTGCGCGGCGACTCGATGATCGAGGACGGCATCCTGGACGGGGATCGGATCGTGGTGGAGCAGCGGGAGACGGCCCGCAACGGCGAGGTGGTGGTGGCGCTGGTGGACGGCAGCGAGGCCACCCTGAAGCGCATCGAGCAGCGCCCCGGCGAGGTGGTGCTCCACCCCGCCAACGCCGCCATGGAGCCCCTGCGCTACGCCCCGGACCGGGTCGCGATCCAGGGGGTGCTGGTGGGCCTGCTGCGCGACTACCGCCACTGAGCCGTACTGCCGCCCCGCCATGGCCGACGCCAGGAAACCGGACCGCTTCTGGGAGGACCGCCCCCTCGGTGAGTTGAGCGAGGCGGAGTGGGAGTCGCTGTGCGACGGCTGCGGGCGCTGCTGCCTGATGAAGCTGGAGGACGAGGACAGCGGCGAGATCTACTACACCAACATCGCCTGCGAATTGCTGGACACCGACACCTGCCGCTGCCGGGACTACGCCCACCGGCAGGCGCGGATCCCCGGCTGCCTGAAGATCACCCCCGAGTCGCTGCCGAAGCTGGCGGGCTGGCTGCCCGCGACCTGCGCCTACCGCCGCCTGGCGGAGGGCAAGCGCCTGCTCTCCTGGCACCCGCTGGTGAGCGGCAGCCCGGGCAGCGTCCACCGCGCCCGCATCTCGGTGCGCGGCCGGGTGATCTCCGAGACCGAGGCGGACGATCCCGAGCACCATCTGGTGAGCTGGGTCTGGTAGCGGCGCCTCAGCCCTCGTCCTCGCGCACCGGCACCAGCAGCACCGGGACCGGGGAGCGCTGGGTCACCTTGTGGGCCACGGAGCCGAGGAGCATCTCGCCGAAGGCGGAGTGGCCGTGGGAGCCCATGACGATCACGTCGGCATTGACCCGCTTCGCCTCCTTGATGATCGCCTCGGCCGGCTGCCCTGAGCGCACCAGGACTTCGCCGACCCGGGACATGCACACCGCCGCCTCGTCGAACTCCGTGGCGCAGAACTCCTGCAGCCGCTCGCGCAGCTCGGCCTTGAGCTTCTCCAGGCCCTCGGCGCGCAGCTTGTCCAGGGTGGTCTTGGAGACGTAGCTGTCCACCAGCGACTGGCCGAAGGTGCCCAGCGGCTCGAGGACACTGACCGCCACGATGGTGGCGTCGTGACGCTCCGCCATGGCCATGGCGTAGCGGAAGACATGGGGGCCCACGGGACCCACATCGGTGGCGTAGAGGATGGTCTTGATCTGGGGCAGCATGGTCCTGTTCTCCGTCCGGCATCGATTTTATGCAGTATAAGCGGAACTTATCGGCGGACAACAGCCGCACGGTTCCGGAGCCGACATGAAGGCGGTACGCCCGGATCCTGCGCTCGGGAGGGACAAAAAAAAACCCCGCTGGAGAGCGGGGTTAAGACAGGAGATATGACCCTGCGGAAGAATTACCGTGGTCAATCTTCCGGGAATGTTCCCCATCCCACATTGACCTGGATCAATAAAACCCCGGGATTTATTAAGGGAGTATTTCACTCCCCCCTCTTGTGCGCCGGGGCGACCCCCACCCGCTTCGAAAGAGCATGGCATTGGCACGCGGGATTACGCTAGAATGCAGCGTTGCGCCGCAATAGATACCACAAAAACAACCAGTTAGACAACGGAAGCCGCTCGGCAAAGACCCGCCACGGGTGCGGCCGCCGCTTCCCGTCCTGCTCGAGAAGGAGTCCACACATTGAACAGTGCGGTAGTCGCTCCACTGCTGGGGCTCATCCTCAGCCTGTTTGCGCCGGCGGCCGCGTGGGCCGCCACGGGCAACGCCGAGCCCCTCGATCTCACCCGAAGCGAGGTGGGCATATTCGCCCTGGTGATCTTCGTCCTGGCCTATGCGCTGGTGATGGCCGAGGAGTTCACCCACCTGCGCAAGTCCAAGCCGGTCATCCTGGCCGCCGGCCTCATCTGGCTCTCCATCGCCTGGTACTACTCCGTCCACGGCGGCCAGAGCGAGGAGGTCGCCATGGCGGTGCGGCACAACATCCTCGAGTATGCCGAGCTGTTCCTGTTCCTGCTCTCGGCGATGACCTACATCAACGCCATGGAGGAGCGGCTGGTGTTCGACGCCCTGCGGGCCTGGCTGATTCGCAAGGGATTCAACTACCGGCAGCTGTTCTGGATTACCGGCATCCTGGCCTTCTTCATCTCGCCGGTCGCCGACAACCTCACCACCGCCCTGCTCATGTGCGCCGTCCTGCTCGCGGTGGGCGCCGACAGCCCCCGCTTCGTGGCGCTGGGCTGCATCAACATCGTCGTGGCCGCCAACGCCGGCGGCGCCTTCAGCCCCTTCGGCGACATCACGACCTTGATGGTCTGGCAGAAGGGCATCGTGGATTTCTGGGATTTCTTCGCCCTGTTCCTCCCCTCGGTGGTGAACTTCGCGGTGCCCGCGGCATTGATGCACTTCGCCATCCCCGACATCTCCCCCGCTCCCAGCGATGAGCGGATTCCCATGCGCCGCGGCGCCCGGCGCATCGTCGCCCTGTTCGCCGCCACCATCGTCACCGCGGTGAGCTTCCACAACTTTTTCCACCTGCCCCCGGTGCTGGGCATGATGACCGGCCTGTCCTACCTGCAGCTGTTCGGCTTCTACCTGCGCAAGACCCATGGCCGGGTACCGTCGGCGCATCCCTACAACCTCGAAGTGGCGGACAAGATGATCGGCGACGTGGTGCCCTTCGACATCTTCAACAAGATCGCGCGGGCCGAGTGGGACACGCTGCTGTTCTTCTATGGCGTGGTGGTCTGCGTGGGCGGCCTCGGCTTCATCGGCTACCTGGAGCTGGCTTCCCAGGTGATGTACAGCGACTGGGGCGCGACCATCGCCAACGTGAGCGTGGGCATCCTGTCGGCCATCGTGGACAACATCCCCATCATGTTCGCCGTGCTGACCATGAATCCGGACATGAGCCACGGCCAGTGGCTGCTGGTGACGCTCACCGCCGGGGTGGGCGGCAGCCTGCTCTCCATCGGTTCGGCCGCCGGCGTGGCCCTCATGGGCCAGGCCCGGGGACGCTACACCTTCTTCAGCCACCTGAAGTGGACGCCGGCCATCGCCCTCGGCTATGCCGCCAGCATCCTCACCCACATGTGGCTGAACGCGGCCCACTTCTGATCCGGTGCGCCGGGCGCGGGTGAGTCACCCGCGCCCGGCCGAAACCCGCCGCACGTCAACCCGCAGCCAGCACAGCTGCTGCGTCGTTGCGTGATGAAAATCGTCCGGAGGACCGTCTGGAGAGAATCCGCGCAGAAAACGCGAAGAGGATGGGCAGGCAGGACGGGCGCGGGCGCTAGTCGCCCTCCAGCTCCCGCCACAGGCACTGGCCGCCGCTGGCCTTGTCCACCCGCGCCAGGGTGTCGGCGTGGGCCTGCCGTTCGGCGGGGCTGGCGCGCAGCACCCGCAGGGGCGGCCGGTCGTCGGCGGGCAGGAGGCAGTTGCTGATGACCTGGTAGTTGTTGGCGGCGCTGGAGAGCCCCCCCAGGGACAGGGCGCCCTGGCCGCCGGTCATGGCCAGGTAGACGTCGGCGAGAATCTCGGCGTCGAGCAGCGCCCCGTGCAGGTCGCGGTGGGAGTTGTCCACGTCGTAGCGCCTGCACAGGGCATCCAGGCTGTTCTTCTGCCCCGGGTGCATCTGCCGCGCCATCACCAGCGTGTCCACCACGACACACAGCTCGCCGACATTGCGCCGCTCGCCGATGAGGCGCAGCTCGTTGTCGATGAAGCCCACGTCGAAGGGGGCGTTGTGGATGATGAGCTCGGCGCCCTCGATGAAGGCCAGGAAGTCCCCGACCACATCGTTGAAGCGCGGCTTGTCGGCGAGGAACTCGTTGGTGATGCCGTGCACCTCCACCGCGCCCTCGTCGATGTCCCGATCGGGCTGCAGGTACTGGTGGAAGCGCCGGCCGGTCAGGCGCCGGTTGTCGAGTTCGACGCAGCCGATCTCGATGATGCGGTGACCCTGCTCCGGCTCGAGGCCGGTGGTTTCCGTATCCAGCACCACCTGCCGCATCAGCCGGCCCTCCGCGACTTCAGCTCGTCGATGCCCCGGTTGGCCAGTGCGTCGGCGCGCTCGTTCTCGGGATGCCCGCTGTGGCCCTTGACCCAGTGCCAGCGCAGGTGATGGCGGGCGGCGGCGGCGTCGAGCCGCTGCCACAGCTCGGCGTTCTTGACCGGCGTCTTCGCGCTGGTCTTCCAGCCGCGCAGCTTCCAGTTCTTCAGCCACTCGGTGATACCCTTGCGCACGTACTCCGAGTCGGTGGTGATATCCACCTCGCAGGGCCGGGTAAGGGTTTCCAGGGCGACGATGGCGGCCATCAGCTCCATGCGGTTGTTGGTGGTCTGCGCCTCGCCGCCCCAGAGCTCGCGCTCGTGGCCGTCATAGCGCAGCAGCGCGCCCCAGCCGCCCGGGCCGGGATTGCCCCGGCAGGCGCCGTCGGTGAAGATTTCAACCGTTTTGGCCACGTCTATGCAGGCTCCTCGCGGTGGGTTCAGCCAGCCCGGCGGGAAGCACGCTGCGGCGCGGGCGCCAGCGCGGCTTGATGGGTGTGAGCGGGATGACCCGCTTGCGCGCCGTCACCAGGTAGACCCCGCCCAGCGCCGGCCACCAGCGCCGGCCGCCCCCCTCCAGGAATCCGAGGCGCGCCATCATACCACGGTGCTGCAGCGGCGGCCGGAAGAAGAAGTGATGGGCGCTCTCGATCTCGAACCCCAGCAGCGTCAGCCAGTCCCGTATCCGGTTCAGGCTGAGGAACTGCCCGCTCCAGGGCACCGTTTCACTGCGGCGGCTCAACAGCCGGCGCAATCCCCAGAAGCTCCAGGGATTGAAGCCGGTGAGCACCAGCCGCCCCTCAGGGATCAGGACCCTCAGGGCCTCGCGGATCACCTCGTGGGGCCGGCGCTCGAACTCGAGGATATGCTGCAAGACCATCACGTCCACGCTGGCCGATGCCAGCGGCAGCGCATCCGGCTCCGCGCACAATCCCGGCACCGTCGCGGGCGGCACCCGGCACAGTAGAATACGGTGCCGGATGGGGCTCGCGGCCAGTGCCGCGGCGGAGTGCTCGCAGCCCACGGCCACCAGGTGATAGCCGAACAGGCCGGGCAGCACGCCCCCCAGCAACTCCCCCTCCGCCTGCAGCAGGGCCCGGCCCAGCGGCGTGGCGTACCAGCCCCTCATGCTGGATAGCGGTGGTGCGAGCGGTGGCGGCGATGAACTCATGCAGCCGATATTACGCACCCGCCCCGCCGAGCGGAACCGGCTCGTACGCAGGGGACGCCCGGGTACCGTAAGTGGTTGACCCCGGACCCGGGCCTTGCGAGCATGGCCCATGCGCCACGGTCGCGCCGGCGTTCTTTTACCGTTTCGAGATATGCCCACTAAGGCATTGAATAGATGAATACAACACACCCTGTCATGGCGGTCCCCGCCTTCGACGACAACTACATCTGGCTGATCCAGTATCCGCCGCGCCGCCGCGTCGCCATCGTCGACCCCGGCGATGCGGAGCCGGTCCTGGAGACGCTCGGGCGCACCGGACTGGAGCCGACGGCCATCCTCATCACCCATCATCACGGCGATCACACGGGCGGCGTCCGTGATCTCCTGGCCCACTACGACATCCCGGTCTATGCGCCGGAGGACCGTCGCATTCCCGCCGTCACCCACGTGGTCCGGGACGGCGACCGGGTCGAGCTCCCGGATCTGGAGCTGACCCTGGAGGTGATGGAGACGCCCGGCCACACGCTCACCCATGTGGTCTACCACGGCGACGGCATGCTGTTCTGCGGCGACACGCTGTTCACCGGCGGCTGCGGGCGCCTGTTCGAGGGCACCCCGGAGCAGATGCACCGCTCCCTCTCGCGCATCGCCGCCCTGCCCGCCGCAACCCTGGTCTACTGCGCCCACGAATACACCCTGGCCAATCTCGGCTTCGCGCGGGTGGTGGAACCGGACAGCGCCGCGCTGAAGGCGCGCCGCGCGGCCGCCGAGGCCTCGCGCGCCCGCGGCGAGCCCACCGTGCCCTCCACCCTGGCGGAGGAGCTGGACACCAACCCCTTCCTGCGCAGCGAAGATCCCGTCGTCGTGGCGGCGGCATCGAACTTTGCCGGTCGGGCGCTGAAGGATCCCGTCGAGGTTTTCGCCACCGTCCGCCACTGGAAGGACACGCTCGACTGAGGGCGGGGGCACGCCCTCCCCCCATCCGCCCGGATGCAGGCTTCGCGCAGAAACATTTTTTAACATTTGTCATGTAATCATTTTCTTCTGTATTTCATCTTGTTGCATAAGCTATGTAATGCAATGGCTGAGAACATGGTTCGATTTATGTCTTGATCCACCCCGTTTATGTCCGTACCATCGCCGGTGGTTTTTGAGCCTGGGGGGCATGGACTTGACACGCAAGACCACGACCGGCGTCGGGCTCGCCCTCGTCTCTCTTCTGACCCTGAGCGCCTGCGGCGTCCAGCCCCTGAAATCCGGCGCCAGCGCCAATTCTGCCGTCAACAGTCTCTCCGACTCCGGCATCGAGGATCCGGGCAGCTCGTTCGCCGCCCTGCTGCGGGAGCGGCTCCAGGCCCCAGCGTCCAACCTCGACGAAACCCCGGTCTCCGACGATCTGTGGGAGCGCATCCGCGCCAGCTTCCGGCTCGATCACGAGGTCAACCGCCCCCGGGTGGCGGCCGAGCTGGACATGTACACCCGCCACCCGAACTACCTGGCGCGGGTGGGCGAGCGGGCCGAGCCCTACCTGCACTACATCGTGGAGTCGATCGAGCAGCGCGGCGCGCCGCTGGAGCTGGCCCTGCTGCCCGTGGTCGAAAGCGCCTTCCAGCCCAACGCCTACTCGCCCGGACGGGCGGCGGGGCTGTGGCAGTTCATCCCCGACACCGGGCGCCGCTTCGGGCTGGAGCAGAACTGGTGGTATGACGGCCGGCGCGACGTCTACGCCTCCACCCAGGCGGCGCTGGACTACCTGGAGCTCCTGCGGGATCAGTTCGACGGCGACTGGCTGCTGGCGCTGGCGGCGTACAACTCCGGTTCCGGCACGGTAAGCCGCGCCATCGAGAAGAACCGCAATGCCGGACGCCCCACCGACTTCTGGTCCCTGGACCTGCCGCGCGAGACCCGCAGCTACGTCCCCCGGCTGCTGGCCATCTCCGCCATCGTCTCCGATCCCGGCGCCTACGGGGTGGACCTCGTACCCATCACCAATGAGCCCTACCTGGCGCGGGTCGACCTGGACGGCCAGATCGATCTCGGGCTGGCGGCGGATCTCGCCGGCATCAGCCTGGACGACCTCTACCGCTACAACCCCGGCTTCAACCGCTGGGCCACCGCGCCCCAGGGACCCCACTACCTGATGCTGCCGGTGGAGAAGCTCGACCTGTTCAACGAGAAGCTGGCCCAGGTGCCCGCCGACGAGCGCATGCGCTGGAACCGCTACCGGGTCAGTCGCGGCGACACCCTCGGCACCATCGCCCAGGCCCACGGCACCTCCGTGGCCATGCTGATGGACAGCAACAAGCTGAAGAGCACCCGCATCCGGGTGGGGCAGGAACTGCTGATACCCGTCGGTTCCGGGGCGGGAGTCCGGGTGGCGGCGGCGGGCGGCGGCGGTACGGGAACAGCCGCTTCCGCGCCGAAGGGTGGCCGCAAGGTGGTGCATACGGTGCAGGCCGGGGACACCCTGTGGGACATCGCCCGCCAGCACGGCGTCACCACCCGCCAGATCGCCGACTGGAACCGCATCGCCCTCAACGACACCCTGCGGCGCGGCCAGAAGCTGACCCTGTGGCCCGGCAATGCCCAGGCGGCCGCTCCCGCCGCGCCCGCCTCGACCACCCAGAGCATCCGCTACACGGTGCGTTCGGGAGACTCCCTGTGGGCCATCTCGAAGCGTTTCCGCGTCAGCGTGGCCGACCTGCGTGACTGGAACGACCTCGCCACCGGCCAGCAGCTGCGCCCGGGGCAGCGCCTGCAGGTCTACCTGAACGTGGCCGAGCTGTCCGGCAACATCTGATCCCCCCGCCCCGGGTCGTGCACCACCGGGGAGGCGACTGTCCGGATTCCCCCTGCTCTGGCTGTCGTTGAATTCCGCCATTCCGCCCCCACCCTACTCCCTGTGACCCGCACCGCCGGGACGAGGGAACCACTGCCTGCCACGAGGGGATCAGGATGCCTGAGAAGGAACAGCCGGAAGCCATCGAGATCATCGACAGCGACGGGATGGACGAGGATCAAAACCCTGCCAGGGGGTCGGAGCTGGCCGTCGCCTCCGAACTCCTGCCGGCCGAGATCCACCTGATTCCCGTCCACGACCGCCCCTTCTTTCCGCCCCAGACGGTCCCGGTGCTGCTGAGCGAGGAACCCTGGCTGGAGACCATCGAGGAGGTGGGCGAGGAGCCGCGCCACCTGCTGGGCCTGGTCGCATCCCGCACCGACGCACCGCCGGAGGAGGCGGCACCCGAGGACTTCGCCCGGATGGGCACCGTGGTGCGCATCCATCACCCCATGCGCGCCTCGGGCAAGATCCAGTTCATCGCCGAGGGACTGCAGCGGTTCCGCATCGTCAAGTGGCTGACCCGCACCCCGCCCTACCGGGTGCGGGTGGAGTATCCCCATGAACAGCGCCACGAGGAGAACGCCGACGAGCTGCGCGCCTACGCCATCGCCATCATCAACACCCTCAAGGAGCTGGTTCCCCTCAACCCCCTCTACAGCGAGGAGCTGAAGTTCTTCCTCACCCGCTTCGGCCCCCAGGACCCCTCCCCCCTGACCGACTTCGCCGCCAGCCTGACCACGGCGTCGAAGGAGGAGCTGCAGGAGGTGCTCGAGGCGGTGAACCTGCGCCGGCGCATGGAGAAGGTGCTGGTGCTGATCAAGAAGGAGCTGGAGGTGGCCAGGCTCCAGACCCGGATCCGCCAGCAGGTGGAGGAGCGCATGAGCGAGCAGCAGCGCCAGTTCTTCCTGCGCGAGCAGCTCAAGGCCATCCAGAAGGAGCTCGGCATCGCCAAGGACGACAAGACCGCCGACCTGGAGCGCTTCCGCGAGCGGCTGGAGTCGCTGCGGATTCCCGACCCGGCCCGGGTCAAGGTGGACGAGGAGCTGGAAAAGCTCTCCATCCTCGAGACCGGCTCGCCGGAGTACGGGGTCACGCGCAACTACCTGGAGACCATCACCAGCCTGCCCTGGGGCCGCTACTCGGAGGACAACCTGGACCTGGACCACGGGCGCAGGGTCCTGGACCGCGACCATGACGGCCTCGACGACGTCAAGAAGCGAATCCTCGAGTTCCTCGCCGTGGGGGCCCTGCGCGGGGAGGTCTCCGGCTCCATCATCCTCCTGGTGGGGCCGCCCGGGGTGGGCAAGACCTCCATCGGCCACTCCATCGCTGACGCCCTGGGCCGGCGCTTCTACCGCTTCTCCCTGGGCGGGATGCGCGACGAGGCCGAGATCAAGGGCCACCGCCGCACCTATATCGGCGCCATGCCCGGCAAGTTCATCCAGGCCATCCGCGAGGCGGGCACCGCCAACCCGGTGATCATGCTGGACGAGATCGACAAGATCGGCGCCTCCTACCAGGGCGATCCCGCCTCGGCCCTGCTGGAGGTCCTGGACCCCGAGCAGAACAGCGACTTCCTCGACCACTACCTGGACCTGCGCTTCGATCTCTCCAAGGTGCTGTTCATCTGCACCGCCAACCAGCTCGACACCATCCCCCAGCCGCTGCTGGACCGCATGGAGGTGATCCGGCTCTCGGGCTACATCACCACGGAGAAGGTGGCCATCGCCAGGCATCACCTGTGGCCGCGCCAGGTGGAGCGCGCCGGACTGCGGCGCGGGCAGATCCGCATCACCGAGGCCGCCCTGCGCCAGATCATCGAGGGCTACGCCCGCGAGGCCGGCGTGCGCAACCTGGAGAAGCAGCTCGGGCGCATCGTGCGCAAGTGTGCGGTGGATATTCTCGGCGGCGCCGAGACTCCCGTGCGGATCGGCACCCGCGACATCGAGCGGCTGCTCGGCAAGGCCCACTTCCAGCGTGAAAAGCCGCTCAGCGGCCTGGGCGTGGTCACCGGGCTGGCATGGACGGCGATGGGCGGCGCGACGCTGTCCATCGAGGCCACCCGGGTCCACACCAAGAACCGCGGCTTCAAGCTTACCGGCAAGCTCGGCGACGTGATGCGCGAATCGGCCGAGATCGCCTACAGCTACATCAGCTCCCACCTGAAGACCTACCGCGCCGAGCAGACCTTTTTCGACGAGGCGTTCGTCCACCTGCACGTCCCCGAGGGGGCCACCCCGAAGGACGGCCCCAGCGCCGGCGTCACCATGGCCACCGCGCTGCTGTCGCTGGCGCGCAAGGAGCGCCTGGCCCGGCCCCTGGCCATGACCGGCGAGCTCACCCTCACCGGCCAGGTCCTGCCGGTGGGCGGCATCCGCGAGAAGGTCATCGCCGCGCGGCGCTCGCGCATCCCCGAGCTGATCCTCCCCGAGGCGAACCGCGGCGACTTCGAGGAGCTGCCGGACCACATCCGGGCCGGGCTGACCGTGCATTTCGCCCGCCACTACCGTGACGTCTACCGCATCGTGTTCGCAAACACCCCGGAATGACCACGCCCAATCACCGAAATCATGACAAACGTCATGCTTCCGATCGCCGGAGCGGATCCATAATCAGCCGGACCATCCAGGTGCCCGGGGTCCCTCCATGCCCCCGGAGCCGGCAGAGGAGCGAGCGGACATGAGCAAACTGGTAGAGTGGAGCGAGGAGCTGAGCGTCGGCATCCAGGAGATCGACGAGCAGCACAAGATGCTGGTGGACCTCCTGAACCAGCTGCACGAAGCCATCCACAAGCGTCACGGTTCGGAGGCCACGCGCAAGATCCTCGACGAGCTGGCGGACTACACCCGCATCCATTTCGCCGTGGAGGAGAGCCTCATGCGGGTGCTCGAGTACCCTGACTACGAGGCCCACAAGCGCGAGCACGAGGACCTCATCCAGCAGATGACGGACCTGAAGCAGAAGCTCGACACCGGGACCCACTCCATCAGCTTCGAGCTGCTGCATTTCCTCAAGGTCTGGCTCACCAAGCACATCCTCGAGTCCGACAAGGAGTACAGCCCCTACTTCCTCAGCAAGGGCGTCAAGGCCTCCTGGCAGAAGAAATCCTGGGTGGGCAAGCTCTGGGGCTCCCTCACCCACTGACCCCGGCCGCTGCCGGCGGCACACGGCATCCCCGCCACGACCCGGACCCGGCCGTGGCGGGGATGCCCGCGCATCCGCCCCCCTTCCCTGCCCGCCAGCACCGGCGCCGCCGCCGCGTTCAGCCGCCGTTCAGGACCCGCGCCCTATCCTGCTCGCAAGTCGGGGCGATTCCGCCCCGCGGCAACAGGAGAGCAGACAGCCATGCGAGTCAACGGAACCACTCTGATCGCGGGCGCGCTGGGCCTGGCCCTGGCCGGCTGCGCCAGCGCCGATACCCGTTTCGATGCCCCCCGCTACGGCAGCTACAGCGAGGGCTCCTACGGCCTCGACAGCAGCTTCAGCGACACCGCCAAGGTCACCCGGGTCGAGCCGCTCTACCAGCGGGTGAGCGTCCCGGAACGCCGGCGCCAGTGCTGGGAGGAGCCGGTCCGGAGCAGCAGCTACCTGGGGGGGGAGAACCTGGCCGGCACCCTCATCGGCGGCGTGGTGGGCGGCGTGGTCGGCAACCGCTTCGGTTCCGGCAGCGGCCGTGACGCCATGACCGTGGCCGGCACCATCGCCGGCGCCGTGGTCGGGGCCGAGCTCAGCCAGCGCCGGGACACCGGTTACGCCTATCCCGCGGTGGAGGAGCGCTGCGAATGGGTCACCGACTACCGGGACGAGGAGCGCATCGACGGCTACCGGGTATACTACCGCTACGAGGGCCGGGAGTTCGTGACCACCCTGCCCTACGACCCGGGGCGCCAGCTGCGCGTGCGCGTGAACGTGGAGCCCGAGGGATAGACCGGAACCCCGCCGAACAGGAGACGGACATGCCGAGACGCCGCCCGGACATCCTCCTGCACCTGCTTCTGCTGGCCGTGCTGCTGACGTCGCCGCTCGCCGCCCTGGCGCAGCCGGGACGCGGCGGGGACGGCCCGCAGAACAGCCGCGATCGGTTCGAACGCCAGGAGACGCGGCGCGGCGGCGTGTCCCTGGGCGAGGCGGTGGCGGCGGTCCAGCGCGCGACCGGCGGCCGCGTGCTGAGCGCCGATACCCGCAACGGCAGCCATCGCATCAAGGTGCTGCTCCCCGGCGGCCGGGTCCGGCTCTACCAGGTGGACCGGGACACCGGCGCGGGCATGCCCTGAACGGCGGCGCCCATGCTCCGGACCCCGCCCGGCGCCGCGAGCGCACCGCAACGATCCCGCCCCGAACCCTGACCCGCGGAGTACATCCATGCGCATCCTCGTGGTGGAAGACGAAGCGCAGCTGCGCGAACAGCTCGCCGCCCGGCTGCGGGCCGAGGGCTACGCGGTGGAGACCGCCGCCGACGGCGACGAGGGGCTGTGGCAGGCCACCGAATTCCCCATCGACCTGGCGGTCATCGATCTCGGCCTGCCGGGGCTTCCCGGCGACGAGATCATCCGTCGCGCCCGGGCGGCCGGGCGAACCTTCCCCGTCCTCATCCTCACCGCCCGCGGCCGCTGGGAGGACAAGGTGGAGGGGCTCGAGGCGGGCGCCGACGACTATCTGGTCAAACCCTTCCACGTGGAGGAGCTGCTGGCCCGCATCCGGGCGCTGCTGCGCCGCGCCGCCGGCGTGGCCTCGCCGCGCCTGGAATGGGGCCCCCTCGCCATCGACACCCGCACCCACAGCGTCACCCTGGGCGAGACGCCGGTGGAGCTGACCGCCTACGAGTACCGGGTGCTGGAGTACCTGGCCCTCAACAGCGGCCGGGTAATCTCCAAGACCGAGCTGACCGAGCACCTCTACGAGGAGGAGTCCGACCGCGACAGCAACGTCATCGAGGTGTTCGTGCGCCGGCTGCGGCGCAAGCTCGACCCGGACGGCCGGCTCCAGCCCATCGAGACCCGCCGCGGCGAGGGCTACCGCTTCAACCTGGCCGGCGACGGTTCATGCGGCTGAGCCTGCACGCCCGCCTGCTGCTCACAGCGACCCTGGTCCTGGCCGCCTTCCTGGGCCTGACCGGCGCCGCGCTGGACCGGGCCTTCCGGGCCAGCACCGAGGAGGCGCTGGTGGAGCGGCTCCGCGCCCAGGTGTTCGGCCTGCTCGCCGCCACCGAGTTCGGCGCCGACGGCCTGGAATTGCCGGCGGAGCTGCCGGAGTCGCGCTTCTCCCAGCCCGGCTCCGGGCTCTACGGCGCCATCCGCGGCGCCAACGGCGCGATTGCCTGGCGTTCCCGCTCACTGCTCGGCCTGCCGGCCGTGTTCCCTGCCGACCTGGAGCCCGGGGAGTGGCGCCGCACCGCCCTGGACCTGGCTCAGGGCCGCACCTTCAACACCCTGAGCTTCGGGGTCAGCTGGGAGGTGGGCGCCACGCCCCACCGCTTCACCGTCAGCGTGGCCGAGGGCAGCGAGGTGGTGGAGCAGCAGCTGCGCGGATTCCGCCGCAGCCTGTGGGGCTGGCTGGGTGCCTCGGCGCTGGTGCTGCTCGCCGTACAGGGCACCATCCTGCGCTGGGGCCTGGCGCCGCTGCGCCGCGCCGTGCGCGAGCTGGAGGAGATGGAGGCGGGCGAGCGCCCGGCGCTCGGCAGCGACTATCCCCGCGAGCTGCGGGGACTCACCCGCAGCATCAACACCCTGCTCAACAGCGAGCGCCGGCGCCTGGAGCGCCACCGCAAGGCCCTGGCGGACCTGGCCCACAGCCTGAAGACGCCCCTGGCCGTCCTGCGCGGCCTCGCCTCCGGCGGGGTCGACGCGGCGGCGAAGGCCACGCTGGAGGAGCAGGTGCAGCGCATGGACGCCACCGTGCAGCACCAGCTGCAGCGCGCCACCCTGCCCGCCGTCCCCGTGTTCGCGCGTCCGGTCGCGGTCGCCGCCGTCGCCCGCCGGCTGGCGGCGACACTGGAGAAGGTCCACGCCGACAAGGCGCTCCGCTTCGAGCTCGAACTCTCACCCGGGGCGGAGTTCCGCGGCGCCGAGGGCGACCTGATGGAGCTGCTCGGCAACCTGCTCGACAACGCCTGCAAGTGGGGGCGGGAACAGGTCCGGCTCAGCGCGGTCGCGCAGCCCGCGGGCGGCCCGGACACAACGGCCGGGCTGGAGCTGACGGTGGAGGACGACGGCCCGGGCATCGCCGCGGCGGATCATCAGCGGGTGCTCGCCCGGGGCGGCCGCGCCGACACCCGCATCCCCGGCCACGGCATCGGCCTGGCGGTGGTGGCGGACCTGGCCGAGGCCTACGGCGCCACGCTCGCCATCGACCGCAGCCCCCTCGGCGGGGCCCGGGTCAGACTGCGTTTTCCCGCTCCACGCCCGCAACCGGAGTGAGATCGAGGGCTTCCGACGACTCCCGCTGACCGTCGCGAACGAACTCGACGTCCGCCGGGATCCCGTCCATCCGCCCCATCCGCCAGCGATCGAGTTGGTGGCTGACGTGGGTAATCAGCGTCCGGCGGGCGCCCAGCGCAACCCGCAGTGCCGACAGCCGGGACCAGGGCCCGCCGTCCGCCGCGGCCGGGACACCCTCCTCCCAGTCGGCGCCGGTGATGAGCAGATCCGGGACCCAGCGTGACAGCGCCTGCAGGGCCGGGCCGGCCAGGCGCGGCGCCCCGGGAAGCCAGACGATCCGGGACTCCCCGTGCTCCAGGGCGTAGCCGTACTCCGGGCTCCCCGTCAAAGGCAGCGCAAGGATGCCGATCGGGCCCAGGCGCAGGGGCTGGAGGGGTTCGAGGGTCAGGGGCCGCAACAGGCCCGGTTCGCGGACCAGGTCCAGGTCCGCGGGCGGTGCCGGGCCGAACAGGGGTATCGGCGCACCCACGCCCCAGCGCAGGGCATGGAGGCCGGAGAGGCGCCCGGGCCGCCAGTCCGGAAGCAGGATGGCGTCCAGCCGCCCGTCCGGCACCCGGCGCTCGCCCGGCAATCCCGGACAGCCGCCGACAAGCAGGCGGGCCGGCCCCGCCTCCACCTGCAGGCAGCCGCCCGGCCGGCGCCGGGCCGAACGGTCGAAACGGGCGCGGCTACAGGCCGGGCAGTCACAACCGTAGACCGGGACGCCGGCCTCCGTGCCGGTGGACAGGAAACTCAGTCGCACGCGCCTTCCTCCCCGAGCAGCAGGGCCACCAGCCGCTCGCCGGCCTCCTCCAGAGGCCCCTCGTTGGCAATCACCCGCACCCGGTCGAGCTGCTGTCCCTGCAGTTCGGCCCCGCGGGCGATGCGGCGGTCCACCGCGGCGGCATCCTCCCGCCCCCGGGACCGGAGGCGCTCCCGGCGCACCGCCTCGGTGGCCGTGACCAGGACACCCACCAATTCCGGAAACAGGCGCCGGGCTTCGGGGAGGTAGGCGCGGGAACCGTTCACCACCACGTCGTGGCCGGCCGCCAGCCAGGTCGCTATCTCCCGACCCACGCCATAGCGCAGGCCATGGCTGTCCCAGTGCATGGCGAACAGGCCCTCCTGCAGGCAGCGTTCGAATTCCGCGGCGCTGACCGCCACGTGGTCCTCCCCCCCGGAACCGGCGGGCCGGGTGATATGGCGCCGGGCGAAGTGAATCCGGTCCCGCCCCTCGAGCCGCTGCCGGGCATAGGCCATGAGGCTGTCCTTGCCGGCGCCGGAGGCGCCCATCAGGTAGAAGAGGCGTCCGCCTTGCCTGACCCTGCGTGCGTTGGACATGTCCATGCTCAGTCGAAATACCAGACCCGGGGTTCGTTTCGCAGCGAGTGTGCCGGGGCAAGGTGACAGTGGAATGACCGGCGGGTTACGTGACCCGGGCCGCCGCGGCTGGCTCCGGGGCCAGCGGGAATCGCTCCAGCAGTTGGAAGGGTGAGCCGCGATCCGGCTGCCGGTAGAGCGCCAGGCCGGTGACGGCCAGCGGCGCCCGGCACAGGGGTGTCACCACCGGCGCCAGGGCGAGCCGCAACTGTTCCCGCGAGGCTTCGTCGAGGCGGCCGGTCAGGGTCAGGTGGAAGCGGAACTCCTCCATCACGTAAGGATAGCCCCAGCTCCCCAGCAGCCGCTCCTGGCGCGGGGTGAGACCGGCCCGGCGGCGCCGGGCGAGCTCCGCCTCCGGTGCCGGGGCCCGGAAGGCATCCAGCTCCCGTACGCAGGCGGCGGCGAGCGCATCGAGCGCCGGGCAGGCCGCGGCAGGACGCAGGGCCAGGAACCCTTCCAGCGCCTCGAGGCCGAGGGGGGGCGCGACGACCGCCGGCTTCGCGGCGCTGAAGCGTGCCACGGCGGCAGTGAGTTGCCCTGGGGTCACCCCCTGCCGCAAGGCGAAGGGTGGTTTGAGCGTGGCGTGGAATCCGTACCGGCGCGGGCTGGCGGTGATGGCGGCCAGCCAGGCCGCGTCGAATCCCGGCAGCGGTTCGGGTGGGTAGTCGGCACCGTGCTCCGGGTCGCGGCCGAGCCATCGGCAACCGAAGCGCCACAGGGGCGAATCCGGCTCCGGGGCATAGTAGATCGCGTAGCGCGCCTGGGCGCCGTCCATCAGTAGACGCGCATTCCGGCGCGCCAGACATCGCGCACCAGGGGAAACCGATGGTACTCGTGCACCCGCACCAGGTCTCCGCGCAGGCCCGGCTCGATGCTGCCGCGGTCCTCGAGGCGGGCCGCGCGGGCCGGATTCCGGCTCACCCGGGCCACCGCCCCCGGCAGGGTGATGGACGCCACGCTCTCCTCCAGGGTGAAGGCCGCCTGGAGCAGGCTGCTCGGGAAGTAGTCCGAGGAGACGATGTCCAGCAGGTCCGCCTCGGCCAGGGCCCGGGCCGAGACGTTGCCCGAGTGGGAGCCGCCGCGGACCAGGTTCGGCGCGCCCATGAGCACCTGCAGGCCGTGGCCGCGGGCGGCGCGGGCCGCCTCCAGGGTGGTGGGAAACTCGGCGATGGTCATGCCCAGCGCCCGGGCCTCCTCCACGTGGGCCGGCTCGGCGTCGTCGTGGCTGGCGAGCGGCAGTCCGCGCTCGTGGCAGCGGGCCACGATATGCGCGCGGTTGCTGTCGCTGTGTTCATGGCTGGAGCGGATCTGGCGCTCCATGAAGGCCTCCATCTCGGCATCGCTGAGGCGGTACTTGCCCTGATAGTACTCCCGGTACTTGTCCAGGTTCACGAACTGGCGCTGCCCCGGCGCATGGTCCATCACCGAGACCAGGCGCACCAGCCCGTTGCCGTCGAAATTGTGGAACAGCCGGGTCAGGTCCGGGTGGCCCAGCTCGCAACGCAGGTGCAGGAAGTGCTCGGCGCGGGTGGCGTGTTCCGCCTGGGCGAGGGTGACGGCGGTGGCCATGTCGTCCAGGTTCTCCATGCGGGCGCTGCCGTCCTTCACGTCACCGAGCGCCAGGGCATCGAACACGGTGGTGATGCCCGCCGCCACCACCTGGGCGTCGTGGGCCACCACCGCCGGCAGCGAGGGCCAGCGCACGCCCGGACGGGGGGTGAAGTGCTTCTCCAGGTTGTCGGTGTGCAGTTCCACCAGCCCAGGCAGCAGGTAGTCACCCTCCAGGTCGGTGGCCCCGGCGGCGCTGGTGACACCGGTATCCACGGCGCGGATAACGCCGCCGGTCACCTGGACGGTGCCGAGAAAGACCTCCGTGGCGGTCACCACCCGGGCATTGGTCAGCAACAGGTTCTGGCTCATCTGACAGGCTCCATTCCTTCGAATTCCCGGCCGGGCCGTTCGGGGCGGGGATTGCCGTGGGCACCCCGGTCAGGCGGCCGATTCAGTCGCCGCCCCCACCATGTCGAGCACGGTGCCGGCAACGGCGTCGCGGACCTCGGCATCGTGGAAGATGCCCACCACCGCCGCGCCGTTCGCCCTGGCCTCCTCGATGAGCCCGATCACCACGGCGCGGTTGGCCGCGTCGAGAGAGGCGGTGGGCTCGTCGAGCAGCAGCACCGGGTAGCCGGGCAGGAAACCGCGGGCGATGTTCACCCGCTGCTGCTCGCCGCCGGAGAAGGTGCTCGGCGCCAGCTCCATCAGCCGCGGGGAGATGTTCAGCCGCTCCAGCAGCGTCGCGGCCTTGCGCCGCGCGACGGCTGCCGTCTCCCCCTGCAGGCGCAGGGGCTCGGCGACCACGTCCAGGGCCGGCACCCGCGGTACCGCGCGCAGGAACTGGCTCACGTAGCCGATCGTCTCGCGGCGCACCTCGATCACCTTGCGCGGCTCGGCTCCGGCCAGGTCGAGCAGCGCCCCGCGGTGCCGGATCCAGACCCGCCCCCGCTGCAGCCGGTAATTGGCGTAGAGGGAGCGCAGCAGGGTGCTCTTGCCGGCGCCGGAGGGACCGTTGAGCACCAGGCACTCCCCCGCGCGGACCTCGAATTCCACGCCGCGGAGCACCTCCATGGAGACCCCGCCCTGGTTGTGCAGCGTGAAGGTCTTGCCCAGGTTCTCCACGCGGATCATCACGTCGTTCATCGACAGGTCCTCAGGGCTGCAGTACGGAGGAGACCAGCAGCTGGGTGTAGGGATGCTGGGGATCGTCCAGCACCTGGTCGGTCAGCCCGCTCTCCACCACCTCGCCCCTGCGCATCACCATCAGCCGGTGGGCGAGCAGGCGCGTCACCGCCAAGTCGTGGGTCACCACCACCGCCGCCAGGCCCAGGTCGGCGACCAGGCCGCGCAGCAGGTCCAGCAGGCGCGCCTGCACCGAGACGTCCAGGCCGCCGGTGGGCTCGTCCATGAAGACCAGCCGCGGCTGGGTGACCAGGTTGCGGGCGATCTGCAACCGCTGCTGCATGCCGCCGGAGAAGGTGTCGGGGCGATCGTCGATGCGCCCGGCATCGATCTCCACCCGCTCCAGCCAGGCGTGGGCGGTCTCGCGGATGCGTCCGTAGTGGCGGGCGCCGACCGCCATAAGCCGCTCGCCCACGTTGCCCCCGGCGCTCACCGCCAGGCGCAGGCCGTCGCGGGGGTTCTGGTGCACGATCCCCCAGTCGGTGCGCATCAGCAGCCGCCGCTCCGCCTCGGAGAGTCCATAGATGTCCACCATGCCCTGGTGGCGGGTGCGGTAGAGGACCTGCCCCGCCGTGGGTTGCAGTCGCGCCGAGAGGCAGGCGAGCAGGGTCGACTTGCCCGAGCCCGATTCCCCCACGATTCCCAGCACCTCGCCGGGATGGAGCTCGAATTCCACGTCCCGGCAGCCGAGCGTGCCGCCGTACCAGTGGCTCACCCCCACCGCCCGCAGCAGCGGCTGTTCCGTCTCGTTCATCATCAGCGTTTCCGCCCTTTCCCTGAGACCCTGTCTATTGAATTTCCTACGCTTGACCCACCGCCTCGGGCTCCGGCCCCCTGTGGCCGGCATCGCGTCGCTCGCGGCAGTGGTCGCTGTCGGAGCAGACGAACAGCCGCCCGCCGCGATCGTCCACCACCACCTCGTCGAGGAAGCTGTCCCCGGCGCCGCACAGTGCGCAGCAGGCCTCCCAGCGCTGCACCTCGAAGGGGTGATCCTCGAAGTCCAGGCTCTTCACCCCGGTGTAGGGCGGCACCGCGTAGATGCGCTTCTCGCGCCCGGCGCCGAAGAGCTGCAGCGCCGGCATGCGATCCATTTTCGGATTGTCGAACTTCGGGATCGGCGAGGGGGCCATCACATAGCGGCCATTCACCAGCACCGGGTAGTTGTAGGCGGTGCTGATGCGGCCGAAGCGGGCGATGTCCTCGTAGAGCTTCACGTGCATCACCCCGTAGTCGGCCAGGGCATGCATGCGCCGCGTCTCCAGCTCCCGCGGCTCCATGAAGCGCAGAGGCTCGGGAATGGGCACCTGGTAGACGAGGATCTGGTCTTCCCGCAGCGGCCGCTCGGGAATGCGGTGCCGGGTCTGGATCAGCGTCGCCTCGGCCGTCCGCTCGGTGGTGTCCACCCCGGTGGTGCGGGCGAGGAAGCGGCGGATGTTCACCGCGTTGGTGGTGTCGTCGGACCCCTGGTCGATCACCTTCAGCACGTCATCGGGGCCGATGAGGCTGGCGGTCACCTGGATACCCCCGGTGCCCCAGCCATAGGGCAGCGGCATCTCCCGCCCGCCGAAGGGCACCTGGTGCCCCGGGATGGCCACCGCCTTGAGGATGGCGCGGCGGATCATGCGCTTGGTCTGCTCGTCCAGGTAGGCGAAGTTGTAGCCTTCCAGCGGCGCTCCGGCGGTCATTCTCTCCACTCCCTCCATTTTCACTCCCCCGCTTCCCGCCGTGTATCCCAGTCCGTCCGCAGGCGACGGATCAGCTCCAGCTCCGATTGGAAGTCCACGTAGTGGGGCAGCTTGAGGTGCTGCACGAAGCCCGATGCCTCCACGTTGTCGCTGTGCATGAGCACGAACTCCTCGTCCTGCGCCGGCGAACTCACCGCCTCGTCCAACTCGCCGGCGCGCAGGGCCCGGTCCACCAGCGCCATGGACATGGCCTTGCGCTCGTTGTGACCGAAGGCGAGGCCGTAGCCGCGGGTGAACCGGGGCGGTTCGGTGGCGCTGCCCCTGAACTGGTTGATCATCTCGCACTCGGTCACGGTGAGGGTGCCGACGACGACGGGGAAGCCCAGATCCTCTGGCACCAGCTCCAGCTCCAGCTCGCCGACCCGGATCTCCCCGGCGAAGGGGTGGTTGTTGCCGTAACCGCGCTGGGTGGAATAGCCCAGCGCCAGCAGGAAACCTTCGTCGGCACGGGCCAGGTTCTGCAGCCGCGCCGCCCGGGAGGCCGGCAGATCGAGAGGCTCGCGGGTGAGGTCGGGTATCGATTCCTCCCCTGCCGGAGCGTCACCGCGCTCCACGAGGCCCTCCCGGTCGAGCAGGTCGAGCACCCTCGGCATGGGCCCCTGCGGCGGTTCGGCCTCGGGAGCCGCGACCGGCTCGCCCCACTCGGTGGCGGCGAGGGAGAAGTCGAGCAGGCGGTGGGTGTAGTCATAGGTCGGCCCGAGCACCTGCCCGCCCGGCAGGTCCTTGTAGGCGGCGGAGATGCGCCGATCGATGTGCATGGCGGCCGTGTCGAGCGGTTCGCAGGTTCCCAGCCGCGGCAGCGTGGTGCGGTAGGCGCGCAGGAGAAAGGCCGCTTCCACCAGGTCGCCGCGGGCCTGCTTGATGGCCAGTGCGGCGAGCTCCCGGTTGTAGAGCGAGCCCTCGGCCATGACCCGGTCCACCGCCAGCCCGAGCTGGTCGGCGATCTGCGCCAGGCTCAGCTCCGCCTCGCAGCTGTTCCCGCGCCGCTCCTCCGCCAGCCAGCGCTGGGAGTTCTCGATGGCCTGCTCGCCCCCCTTCACTGCGACGTACATGGCTCAGGCCTCCAGTTCCACCGAGCGCGGCAGGGCCGCGATGCGGTTGCCGCAGGTGAGCAGCAGATCGACGCCGCGGGGGTGGAGGGCGTGGTTGGTCCGCCACTGGGCGGGAAACGACTCCGCCAGACCCTGCACGCCGAGGTGCGCCGTGGCCGGGATGCCAGGCCCCCGCAGGCGCCACCCGCCCCCGGATTCCAGTCCGCTCACCTGCACGATGAGCGTGGTTGAGCGTTCCGGGTACTCGTCGCTGCCGCGGGCGAACGCCTCCAGCTCCGGCAGGGCGGAGGAGTCCGTCACCAGCGCGAAGGCGGCGCGGGCCGGCTGCTCCACCAGCGGGCAGCCGCAGTGAAAGCGCAGGTGCTCGCGAACACCCCGGCCCGCGCATGCGGCCGGGTCGAGCCACAGCGGCGTGTCGTAGTCGAGCAGCGCCAGGCACACGGCCATGCTGGCCGGGTTCAGCGGCACCGGCGTGGGTACGCTCTCCAGTGCCTGTACCGTCCCCGGGCGCGAGATGGCGGCCAGGACGCTGCGGAAGATGCGCTGGGCGTCCAGGACCGGATCCTGCAGACCCGGGAGTATCGCGGCGGTATCGAGCCGTTCGTTCATGGTTGGCATCCTCGGTCGTCGCCCTCAGTCATCACCGCGCACCAGGGTGAAGAACTCCACCCGGGTCGCCCCGGCGCGGGCAGCGCGGCGCCGGCGCTGCTCGTTCAGCTCCCTGGCCACCGGGGTCACCAGCACCGACTCCAGCCGGTTGCGCCTCCCGGGCTGCTGCAGCAGGGCGTCGAACAGCGCCGCCAGCTCGGCATGACGGGGGTTGCGATCGCTCGTGTAGCCGTAGCCGACAGTGCCGTCGTCGAGGCGGACCACGCAGCGGCTGAGCGTGATCTCGCCCAGGTTGAAGGGACCGCCGCTGCCGCACACCCGGCCCCGGACCATGGCCAGCCCCGCCTCCGGCCGGCGCAGATAGTCATAGGCGGGCTTGTCCCCCAGGCCGTTCCACATCCGCTCCAGCAGCGGCAGCGGCGCCCGGGCGAACAGCCCCATCCAGCGCCGGCGGCGCTGCTGGTCGATGGAGCGGGGTTCATCCTGTGCTGCATGCATCTCCGTCATCCTTCAGTTCCAGGCTCCCTTGCGTGTCGATTTCAGATGAACCGCTTCCGCACCCACTGCGACAGCAGGTCCAGCAGGCTCACGGTGACGACGATGATGATCATCACCGCGGCGGTCTCGGCGAAGTAGAAGCCGCGGATGTACTCCCACAGCACCACCCCGATGCCGCCGGCGCCCACCATGCCCACCACCGTGGCCGAACGGACGTTGGACTCGAACCGGTAGAGGGTGTAGGAGATCCACAGCGGCAGGACCTGGGGAATGACGCCGTAGAGAATGTCCTGCAGGGCGCTGGCGCCCGTGGCGCGCACTCCTTCCACCGGGCCGGGCTCGATGGCCTCCACCGCCTCGGAGAAGAGCTTGGCCAGGATGCCGGTGGTATGGACGAACAGGGCCATCACCCCGGCGAAGGGGCCGAGGCCCACCGCCACCACGAACAGCATGGCGAAAACCATTTCGTTGATGGCCCGGAAGGCGTCCATCAGCCGCCGCACGGGCTGGTAGACCCACCAGGGCACCAGGTTCTCCGAGGAGAGGATCCCGAACGGGATGGCGCACAGGACTGCCAGCACCGTGCCCCAGACGGCGATCTGGATGGTGACCAGCATCTCCTCGAGATAGAGCGGCCAGTCGTGGAAGTCGGGCGGGAAGAAGTCCCGCGTGAACTCCCACATGTTCCCGCTGTCCCGCACCAGGGCCCCGGGATCCATTTCCGCCCCCCGCCAGGACCAGCCCAGCAGGGCCAGGAACGCGCCCCAGCCCAGCAGCGTGATCAGGTTCCGGCGCGGTTCCCCGGCCAACGGCATGGCGCCCGGAGTCGAAGCGGTTTCCTGCATCGTCGGTCACTCCACCTCGGAATGGGGCGCGGCGCCCCGCGTCGACCGCGCGGGGCGCCGCGCAATCCGTCACTGCCCGGACTCGAGCGCCGCCAGCCGCTGCTGCAGACGGGCCAGCTCGGCGTCGATGCTCTTCAGCTTCTCCGCCTTGTCGGACTCGGAGAGACGCTCGTCGTTCTCCACCTTGACCCGGTCCTTGAACAGCGCCAGCTGGCGGATGGGCAGCAGCTGATCGTCGCTGGAGGCCCGGAACGGCGCCCACTGCAGGTCGGCCAGCACCTTCAGCTCCCGCGCCTTGTCCCCGCCCTCGACGCCGTAGTGCATGAAGAAGTCGCGGATCCTGCGCTTGTCGCCGTCGGAGAGGTTCTTGCGCCAGGCGATGGGGTCGGAGGGAATCAGGGGCGACTTCCAGATGACCTTCACGTTCTTGTACTTCTCGGGGAAGTTGAGCTCCATGCGCGCCAGGTTCTCGGTATTGTTGGTGGCCACGTCCACCTGCCCGTTGGCCACCGCCAGGGCGTTGGTTTCGTGGTTGGCGTTGACCACGCGCCTGAAGGCCTTCTTGGCCTCGACGCCATTGACGGCGAAGACGTAGTAGCCGGGCACCAGGTAGCCGGAGGTGGAGTTGGGGTCGCCGTTGCCGAAGCTCAGATCGGCGGCGTTGTTCAGCACATCGTCCACCGAGTTCAGCCTGTCGTTGTCCTTCTGGGTGATGAGCACGGACCAGTAGCCCGGGTTGCCGTTCACGTCCACGGTCTGGGCGAAGATCTCCGCCCCGGCGCGATCGACGGCCTCCATGGCCGACTTGTTGCCGTACCAGGCCACGTCCACCTTGTCGAAGCGCATTCCCTCGATGATGCCGGCGTAGTCCGGGGCGAAGTAGGCCTTGACCGGCATGCCGAGCTTCTTCTCCATGTCGGCGAGGAAGGGATCCCAAACCGACCGGAGGTTCTGGGTGGATTCGGTGGAGATGATGCCGAAGCGCAGTGTCTGCAGCTCCTCGGCCAGGGTGGCGCCGCTGGCGATGAGGCCGGCGGTCAGGGTGGCGGCCATCAGGAAGGTTCTGCGTTTCATGGTCTCTTTTCTCCCTCGGTTGAATATGAGTTCGTGGTTTTGTGTATCGGCGGGACGGCAGCGCTACGCCGCTCCCGCACGGCCCTGTTCACGACGCGGGGGGCCGGACCGGGCGGCGACGCCGGATCCTCCTGCAGGTCACGGAATGGCTGCGGCAGGTCGGGCTTACGCCGTCGCGGCGCACGCGGCCCGCTCGCGTTCGCCGCCCGCGCCCGGCCCTCCCACGGGGCTGTCCCGGAGGCTGTCCAGACCCAGTTCCATGGCATCGCGGGCGCCGTAGAGCTCGCGCAGGTAACCGGCGCTGAGCTCCCGGGTCGGTCCGTCGAAGTGGATGCGCCCGTCCTTGAGCGCCACCGTGCGCGGGCAGTAGCGCACCGCGAAGTCCACCTGGTGCAGGGAGACGATGACCGTCCGCCGATCCTCGCGATTGAGGGTGGAGAGCGATTCCATCACCCGGCGCGAGGACTCCGGGTCCAGGGAGGCGATGGGCTCGTCGGCGAGAATCAACTCCGCCTGCTGGGCCATGGCGCGGGCGATGGCGACCCGCTGCTGCTGGCCGCCGGAGAGGGTCGAGGCACGCTGCAGGGCCCGGTCGGCGAGACCGACCCGCCGCAGTGCCGCCAGGGCGAGCTCCCGCTCCTTGCGGGTGAACCGGCCGGTGGATCCGCGCCATTCGGGAATCCGCCCGAGCAGGCCCACCAGCACGTTCTGCAGCACCGTCAGCCGTCCCACCAGGTTGAACTGCTGGAAGATGAATCCGATGCGGGTGCGGCTCTGGCGCACGTCGCGGGCGAGCCGCCCCCCGGACTGGATAAGCCGCCCCTGCACCTCGATGCGGCCGCTGTCGACGCCGCGATCACCCACGGTCAGGCCGGCGATGTGGCGCAGCAGGGTGGACTTGCCGGAACCGGAAGCGCCGATGAGCGCCACCATCTCGCCGCGGTTCACCCTGAGGTGAACACCGTCCAGCGCCTTGCCGGCCCCGAAGGTACGGTTCAGGTCGTAGATATCAACTGTCGAACTCATCCCTTTGCTCCAGCTGCGGATATCGGTAGGTTCGGGCCGCCATCTCATTGGCCTCGGCACACTCCAGGCACAGGCGGCAGCCCGGCAGGGCTGCACGGCGTGGCCGTGGAATCGGTTCGCCACACTGCATGCAGAACCGGGCCGAGGCCCGGGCGGGGTCCGCGGCCTCCCGGCCCCGGATCACCACTGCGCTGATGGCGGCCTCCAGGAACGCGTCCTGCACCTCCGCCGCGTAGTCCGCGATATCCATCGCCTCATCCTCCCGGCCCTGTGTGATAGCCGCAGAGTCTGGCAATGCTCTGTGACAGCGGATTGAAGGCCGGATGAACATTGGATGAAGGGGCGCTCTCAGCGCCCCGCGTACTTGCGCAGGAAATCCCCGGCATCGAGGCGGCGGAAATCGGGCAATGCCCGGCGCAGCCGCTCGTGGTCCCACTCCCACCACGCCAGGGCGAGCAGGCCGTCGATGACCGCCCGGTCGAAGCGCTGCCGCAGCATGGCGCGGGCGTGTGAAGGGCCGATGACAGGCGGAAACTGTGAAGGGGTTCGCGCAGCGGTGTTTGCCCGGGGCGCGGCACCGCGTCTATGATGTGGAGGACGGGAGGGAGTACAGCAAGTGGCTGATGGAAGAGGGATAACCGTTCGGACAGTCCGGGACGCGGGAGCGCTGTCCCTGGTCCTGCTCGCCCTGCTGCTGCCCGCGGCGGCCAGCGCCGAGGTCTACAAGTTCGTCGACCCCGACGGCCGCGTCACCTATACCGATACGCGCCACCAGCCGTCCTGGATGAAGCTGGTGAAGACCTGGAAGGGCTGGGCCCTGCCCAGGACCAGCACCGCCGCGCTGAAGAGCGGCCGCAAGCAGTTCACTGACACCATCGCCTCGGCGGCCCGCGAGCAGGGGCTGCCGGAAGCCCTGGTCCACGCGGTCGTCAGCGCCGAGTCCGCCTACCGCCCCGATGCCGTCTCCCGTGCCGGCGCGGTGGGGCTGATGCAGCTGATGCCCGAGACCGCGAAGCGCTACGGCGTGACCGATCGCACCGACCCGGAGCAGAACGTGCGCGGCGGCACCCGCTACCTGCGCGACCTGCTGGAGATGTTCGACAACGATACGACCCTGGCCATCGCCGCCTACAATGCCGGTGAGGGCGCGGTGCAGAAGTACGGCAACACGATTCCCCCCTATGCCGAGACCCAGGAGTATGTGCGCCGGGTGAAGGCCTACTACGCCCAGTTCAGCGGCGGGCAGGGCACGGCATCGGCCAAGCCGGCACCGGCCGCCGACACCGCGGCGACCGCCCAGGAACCGCCAGGCGGAAAACGCCGCCCGGTGGCGGTGATCGAGTGGAGCCGGTAACGCCGGTTCCCCACCCGCAACAACAGGAAGGGCGGCCCGGGGGCCGCCCTTCCGTTTTCAGCCGGACGCGTCCATCCGGGCCCACGGGGCCGCGTCAGCCCCAGTAGAACCAGTTCCAGCCCGTGGAGCGGGTCAGATCCACGGTCCGGGTCTGGGACTGATCGCCGTAGGTGACCGTCAACCGGTAGACGCCCGGCTCCAGCGCGGCGAGGAACCAGGGCCCCTCCGCCACCACGTCGAGGATCAGCCCGCCGGCGGCATCCCGCACCTGGACCCTGACATCCGCCACGTAGCTGCCGCGGCCCCGTTCCGCGAACCCGAGCTTGAGCCGGTAGCGATCCTCCACCGCCCGCAGCGCCTCGCGCTCGCCCGTGCCGATGCCCCCGCTGCGGTACTCCACACCGGCCACGGCTGCGGGCTCGGGGGCGGCGGCGCTGGTCACGTAGATGCGCCAGGCCTCCCGCCAGTCGCCGCGCAGGGCCGCCTGCGCCTCGGCCAGGGTCAGATCGCCGCGGCAGACCCGCTCCCGCAGCACCGCCTCCAGGCGGTCCTTGCGGTGCACGCTCCACTCGCCGCCCAGGGGCTGGGGCCACAGGTTGGCGGCGCTGTCCGCACCCCCCAGCCCCAGGCTGACGAGATGATCGAGCTCGCAGCCCCCGGCGGCGGCGCAATAACCGTCCCGGGGCCCCTCCAGGCCATAGGCCACGTAGATATCGAAGATCTCCTGGACATCCCGCGGCGCGGGTTCCGGTACGCCGCCCGGCGCGCACAGCGCCTGTGCGCTGACCGCGCGGGTCTCCCCCGGCGTCAGTGCCGGATCGGGCAGATCCCGCGCCTGCGCCGCCCCCATCCCGGCCGCCATGCAGGCGACCACGCCAATCCATCGTCCTATCCGGTTGTTCATTACACTCCCCTGAATTGAAGATGCCTGGTGCACTTGAAATGGCACCGCCGGGGTCCGCCGCTGGGTTTCGTGTACCGAGCCGCACACGATTTTCTGGTATAGGGGAGGACCCGCTGCCGGAGATGCCATGCGGGCGGACAGGAGGGCGGACGGGATTCCGGCGCCCGTGTCGATTCGGAGTGGCTGTTCGGACTGTCCCTGCACCCGCGTCCCTGTCCTCTGCCCGCTGGTCACGGTGACGCTGGCGGGGAACAGGCCCCACTCACCGACACCAGCCCGTAACATTAATCCCGCAGGTTCTTTAAGGCAAAGGCCCCGGCCCCGGATCAGCCGCCGTAGCCGGTCAGCTCCACGTAGCCCACCCCGCCCAGGGCGCGGCCATCCCGCTCGCCCCCGACGCTCACCGCGCCCTCCCAGTAGCGCACCGAGAGGTCGAGCTCCTGGTCCGGGAGACGGGGTACGATCTCGAGGGTCAGATCCAGGGTCGGCACGGACAGCCTCCAGCCGACCGGGTAGACCGCGCCGGTGGCGGGGCTGATCCACTCCCTCCCCGCCTCCAGCCTGACCGCGTCGTGCGCCAGGCGGGTGCTGCGCCCCTCGCTGTCCACCAGGACCCCGGCGCTGTGGGGATCGGTGGAACCGTCGGCGCGGCGCAGGCGGTAGTACATCAGGTCGCTGCCATCCTCCAGCTGCAGGGCGAACCAGTCCCAGCCCACCTGGCCCGCCCCGAGGGCGCTGGTGCTCCACTCCCGGTCGAACCAGCTGCTGCCGCTCACGGGATACTCGACGCCGGCGAGGCGGACCACGCCCTGGCTGGCGATGCGGGTTCCGGAGTAGTAGTAGGAGGCATTGCCCGCCGCGGCGCTCTTCCGGCTCAGCCCCCGGTCGCCCTGCAGCACCCAGGGCTTGCCGCCCTCCAGGGTGAGATCCAGGGCGATCCCCGCCTCGGCCACGCTGATGCGCAGGGGGAACAGCTCCGCCCCCTGCCCATCCACCCGCCAGTCCCGCAGCCACACGGCGAAGGGCCGCGACTGGGCGCCGGCCAGTTCCAGGCTGTCCCGGCTCATGCGCTCGAAGGCATGGAAGCCCCCGCCCTCCGTGTCGGTGAGGGTGAAATGGCTCATGTAGACCTGGTTGGTGGCCCAGGCCGTATCCCGGGCCGGGGGATCCGGGCGCAGGGCGAAGCGGAAGAAGGTCAGCTGGTAGCCGAAGTGGCGTCCGTCCGCGGTCTGCAGGTTGCCGGTGAAGTACCACCACTCGCTGCGGTAGTCGGGGTGCGGACCGTGATCGGCGGGAAACCTGAAGGGCCGGGGCTCCAGCGCCCGGGTGAACCCCGCCCCGTCCCCCCCCAGCAGTTCCTCCAGCCGGAAGCCGCCCCCCTCCTGCGCCCCGAGGGCGGGCGCGAACGCCAGCACCGCGGCGAAAAGGAGATGGGTCAGCCGCCGCACAAGACTCAAGGGACCCGTTTCCACTACCGTTCGACCTCTCGACGTTCCACCACTGCGAGGGAACCGTTCCGTTTCCGGATAAACCGCAGATTAACGCTGACTGGCATTGAATCAACGAAAATCAGCGCGAATCCGCGGTTCAGCAAGTGTTTTCAAAAATCCGTCACTCACCGCGCAGGGCGAGGGCCGGGGGGGTGCGGGCCATGAGCCAGGCGGGGTAGACGCCGGCGAGGAGGCCCGCGGACAGGGCCAGCAGCACGGCCTGGCCGAGGATGGCCGGATCGGTGGTCCACTGCAGGGTCCAGCCGAAGGCGCGGTAGTTGATGACGTGGGTGAGGACACGGGCCATGAGCAGTCCCGCCGGCACCGCCAGCAGCCCCGCCGTCAGCCCCATCAGGCCGGTCTGGGCCGTGACCAGCAGCCACACCTGGCGCGGGGTCAGGCCGTTGACCCGCAGCACCGCCATCTCCCGGGCCCGCTCCAGGTGCAGCGCCAGCAGCGCGCTCAGCACGCCCACGAAGGCCACCACCACCGCCAGCAGCCGCAGCACGGTGGTGATGGTGAAGGTGCGGTCGAACACCTCCACCGAGGCGTTGAAGAGCTCGCGGTTGGCGCGGACCGCGAGGGCGAGACCGTCGGCGGGCAGCGCGCGGATGCGGGCCATGAGTTGTTCGATGTCCACGTCGGGCCGGGCGTGGACGCCGAGGGAGGAGACGGCCTCGTCGTTCCACAGGCGGCGGTAGAGGGCGGCATCGAGGTACACCACCCCCTGGTCCGAGCGGTAGTCGTAGAACACGCCCGCCACCGGCAGCCGGACCGGGCCCGCCGAACCCCGCAGTTCGAGGGTGTCACCCACCGTGAGTCCGTGGCGAAAGGCGTAGGGCTCGGAGATCAGGACCGCACTGCCGGCGCGGAAGGCCGTCCAGGCGGCGTCCGGCGCGCCGGACCGGAAGCGGAAGCGTTCCCGCTCCGACTCCGGCAGGGCGGCGGCGACGATCTGGGTGGGGCCGGTGGCGGACTCCACGACGACGCGCCGGTAGGAGGCCACCTCCGCCACCCCCTCCAGTCCGGCCACCCGTTCCATGAATCCGCGGCCGAGGTCGGGCCAGGCCCCGCCGCCGGCGGTCCGTGCCGGCGCCACGTAGACATCGGCGCGCAGGGACTCGTCCAGCCAGTGCACCACCGTGTCGCGGAAGCTGGCCACCATCGTGCCCACGCCCACGGTCGCCGCGACGGCCACCATCAGGGCGGCGGCGGCGACGCCCGTACGGCTGAGGTGGGCGGTGATGCCCCGCGCGGCCATGTTGCCGAGCGCACCCAGCAGGAATGCCAGGAGCGGCCTGAAGGCGGCCACCAGCAGCAGGGTCAGCTTCGGGGTGAGCAGCGCGCAGGCCAGCACCAGCGCCACCAGGGCCACGTAGCCGAGCGCCAGGCTGTGGCCGGGCACGAGCACGGCCACCGCCCCGACGAGGGCGAGCCCGGCGCCGGCGGCGGCGGACCAGCGCACCCCGCGGTGCAGGCGGGCCTCCAGCACCACGCGGTTGAGGATGGCGCGCGGCGGTGTCAGCGCCGCCTCCAGCGCGGGGGGCAGTGCCGCCAGCAGCGCGGCCGACACGCCCAGCAGCAGGCCCTTGGCGAGGCCGGAGGCGGTGATCGACAGCTCCCTGACCGTGAGCACGAAGTAGATGTCGTTGATGGTGCGGGTCACCAGCCGCAGCAGCAGCTCCGCCAGCCCGAGCCCGAGCCCGAGCCCCAGCAGCGCCCCCACCAGCCCGGTGACGGCCGCTTCCGCGAGCACCAGGCGGAAGATCTGCCGCCGCGTCACACCGAGGGTGCGCAGGCTGCCCAGCAGGGGGCGCCGGCGGACCACGGAGAAGGTGGTGGTGTTGTAGATGAGGAAGGTGCCCACGAGCAGGGCGAGCAGGCTCATGGCGGAAAGGTTCAGGTGGAATGCCTCGGTCATCCGCCCCAGCGCGGCGCTGCGCTGCTCGGCCGGCAGGATAGCGGCACCGGCGGGGAGCAGCGCGCGCAGCCGTTCCAGCGCCGCGCCGCCCGCCGCGCCCGTCGGCAGCACCAGGTCAACGTGGCTGATCCGGCCCTGCTCGCCCAGGATCTCCTGGGCCGAGGCGATGTCCGTCAGCACCAGCCCGCGCACCAGGCGCCGCAGCGCTGGATCCGTGGTCTCGAGATACCCGGCCAGGGTCAGGGTCGCGGTCCGGCCCCGGGCCAGCACCTCCAGTTGCTCCCCGGGGGCAATCCCCAGCGAGTCGGCCGTCTCCGCGGCCATCAGCACGGCACCCGGCACCGCGAGCAGGCGCGTCACCGGTGTGCCGCCGCCGCCCACCCGCACGTAGCCGCGCACCCGGGCCTCGGCGAAGGGATCCACCCCGAGCAGCCGCAGGGAGCGTTCCGGATCGGCACTCGGCGCCACGTAGTCGTCGATGACCGGCGCCATGAGGATATCCCCGGGCGCCATTCGCAGCGCCCGGTAGACCGACTCGTCCAGCCCGCGCGGTCCGCCGATGACCTGGTGCGTTGCCCGGCCCGCGGTCTGCTCCGCGGCCAGCGAGAAGCCGCGCCGGGCGCTGTCGTTGGCCAGGTCGATGGCCACCACCACCGCCACCCCCAGCGCGATGCCCAGCACCGTGAGCCCCGTCTGCCAGGGATGACGCCAGAGAAACCGCAGGCTCGCACGCCAGAGAACCGGGATCATTTTTTGTTTAATGGACAGGATTGACAGGATTAACGGGATTTTAAAAAGAGAAGCCTTATCCGCAGATTACACGGATTACGCCGATTGAGTACTGGTCTGGCCGTGCCGATAACCAGCCCATGAGACCGTGTTGAAGCAAGAGCGCGCATCAACGACCAAGAAAACCGATAACCTGAACAGCTTAATCCCGTGAATCCTGTAAATCCTGTCTATTCAGTTGGTTTCGTTCGTTTGCCGGATCAGGCGCCCGTCGTGGAGGGTGTAGACGGCGTCGGCGATGGCGGCGACTTCGGGGCTATGGGTGACCACCAGCAGGGTCTTGCCGCGGCGGCGGGTGAGGCGATCGAGGAGCTCCAGCACGGCCGCGCCGGTCTCCTCGTCCAGGTTGCCGGTGGGTTCGTCGGCCAGCACCAGCTCCGGGTCGTGGACCAGGGCCCGGGCGATGGCCACCCGCTGCTGCTCGCCGCCGGAGAGCCGTTCGGGGAAGCTCCCGGCGCGATCCTTCAGCCCCACCTGCGCCAGCAGATCGAGGGCGATGGCCTCGCCGCGGCCGTCACGCCGCCCCTGCAGCTCCAGCGGCAGCAGCAGGTTCTCCAGCACGGTCAGGGTGGGCACCAGGTTGAAGAACTGGAACACGAAGCCCACGTGGCTGCGGCGGAACAGGGTCCGGTCGTGCTCCCTCATGGCGGTGATGTCGGCGCCCAGCACCCGCACCGTCCCGGCATCCGGCGGGTCGATCCCGGCCACGAGGTTCAGCAGCGTGGACTTGCCCGAGCCGCTGCGCCCGAGCAGCGCCACCACCGCCCCCGCCCCCATGCGGAAATCGAGCCCCGCGAACACCACCCGCTCCCGCTCCCCCTCGCGGTAATGCTTCGCCAGCCCGGCGATCTCCACCACGGGAACGGTCACGGCCTGGGGAGACGTCTGAGGGGTTTGCATGGCAGTAATGGCAGTAATAGACAGGATTTACAGGATTGACAGGATTTTCCAAGAAATAAGACAGCGTCAGGTTTCAGCGATCAACGATGCGCGATCCGCTTATCGGATGCAGCGCGACGTAGTACTGGCTTTCACCCGTCTCATCGGCTGGGTATCGCTGCCTCCGAGGAGGGTGGTTAATCTGCGTAATCTGCGGATAAAACTTCTGTATTTAAAATCCCGTTAATCCTGTCAATCCTGTCTATTCAAGAAATCAATCCGGCGCGCCGGCCGCCAGGGCCCGTTCGCGGCTGGCGTCGCACTCGGCGTCGGCCGTGGCGGCGTCCCAGGCGGGCGCGGTTTCGGGCCAGCCGGAGGCGTGGCGCAGAACCAGGCTTTCCAGGAGATCGATGTGGAGGGGATCGTCGTTGAGGGCGCGGATGTAGCTGTACTCCTCCCCCCCGGCGCCGAGGAACAGGTCGCGGTTCTCCACCGCCAGCTCCTCCAGGGTCTCCAGGCAGTCGGCGGCGAAGCCGGGGCTCACCACATCCACCCGCTTCACACCCGCCCGGGCCCACTCCCGCAGGGTGGCGTCGGTGTAGGGCTTGACCCAGGGATCGCGGCCGAACCGGGACTGGAACGCCACGGCCCAGGTGTCGTCCGGCAGCCCCAGGCGCTCGGCCACCAGCCGCGCGCTCTTGCGGCACTGGCAGGGATAGGGATCCCCGCGGCGGTGGTAGCGCTCGGGAATGCCGTGGAAGGAGAACAGCAGCCGTTCGCCCGGGGTGCGCTGCTCCCAGGCGGCGCGGAGGGACGCCGCCAGCGCCTCGATATAGGCCGGGTCGTCATGGTAGTGGGTGATGAAGCGAAGCTCCGGCAGCCAGCGCCAATTCCGCATCACCTCCGCGATCCGATCCACGGTGGTGGCGGTGGTGGTGGCCGAGTACTGGGGATAGAGGGGCAGCACCAGCAGCCGCTCCACCCCCGCCGCGCGCAACTCATCCAGGGCCGCGGGAATGGAGGGATTGCCGTAGCGCATGCCCAGCGCCACCTTGACGGGACCCGGGCAACGCTGCGCCAGGCGCTCCTGCAGCAGCGCCGCCTGCTGGCGGGAAATGGACAGCAGCGGAGACCCGTCGTCGGTCCACACCGCGGCGTAGTTGCGCGCCACCCGCGCCGGGCGCACACGCAGAATGACGCCGTGGAGGATCAGCCACCACAGCGGCCGCGCCAGCTCCACCACCCGCCGGTCCCAGAGAAACTCGGCCAGGTAGCGCCGCACCGCCGCGGCGGTGGGGGCATCGGGGGTGCCCAGGTTGACCAGCAGCACCCCCGTGGCCGGCAACCGCCCATGGCGGTACCCCGGGTCGCGGACACCAGCGCTCATGGGTGGGTTCTCAGGCCTGGGCGCCGCCCTGCTCCTCGGCGATCTGGCGGTGCACCTCGGCCATGTCGACCTCGCGGATCTGACCGATGAGCTGTTCCAGCGCCGAGCCCGGCAGTGCGCCCGGCTGGGAGAAGAGGATGACCTTTTCGCGGAACACCATCAGGGTGGGAATGGAGCGGATCTGGAAGTGGGAGGCCAGCTCCATCTGGTCTTCGGTGTTCACCTTGGCGAACACGACATCCTCGTGCTGCTCGGAAATTTCATCGTAGACCGGCGCGAAGGACTGGCACGGGCCACACCAGGGGGCCCAGAAGTCCACCATCACGATGTCGTTGTTCTCGATGACCTCGACGAAGTTGTCCTTGTTCAGCTCGACAGTGCTCATTGAAATGCTCCGGCAGGTGCCCCGGCAGTACCGTGGACGGAAGTGAAGGGATTGGATTGGATTGAATTGGCGCTAGGATAGCCCAAGCGGCGGGTGAAAAAGAACCGCGCTGAGCGCGCGGTTACTGGCCCGGAAACGGAAAGGGCCCGCGTTTCCCTCCGGGGAGCGCGGGCCCTTCGTGATACCGGGGGCGTCTCAGCCGAGAGCGGCGAAGATCTGGTCCCGGATCTCGTCCACCTTGCCGATGCCGTTGACCCTGATGTACTTGGGAGCACCCTGCTCGCCGCTGTCGGCGAAGCGGGTGTAGTAGTCGATGAGCGGCTCGGTCTGGTCATGGTAGACCTTCAGGCGCGCCTTCACCGTCTCCTCCTTGTCGTCGTCGCGCTGGATCAGCGGCTCGCCGGTGGCATCGTCCTTGCCCTCTTCCTTCGGCGGATTGAAGACCACGTGGTAGGTGCGGCCGGAGGCCAGGTGGACGCGGCGCCCGCTCATGCGGCGGATGATCTCCTCGTCCGGGACATCGATCTCCACCACGGCGTCGACGCCGACACCCTGTTCCCGCAGCGCGTCGGCCTGGGGGATGGTGCGCGGAAACCCGTCGAACAGGTAACCCTTGGCGCAGTCGGGCTGCTGCAGGCGCTCCTTGATCAGGCCCATGATGATGTCGTCGGAGACCAGGCCCCCGGCATCCATCACCTTCTTCGCCTCGATACCGAGCGGGGTTCCCGCCTTCACCGCCGCACGCAGCATGTCGCCGGTGGAGATCTGCGGAATACCGTACCGCTCCTTGATGTAGTTGGCCTGAGTACCCTTGCCTGCGCCCGGACCTCCGAGCAGAATCACGCGCATCGGTTTCCCTCCTCTCATTCGTGCTGTGTGCCAGCGTCTGGTTTTCGAATTCGTGTCAAAAAGCCCCCCGCAGTGCCTGACGGGGTTAATTCCAACGTCACGAGCGGGCTATTATGCGCACACGCGCCTCACTCGGCCACTCAAGCGCAGTTAATGCTGCAACGCGCAATCACTTATGATGTCGAATGGTAGATTGAATCCGCGAACGAATTCGGGACACCCATGGAAATCAACCGCAAGACTTTCCTGCTGCTGGCAATGCTGTGCCTGGCCCCGCCCGTCCACGCCGGTTGCGACGATCCGCCGGGCCCCCAGGTGAACTGGTCCCGCTGCGACAAGGTGGGCGCGGATCTGCAGGGCCAGGATCTCAGCAACGCGGTCCTGGTGCGGACCAATCTGACCCGGGCCAACCTGGACGGTGCCAACCTGGACGGTGCCGACCTCAGCTTCGCGGACCTCACCGAGGCCCGCATGAACGGGGCCCGCCTGCGCCGCACGACGCTGGTGGGGGCCAACCTGGGCTCGGTGGCCCTGAACGACGCCCGGCTCAACGGCGCGCGGCTGGAACGCGCCCGCCTCTACCAGGCGGATCTCAGCGGCGCCCGGCTGACCGGCGCCCGCCTCTACGATGCGGATCTGAGCGGCATGACCGGGATCGGTGCCGACTTTACCGGGGCCAACCTGGAACGGACCCGGCTGGATGGCGCCGACCTGGCCGGCGCCGACCTCACCCAGGCCAACCTCGAGGGGGCCTCGCTGGAATCGGCCCGGCTCACGGGCGCGACACTCGTGAAGGCGCGGCTGGTGGGCGCTTCGCTCTACGACACCGACCTGAGTGAAGCGAATCTCGAGAAGGCGGACCTCAGCGGCGCCGATATCACCGGGATCCGGCTCGAGGGAGCCCAGCTCGGGAACGCCAGCTGGACCGACCGCCGCCGCTGCCGCCCCGGCTCCGTCGGCGAGTGCCGCTGAGGCCGGCGGCCATGACGCACTGACGCCGTCCCGCTCGGAACCCCCGCGAAGGCTCCATGCTGCGCATCGTCACCCTGAACACCTGGAAGGGCGAGGGCGACTACCCCGCGCGGCTGGAGGCCATGGGAACGGGACTGGCGCAACTCGCCCCCGACGTGGTGGCCCTGCAGGAGTGCCTGCTGGCGCCGGCCGCGGGGCTCGATACCGCCGCGGCGCTCGCCGCCCGCCTGGGCTTCCACCATGCGCTCCTCCCCATGCGCCGGAAGGTGCGCCGGGTGGGCGATCGACAGCTCGACTGCTGGGCTGGGCTTGCCCTGCTCTCCCGCTGGCCCATCCTGGAACAGTCCGATCTGACCCTGCCCTCGCTGGCCGGGGACGGCGAGCGGCGCGCCCTCCTGGCGCGCCTGGAACGTCCCGGCGGCCCGATCACCGCGGCCTGCCTGCATCTGAGCTGGCTGCCCGGCGCGGGCGGGACGCGCCGGAAGCAGCTGGAGGCGGTGCTTGCCGCCCCCCTGTGGGGCGCACCCGCGCGGCTGCGGCTGCTGGCGGGCGATCTCAACGCGGCGCCGGACAGCCCCGAGCTGCGCGCCCTCGGGGACGGCGTCCACGGCTGGAGGGCCCGTTCCTGCTGGGACGCCTCGGGCGCCACGCCAGCGGCGACCTTCGACCCCGCCAATCCCCTCACGGCGCCGCTGGAGCGGCCCGCGACCCTGGACCACATCCACGCCCTCTTCCGCCCGGAGGCGGCCGCACCGTGCTTCGGCGCCGTGCGCGTGGTGCTGAACCACCCCGATCCCCACGGCACCTGGCCCAGCGATCACTTCGGCGTGCTCGCCGGGATAATCCCCCCGGCGTCCGGGGGCTAATCAGGGGCGTCCCGGCGCGCTATCCTCTACTCATGACACAACACGGTCGGGGGTAGACCGGTGAGAAGAGCAGGACGGCGCCCGCTGCGGGCGCCCCAGCGCGGCGTGGTGGCCGCCGGGCATCCACGCACCGCCGCCGCGGCGGTGGAAGTCCTGGAGGCGGGTGGCAACGCCTTCGACGCCTGCCTGGCCGCCTTCCTGGCCGCCTGCGTGGCCGAGCCGGTGCTGGCGTCCCTCGGCGGCGGCGGATTTCTCATGGCCCGCCCGCAGGGGAAGACGCCGCTCCTCTACGATTTCTTCACCCAGACTCCCGCCCACCGGCGCCAGCCCCGGGAACTCGATTTCCACCCCATCGTGGCCGATTTCGGCACCGCCCAGCAGGAGTTCCACATCGGCATGGGCTCGATGGCGGTACCCGGCGCCGTCAAGGGGCTGTTCCGGGTCCACCGCGAGCTCGGCCGCCTGCCCATGACCGACCTGGTGGCGCCGGCCGTGGCGCTCGCGCGCGAAGGGCTGCGCCTGAATGCCTTCCAGTCCTATATCTTCGATATCGTCGGCATCATCTTCCGCAGCACCCCCGGCGCGCTGGCGGTCTATGGCAGCCGCCGTGATCCGGCACGGCTGGTGGGCCACCGGGAGCTGCTGCGCCAGCCGGAGCTGGCCGATGCGCTGGAGGCACTTGCCCGCGAGGGGGAACGGCTGTTCTACCGGGGCGAGATGGGACGGCGGCTGATACGCGACAGCACCGAGGGCGGGGGACACCTGGTGGACGCGGATCTGCGCGACTACCGGGTCATCAAGCGCCGTGCGCTGCGGGTGGACTACCGCGGCAGCCGGCTCTACACCAACCCGCCCCCCTCCTCCGGCGGCCTGCTGGTGGCTTTCGCCCTGAAACTCCTGGAAGCGCTGCCGCGCGGGACGCTGGATTTCGGCACCGACGCCCACCTGGAGGGACTGGTCCGGGTCATGGCGCTGACCAACGAGGCCCGGGTACGCCACCACGCCGATCGGCCCACCGCCCACCTGGATGCCGCGAGCCTCCTCGACCCGGGCTGCCTGAGACACTACCGGGAACGGGTGCTGGGGCATCCCGCCGCACGCCGCGGCACAACCCACATCAGCGTCATCGATGCCGGGGACAACATGGCCGCCATGACCGTCTCCAACGGCGAGGGCTGCGGCTATGTCCTGCCGGGGACCGGCATCATGCTCAACAACATGCTCGGCGAGGAGGACCTCAATCCCCACGGCTTCCACCGCTGGCAGCCCGGCACCCGCATGTCCTCCATGATGGCCCCGAGCCTGCTGCTGCTGCCGGACGGCCGCCACGTGGCGCTGGGCTCGGGTGGCTCCAACCGCATCCGCAGCGCCCTGCTGCAGGTGGTCATGAACCTGGCCGACTCCGGCATGGACCTGCGCGGCGCGGTGCACGCGCCCAGGCTGCACCTGGAGGGCGAACGGCTCAGCGTGGAGGGCGGTTTCGCGCCTGATCAGGTGGAGCTGCTGCGCGGTCTGGCCGGTCAGTGCGAGGTCTGGCAGGGCCGCAACCTGTTCTTCGGCGGTGCCCACTCGGTGCTCCGCGACACCGGCAGCGGACGCCTCTCCGGCGCCGGCGATCCGCGGCGCGGGGGGGTGGCTCGGGTCGCCTGAAGCGGGGAGCCTGCGAAAGGGTTCACACTCGGGGGCCGGTCCGCTACCCTGCCGCGCCCTGAGCGTCTATGCTGAAGGCATCATAACCCACTGGCCATGCACGGAACCCGCGCCTATGGACATCACGCCCCTGCTCAAGCTGATGGTGGAGAAGAACGCCTCCGACCTGTTCTTCAGCACCGGTACCGTCCCCCACCTCAACATCGAGGGCGAGACCCTGCCGGTAGGCAAGACCCCGCTTCCCCCCGGGAAGGTCAAGGATATCGCCTACGGGGTAATGAACCGGAAACAGATCGACGAGTTCGAGGAGACCATGGAGTGCAACTTCGCCATCGCGCTCCCGGGCGTGGGGCGATTCCGCGCCAACGTCTTCCGGCAGCGGGGCGAGGTGGGCATGGTGCTGCGCCAGATCAAGTCGGTCATCCCCTCCCTGGAAAGCCTGCGCCTGCCCATGATCCTCAAGGATCTGATCATGGAGAAGACCGGGCTGGTCCTGGTTGTTGGACCCACCGGCTCGGGCAAGTCCACCACCCTGGCCTCCATGATCGACTACCGCAACCAGAACAAGTCGGGGCACATCCTCACCATCGAGGACCCCATCGAGTTCGTGCATGACCACAAGAAGTGCGTGATCGACCAGCGCGAGGTGGGGGTGGACACCCTCACCTACGGCCACGCCCTCAAGAACGCCATGCGCGAGGCGCCGAACATCATCCTGATCGGCGAGATCCGCGACATGGAGACGATGCAGTACGCCATGAGCTACGCCGAGACCGGCCACCTGGTGCTCTCGACCCTGCACGCCAACAACGCCAAGCAGACCCTCGAGCGCATCATCAACTTCTTCCCGCTGCAGGTGCACAGCCAGCTGCTCCACGACCTGTCGCTGCAGATGCGGGCGGTCATCGCCCAGCGGCTGGTGACCGGCGTGGACGAGATGCGCGTCCCCGCGGTGGAAGTGATGCTGGGCGCGCCGGATATCGCCGACCGCATCCAGAAAGCCGAAGTGGACCAGATTCCCTACACCATCGCCGAGAACACCATCATCGGCATGCAGACCTTCGACCAGGCCCTCTACAGCCTGTGGGAGAAGAACCTCATCACCCGCGAGGAGGCGCTCAAGAACGCCGACTCCCGCAACGACCTGGCCCTCAAGATGCGCATGGGCGGCGAGAGCGGCGGGGTGGAGGAGGAACCGGACGAATCGGGCCGCTACCGGTTCCGGCTCTGATTCCGGACACGGTCTTTCTTATCCGCAGATTACGCAGATTGCGCAGATTTCCCGTGGCTGGCCGGGCCAGTGCAGGCAGCTACTGATCACCCCGGATGATTTCCGCGTTATCAGGACCCCGGGTAGATTCCAATCGGCGTAATCTGCGTAATCTGTGGATGATCAGTCAGTCCCAGCGGTCGTCGCGGACCTGGACCATGCCGTCCGTCACCTGGACGGGGAAGGTGCTGACGGGTTCGTAGGCGGGCGGCGCGGTCACCTCCCCGGTCTTGATGTTGAACTTCGCCGCGTGACGGGGACAGACGATCTCATCGCCTTCCAGGTCGCCGCCGGCGAGGCAGCCGCCGTCGTGGGTGCAGACATCCTCGATGGCGTAGAACCCCCCGTCGAGGTTGTAGACCGCGATCTCGGCGCCATCGATATTCACGGTGCGGTATTGCCCCGGCGCGATGTCATCGGCCGGCGCGACGTTAATCCAGTCGGACATGGTTTTTCAGTTTTCAGTTTTCAGTTGCCGGTTGGCCGAGTGCCCTGTTCCCTGTTCCCCGCTTTAATTCGGGGACAGTTTACT
>NPIE01000087.1_pt1 | contig 45733 bp, 43 predicted proteins | sample 8637661 | NCBI WGS metagenome assembly NPIE01 (sample SAMN07420842, study PRJNA396082) | bioreactor metagenome | isolation source: sample BA12 brine-fed electro-methanogenic bioreactor BA | place: Japan: Kochi | collected 2016-12-09 | reverse complement strand
CTGTGGGTCTATCTGCCGGAAAACAACCAGGTGATTCAATCCGACATCTCCTCGGTCACCGGTCAGGCGGCGGAGAATCCGGTCACCTTTCTCACCGGGCTGGGCAACCTGTCACGGGACTTTTCCATTCGCTGGGCGGCGCCCAATCGCGATGCCGAAGGCAATTTTGTGCTGGAACTGCAGCCCCGTCGCGTCTCGCAGCTCATCTCCAGTATGCGCATGGTGGTCGACAAGGATGCCGTTAGCGATCAGCGCAACCCCTCCGGTGCTGCAGGGGGGCGCCACGAGCAGTTGTTCCCGATTCTGTCCACCACGGTATACGACCCCAACGGCAATTCCACCGTGATCGAGTTCAGTGGAATACGGGTCAATCGCGGGCTGAGCGATTCCTTCTTCAACTTTATCCTGCCCGCCGATGTTGAAGTGGTACGCCCTGAGGATATGCCCGGTTTCTGATCGGATTTTCAGACTAGCCCGGATTATTCATGAAAGCTTCTGCTACAACCGACAATTGCCCGCCATCTCAAGCCGTGCTCGCTCCTTGCGCTTCGACGTACTGTGAGTACGTCTGCAGGACAACTCCCTGTGCCAGGCTCGATCTGGCGGACACTTGCCGGCTTCGCGACAAAGCTTCATGAATAACCCGGACTAATTTTTCAGGAGAAAAGACATGCCGAGTTTCGATATCGTATCCGAGGTCGATCCGCAGGAGATCGACAACGCCGTCAATCAGACCACCAAAGAAGTCGCGCAGCGCTACGACTTCAAGGGGTCCGACAACGAAATCACCTTCGACAAGGAGGCCATCACCATCCAGGCTGCCGACGACTACAAACTGCAGGCCATCATCGACATCCTCAAGGGCAAGCTGGTGCGCCGCAACGTTTCCCCCAAATGCCTCGACCCCGGCAAGAAGGAGCCTGCCTCCCACGGCGCGGTGCGCCAGCGGCTGGCCATCGTGCAGGGGATCGACAAGGAGAAGGGCAAGCAGATCGTCAAGCTGATCAAGGATACCAAGCTCAAGGTGCAGGCCCAGATCATGGAGGATCAGGTGCGGGTCACCGGCAAGAAGATCGACGAGCTGCGCGAGGTGATCGACTTGCTCAAAGGGCAGGACCTGGGGATTGAGCTACAGTTTGTCAATATGCGGTCTTAAGCATTTTCAACGGAGAGGCGCGGAGGAAAGAGAGACGGAGAGGAAGGCAGAGTCGAAAATCGAAGACTAGAGGACCAACACCAAGGGGCATGGGTGTTCCCGGTCCCGGCTCGCGGCGGTGTTTTAAACTAACAGCAAACGTCTATCCCCTCTTTCTCTCCCTCTCCGCCTCTTTTATCTCTGCGCCTCTGCGTTAAAAATCAGGTTTCAAGATGACAACAGATTTATACGACAACATTCGCGACATCATCGAAAGTGGCGGACGTATCAGCGATGAACAGGCGTTGGCGCTGTTCGAGGATGATGACCTGCTGGCGGTGGGGGAATTGGCGGCGCTGGCCAACCGGCGCAAAAACGGCGACAGGGTGTATTTCAATGTCAATCGCCACATCAACTACACCAACCTGTGCGTCAACCGCTGTACCTTCTGCGCTTTCTGCCGGGAAGAGGGGGAGGATGACGGCTACACCCTGAGCCTCGATGACATGCTGGCCCGTGCGTCAGAGGCCCGCGCCGCCGGTGCGACCGAGCTCCACATGGTCGGCGGGCTGCATCCGGAGCTGCCCTACCGCGTCTATCTCGATATGCTTGCCGCCATTCACGCCGCGGAACCCACCCTGCACATCAAGGCGTTCACGGCGGTGGAGATCGATTATTTTGCCCGCCTGGCGGGCAAGACCATTGTCGAAGTGGTGGAGGATTTAAAGCAGGCCGGCCTTGGTTCACTGCCGGGGGGCGGCGCCGAGATTTTCAGGCGGGAGGTGCGCGACCGCATCTGTCCGGAGAAGATTTCAGGGGAGCGCTGGCTGCAGGTGACCGAGCAGATTCATAACGCCGGGCTGAAAAGCAACGCCACCATGCTGTTCGGCCACCTGGAGACCGTGGCCGATCGTGTCGACCACATGAGCCGTCTGCGAGCCCTGCAGGATCGCACCGGCGGCTTTCAGGCCTTTATCCCGCTGGCTTTTCAGCCGGATAATACGCGGGTGCCGGGGGCACGCGGGGTCGGAGGCGTCGATGCCCTTAAAACCCTGGCCATCAGCCGCATCTACCTCGACAATTTTGAGCACATCAAGGCCTACTGGGTTATGCTCGGCCTCAAGATCGCCCAGGTGGCACTGGCCTTCGGCGTCAACGACCTCGACGGCACGGTGGTCGAGGAAAAAATCGGCCATGACGCCGGCGCCGATTCGCCCCAGGCGATGCAGAAAGAGCAGCTCTGCGCGCTGATCCGCAAGGCGCACCGGGTTCCGGTCGAGCGCGACACCCTCTATCGCGAAATCTCAGCCGCAGCAGCCTGCTGAGCCTACAGGCTTAAACCAGCTCCCTCTCGAAATTGAAGCTTGACGTCTGCGCCGGGGGGCGATCTTCCGCGTAGGCCGCCAGGATCTGCTTGCCGCGCGGAGAGAAGGCGCCGACGTGGGCCAGGTCCACTACGAAGCGGTCCGCCCCCATGGCGCGCAGCTCCGACAGGTGACCGATCAGTGAAAAGTCCGTGTCCGAGCTGATGGTGGTCAATCCCCCGCGGCTCTGTACGATATATTTTTCGTCCCGGTCGGAGACCACCGGCCGGTCCGAGCGCACCCCCTTGATGTGAATGCGGGACGTGATCAGCGGAATCTGTCCATGAACAGTGATCGCGGTCTCGACCCCCGTGTCGCGGCGCAGCAGCGCGGCCAGATTCTCCCGGTCGTCCTCCGGGTAGAGAGTCACTTCCCCGATTCCAAGATCCTTCCAGGCGGATACGGCCTGCGAGTTGAGAGAAAACAGCCGGTATCCGGCCGTCAGTTTCAGCGCCTCGCGCTCCCGCACCCCGTTGAACAGTTCAAAATGCCCGAGATTGTTAAGCCGGAAAGAGTGAAAGCCGGCGGATACAAGCGCGTTGACCGCGTCCCTGGCCTGCTGCCAGGTTGCATCGAACAGGATGAAGGGCAGGTCCCAGATGACCTGCTCGCGGCGATTGCGCAGTTTAGCGACGCCGGCGGCGATATCCGCGGCGCGATGGGGCACCAGAGGCACGATGATTCGGTCCACCACCGGATCGTTGAGCAGGTGAAGGTCGCGTAGAGACCCCAGAGCGACGGTCAGCCGTGCGTCTTTGGCGGGCACCGCTTCTTTTTCCGGCAGCAGCGCCGCCTGGGCCTGCTCCAGATGTGAGCGTCGCTGCTGCTCCCGGTCGCGGGTGATGAGCCGAGCCAGTTCCCCATAGAAGGTCCGCCGGATTTCCTTGAGTTCCCGCGGCGGGATGACGACCGGCGGCAGATCGGCGGTGTGCAGTTCTGCCAGCTCCAGCGGCGTATCTCCTCCCCGTGCGAACACCTCCTTGAGCGTCTCGGCACTGAGCGGATTGTTGTGCGCCTCAAACGAGCTGACGTCGAAGGAGCGCTCGAGGTGAACTTCGCCGCTCTGCGCATTCAGGTGCAGCTGTTCGTCCTGTAATTTGACGGACAGGGAGATCGGCAACGGCCGTGGCGCTGCACCCTTCAGACGGCGGCGGCAGGCAGCATCACTCAAGGTGAAAGCCTTTCGCGAAGAAACCTTGAATACCGCATCGCCTTTTTTGAACCGGTTCTCGAAGGGGGAGGGCACATTGACCAGGGTGCCGCCGGAAGCCTGCTTGGTCGAGCGTTTGCCGACATTCAGTGTCTTGACGGTAAAAGCGGTGCCAGCTTGATCGCTGCGCGGCTGGACCCGCAGCCGGTCGCCCACATGCAGGGGATCGCGCGTCTTGAAGGTAATGGAGCTGCGACCGGCAGCGCTGATTTCACCCAGAAAGCGCCCGGTGGCGCCTTTGACCGAGGGCACCGCGATGTCGGTGGGGCGCGGGCCGGTGAGAAAACCGCGGGTCGGCAGCCGTCCGAAGGAGAGCTTGAGGGCCTGCTTGGCTTCGCGGACCGCGTCCTTGCGCTGAGCGGGGGCGGCGTCGATGACCTGGCGGTAGGCGCCGACCACAGCCGCCACGTATTCGGCGCTTTTCATGCGCCCTTCGATTTTTAGGCTGCCGACCCCGGCCGCCATCAGCTCCGGCAGCAGGTCGATGGCGCACAGATCGTTGGGCGAGAAATAATATCCCTGCTGCTGTTGATAGCGGTAGCGCCGGCGGCAGGGCTGGGCGCAGCGGCCGCGGTTGCCGCTCTGCCCGCCAAGCCAGGAGGAGAAGTAGCACTGGCCGCTGAAGCTGAAGCACAGGGCGCCATGAACGAAATGTTCCAGCTCGAGGCGGGTCTGCTTGCGGATGGCGGCGATCTCCTCCAGCGTCAGCTCGCGCGCCAGCACCGCGCGGGAAAAACCGAGTTTTTCCAGGGTTCGCACTCCGGCCGCATTGTGAATCGTCATCTGGGTCGAGGCGTGCAGGCGCAGGCCGGGGAAATGGGTGCTGACCAGCCGCCACACCGCCGCGTCCTGGACGATGACGGCATCCGCTCCCAGGTGCTCGAGGTCGGCCAGGGTGCGGGCCAGAGTCGGCAGCTCGGCTTCCTTGATCAGCGTATTGAGGGTGACATAGATCCTGCGGCCGCGCTCGTGGGCGTAGTCGAGCATGTGGCCAAGATCGTCGAAGGTGACGTTTCTGGCCTTGGCGCGGGCGCTGAATTCCGGCAGCCCGCAATACACCGCATCGGCGCCGTTTTCCATGGCGGCGAAAAAGGCCTCCAGGCTGCCCGCGGGAGAAAGAAGCTCGGGGCGGGACTCAGATCCACGGCGGGAGGTCGATGATCGACTCATTCAGTCTCGTCTCCACTGGCGACACCACCCAGCAGTTCGCCCATGCGCTTGAGATCGGCGCCCGAGAGGTATTCGCCGTTGATCCAGTATTTGGGGGTGCCGCGCACGCCCAGCTTCTGGACGACCTGCAGATGTTCACCCAGCCGTCCGCTGTCCTGAAACTCCGGCAGCGGCTGACCGTCATAGCGTCCGGCCATGACATCCTCGTAAGCTTCGGCCGGTTTGTCGGCGGCGAGAATAAAGCGTACTTTCTCCTCGGCTTCGGGGTGCATTTTAAGGGGAAAGAAAAAGATATAGCGCGTGATGTCGTCACGCTGGCTCAGAAACTCGCTTCCTTTGCGGCAGAATGGGCAGTCCGGGTCGGTCACTTCGATGACGGTGTTTTTCCCTGAGCCGATTTTAAGAGCTTTGTCGAGGTCGATCTCTTCGACGCGCTGCTCCATGACCTTCGCTTGCCGTTCGCGAGTGAGACTGCGCCCCTTGGGATCGAAAAGCTCCCCCAGAAAAAGAAGCTGTGCCTCCGGCGCGAAGTAAACCACGCGGTCGGGGGTGACCACCTCGAACACGCCGTCGATGGGCGTGGTGTGGATCGATTCCACCGGCATGGTTGGAAAGGTTGCATTCAGAGTCTTGAGTGCTCTGGCGAGATCGTCGTTTCCTTCATCGGCGGCCATGGCCGCCGGCACCGGGCCGAGCAGGACAAAGGTGAAAATAAGCACCAGCAGGGATTTCATGCGATGGCTCCTTGATTTTTTGATTTTGCAGCTGTGCGGTATGGAGGCGTCACTCCCATGACGAGGGACACTCTTCGCCATCCCTGGCCGTTCGATTGGCGCCCCCGCAACGGATATAGATACTAAGGCACAAGGATAGCACAGGCCGTGCTGCGGCGGAAATCGGAATCAGAGCAGTCCCCGGTCGGCTAGCGAAACATAGCCCCCGCTGCCCACCACAATATGGTCGAGCACCCGCACGCCGACCAGTTCGCCCACCTCTTTAAGCCGCTTGGTGATGTCGAGATCCTCACGGCTCGGAGTGGGGTCGCCGGACGGGTGATTGTGAACGAACAGCACGGCGGAGGCCGATTCGCGGATCACCGGCGCGAACACCTCGCGTGGATGAACGATGCTGGCCGTCAGGCTCCCTTCGGAGATGGGGACTTCCCGGATCAGGCGGTTTTTGCTGTCGAGCAGCAGGGTGTAGAAGACTTCGCGCTTATGGTCGCGCAGCCGCTCGTGGAAGGCGTGGTAGACATCGGCGGAACTGGTGAAACGGTCGCCTGGGCGCATGCGCGCGTCACTGAAGCGACGGGCGATTTCAAATACGGCTTGAATCTCGGCGGCTTTGGCCGGACCGATTCCCCGCAGGCGGCAGATTTCCGAAACCCCGGCCGCGGCCAGCCCCCGCAGCCCTTCGAAGGTGGTCAGCAGCTGGCGTGCGTGATCCAGGGCGCTGGTGCGGCTGCCGGCATCGCCGGTGCGCAGGATCAGTGCCAGCAGTTCAGCGTCGCTCAAAGCCTGGGCGCCGCGCCCAAGCAGCTTCTCGCGCGGCCGCTCCTCGACAGGCCAGTCCTTGATGCGACGGCCGACCTCGTTCTCCGTCATGATTTCCCCCTCCATTTGACATTAAAAGATAAAGAATTAACGCAGAGACGCAGAGAGAGCTACTCTCCCCTCTCTCTGCGCCTCTGCGCTGAAAAATTATGAAAAAATTAGTCCATCACCCGATTGCTGTCAATCTTCATTAGCCGAGCAGCAGCTTGAGGGCGAAGAGGAAGACGGTGATGGAGACGACTTTTTTGGTCCAGTCGTGCCCTTTGCTGATCGCCAGGCGCGTACCGAGCCAGCCGCCCAGGGCGTTGCCGGCGCCGAGGGAGAGGCCCAGCGGCCAGTTGACCTGGTCATGCACCACGAACACCGCCAGCGCCAGCACGGTAAAAACCAGTACCACAAAGACTTTGATGGCGTTGATACGCACCAGGTCGAGGCCGTGGGCGAGCAGGCCGGTGATAATCAGAAAACCCACTCCCGCCTGCACGAAGCCGCCGTAGATACCGATGAAGAAAAAGCTCACTACGATGACCGCGCCGCGCAGCCGTGTGATGTGGAGAGGTTTGTCGCGCAGTTTTTTGACCGGGTCGATCAGCATGAAGATGAGGATGCCGATCATAATGGCGGCCAGGATCTGCTCAAAGAGGCGATCGTTGATATCCACCGCCCAACGCGCGCCGAGGTAGCTGCCCGCCAGTGCCGGCAGGGTGCACAGCAGCGCCAGCCCGGTTGGAAGCATCTTTTTTTTGCGGAAACCGCCGATGGCGGTGATGCTTTGGCACAGGATTCCGACGCGATTGGTGCCGTTGGCGACGCCGGCAGGCAGGCCGAGAAAGATCAGCATCGGCAGGGTCAGCAGTGAGCCGCCGCCGGCCAGGACGTTGAGCACGCCGGTAAAGGCGCCGATCAGGAATAAGGCCACGGCCTGCAGAGCAAAGGGCATGTCCATCAGGTTTTTTCTCCCAGCAGGGTGCGGATCACCTCGCCCACCATGGTGAGCCCGAACAGGGGCGGGATATAGGAAGAACTGCCCAGAGGGGCGCGTAAGTCCTGATAATCCGTCGGCTCCTTGTCCGCGGGAGCCGCAGTGGTACGTCCCGCTTGCAGCGGACGGAACTCCTCGGTGGAATAGACCACCGGAACTCCGGAATCGATGCCGCGCCTGCGCAGGTTCTTGCGGATGATGCGTGCCAGGCGACAGTTGCGCGTTTTGAACAGGTCGCTCACATGGATGCAGGTGGGGTCGAGCTTGTTGGCAGCCCCCATGGAGGAGATGATCGGCAGCTTTCTGCGCTTGCATTCCTCGATCAGGTGAAGTTTGGCGCTGATGTGATCAATGCAGTCAAGAACATAGTCGTAATGAGCCTCCAACAGCTGCTCGCTGTTTTTCTCCAGGAAAAACTCCTGCACCGGAACAATCTCAGCGTCCGGGTTGACCTTTCGGCAGCGCTCCGCCATCTGCAGCGCTTTGGGGCGGCCGATCGTGTCATCCAGGGCATGGAGCTGCCGGTTGATGTTGGAGGGATGAATGGTGTCGAAATCGACCAGGGTCAGCTGTCCGACGCCGCCGCGCGCCAGAGCTTCGGCGGCATAGCTGCCGACGCCGCCCAGTCCGAAGACAGCCACGCGCGCCGCCGCCAGGGTTTCAATCCCTTTTTGGCCGACCAGGCGCTGCAGGCGATCGAAGCGGGATTGGGGGGTGAGTTCATCCATTAAGGTCGACTCCATCATCTTGAATATTAACCTGGATTATCCATGGAAATTTCGGCTGCAATCGATCATTGCCCACCATCTCAAGCCTTGCTCGCTCCTCGCGCTTCGACGTACTGTGAGTACGTCTGCAGGGCAACTCCCTGGGCTTGACTTGATCTGACGGACACTTGCCGGTTTCGCGACAAAGCTTCATGAATAATCCAGGTTAAGAATGCGGCAGGCGTTAGCCGTGGTGGTGCGGGCGGTCTGTTCCAGGGACCAGCCGCGCAGTTCGGCTGCTCTGCGCGCGATCAGTTTCAGCCAGGCCGGGTGGTTGGTTTCGCTCCGGTGGGGATAGGGAGCCATGTCGGGGGTATCCGTTTCCAGCACCAGCCATTCGGCCGGCGTTTTGCAGAGAACCTGGGGGGCGCGGCGGGCGTTGGGATAGGTCAGCACCCCGCCGAACCCGAGGGCAAAATTCATCTTCACGGCCTGCTGGGCCAGTTCGACGCTTCCGGCAAACGCATGCAGAATTCCTCCAACTTGGGAGGCTTCTTCCTCTTTGAGAATCTCGAACAGCCGTCCGAGAGCTTTGCGGCAGTGGATAATCACCGGGCGCTGCGCTGCAACGGCCAGGCGCAGCTGGGCGCGAAAGGCACGCTCCTGCACCTCCATCGGCGGCATGCCCGGATAGCCGTCAAGGCCGATCTCTCCCACGGCGACAACCTCAGGGTGCTCCATCAGGCGGGACAGCCGTTCTGCGCAGGAACAATTCCATCGGTGAGCAGCCTGGGGATGAATCCCCGGCGCTGCGAGCGCGCCTCGGATGGCCGCTGTGACCGCCAGCAGGCTCTCCCAGCTTTCATCCGTCACGCCGGGAAGCAGAAATCGGGCGACGCCGCATTTATTGGCCTCGGCTACATGATACGCCAACTCTTCCCGCATGGCAGGGTGGTCGAGATGGGCGTGGGTATCGAACAGGAGAGGCGAATCCGAATTCTTCATGGCAATTGAATCCTACCACAGCAGAATGCTCACTGAAATGATCTTTGCAGGTTGCGCCTTTGCAAGGAATGTGGTAAAAAAAACAGATAATTAATCCCATCTAACACCTTCAGGCGGGGCGAACATGGTCTCTCAACGTTCCCAGGATCTCAGTTATATCAAAAAAGTCTTTCTCTTCACCCATGCGACCGGCTTGGGGGCAGGCGTTGTTTTCCCTTTTCTGGCGCGGCCCATGCTGGGGTCGGTTGCTTATTCCCCGGCTTTCTGGGCTCTCTGCCTGGCTATGGGCTACGTTGTCGGTGCGCTGAGCTTTTTTTTCGTGCGCGGTACGCTCAAAAAACAACTGCGTTCCCAGTTGGAACTGCTGCAGAACATTGCCGGCCCCATGGAACTCTCCGGCGGTGAAACGGTTGAAGCACTGCTCAACGCTGTGGAGAACGCCGTCGCGCGCGTTCAGCGCCTGGTGGGAGGAACCTACGGCGCCGTCAACGAGCTGATCCCGCATTTTCGCACTCTGGCCGATTCGACCCGCTACCTCTCTGACCGCGCCCGCGAGGGGCTGGCCGCGGCGACCGCGTCCAACAAGGATGTCGCCGGTATGATCGAAAAGCAGCAGCAGGTGCTTGAGCAGCTTGAAAGTCTTTCACATCGTTCTCAGGATGAAGCCGCACTATCGCGGGAATTGTCCGCTTCGCTGGAGGAAATGGCCGGCGCCATGGAGCGCACCCGGGTCAAATTCCAGGAAACTTCGCGTATCACTGAGCAGATGACGACCAGTATCGCCAAGGTGCAGAACCAGGCCGATGAAGTCATCAGCGCGGTGGGGAACACCACTCAGGATCTTGATACCCTGGGCGATTCTCTTGAAAAAATCCGCTGGGGCGCTTCATCGAGTTCCGAGGCGGCCGACCGGGTTAAAAACGACGCACGCGATGGTCTTGACGTTGTCAAAACCTCCATTGAAGAGATGGAACGCATTGAAGAGGAGAGCCTCCGGGCCACCGACGCCATGAAGAGGCTTTCGGTGCAGACCGGCGAAGTGGCCAAGATTATCGAGGTGATCAAGGAACTGGTTTCGGACACGGAGCTGCTGGCCTTCAATGCCGCCATCATTGCCGCCAAGGCCGGCGAGGAAGGAAAAGGGTTTTCGGTGGTGGCCGAAGAGATTCGCGACCTGGCGGATCGCACCACCGCCAGCGCGCAGGATATTCACCGCATCGTGCGCGGCATCAGCGGCGATACCCGGGAAGTGACCGCGGCAGTGGACGCCACGGCCAAGCGCATCGCGACCGGCAAAAAACTCTCCCTCTCCACCGGCGAGGCGCTGCGTAAGATCATGGCCAGTGCCGTCGATGCCGCCGAGGCGTCAGAGCAGATTGCCCGTTTGACCGGCGAACAGAACGAACGCGCCCAGGGCCTTCTTGACCAGGCGGGCAAGAACCTCAATGCCGTCAAGTCCATGGCTATGGCCATGCAGAAGCAGCAGAGCGACCTGCGTGAGATCGAGGCGGGAGTCAACGATATGAAAGGCGCCTCAGATCAGATTGCCCGCGGCATGGAAGAGCAGGTGCGCGCCAACCACGAATTCGATCGCAGCCTCAATGAGCGCGAAAGCCAGATCAAGAAAGTCACCGAATCCACCCGCTACCAGATGGAGATCTCCAACAAGGTTTCCGAGCATTTCGGGCGTTCCGAGGAGCGTCTGCGGCGCAATGCCGAAAAAGCGGCAGGGATTATCCGCGGGATCAGCGAGATGGAACGTCTCACCGACGAGCTGCGCGCACTGGCGGAGGAGTTTCGCCTCTAAAGCGTCGCCCGGCAGTCTGCTGAATCAGTTGACTGTCCCGGATTCGGCACTCGTGTCATCGGCCACGCCCATACGGCGCAGGACCGTCATCATGGGGCACCAGTTGGTAAATGCACTCTGGAAGAGGTTGAGTCCGACAAAGGCGGTCAGCCAAAGCCAGTGCGGGCTGTGAACTGCCGCCAGAAATGCAGTCAGCGTTACGAAAGCGCCTGCGATCAAGCGCAGAAGTCGATTGATGGTCATGACCATGGCCGTACTCCTTTCCTGAAAAAATACCTTCACTCAAACCGTTCCTTCCTCTTTTTTAAAGATACAGTGCCGGCCTTTGAATGCAATGGTTTGCCGGTTCCTCAGTGTTGAATATGCCGACTTCAGGGAACACTGATTTCCCTGAAATCATCCTTGACCCCGGCCATCTTACGGACTATGTTGCATTAATCGATGCGACAAGGCTGCCTGAATCGCGACTGTTTCAGGTTTCAGAGCAGGAAAAAAATCGGTGCTGCAAAGGAGCTGCCCATGTCCCGAAGATTATTTAATTGGTTGATTGTTTTGGCTCTGATTGGTTTTATTATGCCTGCCGGAGCGACTGCGGAAGGTGATCCTCTTGCGTCCTGGACGCCCGAGTTCGATCCGAGTGGCGCTCAATATACCTACATTCTCTCCAATGTCGACCATCCGTCCATCGAGGGAATCGCGGTTGGATATCACATCCGCGACAAGGTGTGGGAGCGCTCCAACGGGCGTCTTTATGTGGATTTTCGTCCTCTGGCACAGTTGGGAGGAGAGCGCGACGTGCTTCAGAAGCTCAAGCTGGGGGCGGTGCAGGGAATGCTCTGCTCCTCCGTGGCGGCCGCCAACCTGGCGCCGGGGCTCGGCATCGTCAATCTTCCTTTCGTCATCAACACTTTTGAAAAGCTGGAAGCGTTCCGCAACGATCCAGAACTGTTCGAGCCTTTTTCGCAGGCGGCCGCGTCGCAGGGAGTGACCGCGGTGGACTTTACCGGCTACGGCAGCTACGGCTGGGCCTCCACCTCTCCGGTGAGAACTCTGGAAGAGGCGCGCGAGGTCAATTTCCGCATTGCCGAGGCGCCGGTCAATACCGATTTGTACAAGGCCTGGAACATGAAATTCACCGTCATGCCCTGGCCTGATGTGCCCCAGGCCCTGCAGACCGGGGTTATTGATGGACTGGACCACACGCCGATCGTGTGCGGCATTACCCGTAAATTCAATATCGCCCGTTATTTCACCCAGGTCGATTATGCGCAGGGGCTTTACATCCATTTGATGAACCGGCGCTGGCTTGACCGCCTGCCCGAAGATCTGCGCAATATTCTGCTCGACACCATTCGCGAGGAAAGCGCCCGCGCCCGCAGCCTGACCCAGCTGCAGCAGCAAGCTCAGATCGCCGCCGCACGCGAAGACGGGGTGACCTTTTTCGAGCTTTCCGGACAGGATCGCCAACGTCTCGAAGAGCTGGCTGCCCCGGTCTATGACAAATGGGGCAAGAAGATCGGCGAGGATTACCTGAAGAAAGTCCGCACGCGCCTGGAGGAATAAAAAGCATCTACCGCCCGTTCGCGTTGCTCACTCGAGAACGCGGAGAACGCAGAGAAAAGCAATAAGAAAATTCCTTCTTGATTTAAGGTTTTTCTCTGCGAACTCCGCGTGCTCCGCGGTGAGTGCTTTTAAGAATAAAAATACTGCAGTCAAATCAGAACCGCGGTGGCCTGAAAGCCCCGCGGTCTTTTTTATCCCTTTTTTGGTTTGCTGCCATGGAAAGTTTTTTCCGGAGGGTTGAATTAATGCGCATGGAAGGTAACTCTGAGTGAAAAAAGGTTTTTTCAGAACAGGGTTTGTTTTATTCTGTGTAAACTTATTTTTAGAATCTAGCACCCAAGGAGAATGCACGTGAAAAGATGGCTCATCCTGTTGTTTGTCGCTCTTGGTCTTTGTTTTAGTTCCGTATCGGGGGTGTTTGCCCAGGAGAAAGCCGACCCGCTTTCGGGGTGGAGGCCCGCCTTTGACCCAAGTGGCGCCGAGTACACCTACATTCTGTCCAATATCTCTCACCCGGCGATTGAAGGTGTAGCGGTCGGATACCGCATCCGCGACAGGGTCTGGGAGCGCTCGGACGGACGACTTTATGTGGACTTTCGCCCGCTGGCCCAGCTCGGCGGCGAGAAGGATGTCATCGGCAAATTGCGTCTCGGCGCGGTACACGGCATGCTCAGTTCATCGGTGGCTGCGGCCAACGTGGCGGAGCGACTCGGTATCGTCAACCTCCCCTATGTGGTGGATACGTTCGACAAGCTCGATACCTTCCGCAACACCCCCGAATTGTGGGAACCTTTCCGCGACAGCGCGCTCAGCAAGGGGATCATGGTGGTTGATATCACCAATTACGGTCCCTACGGCTGGGCGACAACCGTGCCGGTACGCTCTTTCGAGGAGGCCCAGGGGGTCAATTTCCGCATCGCCCAGGCTCCGGTCAATACGGATCTCTACAAGGCATGGGGTCTGAAATTTACCGTCATGCCCTGGCCTGATGTCCCCCAGGCCCTGCAGACAGGCGTGATCGACGGTCTCGATCATACCGCTATCGTTTCCAACATCACCAAGAAATTCACCATCGCCAAGCATTTCACGGAACTCAACTATGCCCAGGGACTGTTCGTTCACCTGATGAACAAGCGCTGGTTTGATCGACTCCCCGAAGATCTGCAAAATATTCTGCTGGATGTGATCGCAGAGGAGAGCGCCGCCATCCGTGAAGCCACCCGCAGGCAGCATGAAGAACAGGTGGCTCTCGCCCGTGAAGCCGGGGTGACTTTCCACCCGCTGCCCGCAGCGGATAAAGCGCGACTTATCGAACTGGCTGAGCCGGTGCTGGACAAATGGGGCGAACGTATCGGCCCCGACTACCTTCAGAAGGTTCGCGAGACCCTTGGCAATTAATGGCCGACTCTATATAATGACCGAAATTTTTATGACCGGGGGCTTCAACCCCCGGTCCTTTTTTGAGGTCTGATTTTGAAAAGAGTCTTTCGTCTTATTGACCGCACCTTCGTTTTTGTCGAGGAGTGGTCATTGTTTTTAGCGGTCATGGTGGCGCTTTGCACCGCCATGGCCAATGTGGTGCTGCGCAAGTTCACCTCTGATATCAACATCTACTGGTCCGACGAGGTGGTGCGCAAGGTCATCTTCTTTACCACCTACATCGGCTGCGTTGCAGCAGTGCGGGCCCGTTCTCTTATCCGCATCGATGCCATTCCCCAGCTTTTCCCGGTCACTACGCGTTTTCTGACCCTGGTCAGCCATCTGGTTGTGCTGGTGTTCTGCGGGCTGATGGTTCACCTCGGCGGTCAAATGACCTGGATGATGTACCAGGATGAATACGCACGCACCACCAGCCTGCAGATGCCCGAATGGATTCTCTATGCCGTGCTTCCGCTGATGGGCGTGATGATGTTTCTGCGCACCCTGGTGGTGATGGTGGAAGACTGGCGCGGGGAGAGGTTCTGATGGAGAGCAGTTATCTGATTATCGGGGCACTGCTCCTCGGACTGCTCGGTGCCACGGTGCCGGTTTTCATGGCGCTGTTCTTCACCGGCATGATCGGCCTGGTGTGGATGGTGGGGATCGATCCTCAGATTGTGATTGAGGTTCTCTACCGCAGCATGGACAAGTTCGCGCTGGTGGTGGTGCTTTTTTTCGTGCTGTGCGGCAACATCATGACCACCGGCAGTATCGTTGAAAAACTTATCAAGGCCGCCAATTGCCTGGTGGGATGGCTCCCTGGTGGCCTGGCGATGGCGGGGATTCTCGCCTGCGGCTTTTTCGGCGCGATCTCCGGCTCTACCGTCGCGACCGTGGTGGCGATCGGCGGTTTCATGATTCCGGCATTGGTGAAAAACGGCTACGATGAGCGTTTTTCGGTCGGAGTCATGACCACCGCACCGATCCTCGGCGTTATCATTCCGCCGTCCATTGCCATGATCCTTTACGCCATGGTGTCCAATGATGCCCTGGAATCGCTCTTTCTGACCGGTTTCGTGCCCGGACTGCTGATCATGGCGGCCATGTCCCTGTACGCCTATATCGTATGCAAGAAGGCGGGAATGCAGCCGCCGCCGCGACCGACCCTGCGGGAGACGCTCAGGACACTGCGTGAGAGCGCCTGGGCGCTGTTTCTGCCGGTGTTGATTTTCGGCGGCATTTATTCGGGGCTGTTTACCGCCAATGAAGCGGCGGTTGTGGCCTGTTTTTATGCCCTGTTCGTTGAAATCCTGATTCACCGCGATCTCAAGCTGCGTGATGTCAAGCAGGTGGTGGTCTCCTCTGCCGTGACCTCGTCGACGTTGCTGGTGATTGTTGCCGGGGCCTCTGTTTTCGGCGAATATCTGACCTTTGAGCAGATCCCCGACAAGATCGCCAATGCGGTGGTGGCCAGCATCCAGTCGCCCTGGGTTTTCCTGCTGGCCGTGAATATTCTTCTGCTGCTGATCGGCATGTTCATGGACATTATTTCCGCCACGCTGATCCTGACTCCCATTTTTCTGCCGCTGCTGGCCAAGTTCGGCATCGACACCATGCACTTCGGCCTGCTGATGACCATCAATCTCGGCATCGGCTACTGCACGCCGCCGCTGGGGGTCAGTCTTTACATCTCCGGGGCCACTGTCGACCGCAATCTGCTGTATGTTTCCCGTGCCGTTATGCCGTTTCTGCTGATTCAGATTTCCATCCTGCTGCTGCTGACTTTCTGGCCCGACCTGGTGCTGCTGCTGCCGCGGCTGGTCTATGGATACGGCGGCTGATTCTTACCGGAGTTCATCATGGATGCAAAGGTTCTCATACCGCTTGACGATTCTCCCACATCGGAGGCCACACTGGATTATGTGCTAACCCATCCGGCGCGTTTCGCTTCACCGTTGATTCTGCTGCATGTGGTTGACGTGGACCGGTTGGCGTATCGGATGATTCCGGATTTTCAGCTCAATATGGTCAGGGATCGGGCACGGCAGGCGGGTGAGGACTTTCTGTCCTCACAGCTGCAGCGTGTAACCGCCGCAGGACTGCAGGCCAAAACCCGTCTCGAGGCCGGCAGCCCGCGCAAGGTCATTCCGCGTGTGGCTGAAGAGGAAGAGGTGGGGATGCTGGTGATCGGCCGCAGCCACGCCGGCGAGATCCGCGACGTGCTGTTCGGCTCGGTCACCAACTATGTGCTGCACCAGGTGCGCTGCCCGGTGCTTCTGGTCTGATCGCTCGGAAACAGAGAGTTTTCTTCAGTCGGCAAGAGCGATCTGCTTGCGGCTTTCCCACAGGCCATGCAGATTGCAGTACTCACGCACCACGAGCGTGACCGGCTTGTCGGTTTTAAGAGTGAAGCTGGCGCGCGGCTCATTGAACTGATGTGAAAAATCGACCCGGCCTGCCGGCTCGTTGCCGACATAGAGCTGCACCATCTGAATATAGTGCGTCGCTCCCATGGGATGCACGATTTCACCCACCGTAATTGTCACCTCAAAAGGTTCGCCCGATTTGACCTTGTCCGGCGCCTCGATGACCGGCGCATGTTTTTTTTCAAGCGTCGTCTTTTCCTCGGGCTTTGCGACCCGGTTGATGTTGGCGAACAGCTCCTCGTCGACGTCGTAATATCCTTGAAACTCCTTCCCCTTCTGCGCCAGCACCTGATTGGCGGCGAGCAGTACCCCTCCGGCGGTCAGTGCGCTGCGCATCATAAAATCCCGGCGTTGCATCGGCTTGCTCATAATAAATTCCTCCTTGATAAGTTTCAGCGAATCTCTCAACGCTGAGACGGGAAGAGGCAAGAGAGCAGAGATCCACATCCCAGGGCCTCTCCATTAGATTTGAGAACTTGTCACAGGACTATAGCGTGCCCCGGGCGATCGTCAAGCGCTTGACAAACATTCAAAAAACAATATACAGTGATGAAAAAGAAAGGGAGTATAGTATGAAAGAAGTGCTGATCCTGCTTGGCGTGATTGCCCTGTGGTTCGTGCTCAACCGTTGGATTCTGCCGCGCCTCGGGGTGCCTACCTGAATGTCTGGCAGCTGCGATCTTCCCGTGCGGAAGAACGAACAGGAAAATAAAGGCGAAAAAGGCTCTTAGCAGCCAGAAGCCAGTGCCAAGAATGTTGATGCAAAGAGTTGTACCTTCCAGACTTGATTCACGAAGAGAAGTGAGTTGGAAGCCACTTACAGGTAGGGTGAGAACAGCTTGAAGAAACTGGTCCACAGCCGCCGCAGCATCGGGCGGCTGTCGATTTCATAGACTGTGGTGCGGTCGGAAAGTCGGATGATGCCGTCGCAGTGATCTTTGAGTTGTTTCACCAGGGCGCTGGAATAGATTTCCACATTGAATTCAAAATTAAGGCGCAGACTGCGCGGATCGAGGTTGGCCGAGCCCACCAGGGCATAGTCATTATCCACCAGCAACAGCTTGCTGTGCACGAAAGGCGGTGGCTGGAAATAGATGCGCGTGCCGTAGCGGGCCAACTCCCACACATAGGCTTCCGCTGCCCAGCCGACAAAGGGCAGGTTGTTGTGCCGCGGCAGGATTATGTCTACCTTCACGCCGCGTAGAGCCGCGGAGTTGATGGCCGATACCAGCGCGCGGTTGGGGATGAAATAGGGGGTCATGATGCAGACCCGCTCCCGCGCACAGTTAAGCGCCCCGATAACGATCCAGTGAAGCTTTTCAAAGTCTTCGTTGGGCCCGGCACTGATTCCACGGCAGAACGCTTCACCATGGGGGACTGCTTCGGGAACGCGTGACGGGGTCACCCGCTCGCGGGTTGCGAACCCCCAGTCCTCCAGAAAGGCGTCCTGAAGATGGGCCACTGTCGGCCCTTCGATTTTAAAGTGAATGTCCACCACGCGATGCTTGTTGTGCGTGTCGGCCGCCAGGTGGCGGTCGCCGATATTCATCCCTCCGGTAAATCCGATTTCATCATCCACCACCAGAATCTTCCGATGATTGCGCATATTGAAATAAATGCCCCGTCCCGACAGAGATGGCGGCAGAAATCGCGCGACATGCACCGTTGAACCGCGCAATAATTTGCGGACAAGGGGCAGGGAGTAACATTCGCCCAGCGCATCCACCAGCACCCGTACAGTGACGCCGCGGTCGGCGGCAGCACGCAGGGCGTCGGCGAACTCGCGTCCCACGGCGTTGCTTTCGAAAATATAGGTCGCAAGATGAACACTCTCACTCGCGTTGCGGATGGCCTCAAGCATGGCGGGATAGGCATGTTCGCCATTGAACAGCACGGTGACATGGTTGCTGGGGCAGAGAGGGCGACGGGTGACCGCGTCGGAAAGGCTCAAGAGAGCCTGGAAATTCTCATGACGGAAGGGAAGAGTTTCAGCAATCTCCGGGGACCAGGGGCAGAACTCAGGTTCGGTCCAGGGCAATCCCTGACCGCGAGTCTGCCAGTCGCGGGCGCGCGAACGGATGCGGTTGACTCCGAACAGCCAGTAAAAGAGGGGACCGATGCCGGGGACGGCCAGGTTGGTCACGATCCAGCCCAGAGCGGCTCGCGGATCGAGCTTGTTGAGCAGTGCATGACCTGCCGAAAAAAAACCAATGCCGGTCAGGATAAGCCAAAGAGTGGTTGCAAGCAAAAAGCGCCCCATCAGTTTGCGGCGCGGACGAACATGGCCGATCGTCCGCGCCGACAGTTGATCTGCAGCTGATAGATGTCTTTTTCAATGATACCAGATAATTAGAAGGGGTCTAGATTAAAAGGCCTGAGTTCTGACTTTAGCGCCGCAGGCTGGTGGCGCAGCGGGGGCAAGTCAGCATGCTGGTTGATGGGACACGGTGGCCGCAGGTTGGGCAGTTGAAGAAATATTTGCAGAATTTGCACTGAATTTCAGACAGGCCCTGACGTTTTTTGCACTTGGGGCAGATTCGATACATCTTGCGCTTTTCAATATAATCTGCGAACAGGAGGCCGCAGCGTGGACAGGCCTCGAGCCCGCGACTGGAGATCCGGGTGTCGCAGTTGGGATTGGGGCAGACGAAAACCGTCTTGCAATGGCTGCACCAGTATTTTCCTTTCTGGGGTTGTTTGCAGACAGGGCATTTTTCCATGGAATTCACCTCTATTTAACGGCAAAGGGGCAGACGGTTCATGGCACTGCGACGGGTGCCTGCTGCCTGAACAGTCATGCCAATAAAAAAACCGGGCCCCCGCAGGGACCCGGTTTCGGGTAGTCGCGTCTATGGGGGTAAGGTCAGTCGATCTTCTGAAAAGCTTTGGCGGCGGCACCGCAGACTTCGCAAGGTCCGTTCGGTTCGCCCTCGATAGTATGGCCGCACACTGAACAGACGTAATAATCCACCTCGGGGTTGCTGCCGAGGTTGTCCAGCGCCGCCTGGTAGAGTCTGGCATGCACCTTTTCTACCTGGTTGGCAAACTTGAAGCTGCGCAAAGCATCGGCAAGACCCTCTTTTTCCGCCTCTTCGATCATTTTGGGATACATCTCGGTAAATTCATGCGTCTCGCCTCCGACCGCCTCTTTGAGGTTGTCTTCTGTGCTGCCGACCCCTTTGAGGGCCCGCAGGTGCGCATGGGCATGGATGGTCTCAGCCGCGGCGGCGGCACGGAACAGTTTGGCGACCTGTGGGTGACCGTCCTGTTCGGCTTTTTTGGCAAAGGCCAGATAGGTGCGGTTGGCCTGGGACTCACCTGCGAAAGCTTCCTTGAGGTTTTTTTCGGTCTTGCTGCCGGTTAGTTCAGGCATGGGATCATTCCTCTCTTGAGAAGGGCGTCATGAAAAAAACGCCAAACGGCTTATTCTTTGTTGTTCCGCTCCATCAATGTCTGAAGCGGCGGCGCTTCAGCACTGCAAGGGGCAACGAAACACTCCAACAGCAGGGATGATTCAAACAAAATCATTGTAATCATTACCCCTGCATTGTCAACCGCATCGTGCCATGGCAAAAAGCGGGTTGCCGTCAGGCCGGATTCATATTAAGCTTTCTTGCATCACGTTAATTTCATTATTTGAACGCCACAGGCGGCGGCAGGATGCGGGAGAGTTTGCCATGAGTGATTTTCGTTTCGATAAGATTGAGCAGGAAGTGGTTTTGTTCCTCGCTGACGGCATCGTTCTTGAGGGTACGGTTTTTCTTGCGCCTCATGCCTATACCCATGCCGGTCCCCAGACGCTGCTGGAGCTGCTGCGGGAGGACGAGCGTTTTCTGCCGCTGCGTGACCGTGACGGTAGCCTGAGGCTAGTGAACAAGGAATCTGTCAGTCATGCTTGCCACGCCGCAGGTTCAGGCGAAGAGCAGGACACGGAGATGACACCTTTCGGGGAAAAAGTGGCGGCGCGCCTGTTTTTCTTCGGGAGAGAAACCCTGGAAGGAACCCTCTATGTCGAGATGCCGCGGGATCGGAGCCGACTTAAGGATTTTCTCAACGCTGCTCCTGACTTTTTTCCCTTCGAGAGCGGCGAAAGCAATTATATCATTAACAGTCGGCTGCTCTACCAGGTCATGCCGTTGTAGGTCCGTGATGTGTGAAAAAAAAGCGAACCCTGATCAGGGTTCGCTTTTTTTTATGCGTGCAGATGTTGTGTGTAACATCAGAAGCGATTGTGGTTGCGGTCTGCTCCTGCGGTAACGCGGGGGAGATCTTCCTGCAGAACGATTTCGTAGGAATCCTTGAGTTTTTTGGTGAACAGGGTGCCCAGCCACAGGGGACTCCAGATGACACCGGCCGCCAGCCACTTGTTGCGTTCTCCGGCATCCACCTCGTCCGCTCGAACCGCGTAGGAGATCGGTTCATAGCCGGGCTTTTCCACCGTAACCATCAGCTTCTGCCCCGCGCTCAGATTATACTCGTAGCGGCAGGGGGTGCTGCCGATGGGCTTTCCATCCACGAAGACCGCCGCACCTTCCGGTTGGGAGACGAAAAGGGCTTGCTGATGCGCGCAGGCGCTGGTGAAAAACAGCAGAAGGGCAAGTGCCAGAAATTTCTTGAGCATAAATTCAGACCTCTTTGGTGGCAGGTTAAATGTCGTATGGAGCGAACATTCACAAAAGGCTGTCAATTTTAAAGCAAAAAAGGTGCCGTTCTGACAGAAAAGAGATCCGGGCAAGTTTTAAGTCTACAGCGTTTCCCTGAAAAGCAAAGAGATTTTCAGCGGCTAACCGTGAAAAATGAATTTTGTAGTGGCCGGGGTCTGGGTTTGACTAATCGCGAAATGCGTTGAAAAATGGTCACTTTTTTGTCGCTTTGTGGGCGAAAAGACCACATTTCGGTCAGGCGGTGAGGCATGGGCGCCACATCACGGGCCGAGGCGAAGGCTTTTTATTGGCCCAGATAGGATTGCAGGTAACGGCCGGTATGTGACTCCTCCACGCGCGCGACCTCCTCGGGCGTCCCGCAGGCGACGACGTTTCCGCCGTTCTGCCCCCCCTCGGGCCCCAGGTCGATGACATAGTCGGCGGTTTTGATGACATCGAGGTTGTGCTCAATCACCACCACCGTGTTGCCATCCTCCACCAGCCGCTGAAGAACCTCGAGAAGTTTGTGAATATCGGCGAAATGCAGGCCGGTGGTGGGTTCATCGAGGATATAAATGGTGCGCCCGGTGGCGCGTCGCGACAGTTCCCGTGCCAGCTTGATCCGCTGCGCTTCGCCGCCCGAGAGGGTGGTGGCGCTCTGGCCGAGTTTGACATAGCCGATGCCGACCTCGCGCAGGGTCTCAAGCTTGGTGCGGATGCGCGGCACATTCTCCAGGAAGGCGCACGCCTGGTTGACGGTCATGTCGAGGATTTCGGCGATATTTTTGCCCTTGTATCTGACCTCGAGGGTTTCACGGTTGTAGCGTGCGCCCTTGCACACCTCGCAGGTCACATAGACATCGGGCAGGAAGTGCATCTCGATCTTGATGGTGCCATCGCCCTGGCAGGCCTCGCAGCGCCCCCCCTTGACGTTGAAGGAAAAGCGCCCCGCTTTGTAGCCGCGCACTTTGGCTTCGGGAAGCTGGCTGAAAAGCTCGCGGATATCGCCGAAAACCCCGGTGTAGGTGGCGGGGTTGCTGCGCGGCGTGCGTCCGATGGGCGATTGGTCGATATCGATCACTTTGTCAAGATGCTCCAGGCCGAGGATTTCATCAACCTTGCCGGCCTTCTGCCTGCCGCGGCGCAGGCGTTGCACCAGAGCCTGAAAGAGAGTATCGATCACCAGGGTCGACTTGCCGGAGCCGGACACGCCGGTGACGCAGGTCAGCGACCCCAGCGGGATGCTGACATCGATGCCGCGCAGGTTGTTTTCCCGCGCCCCGCGTAGCTTTAGAAACCGCTCTGCGGTGCGGCGCCGCAGCGGCAGGTCGATGGAGAGCCGTCCGGTGAGATATTGCCCGGTCAGGGAATCGGGATGATCCATGATCTGCTGCGGAGTTCCCCGGGCCACAATTTCCCCGCCGCGGACCCCTGCGCCCGGCCCCATGTCGAGAACATAATCTGCAGCGCGAATGGTCTCTTCGTCGTGCTCCACCACCAGGACCGTGTTGTCCAGATCCCGCAGGTGCCGTAGAGTGTCGAGCAGCCGCTGGTTGTCGCGCTGGTGCAAGCCGATGGAAGGTTCATCGAGAATGTAGAGAACGCCCGTGAGCGAGGAGCCGATCTGGGTTGCCAGCCGGATGCGCTGCCCCTCGCCGCCGGACAGGGTATCGGCACGGCGCTCAAGAGTCAGGTAGTCAAGTCCGACCTGAATAAGAAAACCGAGACGGGACCTGATTTCGGCCAGGACGCGGCGGGCGATTTCAGCCTTGCGCGCCGAAAGCTGAAGAGCATTAAAGAAAAGGTCGGCCTGCGCAAGCGGCAGGGAGCAGACCTGGTGAATTGTTTTTGACCCGATCGTGACGCACAGGGCTTCGGGGCGCAGGCGCGCGCCCTTGCAGGTGGGGCACGGCATGACGCTCATGAAATTTTCGAGATTCTCCCGCACGCTGTCCGAATCGGTTTCGCGGTAGCGGCGCTGCAGGTGAGGAATCACCCCTTCGAACGGCTTTTCGTAAAAATGCTTGCGCCCCCCCTGTTCGAAAAAAAATTGCACTTTCTCGCTTCCGGTGCCGTGCAGCAGCACCTGGCGCAGATTCTCGGGAAGTTCCGAAAAGGGGGTGCCCGCCGAAAAAGCGAAATGTTCGGAAAGCGCTTCAAGCAGCTGCTGGTAGTAGACGCCGCTGCGGTTTTCCCAGGGGACAATGGCGCCCTCACGCAGGGAAAGTTCAGGATTAGGCACCACCAGGTCCGGATCGAAATATTTGCGGGTTCCCAGCCCCCCGCAGTCGGTACAGGCGCCCTGGGGATTGTTGAAGGAGAATGAACGCGGCGTGATCTCCGGCATGGCGATGCCGCAGGCCACACAGATGTGGCGCTCGGAGAAGACCTCGGCGGCGGGTGTTTCATCCCGGTCGGCGCCGGGCGGGGCCACGGGCTCCACCCGCACCACCCCCTCCGCCAGCCGCAGGGCGGTTTCAAGCGAGTCGGCCAGCCGTCCCGCAATTCCCTCCTTGATCACCAACCGGTCAACGATGACCTCGAGAGAATGTGTCAGCCCCTTGTCCAGAGCCGGCGGTTCGGAAAGTTCGTGCATTTCTCCATCGATACGGACACGAACGAAGCCGGTCGCTCGAAGCTGTGCCAGTTCTTCGCGTAGATTGCCTTTTTTGTCCCGCACAACAGGGGCCAGAAGCATCAGGCGGGTTTTTTCAGGCAGATCCAGGATGCGGTCAACCATCTGCTCGATGGTGCGAGCGGAGATTTCAGCACCGCACTGAGGGCAGTGAACGGTTCCGGCGCGCGCATAGAGCAGTCGCAGGTAATCGTGGATTTCAGTCACTGTGCCGACGGTGGAACGCGGATTCGTCGAGCCCGATTTCTGGTCGATGGCGATGGCGGGCGAGAGGCCCTCGATGCTCTCCACGTCGGGTTTCTGCATCTGTTCCAGGAATTGCCGGGCGTAGGCGGAAAGACTTTCCACATAGCGCCGCTGCCCCTCGGCATAGATGGTGTCGAACGCCAGGGTCGACTTGCCCGAGCCGGAAACGCCGGTTATCACCACCAGCTGCTCGCGCGGGATGTCCGCATCGATATTTTTCAGGTTATGTTCGCGGGCGCCGCGAATGACGATCGATTTAATCATGACGGCCTGCGCTCCCACCCTTCAACCATCTCCTGCCCTTGGTCCAGCAGGGCATCGGCGATGTCCCCGGCCGGGGCTTCGGCGTAAAGACGGACCAGCGATTCGGTCCCCGAGGGTCGCAGCAACAGCCACGCCTCGTTTTCGAGGTGCCATTTGACCCCGTCGATGCGCGTGGTGGCCTGCACTTTCAACCCGGCAACAGACGGCGGCTGCAGGGTTGCCAGGTGCCGTTGCAGTGCCTGCGGCGAAACTGCTGGCAGGGGCAGATTGCGCTGGCGGTAAAAAAGGGGACCGAACTGCCGCTGCAGTTCGTGTTTGAGTTCATGCAGCGGACGTTTCGCGCAGCCGATCGCTTCCAGCAACAACAGCGCGGCAAGCTGCCCGTCGCGGTCGGGGAGATGCCGGGGAATGCCCGGGGCGCCGCTTTCCTCACCGGCTATCAGGACCTGGTCGTCGAGAATGGCCTGGCAGGCGTGTTTGAAACCGATAGCCACTTCCGTCAGGGGCAGGTTGAAGCGGGCACAGATCCGATCGATCATCCGGGTGGTGGAGGTTGATTTGATGATGCGGCCGCGCTCTCCCCGTTGCCACAGCAGGTGGTTCAGAAGCAGGGGAAACAACTCCTGCGGACCGAGAAACTCACCGTTTTCATCGATGGCCGCAAGGCGGTCGCCGTCACCATCGGTGGCCAGCCCCAAGGTTGCCGCCCCTGTTCTGACGAGATGGGCCAACTCGCCCAGGTGTGCGGCGATGGGGTTGGGGCTGATGCCGCCGAAGCCGGGATTATCCGCGTCATGCAGGAGCCTGACTTCAAAGCCGAGCTCGGCCAGCGGCGCCGCGAGCAGGTCGCCGGTTGCGCCATGCATGACGTCAATCCCGATAGGGCAGGCGGCTGTTCTAAGATAGTCCACGTTGATGAATGCTCGCAGGGCTGCCTGATAAGCGCTGCGCCCGTCAATTGTTTCGATGCGGCCGGGGCTTGCGCCGCGATGGGGTAGTGCTGCCTGAGAAAGCAGGTATTCGATTTTTGCGGTGGTGGACGGTCGGGCGCTGCCGCCGAAATACTCCTTGAGCTTGAGGCCGCTGTACTGGGGGGGGTTATGCGAGGCGGTAATCATGATGCCGGCCCCGGCATTTTTGTGCCGCACCGCCCAGGAAACGGCCGGGCTTGGAGCGAAGTCCTGCATCAGCCAGACGTTGAGGCCGTATGTCGCAGCGGTATCGGCGACCTCCTCGGCGAAGCTGCGCGACTGAAAACGCCGGTCGTAGCCGATCACCAGCCCCCGACGGGCCAGATTTTCATCCTGAAGGTAGCGGATGACGGCGGATGCAACCTGGACCAGCCGCTCAAAGGTAAAGTCGCGCGCGATGATGCCGCGCCAGCCGTCGGTGCCGAAGGTCGTCTCGCTCATGATCCCCCGTCTGCCATGCGGGCGGCCATCTGTAGAGCAGCGACCAGGCTGTCGGGGCTGGCCGTGCCGGTTCCGGCAATATCATGAGCGGTGCCGTGATCGACGGAGGTTCGCACGATGGGAAGCCCCAGGGTCACGTTGACACCGTCATCGAAGTGCAGCAGCTTCAGGGGGATCAGGGCCTGGTCGTGGTACATGCACACCACCGCGTCGTAGCGGCCCTGAACGGCAAAATGAAAGAGAGTATCGGCGCTGAACGGCCCTTGAGCATCGATGCCGGCCGCCTGAGCCTGCTGCACAGCCGGTGCAATGAGGCGCTGTTCTTCATCGCCGAACAGGCCTCCCTCTCCAGCGTGGGGATTGAGAGCCGTTACGGCGATGCGCGGCGATTTCAGGCCGAAATAGCGCTTCAGGTCAGCATCGGTGATGCGCAGGGTGGTAAAAATCTCCTGTCGGCAAAGCGCCCCCGGGACAGAGCGCAGCGGGAGGTGGGTGGTGACCAGGGCAACCCGCAACTGAGCGCCGGCCAGCATCATGACGACCCGCTCGACACCGCAGCGCCGGGCCAGCAGTTCGGTGTGGCCGGGAAAGTCGTAGCCTGCCGCGCGGATGGCCGCCTTGCTGATCGGCGCGGTGACCATGCCGGCGGCGCTGCCATCGCGGCAGCGGGCACAGGCCCACTCGATATAATCAGCCATGGCCAGGCCGTGAGTGGCATCGGGCGCTCGCCCGGGCTCGGGCAGGGGATCGAAATGGGACAGGGCTTTAACGGCGAGCACTTTCCCGCCCATGTGCAGGTCATAATCGGCAAGCCCGGAGGAGTCTTTGATCTGCGCCTGCTGGTGGAAAATCGCAGCGGCCTGCTGCAGGACGCGCGGGTCACCGGCCACCACCACAGGATGAGACAGCCCATCAACGCTGCCGGCCAGCAGCGCTTTGAGGATGATTTCAGGGCCGATCCCGGTGGGATCTCCCATGGTAATGATCAGAGGTTTTGCCACGGGCACCTCCGGCGACCTTCTGCTAGTGTTCCGTGCGGTTGGTTCGTTGAGATAATTCTGAGCAATTTTGCCTGCTGGCAAGGCGCGCTGACGAAGGCCTAGCCGAAGCTAAGCCGAGGAGGCGCAACGAAGGCAGCGGGCAAAAGGGCCATAATTAATGAATGGAACTAACCGCATGGGACACTAGAGAGGGTCAGATGCGGATGTCGATGTGAGCGCTCTCCTTCAGAGTGCGGCTCCACTCCTTAAAGCGCTGTTCGCGATCCTGCGACAACAGCTGTTCGCGAATCTCGCCCTTGACCGTGTCGAAGCGCCGGATCGGTCCGGGATGACGATCTTCCACGCTGAGAATGAAAAGCCCCTCCGGTGTTTCGATCAGATCCGTCACCTCGCCTTCTTCCAGGCCCTCGACAGCGCGCGCAAATGAGGGGCGCAACTCGTCCCGGGTAAAGGTGCCGAGATCCCCGCCCTCAACATTGTCATCGGTGCTGTAGACGAAAACCGTCGAGTAGAAATCCTCTCCCTGGCGCAGAAGGGCCAACGCCTCCCGGGCACGTTCGCGGATCTCCTCCACCTGCGTATTGCCGATCATGGAGTCGCGGGGAATGGCAAACTGCAGATAGGCCAGGCTCACGGTAGGATCGCCGCGAAAGCTGTCGATGTTCTCCCGGAAATAATCGCGAACCTCGCGCTCCGAGACCTCGACTTTGCTCTGAACTTCGCGGCCGATGAGTTTGAAGCGCAAAATCTGCTGGCGCAGTTTTTCGCGATAGTCGTTAAAGCTCAGGTTCTGCGCCGCCAGGGCCTGTTGCAGCTGATCGCGGGTGATGTCGTTCTGTTTGACCACATCATCGATGGCCTCCTCCACCTCGGCTTCGCTGACTTCCAGCCCCAGCTCGCGAACCCGCTGGTTAACCAGCTTCTGCTCGATCAGCTGCTCCAGAACCTGCTGTCGCAGCGCTTCGTTATCCGCCGGAGAGGGGCGCCCCGCGGCGGCTTCCCCGGCAAGAACCGATTCAACCTCGCGTTCGAGTTCGTAGGTGGTAATAATGTCCTGGTTGACCACTGCCGCGACCTTGTTGAGGACTTCGGCATGCCCGCACATGGCGCCAAGCAAAATAAGTGCGGTCGTCCAGAAAATGCGTATCTTCATAGTGCGTGTCACAAAAGTCATACGGAAATATCCATGATCGGGTGATAAGTCGGCCTGGCTCAAGGAGAAAGCAGCAGGCACAGGACAGGTGAAATTAAAGCAGCGGCCAGTTGACTTCCAACTCCGCGCGTGCCCCCAGTTCCAGCAGCCAGGCGCGCCGGGCGGCAGCCTCCTTCTGACGGCGCAGGCGTGCGCGAATTTCTTCCTCGGCCTGCTTCAGGGTCAGATTCTGGGCGGGGCGCACCTCCTCGACGCGGAAAATATGATAGCCGTATTCGCTGCTGATCAGCGGGCTCAGTTCTCCCGGCGGCAGATCGAAGACCACTTCATCGAATGCGCTTGGCATTTCCCCCTGCGGAAAAAAACCGAGATCCCCGCCCTGGTCCCCGTCGGGGGAGAGGGAGAAGCGCTGGGCCATTTCAATGAAGGAGGCGCCGTTGCGCAGGCGCGCAAGAATTTCTTCACCCTGCTCCTCATTGTCCACCAGAATCTGGCGCGCCCGCACCCGCAGAGGGCGTACGAACTCATCGCGGTGGCTGGCATAATACTCGGCGATTTCCTGTTCCTCGACCTTGATTTTGCGGTGCACCTCCTGCTCGAGAACCTTGTCGATTCTGAGGAGTTCCGCCAGATCGGCCCGAATCCGTTCCAAAGAGAGGTTGCGGCGCGAAAGCATGCTGTCGAAATTGCCGTCGGGGTAATCGCGGCGCATCTCGGCAAGAGCGGCTTCGACCTCAGCCTCTTCGACATGGATTCCACGACGCTGCGCTTCGGCCAGAGCCAGTTCTCGATCGATGACCTGACGCAGGAAGGAGCGCCGCAACTCATCTTTTTCATTTTGCGCGAGGGTATGATCCAGGGGAAGCGTAGCGGCGAATCGGCGATTGAATTCGTCCAGCGTCATAACCCGGTCGTCGATTCGCAGCAGCACCGGAGAGGATGAATCGGGCTGGTTGCGGCATCCGGCCAGGCCGCTCGCAACAATCAGCACCACCAGGGTCGAGAGTTGAAGCAGCGAGCGAAACATGCTGGATTTTCGATGGAAAATTGCCTTGTCCATAGGCCTTGGGAAAAAAACTATCATAGCTAAAGAAATGCTTTCAATTCTTTTTTTGCCGCCTGCAGCACATCCTCGCGCGATATGCGGCCGAGGTTGATGCTGAGTCGGTAATCGGGGGTGAAGCTGTAGCGTTCAGGGTCATCAAGCCGTGCCAGAATCTTTTCCGGCGGCACTGGAGTTTCGGCGTGAAAGGCAAAAATAAGGCGCCGCCCGGTGAATTCGGCCAGCTCGATTTTGAGCTGTTTCATCAACACGCGCAGCTTCATCTGCTCGTGCAGCACCTGGGCCGGCTCCGGCAGTTCCCCATAACGGTCGCGCAGTTCATCGACGACTTCATACAGGGTCTGTTCATCATCGGCAGCCGCCAGTTTTTTATAGAATACCAGACGCTGGTTGGGATCGGGCATGTATTTTTCAGGCAGAAAGGCCGACAGCCCCAGTTTGATCTCCGGATCGATCTTCTGTTCGCGCTCGAGCCCCTTGAGTTCGGCGATGGTCTCCTCCAGCAGGTCGCTGTACATCTCGAAGCCGATGGCGGCGATCTGGCCGGACTGGTTGCCGCCGAGCAGATCGCCGGCACCACGCAGCTCCAGGTCGTGGCTGGCAATACGGAAGCCTGACCCCAGATCAGAGAGATCCTGCAGGACTTTCAGACGCTCGCGGGCTTCGCGGGTGAGGGTGGCCTCGCCGGGGATGAGAAGGTAGGCGTAGGCGCGCACCTTGGAGCGTCCGACCCGGCCGCGCAGCTGGTAGAGCTGCGCCAGCCCGAAGCAGTCGGCGCGGTTGATGATGATGGTGTTGGCCCGCGCGATGTCGATGCCGTTTTCGATGATGGTGCTGCACACCAGCACATCGGCGCGCCCTTCGATGAAGTCGAGCATCACCTGTTCGAGCTGCTTCTCCCCCATCTGCCCGTGCCCGACCGCCACCCGCGCTTCGGGAACCAGGGTCTGCACGAATTCGGCCATGGCGTTGATGGACTGCACCCGGTTGTGGACGAAAAAGACCTGGCCGCCGCGCCGCAGCTCGCGCCGGATCGCTTCGGCGATCACATCGTCGTCGAACTTGGTGACATAGGTGCGCACCGCCAGCCGGTCTACCGGCGCGGTATCGATGACCGACAGGTCCCGCAACCCGGCAAGACTCATGTGCAGCGTGCGCGGAATGGGGGTGGCAGTCAGGGTCAGCACATCGACTGCCGCGCGCATCTTCTTGAGCTTTTCCTTGTGGCTGACGCCGAAGCGCTGCTCCTCATCGACAACGAGAAGACCCAGGTCTTTGAAGCGGACATCGCGCTGCAGCAGGCGGTGGGTGCCGATGAGGATATCGATCTTACCCTCGGCGGCGCGCTCGAGGGTTCTCTTGATTTCGGCGGAGGTGCGCAGACGCGAGACCATTTCCACCGTCACGGCGGCATCGGAGAAGCGCTCGCGAAAGGTTTGCCAGTGCTGGCGAGCCAGGACCGTGGTGGGAACCAGTACCGCCACCTGCTTGCCGTCCTCCACTGCTTTAAAGGCGGCGCGGATGGCAACCTCCGTTTTGCCGTAGCCCACATCGCCGCACACGATGCGGTCCATGGGGCGCTCATTCTGCATGTCTGCGAGCACCTCTTCGATGGCCTGGGCCTGATCGGGGGTCTCCTCGTAGGGGAAGGCCGCCTCGAATTCGCGATACATGTGATCCGGCGGCGAGAAGGAGAAGGCGCTGGACATCTCCCGCTGGGCGTAGATCCTGAGAAGTTCGCGCGCCAGTTCCTCGGCCGCGGCGCGCGCCCGCAGCTTGGCTTTCTCCCACCCCTGGCCGCCCATCTTGTCAAGGCGCGGTGCATGTCCCTCGCTGGCAACGTATTTCTGTACTTTTTCGATGCGATCCACCGGCAGGTAGAGCTTGTCGCCGCCGGCATATTCAAGGTGCATGAAATCGCTCTCGACATCTCCCAGGGCAAGATGGCGCAGTCCCCGATAGATGCCGACGCCATGGTCGGTATGCACAATGAAGTCGCCTTCCTTGAGTTCGGCCAGCGAGGAGAGCATGGCCCGCGCCTTGGCCCCGGCCCGGCCCCGGCGGCGCGCCCGGGCCCCGAAGATATCCTCTTCGGTAATGACAGCCAAACGCTCATCCGGAAGCCGAAAGCCGGCGGACAGGTCTCCAAGCACCAGCCAAGGCTGCCCTTTGCGTGCATCATCGAAGCGCGCATCCGGATCAAAAGGCGGGGATGCGTCGTGAGGATCGAGAAGATCCTGCAGGCGTTCGGCCTGTCCCCGTTGGTGGCAGACCAGCACCACGCGCCAGCCCTCATCGCGCCACTGGCGCAACCTCTCCACCAGCGGCGGCAGGGTCCCCCCTTCAGCCTTGAGGGCGGCGCGCAGATCGCCATTGCCCTGGACGTCGAAATGGCAGCTGGGACGCTCGTCTTCGAGGCGATAGACCTGCAGCGCCACCAGGTCGATGCGCGATGGCGTGCGGGATAGATTCTCTTCCAGTTCGCTGCCGGAGAGATAGAGTTCCCGACAGGTGCCGTAAGGCTCTCCCTTGTCGACAGCCCGCTGTTCACCGCTGAGCGTTTCGGCGGCAAAACTGTCGGCTTCCTGTTCAAGGCGGGCTGGTTCAACGATCGTCCAGCGCCCGTTGCCGGCGTAATCGAAAAAGGTGTTGAGACCTTCGTAATTGAGAGGCAGCAGAAAATGGCTTCCCGGGGCCAGCAGCCCCTCGCGCAGCGCTTCAAGGCGCTGTTCCCGTTTAGGGCGCGGCAGGTCGAGGGCATCGCAACGCTCCTTGAAGCGCCGCGTGAACGTGCCCCAGTGCGCGCCCGCCAGAATCATCTCCCGAGCGGGCAGCAGAGTGAATTCTTTGATTTCCAGCTCCCGCGAGCGCTGGTCGGCGGGATCGAAGGGGCGGATACGCTCAATGAAATCGCCGAAGAACTCAAGTCGCAGAGGCGTGTCATGTGTGGGTGGAAAGACGTCGATGATATCGCCCCGGACGGCAAAGGTCCCGCGGTCCTCGACCAGCGGCACCGATTGGTAGCCCAGCTCCTGCAGGCGATGCACAAGAGGAGAGCGTTCGTGCTCGTCCTCAACCTTCAGCATCAGGCGCAGATCTTTGAGGACAGTGCGCGGGATGACGCGCTGCATGGCGGCGCGGACCGGCAGAATGACCGCACGGGCGGTGCCTTCGAGCATGGCGGCCAGGGTGGCGATGCGGCGCGCTTCCACTTCGGGATGGGGGGAGAGAGGCTCAAAGGGGGTGACTTCCCACTGGGGAAAGAGACAGATCTGCTCCGGTCGCTCCCAGTAAAAGGCGAGATCCCCGGCCAGGCGCTCGGCGCTGCTCTCGTCAGGCGTGAGAATGTAGAGAGGCTCGCTGGTTTCGCGCAGCAGCGTGGCCAGCAGAAAGGCATCACAGGAGCCGGTCAGCCCCTGGATTTCTATATGCCGGGCGCCTTCGCGTACCTGTTGCAGCAGGGAGCGGCTGGTGGCGTGGGCGATGAGCGCAGTTTCGTTGGTTGAATCCATGTCCAAACAAGGAGGGGCGTGCCGTGGCACGCCCCTGGAAAGTCGTCGCGTTGATTTGTGCCTCAGTCGCGCGGCACCGCGAGCATGCGGTCGAGAGCCTGCTTGGCACGTGCGCGGATATCGGGTTCGACGGTGATCTCGGGGCTCATATTCTGGAGACTGTGCAGAATGTCTTCCAGCGAAGTCAGTTTCATGTTGGGGCAGATGAGGCTGACGCTGGGCAGGATGAATTCCTTGTCCGGATTTTCCTTGCGCAGGCGGTATAGAATTCCCATCTCGGTGCCGACGATGAACTTTTTAGCCGGGTTGGTGCGCGCGTATTCATACATGCCGCTGGTCGAGCAGATATGATGGGCCAGTTCAAGGATTTCGGGAGTGCACTCGGGGTGCGCCATGAAAACCGCATCAGGGTTTTCCTCAAGGGCGCGCCTGACCTCCTCCACTTTGAGCCGGTCGTGAGTCGGGCAGTAGCCTTCCCAGAAATAGCACTTCTTGTCGATGTGCTTGGCGATGTAGCGGCCGAGGTTGCGGTCGGGCACCAGCAGCAGCTCGTCGGCGTCGATGGAGCGCGCCACGTTGACGGCGTTGGAGCTTGTGCAGCAGATGTCGCTTTCAGCTTTGACGGCGGCGCTGGAGTTGACGTAGGTGACCACCACCGCTTCAGGATGCTGCGCTTTGAGATCCTTGAGCCCTTCGGCGGTCACCATGTCCGCCATCGGGCAGCCGGCATCGGCGCGGGGCAGCAGCACGATCTTGTCGGGCGCGAGGATCGCAGCGCTTTCGGCCATGAAATGCACACCGCAGAAAACGATCACTTCACGGTCGGTGCGCGCGGCTTCCATGGAGAGGCCGAGCGAGTCGCCGGTGATATCGGCGATCTCCTGCACTTCGTCCCGTTGATAATTATGGGCCAGAATCAGGGCGTTGCGCTCGCGCGCCAGACGCTTGATTTCCTGTTTGATTTCTTCCTGGTTCATAAGCACGCCTTCCGTGTGAAGGAAATAGATGCGGTATACTAGAGTAAAACCCCTGATATGTCAAACCTTTATCTACCCTTTCCGGCTTGACAGTTCGGCGCCGTTGGCGCTATTCTCATCTTTTTTCGCCATCTTCCTATTGGGTTTTCCCCCTGACACGCGAGAGGTTCTCACCCTATGTTCGGAATCGGTATGCCGGAATTACTGCTTATTCTCGGTCTGGCGCTTATCGTCATCGGCCCCAAGAAACTGCCCGATGTGGCCAAGGCCTTGGGGCGTGGAATGGCCGAGTTCAAGCGCGCCACCGAGGACCTCAAGAATACCATCAATACCGAATCTCAGGTAGCCGAAACACGCGAACGGCTGCAGCGTGAAGGCAAAATAAAGGTTCCTGGCGCGCAGGCCGACGGGGAGGAGGGGACCGCACCCGAAGAGTCTTCCGCTTCTAAAGCGGATGAGGAGCAGACTGCCGCTGCAGAACGGGCCGCCGGCGAAGATGCCGGCTGGGAGGTTCGTAATGGCAAACAGTGAATCCATCGGTGACGATCTGCCGTTTACTTCTCATCTTGAGGAACTGCGCAAGCGCCTGATGATCTCGGTTGGCGCCTGGCTGGTCTGTTTTCTGGGCAGTTACGCTTTTGCCGAAAAGCTCTTCGGGTTTATCGCCGATCCGGTGCGCCGGGCGCTCCCCGAGGGGCAAAAGCTGGTGTTTATCACGGCCACCGAGCCGTTCTTCACTTATCTCAAAGTTGCGGCCCTGGCCGGTCTGCTGGTGGCGCTGCCGATTATCCTGTGGCAGATCTGGGCGTTTATCGCCCCCGGCCTTTATTCCCACGAGAAACGCTTTGCCGTGCCCTTTGTGGGGGCAAGTTTTCTCTGTTTCGCCGCAGGCACCTATTTCGGCTTCTTTCTGGTCTTCCCGCAGATTTTCAAGTTTCTCATCGAGTTCGGCCTTGGCGGCGGTGTGGAAGCGATGCTCTCCATGGGGGCCTACCTGAGCATCTCCGCCAAACTGCTGCTGGCCTTCGGCCTCGTTTTCGAACTGCCGATCCTGATGTTTTTTCTCGGCCGCATGGGTGTTATCGACCATCACTGGCTGCACCGCAACCGCAAGTATGCCCTGCTGCTGGCCTTTGCCCTGGGGGCGATGCTGACTCCGCCGGATATTTTTTCCCAGACGGCCCTGGCGGTGCCGTTCGTGATCCTGTATGAGGCCAGCGTGTGGATTGTTCGCTTCACCGGCAAGAAACGGCGCGAGGAGGATGAGGAAGAGAAGGCTGAAGAAGGGGGCTCGGCAGAAGGTTGATGGCAAACGCGCTTGAAATCCAGGGTCTGCATAAATCCTTCGACGGCCTTGAGGTGGTCCGCGACCTGTCCTTTCACATCGCGCCGGGGGAGATTTTCGGGCTGCTCGGTCCGAACGGCGCCGGCAAAAGCACCACCATCAACATGATTGCCGGGGTGACCCGGCCGAGTGCTGGACACATCGAGGTGTTCGGCCATGACACCCGCGCCGATTACCGCACCACCCGGCGCCTGACCGGGGTCATGCATCAGGAGATTGTGACCGACAATTTCTTCACTATCGGCCAGGCACTTCAGTTTCATTCCGGCTATTACGGGGTCGCCGATGATCCTGCCTGGCGAAACCTGCTGATCGAACGACTGGGGCTTGGTCCGCACCTGGAAAAACCGATGATGAAGCTCTCCGGCGGACTCAAGCGGCGCTTCATGGTGGCCAAGGCCCTGATCCACCGTCCCCGGCTGCTGATTCTCGATGAGCCGACTGCCGGCGTCGATGTCGAGCTACGGCGCACCCTGTGGGACTTCGTGCGGGAAATCAACCGCGATGGAACCACCGTGCTGCTCACCACTCATTACCTGGAAGAGGCCGAAGCCATGTGCGAGCGCCTGGCCATCATGAATTACGGCCGGCTGGTGGCGCTGGAGCGCACCTCGGAGCTGCTGGCGCGCCTTGATGGCCGCACGGTCGTGCTGCACCTTCAGCGCCCCCTTGATGCGCTGCCGGCCGAGCTGACCCGCCTCGGCGCCGAGTGGCGTCCTGAACGCTCAGTGCTGAGCATCCCCCTGCCGAAGGACATGACTGTTATCGAGTTGCTGGCCAAGCTGCACCGGCTCGATCTGCCGATTGCCGATCTGGAGGTGCGCCGTGCAGGCCTGGAGGAGATTTTCATCGAATTGACCGGGATGGAGCGCAGCGGGCACGAGGTGAAGGCATGAATGGAGAGCAGGCGCCCGCGTGGAATTCCTGGCGACCGTTCTGGACTCTTCTGCGGCGCGAGGTGTGGCGTTTCTGCAAGGTGTCGGCGCAGACTTTGCTGACGCCGATCATTACCGCCTCCTTGTACCTGTTCGTGTTCGGCGCCACACTGGGAGACCGCATCGCCGTGGTGGAGGGTTTCAGCTACGCACAGTTCGTGGTGCCGGGGCTGATCCTGATGGGGGTGATCAATAATTCCTTCGCCAACGCCTCCTCGTCGCTGTTCGTGGCGCGCTATATCGGCAACATTCTCGATCTGCTGGTGACGCCGATCACCGCCACGCAGTTCATTTTCGCCTACACTCTGGCTTCCATGCTGCGCGGCCTGCTGGTGGGGCTTGCCGTGTGGGGCATTTCCACCTTCTTTGCGCCGCTGCCCTGGATCAACCCGTTCGGGGCGGTGGTCATGGCATTGCTGGCGAGCTTCCTGTTCGCCCAGTTCGGCATTATCGCCGCTCTTTACGCCAACACCTTCGACGCTCTATCCATGTTCAACAATTTCCTGATCCTGCCGTTGATCTATCTGGGCGGCGTGTTCTACCCGATCTCGATTCTGCCAGCCCCCTGGGAGGGGCTCTCACGCCTCAATCCACTGTTCTACCTGATCGAAGGGTTCCGGCATGCCCTGCTGGGAGAAGGGGATATCGCTTTCGGAACCGCCTTCAGTGCGGCGGCGGCCATGGCGGCTGTTCTGTTCGGCTGGGCTGCCTGGCTGATCGGGCGCGGGTATAAACTGCGCAACTGAATTATTTACTCAGCAGAGCAGCCGTAGAGGTTAGCTGCCGGATCGGCGGGTTGGCCGGATTCCGGGGTGACCTGCGGGAGGGGAGGGCAGCCCGCCAGCAACAGGGCTGCCGTCAGAACAACTAAGAGCAGTATGGCGCGCATCGCAACACCTCCAGGCAGGAGACTCAGAAATAACCGATAAATCCGATCCGGATGCTTTCATCGATGGTGCGGGTGCTGCCGTTGTCCGGCTTGAGCCGCACATTCTGGTAGCCCAGATAGACTTTGACGCGTGGTACCGCAGCGTAGGTCAGGCGCACCTCGCTCTCCATCAGGCGGTCGGAATCAAGAAAAGAGAAGATTTCAGGTGCATAGGCGAATCGCCCGTCCACGCCCAGGCCGCCAAGGCGCGGCGGGGCATAGGTGGCGCGTGCGCCGACGCCCAGATTGAGAAAGTCAAAGTTGTCGTTGGTGTTGCCGCCGTAGATTTTGCCGCCCACACCGAGCTCGAGGCCGGGGATGTTGCCCGGTTCGCCGGTGAAATCGAGCCCCAGGCTTCCCAGAAAGGTTTCTTCCTCGTCATTGTAGAGAAAGCGGGCATTGACCGAGGTCGCGCCGTATTCATCGCGGGCCAGGCCGTGGGCGTAGCCGAGTTGGAAGCTGTCGTCGTTGAAGCCGAGATCGATGCTGTCTGCCGCGGCAAGCGAAGCTGATAGGCACAGGCAGGTGGTAAGTAAAAGAATAAACCGCATGGCATTTCTCCTTGAAAAAAATTGTCATAGACTATGACATAACCTCGCCAGCGGGGCAAGATCAAGCGTACGACATTCAGCGTTATGCCCGAGGGATGCTGACCTCAGGCAAGGGTCAGCACGACCACCCCGGCCAGCATAAGGGCCGCTGCCGGCAGACGTTGCCGCAGGCCGGGTTCACGAAGCAGCAGTGCTCCGGCAAGTACTGTCAGCAGAATACTCAGGCGCTTGACCGCGATCACATAGGGAACCAGGGTCAGGCTTATGGCCAGCATCTGGCAGAGGGTCGTCAGCCCACCACACAGCCCGATTGCCGCCAGCAATCGCCACGGCAGCGGTCCGATGGGGGATCTGGCGCGCCGCACCACGATCAGGGGCAGCAGACCAAGAGCGATGGCGGCATTGATGGAGACGGCCCATAAAAGGGGGGAGGAGTTGTTGACCCCGATTTTGTCGATGTTGGCGGTCAGGCTCCAGATCAGCGCCACCAGCAGCATCAATCGGGCGCCGCGCTCATGCCACAGTGCCTTCAGCGGAGCAAGCAGGCCTGTTCTGTTTTTGTTGATATTGAGCAGATAGGCGCCGGCAACGATCAGTGCAACGCCGATGGCTCCCCAGGGTCCGGCATTCTCGCCCACAATCAGCGGTGAGGTGACCAGAAGAAACAGGGGCGTGAAGGTGATCAGGGGAACGCAGAGGGAGATGTCCGAAGCGCGCAGCGCATGCATGTAGAGCACTGCAGTGATGACGTTGAGCAGTCCCCCAACTGCCAGAGCCGGCCAGAATCCAGCTTGTGGCATTACCGGTGCGGAAAGCAGAATCGGCGGCAGCAGAAACGGCACCGCAAGCAAGCGCCAGGCCCAGGCCACCACCAGGGGGTCGGCGCCTGCATTCAGACCTTTCTTGGCGAAGATGTCTTTGCCCGATTCAAAAAGGGCAGTGAGCAGCGCGAGGGGAAGCCACATGTCCCGGTCACCGTTAGCTCATTTATAAAAAAACCCGCCGGTGAAAGGCGGGTTGACGGGGCGAAGGTCAGATGTCGACCATCTGGTCGAGCACTGATTGCTCGGAAGGCTCGCGTCCTTCTTCCCGGGCCATGCTCTGGATCAGGAGCTGCCCGCCGATGCTGGCCGTTTTGCGTACCAGGTTGTCGGCCTCATCCGGGTTGCGTCGCTTGAAGGCCTCGATGATTTTACGGTGTTCATCCACCGAGATCTGCATGCGGCCGGGCAGTGAAAGGCTGGCCAGGCGGGGGCGGTTGAACTTCATGACCAGCTGATTGATCAGCTCCGCAAGTTTTTCATTGCCGGCGGCACGAATGAACAGTTCGTGAAATTCGTTGTGCACCCGGTAGAATGTCTTGACATCGCCTTCATCGGCAAGCTGCTGCAATCTGGTGTTGATTGTCTCCAGCCGCTCGATATCTCTGTCCGATAGATTTTTGGCCGCCATTCGAGCGGCATAGCCCTCCAGGATCGCTTTGATGGCGTAGAATTCTTTGACATCACGCTCTGAAAGGGCGGTGACGACTGCACCTCTGCGGGGAATGACGGTCAGATATCCCTCGGACTCCAACTGCCGGAAGGCTTCCCTGATAGGTGTGCGGCTGATTCCGAAACGTTCCGCCAGTTCCGGCTCGGCCACTTTTTCGCCGGGCTTGAGAACGCCGCGCAGGATGGCATCGCGAATCGTCTCGAGAATTTTTTCCCGCAGGGTCTGGTGTCGTTCTATCGGCTTTTTTTTCACCTGTATTCTCCCCACATTGGACTTGCCCAATTGTATACAGTATACAGTTGCTGTCAAGGCTTTTCCCGAATATAAAGGAAAAAAGATTTATATTGGGTCAATGGAGCGAGACGAGTGACTGGACAGGGCAAAGAGATGGCTTTTCAGGAGGTGGGGTCATCTTTGAGCAGAGTCCCTCTCAACACACCCTTTTTCCCGTATTTGGCCTGAAGCTTGTCGACGGCCTGATCCAGGCGGTAGAGGCGGTCACGGTTTTCATCCTCGAAAAGGTCGGTCTGTCCGCTCCCGAGGGGTTCAAGGCTTGACAGGGTAATTCCTAGTAAACGGATCGGCATGCCAGGGTCGGTCTTTCCTATTAAATTTATCGCTTCCTGAAATATGGCGCTTCCGTTGCTGATTCCGAAGTCCAGCGTCTTTGACTTTGTGATGGTGGAGAAATCTGCATATTTCACCTTGAGGGTTACCCGGTTGCCCTGCATCGCTTTTCGGCGCAGACGAGAAGCGACCCTTTCGCTCAACGACAGCAGCGCCCGGCGTATCTCGAGGGGATCGAGAAGATCAAATTCAAAGGTATCTTCGTGCCCCACCGATTTGATCTCTTCGTCGCTCAAAACAGGGCGTGCATCGATCCCGCGGCACAACTCATAAAGGCGCGCCCCGTTTTTGCCGAAATGCCTTCTGAGTACTTCAAGGGAGAGAGTTCTCAATCCGGCAACAGTGGATATTCCGTAGGCGGCAAGCTTCTCCTCCGCCGTGCGCCCTACGCCCCAGAGTGCCGAAACAGGCAGCGACAGCAGAAAGTCATCGATTTGCTCGGCGGTGATCTCTTTCAAACCATCCGGCTTGGCCGCCTCTGAAGCCAGCTTGGCCAGAAATTTATTGGGGGCGATCCCGGCACTGACCACCAGTCCCGTCTCGATCCGGACACGTTCCCGGATCTGCCGGGCAATTTCGACCCCGCTTCCAAAAAGGGCTCTGCTGCCGGTGACATCGAGGAAAGCCTCATCCACCGACAGGGGTTCGATCTGATTGGTGAATTGTGCGAAAATAGCGAAGATCCGGCGACTGACCTGGCGGTAGCGCTCCATGCGCACTGGCAGAACCTCTGCCTGGGGGCAGAGTTGAACCGCACGGGCCATGGGCATGGCCGAGTGAACCCCGAAGGCACGCGCCTCATAGGAGGCTGCGCATACCACCCCCCGTCTTCGGTGCCCCCCCACCACCACAGGACGACCGCGTAGATGGGGCTGATCATGCTGCTCCACCGAGGCGTAGAAAGCGTCCATATCCAGGTGTAGTATGCAACGGTCCTTCGTGGTTTCCATCGTTATGGCTGAATAACTCCCCGGGCATGTGGAATTGATTGATCTTGTCGCTGTTTTGTTGCTAAAATCTGGTCTTACCACTAAGCCAGATGGGGTTATGGCATGACCACTGTATTCAGGCCGATTCGGCCTAAAAAGATTTCTGAAGAGATTGTCTCACAAATCAAGGATCTGATCACCTCCGGCGAGCTTAAACCCGGCGACCGCATACCTTCGGAGCGCGAACTGGCGCAGATGCTGGGAGTCAGTCGGCCTTCCGTGCGTGAGGCCATTATGGTCCTCGATGCCATGGGGCTTCTCGAAGCACGCCAGGGGGGCGGGACCTATGTCCGTTCCTTGACCGCGGGGGCCCTCAATGATCCGCTGGCGACCATGGTCGAGGAAAATCCAGGCCTGCTCCATGCTCTTGTTGAGGTCCGCATGGGGCTTGAGACCTGGGCGTCCTATCTGGCAGCCAAACGCGCGACACCTCTTGAGATTGAAAAGATGGGGGAGCTTCTTGCCACCATGAAGGCGCAGGCTGTTCGTGGCGGTTGGGACGCCGAAGTCGATTCCCAATTCCATTATGCCATCACCGCGGCGACCCATAACACCCTGCAGATGCACGTCCTCAATACCATTCATTCACTTTTCCATAAAACCATTCAGGTGGCATTGACCGAATTGTATCGCAAGGAAGGGATGGTGGAACACTTGCTGGAGCAACATCAGGCCATATATCAGGCGATTGCCAATGGCCGGCCTGAAGAAGCGCGCCAGGCCATGCAGGCGCATCTGTCCCTGGTCGAAGATAAAATGTCCGAACTGCTTACCGAGCAGACAGCCGTTTGAATCGCTGAGGAAAATTTTTTAAAGAGACATAAAAAAGGCAGCCTTTTGCAGGCTGCCTTTTTTATGTGAGGAGGAAATACGGTTCAGGCCGTGTGTAAAAAGCTTAACGGCCGCCGCGTCCGGCCACCTGGATGCGAACAAGAGCCCGATCCAGAGCGGCTTTCATGATGGCAAATTCCTTGTCTTCAGGAGAGAGCTTCTTCAATGCTTCCTCGGCACGGCCGAGAGCCTGCTTGGCTCGCTCCAGGTCAATTTCGTCTGAGGGTTCGGCGGTTTCGACCAGAATCGTCACATGATCGTTTTCTACCTCGACAAACCCCCAGTTGACCGCAACATGGTAGATTTCACCACCTTTGCGGTAATTGAGTTCTCCGATGCGCAAGGTGGTCAGCAACGGGGTATGAGAGGGAAGAATCCCGAATTCACCCACCAGACCGGGAGCCGTGATTTCATCCACTTCCTCCGAAAGCACGCGGCGGTAAGGGGTGACCAGGTCGATTTTCAACTTCTCTGCCATGAGCGAATGCCCTTTTCCGGAAGGGGTGGGGAGAGCACTCTCCCCACCTGCTTCGTTATCTTGATGTTACGCGGCCAGCTTCTTGGCCTTTTCGATCGCTTCCTCGATGGTTCCCACCAGGTAGAAGGCCTGCTCCGGCAGGTTGTCGTGCTTGCCTTCAACGATCTCCTGGAAGCCACGGATGGTGTCTTTGAGCTCCACGTATTTACCCGGCGCGCCGGTGAAGACCTCAGCGACATGGAAAGGCTGGGACAGGAAGCGCTGAATTTTGCGTGCCCGGGCGACAATGAGCTTATCGTCTTCGGAAAGCTCGTCCATACCGAGGATGGCGATGATGTCCTGCAGGTCTTTGTAGCGCTGGAGGATGAACTGAACATCGCGAGCGACTTTATAGTGCTCTTCGCCGACGACCTGCGGGTCGAGAATGCGGCTGGTGGAGTCAAGGGGGTCCACCGCGGGGTAGATGCCGAGTTCGGCAATCTGACGCGACAGAACCGTTGTCGCATCCAGGTGAGCAAAGGTCGTGGCCGGCGCCGGGTCGGTCAGGTCGTCGGCGGGGACGTAAATGGCCTGAACCGAGGTGATGGAGCCTTTGTCTGTCGTGGTAATACGTTCCTGAAGCTCGCCCATTTCGGTGGCCAGAGTCGGCTGATAACCAACCGCAGAGGGAATGCGGCCAAGCAGTGCCGAAACTTCCGAACCCGCCTGGGTGAAGCGGAAGATGTTGTCGACGAACAGCAGCACGTCCTGGTTTTCTTCGTCGCGGAAATATTCCGCAACCGTCAGGGCGGAAATGGCGACGCGGGCGCGTGCCCCGGGGGGCTCGTTCATCTGCCCGTAAATCAGGGCAGCTTTGTCGAGAACGCCGGAGTCCTTCATCTCATGCCACAGATCGTTGCCTTCGCGAGTACGCTCACCGACACCGGCAAAGACGGAAAAGCCACCGTGCTGCTTGGCGATGTTGTGAATCAGCTCCATGATCAGAACTGTTTTACCGACGCCCGCGCCGCCGAACAGGCCGATTTTACCACCGCGGGCGTAGGGAGCGAGCAGGTCGACGACCTTGATGCCGGTTTCAAATGCTTCAACGGTGGTGGACTGGCTGACGAAATCCGGAGCGGGGCGATGAATTTCCCATTCCGTTTCAGCGCCGACCGGACCGGCCTCGTCGACAGGCTCGCCAACCACATTCAGGATGCGGCCGAGGCATTTGCGACCGACAGGCATAACGATCTGCTTGGCCGTGTCGAGAACCTCCTGGCTACGTACCAGACCTTCGGTGGAGTCCATGGCGATGGTGCGGACGGTGTTCTCGCCGAGATGCTGCGCGACCTCGAGAACCAGATTCCACTCCTCATTGGAGATGGCGGGATTGGAAACCTTGAGTGCGTGATAGATTTCAGGCAGTTTGCCGGGCTCGAATTCCACGTCGACGACCGGGCCGATGACCTGGATGACTTTTCCTTTATTCATGATGAACCGTTCCTCCTTTATTTCACCGCGGCGGTGAAGGGGTAATCCGTTTACTTGATGGACTCGGCGCCAGAGATAATTTCCATCAGTTCTTTGGTGATGGCGGCCTGGCGGGCCCGGTTGTATTGCAGAGTCAGCCGTCCGATCATTTCGGAGGCATTCTTGCTGGCGCTGTCCATGGCGCTCATGCGCGCACCGTGCTCCGATGCCACAGATTCAAGCAGGGCTCGGAAAATCTGAACCTCGACATTCTTGGGCAGCAGTTGCTCAAGTACTTCGCCACGGTTGGGCTCGTACAGATAGTCGACCACATGCTCTTCCTCAACCGTTTCTCGGGGAACGACCGGAAGAACCTGAGTGATGGTCGCCTCCTGACTGATGGCGCTGCGGAACGCGTTGTAGGCCAGGTAGACGACATCGTATTTTTCTTCCTGATATTGCTCGACGATGTCCTGACCAAGCAGGGCCGCGGTGCTGTAGGTGATCGAACCGGTGATATTCTCGTGCACCTTGACGATATTCATGCCGGGGCGGCGCTTGAGGTAATCATTGCCTTTGCGGCCGATAATCATCAGGTCGATCTGCTCGAAGCCTTCTTCGTTGTTACGAATAAAGCGCTCCGCGGCTTTGCTGATGTTGGCATTGAACCCGCCGCACAGGCCGCGGTCGGCCGTCATCAGAATGACCAGGGCACGACGCTTTTCGCGTTGCAGCAGCAGCGGATGCGATTCGGGGTCTTCCCGCAATGCGAGGCTGGCCAGCACATTGGACATCTTATCCGCGTAGGGGCGGGCCGCTACAACAGCGTCCTGTGCTCGGCGCAGCTTGGCCGCGGACACCATTTTCATCGCCTTGGTGATCTGGCGGGTGTTCTTGACCGTGCCGATTCGTTTTTTGATTTCCTTAAGATTCGCCATTTATCCTGACCTTCCCGCCGTGCCTAAGCAACGACGAACTGTCCTTTGAATTCATCCAGAGCCGACTTGATGCGACTTTCGAGTTCATCGTCGAGCGCCTTTTTGGTGCGGATATCCTCAAGCAACTGGGCGTGCTTCGATTCCACAAAAGTATAAAGTTCGCTTTCGTAGCGCTGAATCTCGTTGACGGGATACTCGTCAATATAGCCGTTGTTGGCGGCATAGATAATCATGACCTGCTTCTCAACCGGCAGGGGCTGATACTGACCCTGCTTGAGGATCTCAACCAGACGTGCGCCACGGTTGAGCTGGCGCTGGGTTGCGGCGTCGAGGTCGGAGCCGAACTGGGCAAAGGCCGCCATCTCGCGATACTGGGCGAGTGCAAGGCGCAGCGTGCCGGCCACCTGTTTCATGGCCTTGATCTGGGCAGAGCCGCCGACGCGGGAAACGGAGAGGCCGACGTTGATGGCAGGACGCACACCTGAGTAGAACAGATCGGTCTCAAGGAAAATCTGGCCGTCGGTGATGGAGATGACGTTCGTCGGGATGTACGCCGAAACGTCTCCCGCCTGAGTTTCGATGATCGGCAGGGCGGTAAGGGATCCGGCGCCCATGTCGTCGTTGAGCTTGGCGGCACGCTCCAGCAGGCGACTGTGCAGGTAGAAAACGTCACCCGGGAAGGCCTCGCGCCCCGGCGGACGGCGCAGCAGCAGGGAGAGCTGGCGGTAGGCAACGGCCTGCTTTGAGAGGTCGTCATAAATAATAACCGCGTGCTTGGCATTGTCGCGGAAGTATTCGCCCATGGTGACGCCGGTGTAGGGCGCGATGAACTGCAGCGGGGCGGGCTCGGAGGCCGTTGCCGCGACGACAATGGTGTAATCCATGGCGCCGTGCTGCTTGAGCTTGTCGACCACCTGGGCCACGGTAGAGCGCTTCTGGCCGATGGCGACATAGATGCAGATGCAGTTCTGACCCTTCTGGTTGATGATGGCGTCAACGGCAACCGCGGTCTTGCCGGTCTGCCGGTCGCCGATGATCAGCTCGCGCTGGCCGCGGCCGATGGGAACCATCGAGTCGATCGCTTTGAGACCGGTCTGCAGCGGTTCATGAACCGATTTGCGGGCGACGATGCCGGGTGCCTTGACTTCGACCTGGCGGGATTCGCCGGATTTGATTTCGCCCTTGCCGTCGATCGGAATACCGATGCCGTTCACAACGCGGCCGACCAGTTCTTCGCCGACGGGAACCTGAACAATCTTCTCGGTGCGCTTGACAACCGCGCCTTCCTTGATGTGCTCGTAGTCGCCGAAGATCGCGGCGCCGACATTGTCCTCCTCGAGGTTGAGGACCATGCCCATGACACCGCCGGGGAATTCGAGCAGCTCGCCGGCCATGGCCTTGTCGAGTCCATGAATGCGGGCAATTCCGTCACCGATGGTGATGACGGTACCGGTTTCGCTGACCTCGACCTCCCGGCCGAAATTCTTGATCTGCTTCTTGATGATCGCGCTGATTTCTTCCGCTTTGATTTGCATAATGACCTTCTCACCCCTTCGTTAATGTATCTTCAATTCTTTTCAGTTGCGTACTGAGGCTGCCATCGAAAACCCGACCCCCGATTTCGGCTTTGAGCCCGCCGATCAGCTCGGGGTTGACCTTGGTGTCCAGAATGACCTTCTTGCCGGTCTGTTTTTCCAGTCCGGCACGGATAACCTTGGTCTGTTCTTCGTCCAGGGCCGAAGCCGCCGCGACCTGGGCACGCAGAATGCCGGAAAGCTCATCTGCGAAGCGCCGGTATTCGGCCACAATCTGCGGCAATACCTGGAGGCGTCCTTTTTCGAGAAGCAGACCCAGGAAGTTTCTGACCGGGGCCGAAAGCTTGAGCTTTTTGGCCACTTCGGTCAGGATCGCGGAGCGT
>NPIE01005894.1_pt1 | contig 45801 bp, 43 predicted proteins | sample 8637661 | NCBI WGS metagenome assembly NPIE01 (sample SAMN07420842, study PRJNA396082) | bioreactor metagenome | isolation source: sample BA12 brine-fed electro-methanogenic bioreactor BA | place: Japan: Kochi | collected 2016-12-09 | reverse complement strand
TCCCCTGCCCGTCGCACATACTCCCCGATCGGACCTTCCGGAAGCAGCGAAGGGTGGGGTGCCCGGAGGTCCAGGAGAAAGGTTCCGATGCGCGGGTCCCGCAGACGCTCCGGATACATGGCGAACCTGTCCCGCCAGATGCTGTTGTAGTCTCCCCTGTTTTTTACCACCAGGAAGCGGTTCCCCTGCGAATCGTTTATGGCCTCGGAACGGGAGCAGCCGGGGAGGCAGTGCGCATCCATCACCGTTTTTCCGCAGCCGCCATCTCCGCTTATACCGCCCGACTCACAATTGCGTACCAGGCAGTGCCGGCTTTTCATAAGAAACACCGGAGCCGCAAGCGGCGCCCACAGTTCGATACCCGCGGGAATGGTAATCTGTCCGAACCGGCCGGCGCTTAGCTCCGGTGAGCAGAAAGCCCCCCCTGCGCCGTGCTCCCGGAAAAAATCCAGGGCATACCCGTTGGCGGTGTTCAGCATCGGTCCCCCGACCCACGGAATGCCGTGCTCCTGTGCAAAGAAGGCAATCCCGGAATTGTCGGTGACAATGAAGGCGCTCTTCCGCCGCAGGAGAAAACCGCAGGCGGCCTCGTACTGCTCCCCGATCAGGATTGACGGAAACCACGGAACAAGATCCCCGTGTCCCGTAAAAACCGCCTCCGAAGCGGAAAGCTCACCAGGATCCGCGGGAAGCTGAAAAAGCGCAAGCACTCCGCTTTCCCGGGGAATCTCTTCCAGAATATCGAGGCTCCAGGGCTCACCGGAAACCGCCACCGCCAGACGCCGCACCGCAGGTCTCCCTGCGGGAACAAGCGGGGAAAGGGCTCGCGTCTCCGGCCGGCTCTGCACTCCCGGGCTCCGGGCGGCGTGAGTCTCCTGCCGCTGTGAAAGCAGCGCCTCCACGGCCGCTCTGCGCAGCTCGTTCAGCAACCTGACCGGAATAAAGAGACCCTCCGCAAGTCCCGCGGTATCGCACTCCTCCAGGAAAAAAGGCGTGGTGCCCAGGCGTGAGAGCTGCTTTTTCACCGCTTCGGTAGAGGAGGGACTCCCCTCCGCCCTTTCGGCGGCGGTTTCGGAGGCGACCCGCACGCTGCCCTCCGGACCGGCCGCTTCCAGCACCAGGGGCTCCCCGGCCCGGCCGGAAAGGCGGAAGCTCAGGGGGATTTTTTTCTCCGCCGCCTTCATCGAATCAAGCTGCCGGTTCACTTCGGAAAAATCGATCAGCCGCGGCTGCGACCAGATCTCCTGCCCCTTCAGGATTTTCCCCATCAGCCGGTGTTCGATCCGGAAGGCCCAGGCGCCGCTTTTTTTCCGCTCCAGGAGCGTCCCGGTGCAGATGAACTTTCCATCGGTATCCTTTATGGTGATGCTCTGACCGGCTCCGAGTCCGCCGTCCGAATATTTCCCGCCCGGAGACTCCCCGGCCGGAGAAAGCGAAAGTTCCCTTTCGGCGGCCGAATAGGCGGCCACCGTACCGCGCCGAATCAGGGACTTGTCGCCGCTGTCGGGGGTAAACGAGCCGGCGCCCAGGCGGCCCTTAAAGAGATTGTCGCTGAAGGAGCGGTTGAACACCGCCGCAAGGCGCGGATCGTTTTCCCGCGGCTCCCAGTGCGCGCCCAGGCGCTCCAGCTGCTCACGCCAGGCGGAAACAACGCTGTAGACGTAATCGTAACCCTTTATGCGCCCCTCTATCTTAAGCGAGTCGGCTCCCGCATCGACCAGTTCGGCGGCGGAGGCGAAAAGCGAATTGTCCTTCAGGTTGAGGGGCTTTATGGGCAGGCCCGCTCCCGGCATCTCCGGGCGGTCCGGAAGATAATCCCTCCGGCAGGGCTGCACGCAGGCGCCGCGGTTGGCGCTGTTCTCGTATACATGTCCGGAGATATAGCACTGACCGGAAAAGGAGACGCAGAATGCCCCGTGTACAAATACCTCGGCTTTAAGACCTTCCGCGTGGGCCGCCGCGATCAGCTCCCTCAGCTCCGCGAGGGAGAGTTCGCGCGACAGGTTCACCTGCCGGACACCCGCCCGGGCAAGGAGCCCCAGCTGTCCCCGGTTGTGGCTGGTCATCTGGGTGGAGGCGTGCAGCTCCAGCTCCGGAAAGATCTGCCGCACCACGTGAAGCAGCCCGTAATCCTGGACTATTACCCCGTCGATCCCGCTTACGGTCATCCCGGCCAGCAGTTCCATCACTTTCGGAAACTCCTCCTCCAGGATGATCACATTCAGGGTCAGGTAGATCCGGCAGTTCCGCTCATGGGCAATTGCGCAGAGCTCCCCGATTTCATTCGGGGAAATATTGACCGCCCTCTTTCGCGCGTTCAGCTCGCCGACTCCCAGATAGACCGCGTCCGCTCCCGCCAGAATGGCGGCTTTCACGGACCTGGCATCTCCGCCGGGTGCAAGCAGTTCGATGCTTCTCATGGGCCGCATGCTATCATAAAGCGGCCCGGTATTACATAGCGGGGGGCGTAAGACCGCCGGCCCCGGCACACCGCAGCCCGGCGAAAAGGGATCCGCCCTTCGACTCCGCCCCCTCGTTCCATAGCCGCTTCTCCCGCCGCCTCTCCGGGCTCCCCTTGCGGTCCGCCCTGGCGCCGGGGCGGGCTATTCCACTCCCCCCGGGCAGGCTCAGGAGAGCTCTTCGATAAGTGTCATAAGGGTTTTTTTCATCGAGATAAGCTCTTTGGAGGAAATCCTGCTGCTTCCCAGTGTTTCTACCAGGCGCGCGGGAATCTTTGAGGCTTCGGCCTCGAGCTCCCTTCCCCGGGTGTCGAGAGAGACAATGACCTCCCGCTCATCCCGGGAGGAGCGCTCCCTCCGGACCAGACCGTTCTGCTCCATCCGTTTAAGCAGGGGGGTCAGAGTGTTGGTCTGGAGGATAAGCTTTTCCGCAATCCTGTTCACCGTCTGAGCGTCGGATTCCCAGAGCACCATCAGGACAAGGTACTGGGGGTATGTAAGACCGAGGGCATCAAGGTGAGGCTGATAGGCCCGGGTTATCAGCCTGGATGCGGCATAGACGGGGAAGCAGAACTGGTTTTCCAGTCTGAGCTGTTCGTATGCCATGAGCTTATGCCTGTGCTTCGTCCGGCCCGCTTTGTCCGAGAAGCGCCTCAATGTCCGGTACCAGCTTGTCGGGGCTTACGGAGGGAGCAAAGCGCTTTACCGGTGAACCGTCGGGAGCAATGAGAAACTTTGTAAAGTTCCATTTAACCTTTTTGCCTATGGAACCGGGAAGAGCGGCGGTAAGGTACTTGAACAGGGGGTGAGCATCACTGCCATTCACATTGACCTTGCTGAAAAGCGGGAAGGTAACACCGAAATTTATGGTGCAGAACTGGACAATTTCCTCTTCGCTGCCCGGCTCCTGGTGGGCAAACTGGTCGCAGGGGAAGCCTAACACTACCAGACCCCGGTCCCTGTACTCTTCGTAGAGTTTCTGCAGCTCTCCGTACTGGGGGGTAAAGCCGCACTTGCTAGCCGTATTAACGATAAGCACGGTTTTTCCCCTGTATGTTTCCATCGGAATGTCTTCACCTGCGGTGTTTTTTGCCCTGTAGTTGTAAAAGTCTGATTTCATCTTTCGCTCCTGTCAGTTTGAATGCTAAATATCGTTTAAGATAATATCGCACACGATGTAATAGGTCAAGACCTCTCCCCGGTACATTTTCTGATAAAAGGGGAGTAAATTTCTGGATCAGAAACACCTTCCCTCATGTTCCTTCCGGCATTCGGGATCGCTGCACTGGTAGCAAATTTCGTTGTCCAGGGGCGCACCGTCGAAAAAAGCCTTCAGGTTCGAAAGGGTTGTGGAGGCAATATTGGTCAGGGCTTCACGGGTAAAGAATGCCTGGTGGCTGGTAACCAGAACATTGGGGAAGGTGAGCAGCCGTGCAAGTTTGTCGTCTTCGATGGTCTCATTGGAGAGGTCCTCGAAAAAGTAGTCTCCCTCCTCTTCGTAGACATCCAGGCCGGCGCTGCCGATCCTCTGCTCCCGGATTGCATCGATAAGGGCGCCGGTGTCCACAAGCTGTCCACGGCTGGTGTTGATGATCATCACTTCGGGCTTCATTTTTGCGATGGAGCTGCTGTTGACCAGATGGTGGGTTTCAGGGGTAAGAGGGCAGTGGAGGGAGATGATGTCGGACTGCCGGTAGAGCTCCTCCAGACTGACATAGTCGAAGCCGTATTCCCCGGCCGCTGACTCTCTGGGCATGGCGTCGTAGGCGATGACACGCATGCCGAAGCCCCGCAGAATGTTGACCAGGGCAAGTCCTATCCGGCCGGTACCGATAATGCCGGCGGTTTTTCCGTTCATATCGAAGCCGATAAAGCCGTTGATGGAAAAATTATTATCCCGCGTGCGGTAGTAAGCCCGGTGGGTCTTGCGGTTAAGGGAGAGCATGAGGGCTGCGGCATGCTCGGCCACCGCGTAGGGAGAATAGGCGGGGACACGTACCATATGAACATGCCGGAACGCAGCCTGCAGATCGACATGGTTGAAACCGGCACTGCGGAGGCCGACTATTCCAATCCCCATCTCCTCCAACTGCCGGATAACCGGGGGGGATAAATCGTCATTAACAAAGGCGCAGACGGCATCGAAGCCGCGGGCAAGCGAGACGCTGTCCTCATTAAGCCGGGTGGGAAAGTATTTTATTTCGAATCCGTATTCGCGGTTTGCCGCATCAAAAAACTGATTGTCGTAGGGCTTTGCATCGAAAAAAGCTATCTTTTTCATATTACGAATATAGCAACAGCGGATCAGGAAGTAAAACAGGCGCAGTCCCGTGTGCGGCAATTTGTCTTCATATGCGGGTATTGTTACGTTTTAATAGTAAGGAAAAGGAGGCATATATGAGCAGCTGCATTTCCAATATCACGAAGCAGATCCGGGGAGGGGAGTAATGGAACATAAAAATCATAATGAACATCATCGCATGATGATCCGGGATTTCAGGCGCCGTTTTTACATTACCCTGGTGCTGACAATTCCGGTTCTCGCCCTCTCCCCGCTTATTCAGTCTCTTCTGAATTTTTCGTTCGATTTCAGCGGTTCCGCTTATGTCGTATTTGCTCTGGCTTCGGTGATCTTCTTCTACGGCGGGTGGCCTTTTCTCTCGGGCCTGTACAATGAGCTGAAAGAGAAGAGTCCCGGCATGATGACCCTTATCGGTGTTGCAATTACGGTTGCCTATGTTTACAGCGCCGCGGTCAGCTTCGGACTTGAAGGAACGCCCTTCTACTGGGAGCTTGCAACCCTTATAGCAATCATGCTGGCCGGACACTGGATCGAAATGGCTTCGGTCCTGAGCGCCTCCTCGGCCCTCGAAAAACTGGCCCAGCTGATGCCCGGCGAAGCACATCGGAAGGAGGGAGATGATGTCACGGATGTACCTCTTTCCGAAGTGAAAAAGGGCGACATTTTACTGATAAAACCGGGTGAAAAGATTCCTTCCGACGGAGTGGTAAGCTCCGGTGAGAGCTATATCAACGAATCAATGCTTACCGGCGAATCACGTCCGGTAAAAAAAGAGGAGGGAGATAAGCTGATCGGAGGCTCCATAAACGGCGACGGCTCCCTGGAGTTGAAAGTTGAGGGGACCGGGGAAGATTCCTACCTTTCCAAAGTTATCAACATGGTGAGGGAGGCTCAGGCGGCGAAATCAAAAACGCAGGCCCTTTCGGACCGTGCCGCCTTCTGGCTTACCATTACAGCCCTCTCCGTGGGAACCATCACCCTGGTAACCTGGCTGCTTGTCGGTAAAGACCTTCAGTTCTCCATCGCAAGAATGGCCACGGTAATGGTTATTACCTGTCCCCATGCTCTCGGACTGGCAATTCCCCTGGTGGTTTCGGTTTCCACATCGAAATCGGCAGAAAACGGATTGCTTATCCGCAACCGTACCGCCTTCGAAAATGCCCGCAGGATTACCACCGTACTCTTTGATAAAACGGGAACCCTGACAAAGGGAAGTTTTGAGGTTTCCAGTGTCGACAGCCACGACAAAGGCTTTGAGGAGAGAAAGTTACTTGCCTTCGCAGCAGCGCTTGAAGGACAGTCCGAACATCCCATCGGAAAGGGGATTGTGACCAGGGCGAAAAAAGATGAGATCGATATCAAATCCGCCGAAGATTTTCAGGCGATAAAGGGTAAGGGAGTAAGCGGAACGGTATCGGGTAAAAAGATTCAGGTGGTAAGCCCCGGGTACCTGGATGAACAGGGTCTGGAAGTGCCGGAAGGGGCCGAAGCCAAAGGCGGCGTTACCAGGGTCTTTGTTATCGTAAAGGGTAAGCTTGCCGGTTCCATTGCACTCTCGGATACCATACGGCCGGAATCCAGAAAGGCAATAGAGGCGCTGCAGAAGCGGGGAATAAAATGCTGGATGCTTACCGGTGATAACAAGGAGACCGCCGAAGCTGTTGCGGACGAGCTCGGGATGGACGGCTTTTTTGCCGAGGTTCTCCCCGACAGGAAGCAGGAAAAGGTGAAGGAACTCCAGGATAAGGGTGAATACGTTGCAATGACCGGAGACGGAGTCAACGATTCTCCCGCTCTGGCACAGGCCCAGATCGGCATAGCGGTCGGTTCGGGAACCGATGTCGCTGCAGCCACCGCCGACATTATCCTGGTCAATTCCAACCCGATCGATATTACCGCGCTTATTCTCTTCGGCCGGGCAACCTACCGGAAAATGGTTCAAAACCTTATCTGGGCAACGGGATACAATGTAGTGGCAATCCCTCTGGCGGCGGGTGTCCTATTCAGCGCCGGCATCGTTCTCTCGCCGGAGGTGGGTGCAATTCTGATGTCCCTGTCCACGGTCATTGTGGCCATAAATGCAAAACTGCTGAGGGTGAAGAAGGAGGAACTGGAGGAGGTAACAGGATGAAAGTCGTTGGAAACGATCGGTACTCTGCGCCGGAGAAAGAACGCTGAAATGCCTTGTGACAGGATATGAGCTCTATATGCCTTATGAAGTTGTTTATGACCTGATACCGATTCAGATTGGCAGGATAGCTGCTCCTCCTTTCCAAAGACATGTTTTATTGAAAACTTCCATATTGTTTTCCTGAATAAAAGATGGCGTATCTCAATGTTTTCTATTGGGGCTTACTGAAGTGCTGCTGGTTGCAGGGAAGGGGCTGAAGATAAACAAACCGGATCAGAAAATTAAAAAAATATTGACAAGGCTTCTGATTTATTGAATAATTAAATATAATCTTCAATAAATCAGGAGGAGTAGGATTGGATACCAAGAAAGAGCTCATCCTGAAATCGGCCCTCACCTTTTTCGCCCGTTACGGATACCGTAAAACAACAATAGAGGATATAGCATCCCGGGCAGATATGACCCCCGGGAACATCTACTTCTACGTTAAAAATAAAAAATCCCTATACCACGAGACTATCCGTTACGGCTTATCCGGCTGGAGAGACTATGTGGCGGAAAAAATCACCGAATCCGGTAATCCCGTTGAACGGTTCAAGGTAATGGCGGTCCAGGCCTTCGAGTATCTTAAAAACAACGACGATCTCCGGAATATCATCGCCAACGACCCCGGTATTTTCACCCTCTCCGAAGAGGAAGATGCCTTTAAAGACATCAACCATGGCGCAATAGAGCTTCTCCAGGACGTTCTGAGGGACGGCATTGCCCAGGGCTTCTTCCGCCACGTCGACGTCCTTCATTCTTCGGAATTCCTTTTTTCTGTCTACATCATGTTTATCATCAAATCTTATGTGAAGTCTGGGAGCAACTGTCCCGACACCATGTTTCTTCAAGCCCTGGATATCTGCATCAGCGGTCTGCTCAACAGGGATGCAGGCCATCTGAAGATGTAATTCCTGCACCGGGACCATGGTGCTGAATTTAAAAACTTTTTTAAGGAGGAATTGATGACAGAAGCGACGCAACAGGCACTGACAGGGTTAAGGGATCTGACAAGCCTTAAATGGTATGTTATCCCTCTTCTGAGCATTGTGTTCTACATCTACACAACGGAAATCAAGAAAGCAAGATCCACGGGGAGCTGGAATGCGGTACTTGCGGGGGTCACCATTTTCGGGATGGATTTTTTTAACGAAACCTGGAACGGATGGATTATGTACCTGACCGGCTATTCTGCCTTCTGGACCGCTCCGGGAGAGACCGCCCTTCGAACAATGGTGGGATGGAACATAGAAATAATGTTCATGTTCGCCCTGCTGGGTATCATTTTCTACCATACCCTTTCGGAGGATCTGAATAAAAAGATTCTGGGATTGCGGGAAATGTGGATTGTTGCCGCAGGATACACCCTCTTCTGTCTCTTCATCGAAGTGCTCCTGAATATGGGTGGCCATCTTGTCTGGGCCTATCCTTTCTGGAACCGCTCCTTCGGTGGGGTCTGGCTTATCATGCTGATAGGATATTTTCATTTCTTCTGCGCCGCCATCTTCGTAATCACCAGAAAAACAATGAAGACGAAGATAATCACCATCGGAATCATTTACACCGTCCCGATCCTGATGAACCTGATAGCCTTCGGTCTACTGGGATGGCAGTACTGAACGCTTCTTCATAAAAACCCGGTATAGCGGCCGCGTAAAGCAGACCATCCGCAGCTCAACCGGAATGACTCCGGCCGCTATACCTGTTAAACCCTGACATAATGGTTGGGAAAACATTATGAGGAAATGCGGAAGCGAAGAATCTGGTGCCGGCGCCCTGCGGGTTATGAGCCGCAGCAGTGCCTTTACCAGGTGTAACCAGGGTTCTGGTGTCAGGTTCCTGGCTACAGTTGGGTGAGCCTCCGGGATCTATCTTAAATCCCGGGAGCCTTCTATTTATCAGAATAATGGAATCGGCACTGAATGATGGTGATTGAATCATCATTGTAGGTGTAAACCAATACATCTTTCTTGTTGATATGCCGGGAGAAGTAACCTGATAGGTCCCCTTTTAAGGGTTCGGCTCCTTCTTCCGGCGTTCGTCGCGCTGCCTTTATTAAATTATTAATCTTTTTTAGTGTTTTGCGGTCCTGGCTTTGCCAGTACTCATAATCTTCCCATGCAGACTCATGCCAGTTGACCCCTCTACTCATCTATAAGGTCTCGTCTGATAACTCTCCCGGCCTTAACATCGCGGGCTGCCTTTAACAGGCGGCTGGCGTTCTCAGGGGTACTAAGCAGGTGGTTGGTGGTTGTCCAGCCATTGTAATCGGCAAGGGACATCACTACCACATCCCGGCCTTCCTTTGAGGTGATGACAGTTTCTGTAGAGGTATCTACAACGTCATCAATCAGTTGCCTTAGATTGTTCCGCGCATCGGTATAGGTTGTTATTCTCATGACATCCTCCTATTACAATATACTGCATGTTCAGGATTCTGTACAGCTTTCTGTATAGAATGTTTCCAAATAATTATCCATACTCCTTCCACTCGACGATCCGTTCCATCATTTACTCGGAGGATAAGTTGAGGATCTCAGCAGCTCTGGAGTTGGAAATCGAAGGGCTTAAGTCCGAATGGTTCCGATCCCTCCGGAAAGGGTTCCTCCTTAAAAGACTGTTTCTTGCTGTACTTGGCCCCATAGAGCTGTTGAAAACGAAGCCATATCATGTCACTGGACTCTTATCCTCCGGCTCCCTGGGGGGAGCCTTCGGACCCCGCGATTCGCGCTGCGAATCGCTTGCCTGAAGGTTCGAGTTCTGTCAGGACAAAAAAAGAGTCCAGATAGTGTTGCCATCTGGACTCTTTTATAGCAGGCTGCTGCGGGAGCTCTCGCGGTTTGCAGGGCAAACCACTGCCGCTGCCTTGAGCTTGCGGGATCGCATTCAGCGACCCGCTGTGGACAGGACTCTCAGGCTTCGGTGCCTTCGGCCCCTGCGCCCCCCCCGCACATTGTCTTCGTCAATGTGCTCGGCCTCCGGTGCGAGTCCTGTCAAGACAAAAAAAGAGTCCAGATAGCGTTGCCATCTGGACTCTTTTATAGCAGGCTGCTGCGGGAGCTCTCGCGGTTTGCAGGGCAAACCACTGCCGCTGCCTTGAGCTTGCGGGATCGCATTCAGCGACCCGCCGGGGACAGGACTCTATTCTCCGGGCCGTTCCGGCCCTTCGAACAACGCGGTATCGGCTTTGCCGAACCGCTTGCCTGAAGGTTCGAGTCCTGTCAGGACAAAAAAAGCACCGAAGCCCTAAAGGACTTCGATGCTTTTTATAGCAGGGACAGGACTCGAACCTGCGACCTCCGGGTTATGAGCCCGACGAGCTGCCAACTGCTCTACCCTGCGTCGTTGTTAAATAGAAGATACCCATTTTACCGGAAAGCGTCAAGGGGTGCTTGACAGTGCTTTTGAATTTGCGTATATTGAACACGTTCAGAACAGGTATAATACATGATCAAAGGAAATGTTATGAAAGAGGATGCACGGGAGAAGATTTACCGGGCGGCGGGGGCGCTGCTTGATGAGGCAGGGGATCCGGACCGCATAAGCACAAGGCAGATTGCAGGACGGGCGGGAGTGGGGACCGGTCTTATAAACTACCATTTTCAGTCGAAGGATAAGCTGCTCCATGCGGTCATAAGCGACCGGATGTCGGCAATGGCCCTGGAGCTTCAGAGCGGCAGGCCCGCCGGACCGGCTGATCCGCTGGAGAGGCTGGAGTCGATGCTGATATCCCTCAGCGATTATACGATCCGGTACGAGAAATCGATGCAGGCGGCGATATCGTTCGAGCTCCAGCAGGGGAAGGTGCAGACTCCGCTCTATATTGTGCCCCTGCTGATGGATATTTTCCCGGAGCGGGATGAGATGCTGCTGCGCATGTCGGCGTTTCAGCTTATTACGACTCTGCAGGCCGTCGCACTGCGGCCGTCCGCCTTTGCCGACTATGCGGGGGTTAATATGCGCGACAAGGTGCAGCGGGACCGTTTTATCCGGACCTTGATCCGGAGTTCCCTGAATATCGAATAAACAAGCGTTTATAAGAGGAGATGAAAATGAAATTACTGACCATGATTATTGCCGGGAGCGCAGGCATACTGCTGCTTTCCACCATGATCTGCGGCCTCTGGATACGGTCGCAGAAGGGAGGGGTGGATCCTTCTTCCATTACCTTTCATTCCACGATAGCAATTGTATCGGTGCTGTTTGGTCTGCTGACAGCCGTTCTGCTTATGGTGCAGGTGGCCAGGCATGGCTTGTAGAGCGGGCATGACGGGAAGGGCGGCCGCCTGGGTCTCCGCTTTTCTTCTTACGGTCTATACAGTGACCACGATCCTCGGTTTCCTCTCCCTCTCTTCGCCGGATGAGCCGATGGGGGACCCTTGGTTTACCCTTATGGAGCTGCTGATTGTGCTTATTCTTCCCTTTATGGTGGTAAGCATGGTTTCGCTCTATGCAGGTGCACCGCGGGAGAGGAAGGGCCGGGCCCTGGCGGCCCTGGTTTTTATGGTGCTTACGGCGGGCATAAGCTCTTCCGTACACTTTGTCATTCTGACGGTGAGCCGGAGGATCGGAGCGGCGGATTTCCCCTGGTTCGACCTGTTTTTCTCCTTTAAATGGCCCTCTGTCGTCTATGCCCTCGATATTCTGGCCTGGGACCTCTTTTTCGCCCTTTCCATGCTTTTCGGGGCTGCGGTATTCGGGAAGGGGCGGCTCGAGAGAGCGGCCCGTCTCCTTATGATTATCAGCGGGCTTCTGAGCCTGGCAGGGCTGGCCGGGGTGCTCCTCGGGAACATGCAGGTGCGAAATATCGGGATTCTCGGTTACACGGTGGCGGCGATAGCGGCTTTCGTCCTTATGGGAGCGGTTTCGGGGCGGACCCGGGGGTAGCGGAGGATGCGCCTGAGGGCGCAGCCGGAGCGAGGGGGCAGGCAGGGGGCGCTGCGGCGGTGCGGGGTGGAACGCCGGCGGCCGCGGATGGAATCCAGGCCCCCACCCGGAACCTCCCGGTGAAGCCTGCGGATCAGAGTGGGATGTCGGTGCGGTCGACGATGGAGGCCAGGACGATGCTTGAGCTGGTTTTATCGATGCCGGGAATGGTGGTCAGACGGGTGCGGGTGAAGCGTTCGAAGTCTTCGATGTTGTCCACCACGACCTTGATGAGGTAGTCTTTTTCGCCGGCCAGGCGGCAGCATTCGAGGACCTCGGGAAGGTGGCTTATGTGCTTGTTGAACTCCGTAAGGCCCGCGGCGCTGTGCTCCTTCATGGTGATGAAGATGTAGGCCTTGATGTGCTTGTCCAGCTTTTTTTCATCCAGAAGGGCGACGTATTTCCGTATTATGCCCGCCTGTTCCAGCTTTTTTACCCGCTCGAGGCTTGTGGCGGGGGAGAGACCGATGCGGTTTGCGAGTTCCTGATTGGTTATGGAGCTGTCGTTCTGAAGAATATCGAGTATCTTCCTGTTTATCGCATCTATCTTCATGGTTTCCTCCGGCCTCCGGCTTTGCTTACTGTTGACTATACCCGGAAAGCCTCTTTTCTGTACAGGAGGCTTTCCGGAACGGTAATAAAGTTCAGGTAAAAAGGTCAAAAAGGCAATAAAATTAGTTAAAAACCTCAAAACAACGAATAAAGTATGATCAAATTCTTGCGTGCTGCCTGATGCTGTGGTACAACAAAAAAGGTGATGTGCAGATAATGTACGGAACAAAAGGAGAACGGCCATGGCAGAATATGTACTGCTGGGCGACGAGGCGGTGGGGCTCGCGGCGATACACGCGGGGGTCTCTCTTGCCTACGGTTACCCCGGCACCCCGTCGACGGAAATAATCGAATATATGCAGAGCGTTCCGGGGGGATCGTCCCTTCCCCGGGCGGTCTGGTGTTCCAATGAGAAGACCGCCTGTGAGGCGGCGGTGGGTGCTTCGGCGATGAACCGCCGGGCCCTGGTGACCATGAAGCATGTGGGGCTTAATGTGGCGGCGGACCCCTTTATGAACTCCGCCCTTATGAATATAAAGGGCGGGCTGGTGCTGGCTGTTGCCGATGATCCGGGGATGCACAGTTCCCAGAACGAGCAGGACAGCCGGTATTTTGCCGATTTTGCAAAGATCCCCTGTCTTGAGCCGCGCAATCAGCAGGAAGCCTACGATATGACCCGCCTTGCCTTCGATCTTTCCGAGGAGTTTCACGTGCCGGTCATGCTCAAGCTGGTGACGCGCCTCTCCCACTCCAGGGCGGTTGTGGCTCCGGCGGCCCCTGCCGGACAGCGCCCGCTTGAAAAGTTTAAGGGCCGGGGAGACTTTATGGTGCTTCCCGGGATAAGCCGGAAGCGTTATGCGGCCCATCTGGAGCTGGTGAAAGAGATGGAGGCCTTCTCCGATGCTTCGGATCTGAATCCTCTCTTTTTGACGGATGATGAGGAGACGCGCCCCTTCGCCGTCGTCAGCAGCGGGATAGCACGCAACTACTACGAGGAGAACCGGCCCGATCTCTCCTTTGTGCCCGATCATCTCCATGTAGCCCTCTATCCACTGCCGGTGGAGAAGCTGCGCCGCCTTGCGGCCCGCAGCGAACGGATTATCTGCCTGGAGGAGGGCTACCCCTACATTGAGCGGCTCCTGAAGGGTATTTTGCCCGCGGAGCTTGTGGTGAGCGGGAAGCTTGACGGCACGGTTGTCGCTTCGGGAGAGCTGGATCCGGACAATGTACGCTCCGCCCTGGGGCTGGCTCCCCTTGGCGGGACCGGTGGCGCTGCGGAGGCTGGTGCGGATCTGCCGGGGCGTCCGCCCCAGCTGTGCAGGGGGTGTCCCCATACCGATACCTTTATCGCCCTGAAGGAGGCTCTGGAAGCATATCCGGAGAGTCTGGTTACCAGCGACATCGGCTGCTACACCCTGGGCTATTTTCCGCCCCATCAGGCGATTGAGACGGCCCTCTGCATGGGGGCGAGCATCCCCATGGCACGGGGAGCCGCCGATGCGGGAATGCATCCTGCCATTGCGACCATCGGGGACAGCACCTTCATGCATTCGGGGCTGACCGGCCTTTCCGACGCCGTGAGCGCCGCCACTCCCATGACCGTAATTATTATGGACAACTCCACCACCGCAATGACCGGGGGGCAGGATACCATCTTCGATTCGGAGCGCCTGCGCAAGGCGGTGCTTGGTCTCGGGGTCCCGGCGGAGCACTGCGTGGAGATGATTCCCCTGCCGAACCGGCGGGAGCGCAATGTGGAACTGCTCAGGCGTGAGCTCGATTACCCCGGGGTCTCGGTGATTATCGCCCTGAGAGAGTGCGTTCAGACCCTCAAGAAAAAGAACCGGGCGAAGACGGAGGCGGCACAATGAAATACGACATTATTCTCTGCGGAGTGGGCGGACAGGGTATTCTCTCGGTGGCGGCTATTATTGCCCAGGCGGCCATGGATTCGGGGCTGCACGTGCGTCAGTCGGAGGTCCACGGCATGGCCCAGCGGGGCGGGGAGGTGCAGGCCCATCTGAGAATTTCCGACGGGGAAATACCGGGGGACCTGATAGGGCGCGGCCGCGCCTCGATGATCCTGGGTATGGAGCCCCTGGAGAGCCTGCGCTACATTCCCTTTCTCGACCCGGGCGGCATTATTGTCACCTCGGAAGATCCGGAGAAGAATATTCCCGACTATCCCGATGCATCGGGCCTGCTGAAGAGGCTGGAGGAGGCTACGGAGGGAAAGGGCAGGACCGTCACGGTTCCCACGGGGGAGCTGGCCCGGCAGTCGGGCAGCCTGCGGAGCGCGAATATGGTCCTGGTGGGGGCCGCCTCCTTTTTTCTTCCCGTCGATTTCCTTACAATCAAAGAGGCCGTGCGCAAGCGCTTCAAATCCAGGGGGCGCGAGACCGTCGAGGCAAACCTGAAGGCCCTGGAAACGGGCCGGTCGGCGGTGGATAAGGCCGCGGTAAAGGAGTGATGAGATGACATTTTCCCTGCTCGAAAAAAGACTTGCGGGAGCGGAACCTTTGACCATCGTGGTGGCCGGGGCCGCGGGGGATGAGATCTTCGAGGCCGTTAAAGCCGCCGAAGAGGGGGGGCTTGCCCGATTTATCCTGGTTGGCAGGGAAGATGTATGTGCATCGTACTGTGAACGTTTCGGCGTGCATCCCCTGGAGACGGTTCCCGCCGCCGATGATGAGGAGGCTGTCGCCCTTGCGGTGAATCTGGTTCTAGCGGGGAGGGCTCAGCTGCTTATGAAGGGTAAGGTGCCGACCCCGACTCTCCTCAAGGCGGTGGTGGCCGAGAAGAGGCTCTTTGACGAGGGGGCCCTGCTCTCCCACATCCTGGTGGTCGAGAGTCCTGCCGGACGCATGCTGGGCGTTACCGACGGGGGAATGAACATAAAGCCGGACCTGGAGCAGAAGGAAAAAATCCTGCGCAACGCGGTGGATCTCTTTCACTGCATGGGGATCGAAGAGCCGAAGGTCGCTATCCTTGCGGCCAACGAGAAGGTGAACCCGAAGATGGCCGAGACCGTCGATGCCGCCGAAATGGTAAAGCGCTCGGCGGGCGGGGCCTGTCCCGGCTGCCTTGTGGACGGCCCCATGGCTCTTGACCTCGCGGTGGAACCCAGGGCCGCCGAGCTGAAGGGCTACGGGGGTCCGGTCCGGGGAGATGCGGACATTCTTCTGGTGCACGATATTTCCGGCGGAAACCATCTTGGCAAGAGTCTGCTTTATCTGGGCGGTTTCAGCGGGGGGGGAATGATTCTGGGAGCCCGTGTTCCCATAATCCTCCTTTCCCGGAGCGACAGCGCCCGCGAGAAGTACCAGTCCATGGTGCTCGCGCTCTGCAGCAGGGCGGGAGGTGCGGAATGAGCGGCACGGAGCTGAAGCGTTTTCTGGCCATCAATCCCGGTTCCACCAGCACGAAGATAGCCCTTTTCGAGGGCACGGACTCCTGGACGCTTCGGGAGACGCTCCGGGAGGAGCTTGTAATCGCCCGGGAGGATGCGGAGCACCTGGCCGAGCCGATGGATCAGCTGGATTTGAGAAGCGCCCAGCTGGAACGCTTCCTTGAGGAGGCCGGCAGTCCCCTCCTCGACGCGGTGGCGGGCCGCGGAGGGCTTACCCGTCCCCTGGATGCGGGCAGCTACGCGGTAAACGCACGGATGCTCGAGGACCTTTCCTCCAGCCGTTACGGGAGCCACGTCTCCAATCTGGGGGCGCTTCTTGCAAAGCAGGTTGCGGATGAGCGGGGTGTTCCCGCCCTGGTTGCCGACCCCGTGGGGGTGGATCAGTTCGAACCGGAGGCGCGCCTTTCGGGCTGGCCGGGGCTGGAACGGCGGAGTCAGCTCCATGCTCTGAACATGCGCTCCGTGGCGAGAGAGGCGGCCAGGGAGATGGGCGGGGAACTGGACTCGTTCAACTTTGTGGTGGCCCATCTTGGGGGGGGAATCTCCATAGCGCCGATGAGGGCTGGCAGGCTTATCGATGTGAACAATGCGAACGACGGCGGGCCTTTTTCGCCGCAGCGGACGGGTACCCTGCCCACCACGGGGCTTATCGATCTGGCCTTCAGCGGAGAGTTTTCCTCGGCGGGGGATATGAAGCGGGCCATGACCCGGCGTGGAGGGCTGCTTGCCTACCTGGGTACCGACGACGGGCGGGAGGTGCGCCGGCGCATCGAGGCGGGAGACGCCCGGGCGGAAGAGGTATACCGCGCCATGGCCTGGCAGATTGCCAAGGAGATAGGCGCCATGGCGGCGGTTCTTTCCGGCAAGGTGGATGCGATAATCCTGACGGGGGGGCTTCCCCATCCGCCGCTCTCGGACTGGATAGCCGAACGCTGTCTCTGGATTGCACCGGTAAGGATTCATGCGGGGGAGCGGGAGCTGCTGGCTCTTGTCCGTGCGGCAGCACGGCATGTATGTGAGGGCGAGGCTCTTATGGATTATTGAGCCGGCCTTCCGGGGAGAGTAAACAAACAATTCACTATAAAAAATATAAATATGTTATAATGAACTCCACATATCACCGATAGTGTTTCAAGGAGGAAGCTGTGCATACTGGAGATCATGTACGGTCGGTTCGCGAAGCGGAGGGCATAAGCCGCAGGGAGCTTGCCGGGGCAATAGGGGAGAGCGAGGAGCTTATCTCCGGGATGGAAGAGAAGGGAGAAGAGTGTTCGGTCTCGGTGCTTCTCAAGATCGCTTCAGCCCTGAATTCGGATATTTCCACCCTTATTTACGGCAAGGCTTTTGATTCCAAAGCGGTGATGGTGACCGAGCGCGAAAACCGGGTGAAGGTGCAGCGGCGAAGGCAGTTCGATTATGAAAGCCTTGCGCCCTCCTATGCGGGCAAGCATGTGGAGCCTTTTCTTGTTGAAGTATACCCCAACGAGCCGGACAAGATGGAATACTCCTCCCACGAGGGGGAAGAGTTTCATTACGTCATGGAAGGTACCCTGAAGATAATCGTCGGAGAGGAGGAGTATCTTCTTGATACCGGCGACTCCATCTATTTTGATTCGTCCCTTCCCCATGCCCTCACCTCGGTGGGGCGCCACGCGAAGGTGCTGGCGGTGGTCTACAATGCAGCGAGCATGAGGCACCTTGCCCGCAGCCGCAAGATGACCGAACTGATCGAGGCTGCCAGGCATCTCGGCGGCCGGACGGTGGTGCTGGTCCTTCCCAACGAGACTGCCCTGGAGGCGCTGAACCGTGCCATGGAGGAGGGGGTCGTCAACCGGGCCCTTCTGGTTGGGAATCCGGAGGAGTTCCCGCCGGAGTACCGTCACTATGCCGATCGTTACGAACTGGTTCCCGTTGACCGGAAGGCCGGGAGCGATGGCGGGGTTGATGATGCGGCCTGGGAGCGGCTCTGCGCGGACCGCGGGGTGGAGCTTATCCGCAGCGGACAGGGACACATGCTTATGAAGGGAAACATAAACACCGCCATCTTCATGAAGAGTGTTCTGGACCGTACGAAGGGTATCGGCAGCGGTCGGCGGCTTTCACTTGTCAGCATCTTCGAGCTGCCCAAGCTCGGCAGGCTGATTTTTCTGACCGATCCGGGAATCAATACCGCCCTTACCACCGGAAGTGATCTTGCCACCAGCCGTGACATCATTCTTAACGGCATTGATGTTGCCCGGGCCCTGGGGGTGGCAAGGCCGAAGGTTGCCATCCTGGACGCGAACGAGATGCCGAGCGAGAAGATTCCCACCAGCATGGTTGCCCGGGAGCTTTCGGAGATGGAGTGGCCCGATGCTACGGTCTACGGCCCCCTCTCCTACGACCTTGCACTGTACGAGGATTCGGCCCTTCACAAGGGCGTAACCGACAACCCCGTGGCGGGGCATGCGGATATTCTCATTGTTCCCCACATTTCCGGCGGAAACTTTCTCTACAAGGCCTGGGCTATGACCATGAGCGCCGACGTTGCCAATGTGGTGCTGGGAGCCAGGGTCCCCCTTATCATAACCAGCAGGAGCGATGATGACATGACGAAGTTTCTGACCATCTGCGCTTCCGCAGTCTATTCCGGATATCACGAGGAATAGACGGAGGATGGAAATAATGGAAACGGACGCGGCTCAGGGCATGTACAAGTCCATCATAGATGCCTCGAAAGACTTTATTACCCTCATTAACCGCGACTATGTCTATGAGCTGGTGAACGAGTCCTACTGCTGCAATATAGGCAAGGAGCGGGACTTTATTCTGCACAATTCGGTGGCCGAGGTTTGGGGAGAAGAGCGCTTTCTGCGGCTTATCCGGCCCCGCCTTGAGGAGTGTTTCGCCGGCGGGGAGGTGCACTATGTGGAGCACTTCAGCTTCGGAGAGAATAACCGCTACATGCATGTTTCCTATTACCCCTTCCGGACAGGAGGAGAGGTTAGTCACGCCATTGTCTTTTCCCACGACATAAGCAGGCTGAAGGAGATAGAGGGGAAGCTTACCCATTTTGAATACCGGGATCCCGTAACCGGGCTTTTCAACCGCCGTTCTCTCGATATTATTCTCGAGATGGAGATCGAGAAGGCAAAGCGCTCGGATCAGGAAAAGGAGCGGGCGCTTCTGGTTATCGCCCTGACGAATATTCCGAAGATAAAGGAGATATTCGGCCTGGTAAAGACCGATATACTTCTGGAAAATACGGGGCTGCGGATAAAAAGCCTCCTGCGCCGGGCCGACTACGCATTCCGGCTGGAAGGAGACGAGTTTGTCGTTCTTCTTACCCGCATAAAGCGGAACAGCGATGCGGCGAGGGTCGCGGAAAAAATTCTGGGGGCCATAAGCATTCCCTACCGTTACGACGGAAAGCAGATTTCCATCGCGGCGCATGCGGGAATAGCCCTGTACCCCTTCGATGGGGATGATCCGGACCTGATTTTCCGGAACGCCACCGAGGCGAGAAACAGCGCCGTGGCAGCGGGCGCTGCGGTCCTTATGCATGATGAGGAGCTTCACAGCAAGGCAATGCACCGCCTCTTTCTCGAGTCCGAGATCCAGCGTACCTTTGAGGAGGACCAGTTCTCCCTTCATTACCAGCCCATCTGCGGTCCCGAAGGAAAGCTGCTTGGAGCCGAAGCCCTTATACGGTGGAACCATCCAGAGCGGGGCACTATTCCTCCCGACAGTTTTATCCCGGTCCTTGAGGAGCTCGGGAAAATACACATGATCGGCAAGTGGGCACTTTACCAGGTATGCCGGCAGCTTAAGGAATGGGCTGATGCCTGTGACCTCTACATTTCGATGAATGTCTCCGCTCAGGAGTTTCTCGACACCAGTTTTCTCGATACCCTCCGGGGAGCCCTGGACAAATGCAGCAGCGGGGCCGGCTGCCGACTCAAGATAGAGGTGACCGAGTCCGAGGGAATGCGGGATCCCGAACGGTTTATCCGGGTAATGGAAGAGATCCGTGAACTGGGGCCCGGGCTTTATATTGATGACTTTGGAACGGGGCACTCTTCGCTTGCCTACCTGAAGCTTATTCCGGCCGAGGTTCTGAAGCTTGACAAGATTTTCATTGACCGTATTGAAAAAGATGAAAAGGCCCGGAATTTTGTCGGAAGCATCATAAGACTGGTCCACAGCATGGAAAAGGAGATTCTCTGCGAGGGTGTGGAAAGCCGGGAGCAGGTTGAGCTGCTTGCCGCTCTGGGCTGCCGCCGTTTTCAGGGCTACTACTTCTCCAGACCGCTTCCGGCCGGAGAATTTGAAAAACTGATGAAAAATGAAAAGGAAGAACTATGGAGACCATGAAGGCACTGTCAAAACTGAAGAAGGAGCAGGGCTTGTGGATGGTGGATGCACCGGTTCCCGAATACGGACCCAACGACCTGCTGATTAAGATCAGGATTACCGCCATCTGCGGAACCGATGTGCATATCTTCAACTGGGACGAGTGGTCCCGGAAGACCATCCCGGTTCCCATGATTACCGGCCATGAGTTTGTCGGTACCGTCGCGGCGGTGGGTAGCGAGGTCGACGGCTACAAGGTGGGGGACCGCGTAACCGGGGAGGGTCACCTTACCTGCGGTCATTGCCGGAACTGCCGGGCGGGCAAGCGGCACCTCTGCCGCAATACCAGCGGGGTGGGGGTAAACCGCCAGGGCTGTTTTGCCGAGTACCTGGTGCTTCCGGCCTTTAATGCCTTCAAACTGGATGATTTTATATCCGACGAGGCGGCGGCGATTTTTGATCCCTTTGGAAATGCGGTGCACACGGCCCTCTCCTTCGACCTGGTGGGGGAAGATGTGCTGATTACCGGTGCGGGGCCGATCGGGATAATGGCGGCGGCGGTGGCGCGGCATGCCGGCGCACGGTATGTCATTATCACCGATGTAAACGAGTATCGTCTGAACCTGGCGCGGCAGATGGGAGTTACCCGGGCGGTAAACATTAAAGTGGATAAGCTTACCGATGTAATGAGCGAACTGCACATGCTTGAGGGCTTCGATGTGGGGCTTGAAATGTCCGGCAACGCCATGGCGCAGAACCAGCTTTTTGAAATGATGAACAACGGGGGCCATGTTGCCCTTCTCGGAATACCGCCTGGAGAGACTCCCGTGGACTGGAACAAAATCATTTTCAAGGGACTTCAGCTGAAGGGCATCTACGGCCGGGAGATGTTTGAAACCTGGTACAAGATGGCGGCCATGATACGCTCGGGCCTGGATATCGGGCGCATAATAACCCACCGGATGCCCATCGACGAGTTCGCACGGGGATTCGAGATTATGCGTTCGGGACAGTCGGGGAAAATTCTGCTTTACTGGGAATAGGAGGCCGGAGGATATGGCGGCAAAGAAGGCGGAAAAACCGGAAGCGGTCAGCAGGCGCGATGAGCTTCTCAAGGAGCTTCGCAAGCTGATTAAACAGCTTGATGAGGAGGGACTCGCCTTTCTCATCAGCCAGGCGACCACCCTCATCTATAACAGCAGGGTTGATGAGCTGAACCGGAGCCGGGAGCTGGCGGCTTCCGCCGGCGGGGCAACGTCCGGGGCCGGGAAGAAAACAGAGACCGGAGTTTTTATTACAAAAAGCGGCCGGCCGGGAGGCTTTTTTCTGCAGATAGACGGGGTCCGCTCCATCCTGGACGAGGATGAGGTATTGGCTCTTGCAGGTATAGCCCATGGCGCCGGCGGCAGGAAAGAGGGCATTGATCGTCTTTACCGCTGGCTGGAGCGCAACAGGGACGAGATTATCATGGACAGCGGTCTTGCCCGGACCGGTAAAAAAATAGAGGGGCTCTACTCCTGCCTGATAAAGGATTTCGCCATCAGGAAGAAGTGAGCCCCCGGCTGCGGGAGAGCGCAGCAGCGCGGATCAGCTTCTGCCGTTCAGTACTTCTTTCTGATACCGGTACACCTCGTTCAGGTACTCCGCTTCCGTCGGGGTATCGTTCATCTCGCAGAAATGGTCCCAGACCGCTCCGAAGGGCATGCTCTTCAGCCGTTCTCCCAGGGCGAGCCTTCCGATGTAGTCTCCCTTCTCCTCGCATTCCATAAGACGGCTTGTCGGTTCCAGATAGGCGAGCAGCCACGCCTTCTGGGCGGCCCTGGTGCCTGCCGCGTAGGCGCCGATCCTGTTAACCGAGGCGTCGAAGAAATCGAGACCGATGTGAATATCCTTTTTCAGGTCGCTCCTGGTCGCACGGACAACCTCCTGGGCCATAAAACGCAGATCGTCGTCCAGGAGAACGATGTGGTCCGAGTCCCAGCGCATGGGGCGGGATACGTGGAGCAGGAGGGCATCCTGAAACTGGAGTACCGCCGATACCTTGTCCGCCACCAGTTCAGTGGGATGGAAGTGGCCCATGTCCAGGCAGATCATCTTGTTACGCGAAACCGCATAGGCCAGGTAGAAATCGTGGGAACCGACAACGAAGGCTTCGCTGCCAATGCCGAAGAGCTTGGACTCCACCGCATCGAGCATGTGCTCCCCGGGGTATTCTTTTTCGAAGATGGTGTCCAGGGACTCCGCAAGACGCCTGCGCATGCCGAAGCGGTCCGCGGGATAGTCCTTCATGCCGTCGGCTATCCAGAGGTTGTGGACCGCGGGAGTGCCCAGTTCCCGGCCGAAGTATGCGCTTATCTCGCGTGCGCGACCTACGTGTTCTATCCAGAAATCGCGTATTCCCCTGTCGGTGCTGGAGAGGGTAAAGCCGTCATCGGCCTTCGGATGGCTGAACATGGTGCAGTTGAAGTCGAGGCCCAGATCCTGCCCCCGCGCCCAGTCAAGCCAGGAGCTGAAGTGCTCCGGAGCAACCTGGTCGCGGTCGACGCTTTTCCCCTCGAAATCACCGTAGCTCGCATGAAGGTTAAGCCGGTGGGAACCCGGGATAAGGGTGAGGGCAAACTCTATATCCTGCCGCAGCTCCTCAAGAGTGCGTGCCTTTCCCGGAAAATTGCCGGTTGCCTGAATGCCTCCTCCCGACAGTGCCGCATCCGAGTGCTCGAAGCCTCCCACATCATCGGCCTGCCAGCAGTGAAGGGATATGGATAAATTTTTCAGACTTTCGAGAGCGGCTCCGGTATCCACCCCCAGATCTTCATACTGCCGGCGGGCAGTTGTATATGCGTCGTACATCTCTGTTCCTCCCATGATTAAGACTGTCTATTAATGAATTATAGGGTGGAAAGGAGTGTTTCACCTTGACGATACGGTCAGAGGATAGCACAATTCCGTCATGTATGAACTTCATGCCAGCGACTATTTCAGCGACAGCTCTTTTCCCATCATCATCGCGCCGAGGGATCCCCAGCCCATCTTTCCCCTTCATACCCATGATTTTTCCGAACTGGTGCTGGTCCTGGGCGGAACGGGTATCCACTTTACCGAGCACGAGGAGTACCAGGTTGTTGCGGGAGATGTCTACCTTATAAACGGCAGGTTCGCCCACGGCTACCGCAACAACAGCAGCCTTATTCTTACCAATATAATATTCCGCCCCGAAGGACTCGGAATTCCATCGGAGGACCTGAACCAGGTACCCGGCTTCCACGCGCTTTTTACCATAGAACCTTCCTACCGGAGCCGGGACCGTTTCGAAAGCCGTCTGAGGCTGGACAGCAGGGATCTTGCAAGGGCCGCTTCCCTGGTGGAACAGATGGAGCTCGAACTGAACGAGGCCCGTCCGGGCTACCGCTTCATGACCCGCAATCTTTTTCACTACCTGGTCGGGTTTTTATCACGCTGCTATTCGGAACAGCAGAACAGCACGAGCCGTCAGCGCTACCGCCTGGGCAAGGTTATCAGTTTCATGGAGCGCCACTGCGACCGGCCCCTTTCCATAGCCGAGCTGACAGAGATTACCGGAGAGTCCGAGAGTACCCTTCTGCGTGATTTTCACTTTGTGACCGGCCTCTCCCCGGTGGCCTATCACATGAAAATCCGGATCGAAAGAAGCTGCCGCCTTCTGCGCACCACGGACCTTCCGGTTACCAGGATAGCCCTGGACGCCGGCTTCTCGGATCCGAATTACTTCAGCCGGCAGTTCCGCAAGGTGATGGGGATCTCCCCGAGCGAGTACCGCCGGCGGGAGAGCATGGAGTAGTCAGGGAAGCAGAAGCGGTTTTTTCCGGGCCTTCTTCCGTATCCAGTCAATGGCACGGTGAATACGCGGATAGGAGATAAGCTTCAGCTCGAGCCGGCGTTTGCCCGGGAAATCGAGCAGGGTCAGGCCGATAAAGATGGTGAGCAGCCCCTGGCCGGGTATAAAGAGCATGACGAAGCCCGCCGGGATAAATACTATTCCCAGGCCGTTTTTCAGGAGATGAAACATCAGCCGCAGGAAGGGGTGGCTTTCCGCAAATGCTGAGACCCTCCTGCTGTCGTCGATAAAGTAATCCTCGGGAAGGGCCGCAATAATAAGCGGCATGGCAATAATGGTTCCGAAAAAGGCAAGAATGGAAAGGCCGCCCAACAGGGCCAGGAGGGCCCCGTTGTCGGTTATCCAGTTCATAATCATGTCTCAGATGGTAGCGCGCCTAGTCGAAGAATACAAGATACTGTCCGTAGCCCTCTTCCTCCATCTCTTCCAGGGGAACAAACCTCATGGAAGCGGAGTTCATGCAGAAGCGCTGGCCCGTAGGCTGAGGGCCGTCGGGAAAAACATGACCCAGGTGGCTGTCTGCGAACCTGCTCCTTACCTCTATCCGGGTGGAAAAAAGGGAATTGTCCTCGCGGTAGTAGACATTGTCGGGGTCGATGGGGCGGGTAAAGCTTGGCCAGCCCGTACCCGAATCGTATTTATCGGTGGAGCTGAAAAGCGGTTCTCCGCTGACGATATCCACATAAATGCCCGCGGCCTTGTTGCTGTCGTATTCGTTGTCGAAGGCCCGTTCGGTTCCATCTTCCTGGGTAACCTTCCGCTGCAGTTCGGTGAGTGCTGCGACCCGTTCGGCCTTGTCGAAGTTGGCCCAGCGCCCTTCCTTCGTATCCAGCCCTTCGGGCGTCTTTTTGCTGCTCCACAGCTTGTCGATAAACGGACCGCGCCCCGAGCCGACAAAGTAGCGGTTGTAGGCTCCTTCGCTCTTTTTGTAGTAGTCCTGGTGGTACTCTTCGGCAGGATAGAATGCCGAACGGTCGAGTATTTCGGTGCTTATGGGCCTGGTGAACTTGCCCGACTCCTGGAGGGCCCGTCTGGATTCCTCCGCCGCCCGTTTTTCTTCACTGCTGCCCGTAAATATTGCAGGAACATAGTGCGCTCCCCGGTCGGCAAACTGTCCTCCGTCGTCGGTGGGGTCTATGCTGCGCCAGAAAACCTCCAGGAGCTGGCGGTAGCTGATTACATCCTCATTATAATAGACGATAACGCTCTCCCGGTGGTCGGTGCGCCCTCCGGCAACCTGTTCGTATGTCGGGTTCTCAGAGGTACCGCCGCTGTAACCGGATACAACTTCCGCAACGCCCACCAGCTGTTCGAATGGTTTTTCAAGACACCAGAAACAGCCGCCCGCGAATACGGCGGTATCGTAGGCTTCGAGATTCTGCAGAAGATCTTCGGGGAAGGGGGCAATTACCCTGCCGCCGTGGTCGCTGCCGGTATCTTCACCCTCCCTCAGCTCCATTCCCGAGGGCGTTTCCTGAGTTCCGGAAGCACCGACGTTCCACACCAGCACCGCAATAAATATCAGATATATTATGTTCTTCATAATTTCCTCCTTACCCTGAAAATATACTGCTTTTACAGATAACCGACAAAAAAAGTATGAATTAAGTGATGGAAATCATTCCGCCGCAGCATGCTGGCTCTTTTTGCCGTTGTTCTGTACACTTCAGGGCTATATACGAGGAGATCCGGCAATGAAACCACCATTTTTCGAACTTGAGAATGCAAGCGTCTACCGCGAAGGCCGGAAGGTCTTTGACCGCCTCTCCCTTTCCCTGGAGACGGGAACTCATACGGCGGTGCTCGGCCCAAACGGTTCGGGAAAATCGACCCTTCTCAAGCTGATTCACCGGGAACTCTATCCGGCTGCAATTCCGGGCAGCCTCATGCGCACCTTCGGAAAGGAGCGGATCAACGCCTGGGAGCTGCGAAAGCGGATAGGGATGGTGAGTGCGGACCTTCAGCACCTCTACCTTGAGCGCAGCTTCGGCCGCAATGTGGTGCTTTCGGGCTTTTATTCAAGTATTGATACGGGGGGCACCCAGGAGTTCACGGATCTCCATTACCGCAAGGCCGACGAGCTGCTCCGTAAGGTCGGTGCCGCCGATTTCGCCGAAAGGCGCTTCGGTTCGCTTTCCACCGGGGAGCAGCGGCGTCTTCTTCTTGCCCGGGCGCTGGTCCACGATCCCGACATTCTGCTGCTTGATGAACCGACCGCCGGACTCGACCTGAACGCACGTTTTGATTTTTTCGATACCCTCGAAACCTTTCTCGATAAGGGGAAGACAGTTCTCCTCATCACCCATCACATAGAGGAAATCCCACCGGGAATTGAACGGGTAGTGCTTATGAAAAACTGCGCGGTCCATGCCGACGGGGCGAAGGACGAGGTACTTACCGACAAAAACCTCTCGGCCATTTTTGAACGGAAGCTGGAGATTATTCAACGCGACGGTTTCAGATACGTTCTGCCCGGCTGAACTTCTGATCCGCTGAGCTTCTGATCCGCTGAGCTTCAGCAGCTGATAACTTCGATTCCGGTTTCCTCCAGACGCGCCTTTTCCGTCGGGTCCAGCTCCTTATCGGTAATGAGAATATCGATTCGGTCCAGGGGAAGGATCCTTACAAAACCGTTTTTGCCGTACTTTTCGGAATCCGCAACAAGAACCCGTTTTTCCGAAAGCTCGGTCATCTTCCGCAGGATCTCGGCTCCCTCGACCAGGTGGGTGGTAAGCCCGTTTTCAATGGAAAATCCGCCGGTTCCGAGAAAGGCGAAGCGGACATGAAAGTTTTCCAGGTCCCGGAGTGCAACCGGTCCGACAATCGCCTCCGAGGAGGGCCGGAACTCGCCCCCCACCAGGGTCAGCTTGAGGGCCGGGTTTACCCGTGCCATGGGGATGATAAGGGTGGAGTTGGTGACAATGCTGATATCCCGCTTGCCCAGGAGGTATTTGGGGATAAGGCTGGTGGTGGTTCCGTCGTTTATCATGACCGTGTCACCATCGTCAATCAAAGCGGCGGCCGCTTTTGCTATCCGTTTCTTGTTCTCCACCCCCCGTTTCTGGCGGTCAATTATTTCGGGATGAAAAGCGGGAAAGGCGCCGCCCCTGGTTCGTATGATAAGTCCCTTTTCCTCGAGGCTGTTAAAATCGCTTCGGATGGTAACACGGGAAACTTCCAGAATTTCGCTTATCTGCGCGACGGAAAGGTTGGTATCCTCGGCAAGCATTTCGAGTATTCGTTTTTCACGGTCCGTAAGATTGGCAATCATGGGCAGTATGATACACTATTTTTGCGGATAATACCATTTTACAGGCACCGGAATCTTTTCGGAAGCCAGCCCTGCGCAGACCAGCAGAAGGCCGGCGTAGAACTCAGGCGGTACCGGTCGTGCCGAAACCAGATCGAGAAATACGCTGAAACCGAGCTGTCCCAGATAGATCGCAAGCATCACCTTCAGGGCGGGAGCGCGGGAATAGAGGACGCTGGAGATAACGATAGCAGTCACTCCGAGAACACCGCCCCCGATTACCAGATGCGGCGGATAATGAAACACGGTCCTGAGCGAGTTGCCCGACAGGAAAAACGCCGGAAGAAGCACGAGCAGGGCCGACAGATAAGAGAAAAACACCATCCGCGGCGTTCCCAGATAAGTGGTGCTCCGGCTGTTGAGAAGACTCTGGAGCATCAGCAGCGCCCCTGCGCCCCAGGTCCCCGCCGCTGCGCCGAGGGGCGCCCCGCTGGAGACCGCCACCAGTACCGCTCCGGGCAGGATGAGCAGGAGCGATACAAGGCGCTGGAGCATTGCACTCTTTCTGTCACCGAAAAGAGGGACTCTTTCCAGAATAAATGCCGTAAGTGTCTGTCCCGCCAGAATACCCGCAACCGTAAAAACCAGTCCCCCCTTCGAAAAACCGTAATTGCTCAGCATGACCACTCCGATCCCGAGAGTTCCGGCGGCAAGAAACCAGGGACGGAAGGGCTCGTTCTCCGGCGTCTTTGAACGCCCCGGCGTCCTGGATCCCGCAGCCGTCAGATAGATGAGAGCCGCGGTCATCCCCGCCAGGTGAATAATGGTAACCGTAAGGTCAGGCCCCGCGGCAATGCTGAGGCGGCCGTTCAGTTCGGTCATGAATGAAATAAGACAACCGGTAGCGGCCGCAATAAGTACGATAAAGGGCATCTGCTCCTCCTGAGGTGGACTATGGGGCAGGCGGGCTGTACAGAATAGGACATATGTCCTATCGTAGACAAAAAGGAGGGCTATTTGATGAACGAGGCCGCATTGAGAGCTCATTTCCCCGATTTTGCGGAGCTCTTTACCCCCTTTTTCCTTTCGAAGATGATATGGAAAAGCATTGACCGCGGCGCCTATATCTGCCGGGCAGGGGAGATTCTGCCTTCCATCTGCTTTATAACCGGAGGCAGATGCCGGATCTTCCGCAGCCTCTACGGGGGCAGGGAGCTGCTCTTGCGCATTTACCGTCCCGGGGAGCTGATAGGTGATGTGGAGTACTTCCTTGAGACCGAGGCCACCTGCTCGGTACAGGCCACCGAAGCCCTCGAGTACGCGGCCATACCCATCAGCCTTATACGTCAGCACCGACATAAGCTGCCGGATACCCTGGGCGCCCTTGGGGCCGCCCTTGCTCGGAAGCTGCAGGACAACTCGATTGCCGAGGCGGTCAACATAAGCTATCCCCTCCCGGCCAGGCTTGCGGCCTATTTCCTGGTATACGGCGGCACGGCGCTTCAGGCCGATACCCTCATCGAGCTTTCAGGCTGGTTCGGCTGCAGCTACCGTCACCTGACAAGGACCATTGCCTCCTTTACCGAAGCAGGGCTTATCGGAAAAAGCGGAAGAGGATACCGGATTCTTGATCCCCCTGGGCTCAAGCGTGAGGCGGGGGATGTCCTTGAAGAGGGGAATCTTATCTTCTGAGGGCTCAGAGCGGTTTCACCGGAATGTGGATCTCTATACGGTGGCGATCTCCGCTCCCTTCCGGCGCGGAAGGTTCCTCGGGGTAGAGCTCATAGCAGGGACCATCGGCGCACTGGTATCCGCTTTCGGGGAGCCAGCCGGCGAAGAAGGAGTTCCAGGCGTCCCCGTACTGGTCCATTCCGATAAGAAAGCTTCCCGCTGCATAGCTGCCCGCGGGAAGGGTCATAATCCCGATCTCTCCTTCGGCCTCAACCGATTCCGGAACGGTGATGCAGACGCTCAGCCTCAGCCTGTTCTCCTCGGTAATTTCCGGAGAGTCGTGATAGATGGTGAGCATTTCGGTCACTCCAGGTACAATCAGCCCCCGCGGTTCCGCCCAGGCGGTCAGCTTTCCGAAGAGCCGTTCGAAAAGCTTTTCGTCTCCCGCATAGGCTCCCGTGTACCGGAGGTAAGCCGCCCTTCTTTCCGGCAGCCGGCGTACCTCCACCCGGTAATCGAGACTTGAACGCTCCGTCCGGAGGGCCGCATGCCAGACTCTCCGCCCCTTTTCGTTCAGTTTTGCCGTACAGCTGGTCCCCTCACGGTACCGCTCCGCCGGAAGGTAGCGTCTGCTCTGCAGGCAGCGTCCTTCTCCGTACCGCTTCCAGCCTCCCTTCCTCCACTCGCTGGGCGACATTCCGTAGTAGTCCCTGAAGGATCGGGAAAAGACGGCGGGGCTCGAAAAGCCGAGGGCCATGGCGGTCTCCGTAATGGTCCGCTTTCCTGCGGAGTTTAGAAGGGCCGCAGCCTTCTCGAGCCGTATCCTCTGGATATATGAGCCCAGTCCTTCGCCGGTCATGGAGGCGAAAATGCGGTGAAAATGGTACTTGGAAAAGGCGGCGACCGAAGCAAGTGTTTCCAGATCCGGCGGTTCGGAAATATGGGCGTCTATGTAGTCGATGACCCTGTTCAGCCTGGCGGCATAATCTTCATTCATGGCCCTGATTATACCGGAAATTAAAAAAAAATGAAAAAAGGTCTCTTGACATAATGTTACCAGTTGGTTACATTGCATTTGTAACCGGGAGGTAACATGGCGGAACGTGATAAAGCCGCGACGCGGCAGACGATACTCGATTCGGTAGGCGTGCTTGTCAGAAAAGAGGGCTTTGCCGGCCTGGGCATCAACGCCCTGGCCAGGGAGGCTGGGCTAAGCAAGGTGCTTATCTACCGCTACTTCGGCGGCCTTGAGGAACTGGTCCGGGAGTGGGTGCTGGAGAACAACTACTGGTATCTGGACACCGGTCTGGTGGAGAAACGGATTGAAGAACTGCTTTCCACCGGGGGAGGAGCCGATTCGCTCCGGGAATATCTTGCTGAACTTCTTGAGGGGCAGATGGCCCGCCTGCGGGCGGTTCCGGAGGTGCGGGAGATGCTGCGCTGGTGTCTCTGTGAGGAAAGCGAAGCAGCCTCCGAAATAATGGCGAAGGTGGAGCAGCGCGGTACCGATATCCACAATGCCTTTATGCAGCGTCTCAAGGAAAAGGGGGCGGATGCCGGGGCCATGGTCGCCCTCCTTATCTCGGGTATTTACTACCTTGCACTCATGGCGGACAGGTGCAGCGTCTTCAACGGCGTTGCACTGGACAGCGAAGAGGGATGGCAGCGGATTTCCGGTGCCGTCGGTATGATTCTTAAAACACTTTTTAACAATATGGAGGTTAAAAATGAAACTTGATATGAAACGAATGATGATTGTTCTTCTTCTCGCCGCCCTCTGCGGAACTCTGGGTGCCGCCCCGGCGGAAGCTCTCCGGTTCTCGGTGGATCTTGTCCCGGGAGAGCACTACAGCCACCGGAAATGGTTCGGTATAATCCCGGTCAAGCTTACTCCCCAGATCGCGGTCTGGATCGAGAGCGCCGACGGCCGCTTTGTCGACACCATCTACAGCACGAAAAGCAATGGCGAGAATTCCTGGAGGGGAGCAGACGAGCGTCCGGAAGCGCTTCCCCTTTATAATGAGAGAAGAGGTACTGTTGATGCATACAGCAGCGCCACTCCCAAAAAACAGGATCTTATACAGATGGAGCGTTCGCTCGCTCCAGGCCCGGGAGACTATGTGGTCTACGCCGAGGTGAACAGCTCCTTTGACTACAATGAGAGCTATCCCGAAAGCCGGGACAATGTGGACGGCCAGCCAGCTCTGGTCTACCGCGGGGAGTTCTCCCTCGGCGCGGGAGGCGAATCCGCCCGTATTGACCTGAGTCCCGTGCCTGCCGCGGGCCTGACCACAGCCCTCTCCATTATGGAGTCCATCAGCCTCAAGGTGGAAAACGAATAGAGGCCCCTGGATTCCGGTGCTTCCAGGTGTGATGTAAAGACTACCTGGAAGTGCCGTGTCAATTTGCATCCCGAAGCCTTTAATGCGACAATAAAGTAAGACAAACAAGAGGGAGTGCTTATGCAGTACAGGGTACTTGGCAAGACCGGGATGAATATAAGTGTTATCGGAACCGGAACATGGCAGTTCGGAGGCGAGTGGGGCAAGCAGTTCACCGCCGGCGAGGTGGCCGATATTCTGGCGGCTTCAAAGGATCAGGGCATAAACCTTATCGATACGGCCGAATGCTATGGTGACCATCTCAGCGAAGAGCTTATCGGAGCCTATCTGAAAAAAGGGCGGCGCGACTGGATTATAGCAACAAAATTCGGCCATCACTACCACGGTTATCAGGACCGGACCTGGCACTTCGAACCGGCGGATGTGCGCAGGCAGCTCGAGGCGTCGCTCAAGGCCCTCGGCACCGACTATGTGGATATCTATCAGTTTCATTCCGGCAGCGACGGGCAGTTCGAAACTCCGGGTCTGTGGGAGGAGCTTCGCAATCTTGTCGAATCGGGTAAGGTGCGCTATCTGGGTATTTCAGTACGGGAAAACGACAGCCTCAGTCAGGTCTCACGGGCTCTTGAAGTCGGCGCGGATCTTATTCAGATAGTCTACAACCGCCTGGACAGGGAACCGGAAGCGGAGGTTTTTCCGCGCTGCGAGAGGGACAATCTCGGGGTACTGGCACGGGTGCCGCTTGCCAGCGGGCTGCTCTCGGGGAAGTATCCTCCCGGTACCAGGTTCGGAGAGGGCGATGTACGCAATACCCGGGATGTGAAGTGGATGGAAGAGCGTCTGGAACGGGCACAGCGCATTATTGCCGAAGAGGTCCCCGAGGGAGTTTCTCCCGCCCAGTGGGCCCTTGCCTGGTGTCTCCGAAACCCCGCAGTAAGCTCGGTTATTCCCGGATGCAGAGATACTGCTCAACTTCTCTCCAACGCGGCGGCGGCTGATCTGGTTTAGGGGTCGGAATCGAAGTCTCTCGTGTCGTAGAGGTTCGAGCCCCGGTTTATCTGGAAACCGATAACCGCAGCAAAAGCCGAGGGAAAGCCGAAGTGAATTCCGAAGAGTTCTACGCCGAGAATGGCCGCGGCAAGGGGCACATTGATGGTGCTCGCGAGCATGCTGCAGAATCCGGCGGCAATAAGGGCGTATGAATCGGCCGAGAGGTGAGGCAGATTGAAGAGAGATGCCACGCCTATTCCTATCAGCATTCCGATAATGATGGTAGGCCCGGTAAAGCCTGCGCTCATGCCGGAAGCCACCGTCAGGGTGGATGCAAAGAGTTTAATCAGGATCATGACGGTGCAGACGAGAAAAAGCGGCATCGCCGTCGGAAGATTTCCCTGGATAAGCATGCTGCCGTTTGTAAGGGACGCAAGAAAGTCGTTGCTCGTTCCCAGCAGTTTCGGATTAACCAGCATAACCAGGAGGAGTGCCGCGGCGGTGCCCCCCATTGCGGTCCTGACCGGATGTTCTGCACGGGGAGCGGCAAGCTTCCGGGAAATAAAGCGGTAAAAGGCATTGAAACCTTTGCCTGCATAGGCCGATATAAGCGCAACCAGGGCAATGAGGCCGAGATGGCGGACTCCAAGCTCGAGTTCGGGCGTATTGAAGCGGTAGAAGGGTTCCAGATGAAATGCCTTTGCCAGAAAGGCTGCCGATGAGCTGGCCAGAATGGCCGGAAACAGATCGAAGTAGCCCATCTTTTTTCTTCCTGTAATCTCCACAGCAAAAAATCCGGCACCCAGGGAAGAGTGGAAAATGGCTCCAAGACAGGCGGCCATGCCGCATATCGCCGCAAGTCGCACCTCGTAGCGCTCTCCGCGGTGATGGAGGAGCTTGCGGAAGAGCTGGCTGGTAAGTCCGGAGGTAACCCTTCCAAGAGGACCGGTAATTCCTCCGTTGCCGTAGCTGACCAGGGTAATAAAGGAGGCAAGCAGTTTAGCAATGGTGGTTTTAAGCTCAAAAACCCCGAAATGGTGTGTAATACCGTTCCTGTATGCGGGAAAGCCCTCGCCGGCCGCCTCGGGGTCGATGCTTACGAGCACCCGGGAGACAAGAAATGCCCCGCCCAGGGCAAAGGGAAGCAGAAGCAGCCCCGTCGGAAGCAGCCGCTGCAACAGCTGCATGGCGGAAACAAAGCCGTAGGTTACGGCGACACCCATACCGCCGGAGACAAAGGCGATAACGGCCCATCTCCAGAGATACGCTATCGACTTTTTCTGCTCTTCCGTCACGAGAGTCCGTCGAGGAGGTCGCTTCCCTTGCGGGTAAGATCAAGAAAATAGTTGCTCTCGTTCAGGCTCACCAGGACCAGACCCCGTTTGGCGGCGGCATCCGCAAGCTTTTTCAGCTGCGAGTAACCGTGTTCCCGGTAGTTGATCTTCCACTCCTTAAGCAGGCTGCCGATATCCGGCAGCTTCGCCTTCCTTCCCTCGCTGGTTCTTATCTTGCTCGATCCTTCCAGCGCCTTCAGAAAGGTGAGGATTATGTCCGGCACCACCTTTTCGGGAGTGGTAAGGATAAGATCGTTGTTGCGGAAACGGGCGTGGATATGGCCGCCCTTCTGCGCTTCCGTCAGGAATCCGTTCCAGGAAGCGAAACCGAGCTGTTTCTCATCAAAACCTTCATTGATCAGCTTGAGCCGTGCCTTTACCACATCCGAAGTCGCAAGTCCGCCGTTTTCGGTGATAAAGCCGATCGCCTCCTGCAGGAGCAGCATCGCGAGCTCCCTGGAGATGGAGATCTCCCCGCTTTCGCGGACCTCTTCTTCCATCGGGACGATGGTGAGGTCCCGGAAATCGCAGAACGAGTCCGCCAGGAGGAGGAGCCGCTCATCGGCTTTTCGAGCATCACAGATAACCATGGTTTCGAGATCGAAGGAGCGCGCCTGCCTTACAAGGGGCGCCAGGGATGCCCGTCCGCTTATAAGAAGAAGCTTGTCGATGTGAGGATGACCTCCAAGGGTTTCCAGCGTCCGGGCACTTATTATGGAGGCTGTTTCCCCGCTGTGTTCGCCGGGAATGTGGACCATCTCGAAAGATTCGCTGTGAAGCTCGGCAGCTGCCGGGGCAAGTCTGCTGCTGCTGAAATTGCCGTAGACCCTGGCAAGTGATATCCGGCCGTCCTGCCGGACAAAATCGCGGAGTCCTTTGACAAAGGTCGAGCTTATGCTCGGCGTTACATCCTCAATATCCCAGATAATTGCGACAGCTCTCTTTTTCATACCAAAACCTCTTTTTGTTGCGCGTTCCGCTTAATACCCTTTCAGTATAAAACTCTTCAGCAACAGAACGCAACACAATTTTTGTACCGATAAAGTCCGTAAAAGTGCACGTTGCGCAAACCCTTCCTTTTTTCTATTATTAAGGAAATTCAAGGAGGCGTTATGCTCAACAGAATGACGGATATACGGCAGCGGCTGCCTGCCCAGGACCAGGAGTGTTTCTGCAAGCTGGATTCGGGACTCTACCGGGTTTACTGGTACGATTCGGGTCACCGTGCTTTTATTTCCAACGGCGCGCTGGTAAATAATGTTGTGGCGTGGATGCCCGTATCGGATCTTATCGAGCTGATAGGGACCCTGGATCCGGAATAGATCCGCCGCCGCGCGGGGCGACTAGGGAAAAATGCTTTTCCACTGTTCCGGATCGTCTCCCGGTGTAAACAGGCGGGGGGAGCGGAACCGGATAATCGCGGTGGTGCCTGAGGGGAAGAAGCGGCTGTTTATGTCTCCGCCCCGAATCCTGTTCATTATGTCCAGGAGATAGAGGGCCTGTTCCGCCTGTCGGTTCATTGCCTCGTCCTCAAGCGGGGAGGCTTCGGACTTGTGATACTCCGGATCAAAGTTGAGCATGATGTCGAGGATCTGCTGCTGCTGATAGTTCTTTTCCAGTCGGCTCAGTCCGTCCGGCTTCTGCCATTGCTTCGCTATCCGCTCCGCCATTGCCGGCACACTTATGGATCTGCTGCGCATTTCGCTGAACACATGGTGGCGGAAGAGAAAGAGTTCCGCCAGGGCTTTCCTGCCGCCGATGGGGTAGGACTCCAGTGCTTCCCGGGTAATGATGCTCCGGATCGCTTCAAGGTGCGCTCCTGCGCTTGCCTGCATGGAAGAAGCTCCGGAGGAGAGGTATTCCCGAAGCCATCCCGTCATTACCGCCACCGCTTCGTCGAGGCTGCCGCAGCTTCTGCCGGTAAATTCCGATACTTCTCTCAGGGCGCGGTCGATAATGCTCTGCGGTCTGCGGTAGCGGTAATGGATTTTTACGGGAAGGAGCTGAACGGACTTATCTTCCCCGAGTATCCATCTTATAAAATGGGTGAGCCCTTCGGTAAGGGGACCGGGACGGTCGTTGTAATAGTTTACCTGGCCTTCCGGGGCCAGACAGAGCGGGTAATCGCCCTTGCTCAGCAGATGGCGGATGGCCAGGATCTGTTCCCTGACAAGTCGCTGGTTGCTTACGGGGAGGGCGCCGATTCGCGGGAAGAGCCAGCGTGCTGCCGCTCCCGCCCAGTCAAGAACCATGTCTCCGTAGAGAAAGCTTATCCAGAAGCGCCGGTCCCTCACCTTCAAGCGGTCGGGGATTATGCGGGCGAAGAGCGTTCCGATTACCGCCGCATCGGCTTTTGAGACATGACGGAAGGGAATGATAAGACGCCACTTTCCATCCAGGAATCCCCGGGCGGCTCCTTCGTAGTGTTCCATGCCGGAAATTTCGATGCGGCTGATCCCTTCGGCAAAGCGCAGGTAGGGCCTGCCGATGCTCCGCACCAGAAAGTGTGCGGCGGCGTTATTTTCCGGCATCTTCGGGGCTTCCCGTAACGTGGAGCCGGTAGAAGGACCTGCTTATAGGATAGTGGCGGATAACCGCTATTCCAATCAGAAGAATGACAACCGGAATAATTCCGGTCAGCAGTTTGATGCCCCGGATTGCCGATACGCTCTGGACCTGGTCGGCACGGTAGCCGCTCAGATCCAGGACCAGTCCCGTAAGGCCGAGAGCCAGGGCCTGACCGATTTTAACCGAAAAGGTCCACATGGAGGCGAATACTCCCTCCCGCCGGACACCGCTTGTGACCGCGTCCCACTCAATTACATCCGGCAAAATGGAATGGGGCATCACGTAATGGGCTCCCAGTCCTGCGCCGGCCAGAGCCATGATAAGAATGCTGCCCCACAAAGGCAGAAGAGGAGCGGCATAAGTGAATATGAGGAGCATAAGCATGAGCCAGAGCATACCGGCAATGTAGCTCCCTTTCTTGTCAAGACGGTGCGAAAGTTTCACATAAAAAGGGATGGAGATGAGGGCAAAGCCGAGAAGGGCGAATACGCCGGCATCGAAGAGTCCCCTGTTTCCGAGAATATAGGCGAAATAGTAGACCATGGATCCCTGCACAACCGTTACCGCCAGATTGAAAACGGTCCAGGGAATAACGGCGAGGAGAAAGGGTTTCCGGCTCAGCACATGAGCGATCGATGCCGGAAGGCTCAGCGTTTCCTCCCGGACCAGGTGAACCGGCTCCCGAATGGTAATAACCATTATCATGCCCGTTGCCGCCGCGGTAAGTCCGATAATCAGGGCGGAAAGAGTCCATCCTCCCTCGGGAAAGAGGCCTGTCAGGGGGCCGACAATCCCTGCGCCGAGAAAGGTGCCCATAACCGCGAATCCCATCCTCCAGGCCGTTATGGAGGTGCGCTGATCGAAATCTTCGCTGAGTTCGGGCACCAGGGCCTGATAGGGAATGTTCATGAGGGTGAAGGAGGTCGATGCGAGAAGGTAGAAGATGGTCACATAGAGAAAACGTGCCGTCTCGGTTTCGAAGGCGGGAACGGTGAACATGGCGAGGATGAAGATACCTATGCTCAGGCTGCCTGCCGTAATAAAGGGCCGCCTTCTTCCCATCGGCGAAACCGTCCGGTCCGACCAGTGTCCGACAACGGGATCGGTTACCGCATCCCAGGCTTTTCCGATAAGAAGCGCCAGGCCCGCCAGGGCGGGAGATATCTTTACCACATCGGTCATGAAGAAAAGAAAGTAGAAGCCCACCAGGTTGAGAAATGCGTTCTGGCCCAGGTCCAGGATGCCGAAGCCTATTTTCTTTCGTTTGCTTATTTCCATCCGGGCATTATAGGCGGAAAACCGTCGAAACACCATAAAAAGGTGATACAGGTGCCGCTGCGGAGTGGACTACTCTTCCTCCTCTTTCAACCAGTGGGTACCGGGAGAGCGCAGAGCCCGCTTTCTTGCGATAACGGCGAAGGCAAGCAGACCTGCGATGGTATAGGCCAGGGATATGCCGACAGCCAGCCAGAAAAACGAGAAATCTCCGGTACTGTGCGCGTAGGCCGGAAGGTTAATGGCCAGAATGAAGGGAATGCAGACCGCAAAGACCACCGCTGAAGAAAGCACATAGTCGGCGGCAACCGGGGTCTCAAAGTCCGGGTCAATAATCCGGAGCAGAGCCAGACCCGTAGGCATGGTTCCGGTTACGGCCCCGAAAATAATTACCAGCCGGTCAAAACGGTGATCCGTAAAGATCCTTGAACAGAAATAGGGAACCGTCAGGAAGATGAAAAAGCCTGCGACAGCAGACATGAGCAGAATGGGCAGCCAGTAACGGCCCACTACCACGAGACTGATTGCTCCTACCGCGGCCGCAACCATGAAATCCACGGAAAAACCGGAGATCCGGGTCAGGGCATGGTTGTCCATGGTGTGCTGGATCTTCAGTATGCCGATTATTTTTTTGGCCGCCATTGCCATGAGGGCGGCGAAGACGAAGTGGATTCCCCACAGATTGACCGCAAGATCGGTCCCCAGAGGTCCCGCAAGGGAGAGCAGAAGGGTTATCAGCTGAAGAAAAAGGTAGGTGCAGATATACACCACCAGCACAACAGCGGCCGTAAAGCTCAGGGGGTCTATCGCTTCGGACTCCGTAGCCATCCGCAGCCCTACAGGCTTCTCTTCGTTTCCGGCATACACTCCGGTGCGGATACCCCGCTGCCGGATACGCTCCTTCTGCTCGTCGCTTATCCAGCCCCTGCGGATGCCGTAGTGGATAAGCCAGACTCCTCCGAAACTGGCCATAAGGAAGCCGATCGCGGCAAAGGTGAGCCCCACGCTCCCGCCGCCTTCAAAACCGAAGGAGCGCCACCCTTCACCTATTGCGAAGGCCTGGCCAGGTCCCAGGGCAAAGCCGAGGGGAATAAAGAAACCGAAGGCCGGAAAAAGTTCCGGACTGATAGTGCTTATCAGGAGGAAGGTGATCAGTAGTCCGATAAGGGCCTGCAGACCGTACTGGAAAAAGACCGTAACCGCGGTTGCAAAGACAGCACTGTTGCCCTTTGTTTTCCGTTCCGGGCTTTTACGGAGAATCATGGCAATAAAAGAGATACTGAGGAGGTGGTAAACAAGTCCGCCAAGTCCGTCGGTGTTGAGCGACAGAAGGGGAGCGGCAAAATTGTAGAAGATCAGAAGTATGAAACCGGCCGTCAGGGCGTTGGGAACGAGAAACCTTTGAAAAAATGCAAGTTTTGACCGGAGAAAGGTGGAAAAGACAAGTGCGACGGAGATAATACCGAGATCCAGAATGAAGAGCCAGGGGAAATTCATGGCAGCCTCCCGTGCCGGGGATGCCATAATCCTAATGGCAAACGCGTTGGCTTGCAATGTTAATCGATATACTGAACAATAAACTGATGGAAACCACACAGTCGTTCAAGGCCGACCGATGGAAGACTATCATGGTTCCGGCCGGGGAGGGAGAACTCCGGATGCTCCATCATCGGCCTTCCGGGAACAAGGACTCCCTGCCGATCTTTTTTCTTCCTGGCTGGGGAACGCTGCCTGAAGGGTTCAGCGGATTTCTCCACGGCGTAGAGGGGAAGACTGAATGCTTCTACTTTGAAACCAGGGAGAAGAACTCCAGCCGCCTGGACCGGAGACGTGCCCACTTTTCCATGGAGGAGCATGCACGCGATCTGGCCGCAGCCCTGAAGGCCGCCGGACTGGCAGAGGGCCGACCGTTTGTACTTTGCGGGACCTGCTGGGGAGCCTCCGTGGCCGCCTGGGCAATCGCTTCCGGCGCGGTTGCCGCCGACCGGATTCTGCTCTTTGATCCCATGGATAGACTCTGGTTTCCCCAATGGATACTTGACTGGCTCCTTCCCCTGATCCCGCTTGCATTCTGGCAAATCATAAGGCCCGCCGGAAAAGCCATCGCGCTGCACGGTATGAAGGAAGAGGTTCAGCGCCGGCGTATTTCGGGTTTTATCGATTCCGCGGAGCTGTGGAAATGGAAAAAAGCCTCACGGGCGGCACGCCGCTTCTCCTTTACGGAGATAGCCGGGTCAATTCCCGGTGAGGTCTGGGTAATAAACGGTGTTAACGACAAGGTTCACGATGCAAGTATCTACCCCCGCCTTGCGGCCCGGATACCCGGCGGCCGTTTTCTGCACATTCCCAGCGACGAAGCGCTCCGCGAAGAGCTTATAGCCTCCGTCTCCCTGGCTTTTGCACGGCTGAGCACCACCGCAGGGCCGCCGCCTTCTCTTGCTCCTTTCGAAATTACGGTCCGGGATATCAGGCCCGTAACGGACCCTGACAGATAAAAAACACAAGTTCCATTATCGTTTTTGTTTCAAATGATAAAAAATACACATAAACGCTAAAAAACATTCTGGACGATGACAAAAACCCATGTTAGAATTCTGTTAGAATATGGTTAGTGTATTGTTTAAAGAGGGCAGCCTGCTGCGTATGGTGTTTTTATCCTCATATGAATTTTCCGCATAATACAGCGAAAGCATGCTGAAAAGTGTATGGGGATTTAAGGAGGAGTTTCTATGAAAAAAATGATGTCTGTTCTGCTGGTGTTCCTTTTCGGGGTATCACTGCTTTTTGCCGGTGGTGCAAAAGAGGCCGTAGAGGTGGATGAGGACGCGCCGGTAAGCATCGAGTTCTGGCATGCCATGTCAGGAGACCGGATTGACCTGATCCAGAGCATTGTTGACGATTTCATGGCGGAGAATCCGAATATCACCGTAGAGGTGCAGTATTCCGGTTCCTACAATGACACGCTCAACAAGGTTATTTCCGCACATAAGGCGGGGAATGCTCCAAGTGTCTTCCATGCCTATGAGATCGGCACCCTCGGAATGATCAAGAGCGGGATTACCGTTGCCATCGATGAGGTTGCCCGGAAATTCGGCGAGGAAATAGACTGGGACGAGTTCTTTGTTCCCGTACAGAGCTACTATAAATACCAGGGACTCCACTACTCCATGCCTTTCAACAGTTCCACCCCGCTGGTTTACTACAACAAAACACTGTTCGAAGAGGCGGGGCTCGATCCCGATAATCCTCCAAGAACCTTTTCGGATATCCGTGATGCAGCAATCGCCCTGAAAGAATCCGGCATCGACACACCGATTACCTGGAATCTTCACAGCTGGTATTTTGAACAGATGCACTGCCTTCAGGATGCACCCTTTGTCAACAATTCCAACGGGCGCGGCAAGGAACTGCCGACGGAAGTTGTGTTCAACGGAGAGGCCGGCAGAAGAATCCTTGACTGGTGGGTAGGCATGTACCGCGACGGACTGTTCATGGATGTCGGTCCCGGCTGGTCAAACCACAGAGCCGCGTTCGGTTCGGGCGAGGCTGCGATGATAATGTCATCATCTTCCGATGTCAATCTTCTTACAAAGTCGCTTTCGGAAAAAGGCTGGGAGCTGGGTACCGGCTATATTCCCCGCCCGGAAGGAGCAAAGGGCGGCGTTGCAATAGGCGGCGGTTCTCTCTGGATGACAAGCGAACACACACCTGAGGAAGAACTTGCGGCCCTGAAGCTGGTCAAGTTTATTTCCAGTGACGGTCCGCAGATGGCCTGGCACAAGGGAACAGGCTATTTCCCCGTACGCAAGACGGCAATGGAACAGCTGCAGGCCGAAGGCTGGTTTGTCGATAACCCCAACTACCTGACTGCCTTTAATCAGCTCCTGGACAGCCCCGAAACCCTGAATACGGCAGGCTCACTCCTGGGCGTATTTCCGGAAACCCGGGCAATTATTGAATCAAAAATTCAGGAATGCTATGCGGGCAAGGATGTGGCGACCGCTCTGGATGAAGCAGCCGCGGAGGTTAACGGACTTATTGAAGAGTGGAATGAAGTAATCGCTTATTAAAGATTATCACGTAAACTGTACCGGTCTCACACCGAGCGTGTGGGGCCGGTTCGTTTTGGAGACGCCGAATGAATCAATCAGCCTTTCCCAACAAGATATTACCCTACGTACTTCTGATACCGACCTTCGTCATTCTGATAATTTTTCTTTTTTACCCGGCCTTTGAAACATTCAGGCTCACCTTTTATAAGGTAAACCCCTTTTCCGGAGCCGCACGGTTTGCGGGACTCTATAATCTCCGGAAGATATTCTCCAACCCGGCATATATCAGCAGCTTTTTCTTATCGGCGATATTTGCCATCGGGGTTGTCGCGGCAGGTCTTACCGTATCTTTGCTTCTTGCGCTTCTTCTTAACCAGAAGGTGAAAGGAGCACAGATATACCGTTCCCTGCTGATATGGCCATATGCGCTTTCTCCGGCTATCGCAGGGGCACTTTTCAATTTTCTTTTCAACCCGGCAAATGGGCTTGTGGGCTATTTTACGGGGATTCGGACCTGGATGACCAACGGGAACACAGCCCTGTTCGTTGTTATTCTCGCGGCTACCTGGAAGAATCTGGGATACAATATTGTATTTTACCTGACGGCCCTCAGGAATATCCCGAGAGATTCTTTAGAGGCGGCTTCCATCGACGGGGCGGGGGCGGTAAGAAAATTCGTCTCCATTACCTTTGCTTTTCTGTCGCCCATGACATTTTTCCTCCTGGTAATGAACACGATTTACGCTTATTTTGCCTCTTTCGGGCTTATAGACGTACTTACCGAGGGGGGACCGGCCGGAGCAACAAATATCCTTATCTATCAGCTCTACAGGGATTTCTTTGTCAACTCACGAGTCGGATATGCGGCCGCCGAGAGCCTTATGCTCTTTATGCTGGTCGTGCTGCTTACCCTGATCCAGTTCAGGACTACCGAAAAGAAAGTCTACTATCAGTAGGGGGATAGAAGGATGAGACGCTCCAAAGCAAAATCGGCCGGGCTTCATGCTTTGCTGGTATGTTCAGTAATTATCATATGTCTTCCGGTTATTCTGGCATTCATAATCAGCTCCCAGACGGAGACGCAGGTGTTATCCTATCCTCCCAAGCTGACCTTTTCCAATAACTGGGTATATAACTACACGACTGCCTGGAACAGGATTAACCTGGGCAGGATGATGGCTAACTCCGCATTTATTGCCACCGCGGTGACGGTGGGTAAAATTATCATGAGTCTCCTGGCGGCCTTTGCCTTTACCCATTTCAACTTCAAAGGCAAAAATGTGCTCTTCTTTCTGGTCCTTGTTACCCTCCTTCTGCCGGTACCGGTCAGAATTGTTGCTCTCTTCGATGTAGTCGGCAGTTTCGGCTGGATAAACACTTACGCCGGGCTCATTGCGCCCTTTCTTGCAAGCGCAACGGGGACTTTTCTTTTCATTCAGCGCTTTCGAACCATCCCGGTCGAACTGATCGATGCCTCGAAAATGGACGGCTGTCCCCCGATGCTCTATTTTTTCAAGGTCCTTATTCCCCTGACAAGAAGTACCATCGGAGCACTGGTGGTAATCGAGTTTATCTATGTGTGGAACCAGTACCTGTGGCCTCTCATGGCAACGAATACCGATAATATGAGGGTTGTGCAGATAGGCATCAAGATGCTCATCAATGCCGAATCCTCAAACAACTGGGGCGTCATAATGGCGGGCGTAATTATGACTATGATACCTCCCCTGATTGTATTCTTTATTCTTCAGGAAAGTTTTATGAGAGGCTTCGCGCTTCAGAGTGATAAGTAGGGAGGCTGTTGACTCTTGCTGTCATAAACACTACTTTTGAAGTATGAAAGCAAATGGCATGCCTGAAATGGTGGATGAAGCAGTAGTGCGGGGCGTTGCTCTGCAGGTTTTTCTCATAGCAGTCGTGGTTTTTCTATTGAAGTCTCCGATACCGGTACTGTTTCTTGCTGCGGATTTCCTTCTCCGCCTTGCAGGCCTCTCCCGCTTCAGCCCTCTGGCCTTCGTTGCCCGAAGTATTATCGTACCATTGCGGGTTTTCCGGCGCAGAAGAATTACCGCCCGTCCAAAGCGGTTCGCAGCGGGAATAGGTTTTACCATTTCGCTGACCGCGGCTCTTTTTTATTGGTTTGACCTGCCCGCCGGAATGCTTGTGAGTATCGGGCTGCTGGCGTTCTTTTCCTTTCTGGAGGCATTTCTGAAGTTCTGCGCAGGCTGCAGAATATTCAGTCTTCTTATCCGTCTGGGTATTGCCTCCGAGGATCTTTGCACCGACTGTGTGTATCCCGGCGGGGATGGCATCTGAAGCTGTGACCGGAAACCGCAGCATCTCCATTTTTTCAGATCCCGAAGAAGCAACTCTGGTATCCCGGCCCAACCGGTTCATTATGATGGTGAAGGATTCCGGTGGTGTCCTCCTGAGAGCACACTGTCCGAATCCCGGAAAACTGACCGAATTTCTGGTTCCCGGTCAGCCTCTTCTTGTGGAACACCACACGAGTACGGAGCGGCGTACAGACTGCACCGTTGTGGCGGTCCGTTATAAGGGGAAGATAATTCCCCTTTATGCCTCGAAGGCCAACAGCATAGCACAGCATCTGGTGCTTCCCGGTTTGTACCCCGGCCGTGAGATTGTTCCTGAATGGAAGGTGGGGCATTCCCGTTTTGACTTCCTTGTCCGGGGAAAGCCGGACCTCCTGACCGAGGTAAAGGCCTGCAGCCTTTCGGAGCATGGCCTGGCAATGTTTCCCGATGCAGCAACCGAACGGGGAAGACGGCATGTTGAAGAGCTTATCGAACTCTCGGCTGCCGGCTATGAAGGCGAAATCCTGTTTATCATTACCCATAAGGATACGGAGACCTTTATGCCTAATCCCCATACGGATCCACTATTCTGCAGGGTTCTCCATCGTGCCCGCAGGCACCTCTCCATAAGGGCTGTCTCCACGTCGACGGATCCGGAGGGTAAGGTAAGAGTGGTCAACACAAGCATACCCATAGAAACGGAAATCCCGGACCGGCTGGCGCAGGAAAACCGCGGAGTCTACCTTCTGGCCGTGGAGCTGAAGCAGCCCATGAGACTATCGGTCCCCCGGATAGGTTCACCCCTTCTTGCTCCCGGCTGGTACCTGTACGCGGGAAGTGCCCGGGCAAATCTCCGGCAGCGAATTGCGCGCCATCTGCGGAAGAAGAAAAAGATACACTGGCACATTGATCACCTGACCCTGGCAGGCAGCACTGTAAAAGCCTTTCCCGTTCTTACCGGTGAAAATCTGGAATGCGGACTTGCCTGCGATGTTTCGGCAGTTGCCGATTACGCAATCCCGGGATTCGGCTGCAGTGACTGCAGCTGCGGCTCCCACCTCTTTTACTTCTCTGAAAATCCCCTTCACAACAGAAGCGTGCTGGACCTGCTTTTTCTTTACCGCCATAAAGGATTTGCTCCTACCCTTGCTCCCCCGCTTCCCGTCTCCTATGATTGAATAATCAATACAGACAAAAGGAAAGGGTAATATGAAGCAGGAAGTCTCCGGTACTCACCCCATGACTATGTGGCTCCTGCACAGTGCAGCATTTCTGGTCTGTTTTCTTGTCCTTTTTATCATCCGTATGGAAAACCGGCAGCTCTTTCATGCTGTTGCCGAACTGATCAGCATAATAATTGCTTTCGGAATTTTTATGCTGATCTGGCCTGCACGGCGGCTCCTCACAAACGACATGCTCGTATTTCTGGGATTTGTCTATCTTGTTGTCGGATCACTGGACCTAGCCCACACCCTGAGCTATAAGGGGATGGGGCTTATTTCCCCGGACAGTGCGAATCCTGCTACCCAGCTGTGGATCATCGCACGGTATATAGAGGCCGCAAGTCTTCTGCTTGCTCCCGTGTTTCTGACAAGAAAAGTCCCGAGGATTCCCGCCTTCATTGTATCTCTTGTAATAATATCGGGAGCCCTTTTTTCGGTTTTTATCGGAGACTTCTTTCCTGACTGCTTTATCGAAGGCTCCGGGCTGACGACGTTCAAGATAGCGAGCGAATACATTATTATTGCCATCGTGCTTCTTGCCGTTTTCCGTCTCTACGGGGTACGAAACCGGATAAACCGCCATATGTACCTGTATATGATGGTATCGATGATTTTTACCATCATCGCGGAGCTTGCTTTTACCCTCTATACCGATGTCTTTGATATTTTTAATGTTCTCGGCCACGGAATGAAAATTATCTCCTTCTATTATATCTACAAGGCCCTGATCGAAGTTGGCCTTACCAATCCGCTG
>NPIE01002948.1_pt1 | contig 45805 bp, 50 predicted proteins | sample 8637661 | NCBI WGS metagenome assembly NPIE01 (sample SAMN07420842, study PRJNA396082) | bioreactor metagenome | isolation source: sample BA12 brine-fed electro-methanogenic bioreactor BA | place: Japan: Kochi | collected 2016-12-09 | reverse complement strand
AACCGGAAGTTTTTCCTTATTTAATAAGAATCATCTTCTTCGAGTCAACAAAAGTACCGGCGCGTAATTGATAAATATAAACACCGCTGCTTAATGTTGATGCATCAAAATGTATTTTGTAATTACCGGCGGGTTTAAATTCATTTACCAACTCTTCTACCTTTTGACCAAGAATGTTGTAGATAAGAAGCGAAACTTTACCCGGAGCGACTAATGAAAATTCGATAGTTGTCGAAGGGTTGAAAGGATTCGGATAATTGTTATGCAACACATACTCTTCCGGTTTGTTTTCATTAATGCGTTTTACATCAGTAACTTGCGATGTATCTACAATGTGTACTGCAGAGTTTGATGCAGCAATTGCCATTCCCCTTTTATTTACTGCCAGACTAATAACCGGCAGTTCTTCCAAACCGCTGTTTATAATCCGCCAGCTTACCCCGCCGTCCTCACTTCTATATACTCCCTTTCTTTCCTGGGGTCCGCTAATAGAGGCATAAACTATATCATCATCTTCGGGATTAAAAGCAACATCGTTATAATTCCAATATTTCGGTAAGCCGAGAGGTTCAATTAGTTGTGTAAAAAAATCTCTTTTAAATAAACCGTTATTTGCTGAGTAAGCAACTAAGCTACCTTCATTATCCAATCTTGCAACATTAGAAAAATGATCCCAGCTGTCGTCAATTAGATCCCAACTGTCTCCGTTATCCTCCGAAAAGTAAATCTCATTATAATCCGTGAATGCATAAACATTATTAAGACCATCAACAACTATGTTGTACCCTCGTTTATAAATAGTGTTCAAAATGTCGTTATCAATATTTTCCCAAGTAGTTCCACCGTCGGTAGATCGGTAGAACAAATAATTCAGCCGGTAAACCGAAGCAAAAATATCTCCGTTCGAATTTACCGCAACTCCCGTTATCGGTGAATTAGCTACCTCCTGCTCTAAACCGATACTAGTCCAAGTATTACCGGTATCGGATGACATCCAAACTCCGTCTGATGCTGTGCCGATTATTATTTCTGAAGGCGATATAAACGCAGGTCTTGTATTCACCGCAAAGGAATCGGAATAAATCGGATTAAATTTATAGTCCGGAAATTTTGAATAATGTAATTGCCCGCCCGGATAAGCCGTTCCGTAAATCCTATCGTTTCCGTCAAAAGTTAAAAACAGCAATGTAGTAATCCACTCACTCCAAGCCCAGTAGGTTTCATCATCATTGCTTTCAACGGTAAGATCATAGGTGTTTTCAGTATTACCAAGATTAATAATAGGACAAATGACACTGTCAATATCTAATGAGAAAGAAGGAATGATATATGTATTTCCGGTATTAATTGAATCGTAATATACGGACGAACCTCTAGGATACCCTATTATTTTTCCGTGGATATCCGTTCCCTGTAAATCAATTTTTACCGAACCCTCGAGAGATTCTATTTTATGATATTCTATACTATAGTTCTTTAGAGGAAGGCTGCCTCTTGTAGTATTGGGTTCATCAAAAGTGGATTTTAACTTCGGTCTGCCGTTTATATTACGAACATAGCCATAACTCGAATCGTATGCTTGGCTTTTTGCATAATTAGCAATTGCCCAGTTGGAAAACAATTTTTGAAATTTGTACCCTTTCCATACCTGGAATATTTTACTTAAACTTGTATCTGCATGAGATTGATCTTCAACTACGGCTTTTATATGACTATCTCCCAAACGTTCCATATAATATTGTGTAAAAAGTCCGGCGCGTGAATAATCCGGCAATGAATCGTCTCTATCCCACGAAAACAAAGCCCGGTTTGTATTTTGGAAATATCGACTCGGGCTTCTCATCGAATAACCGCAAAACACCTCCGAATAAAGTGACAGCCCCTCATTCAGAAACGTCGTTTCGGTTTTATCATAGTTGTAATGAATAAGATGTTGGAATTCGTGAGCAAGAGTCGATAAGGCTTGGTTTATGGTTGTCGGGTTAGTGTCTATATATAAAATATCGCGCTTATTGCTGAATGTACCGTTGGTTTGATCATAACTATAAAAATATCCCAACGTTACCGCATTTGAATGTTTTTTATCGAGAATATCTAAAAGAAGAAAATCCGTTAAATCGTCCCCGTCTTTATTAGGAGGCAAGCCGAAGTTTTCCGTAAGAAGTTTAATAATACCTTTTGCCGGGTTTTTTGAACCTGCCGGTGTTTGATTTTCCAATGCGTTAAGCAAAGAGTTTGCATTTGCCATAGTTACGTGGTTGTTTGCCAATTCATTTGTATCCGCCCAAATTTGAACTAATCCGCTTTTGATTAACAGCTTTGCATCTACTTCATAAAACACATTTGTGCCGGAAGTATCGTTAAGCGCATAAAATTTTCTGACAGCGCCGACCGTATCGGTTTGAATTTTGTCTTGACCCGTATTCTTGATTGCATTAAAATAAAGTTCGGGATTATATAGTTTTGTGTTTTCTTCGATTTGTTTAAAGTCATAACCTTCAAAACGGGGATTGCCGCAAATACCGTTAAAGTTTTCGCCGGTTTTTAAATTTTGTGCATATGTTTGAATCTCCGGGAATATGGAAAGCAAACAAATGAATAGTGGTAGAGAAAAAAGTTTCTTCATGAATTACTCCTTTTTCACTTTGAATTCTTTTATATATAATTCGCCGTCGACAGTTTTATAGACTATTTCAAGTAATTCGGTTTGATGTTTCCATAACTCATTATATGAGGGGGATTTCTCCGAAATTTTCAGCATCGTTGCTTTGTCAATTTCGAAGGCTAAATATGTGAAAGGTTCGTTCCCGACAACATAAACCTTACCGGTAAGCATTTGAGTGGAAGAACAAGAAGTGAAGAATAATACAACAATGGATGTGAGTAAAAAACCACCACTATTTTTCTTAACCAACCCTTTCATAATTGAATGTAATCAAATGGGGATATTATGTCAATATATCTTCTTTAATTAGTTGGTAACAATGATCTACATCAAATGTTTTATAGACAGCCTTTCGAGGTGAATATCTCAAAAACTGAACAAAGAAAATATTAGGCAATAACAAAGAAATTAATGTTGGAAGGTGTTAGGTTTGATATAATTATAATCCCCGAGATTTTATTATAAAAGAATAAACATTTTCTAAATAACTCCCGGGGATTTGCTTGAATATTACTTAATGGTGGGTAAAGAAAAATTTGGTGCTTTAGCGTAATCTTCTCTATTATAATTACCTGCTAATGCTTTCTCAATATCTTCTCTTAAAGTTTCGATTGGAACCAGTCCGACATGCCGTGAAATAATAAATCCTCGTCTATCTATTACAAATGAAGTAGGAATAGAACGAATTCCGCCGTATTGCTGGGTAACATTCATATCACCTTTAACAATCGGGTAATTGATTCCGAATTGTTCCATAAAAGGAACCACATCATTTGCAGTCGCACCCCCTCGTGAAATTGCATCGAGTGAAATGCCTACAACAACAACCTGGTCGTACTCGGATTGAATTTGAATTAAATCCGGCACACCTTTACGGCAAGGCGGGCACCACGTAGCCCAAAAATCGAGTATAACTACTTTGCCTTGGAGATCACTTAACTGCAAGTCTTCACCATAGTCAGATGCAGAAGTTTCATTATTGCATCCAAGAGAAAAAAACGTTAGAAGTATAACGAAAGACACTACTTTGAATATTTTTGCCATTTATTCACCTATTAGTTTTTCAATGTCATTTTTGTAAACTGCTTTCGGCATATAGCCAATGTAAGAGCTGAAAATCCTTCCTTCTTTATCAAGCACGAAAGATGTAGGGATAGATTGAATTCCACCGTATTGCTGTGCGATGTTCATATCTCCGTATGCAATTGGATAATTGATATTCATTCTCTCAACAAAGGACGGAACCATATCTTTAGTGTCAGTATCGAGTGAGATGCCGATGATTTCAAATTTTTCGGGAGGGTATTCGTTTTTCAATTCAATTAAATCCGGTATCGCCTTACGGCATGGTGCACACCAGGTAGCCCAAAAATCGAGTATGACAACTTTGCCTTTGTAATCGGATAAGTTTACCGATCCGCCTGCGGGTGATTCTAAAACAAACTGTGGAGCGGCTTGTCTACTTGCAGGATCAACTTTTGCAGTGTAGTTCGGCGGATAAGGTCCCGGTTTACTTTCATCAAAAGAGTTATTAACAAAAAAGAAAATCAAAAAAACAATTATGAATAAAATCGTGTAGGCATTGCTTCTTTGTTTTTTTGTTAAACCGAATACTTTTTTTTCTTGTTTTTCTTCGCTCATAATCTCTCAAATTTTAGCGTAAAAATAGCAAATGAAAAAGACCTTTCACAATTTAATTTGACAGAAGTTCGTTTAATTCTTTGACGAAAATCTCGATATTATTTTCATCAAATCCTTTTTCTTTTGCCGCTTCTTCCAAAGTTCCCCAAATCGGTTCACCGCATCGTAGACATCTTATTCCTTTTTCACTTAAATAGCTTACAGCTTTCGGGAGAATACGAACGAGATCTTCAATTTCAATATCTTTAGTTATTTGATTCATCTGCTTCTTTAGTTTTCTTTTTTGTAGGGAATGCCCAAATTAAACCTAATAAAGCTCCGTAACCGGTTGTGGTATATGGATTACTTGTAATCGGACAACTCCCGGTATTGCAACCTATAAAATAATAATAAGCATATCCTAAAACTGCGCCGATAAGTATGGGCAGGACAAAGCGTGATATTTTTTTGAAATCTATTTTATTCATAACCTTACTTCAATTATACAATAATAATTAGTGATAAGATGTCGTAAATACGACAAAGATTCACCAAATCAACCGCTAATTTCTTGCTCTTGAAAACACTATTTAATAGTTTTAACTGCTCAAAAATTTATACAGGAGAAGATTAATGCCCGAATACCAAAAACATTTGTATATGATAGTTTTCCCGATAAACGCTTTGGTAGCCTCGCAGTTAGAACCGGACCAATTTGGAAAACACTACACAACAGGAAGTGCAAAACATTACAGTGGTAAAGTAATTTTTGCCGAAGTTGATATTAATTACAGACACCCGCACTTCGAAATTGATAAATATCTCGATTTAACAGTTGCACACGAAGATGGTTCCCCGAAAAAGACTAAGTTTATTAAATCCTATAATGTTTTGGATAATGTAGATCTTTCTGCTATTACAAAACTCTTCTTGTGTACAAATAACGGTACTGTGTTGGGGCTTGATCCGGCTGAGTACACTGCCGTAAATCAACCGGGATTAATACGAGTTTACCAGGAAGTCTGTCCACTCGAAAACCTTGTAGCCTCAACCAAAGATCAAAGAGACTTCGGAAAATTTATTACAACAGGAACCGAAACCAAGGGTGCACCTACAATGTGTTTTACTCAAATTGATTTTAACATTCAGCAGTTTTTCGATAACAATAAAAATAAAGATATTATGCAGATAGATCTCCCGGGAGTTAATCCGTACAGATTTTATGATTGTATCATGGAGCTGAAGGAAAATCCCGAAAAGTTTACTAAAACAATCAGCCTCGGTAGTTTATTAAGAGAAATTTCTTATAAATTTTTACGCCACGGTTTTTGGTTTGCTAAAGGTGAAGAACTCAAGTTCTTCCCGATGCCTTCCGAATCTGATTTGGAAAACAAATACTTTTACTGGTGGAAGTTTGTAAGGTAATGCAATTAGAATTGGGGCAGGCTAAATGCTTGTCCCAATTTATTTTTTATACTTTCCATCACCCCATTTAAGAACTTCAATTTTAACTTCGGCTAAACCGTCACTAATCATATCTAATTTTTCGGCAGCCCCGTACGAAAGATCGATAATTCTATCGGGATGAACAGGCATGCGGTCATTAATTCTCAATATTTCAGATAAGTTGTTAGATAAGTTTGTTACCCTTACAACAGTTCCTTCCGGGTAAGTTGGATGAGCGGCCGAGATTCCGTACATATCGTAAATTTCCCCGTTGGAAGTAGGATTTCCGTGAAACTCATCCGCATAATAAGAAGCAGTACCGGTCTGTGTTTCTAATACCGTAACATTATGAAACTCGTTGAAATTTGTTTGATCTTCTAATCTGGGCTTCGAATCCCTCACGGGCTTTTCGGCAGCTTTTACTTTTGGTGGAGTATCTTTACTAGTGAATCTCGGCGAAGAGCCGCAAGACCAAATTAAAACCAATGCAGATATCAAAACAATATATTTAAATATTCTCTTCACCAATCCTTTTGAATTCTTTCATGTACAAAATAAGTTTTATTTTGAGTTTATAAAAGAGATTTAGAACGAACCGATTTGTTTGCTTCTTATGAGTTACGTCTCTAACTTTACACTACTTTATGTGACTAATCAGAATAGGAAAATGAAACTAAGCAGATTAAAAGCACCTAATACATTTCTAATAATTTTCTCACTAATAATTGTTGCGGCAATTCTAACTTGGATAATTCCCGCCGGTGAATTTGAAACCACCTTAAAAAACGGAAGAGAGATTGTTGTTAGCGGTTCGTATCATACGGTAGATGAAAATCCACAAGGAATATTCGATGTACTTACCGCACCAATAGACGGATTTGTTGATGCCGCCCTGATCATTGGATTCGTTTTAATTGTCGGAGGAGCATTTGGTGTTTTTACTAAAACCGAAGCAGTAGATTCCGGCATAAAAGCAATTGCTAAAGCACATTCAACTTCTCCGGTAGTAAGAAAATTATTAATCCCTATTTTTATGACACTTTTTTCGATCGGCGGCTCGGTATTTGGGATGGGAGAGGAAGTAATTCCTTTCATTTTAATATTTGTTCCGATGGCATTAATGCTGGGGTATGATTCAATTACCGGGGTTGCAATTCCCTTCGTTGGAGCAGGCGCAGGTTTTGCCGGAGCTTTTATTAATCCTTTTACAATTGGGATTGCTCAAGGTATTGCAGAGCTGCCGCCTCTTTCGGGCATTGAATACAGAGTTGTTGTATGGTTTATAATTACTGCGGCGGCAATTTATTTTGTTATGAAACACGCCGAAAAAGTTAAGACAAATCCGGAATTAAGCCCCACGTTTGAATTAGATAAAAAGAAAAAAGAAAATTTACAGGTTTCCGGATTGGAAAAATTTGAAGGCATTGATGCTAAACATAAACTCGTTTTGATTTTATTTTTAATGGGATTGATAGTTCTTGTTTGGGGGGTAATATTCTACGGCTGGTACATTGCCGAAATAAGCGCTGTGTTTTTTGCAACAGGTATTATTGTCGGTATTGCAGGAAAATTAACAGTTAAAGAAATTACTGATTCGTTTCTGAAAGGCGCTAAAGATTTGATGCCGACAGCATTGATTATTGCATTGGCAAGAGGAATATTAATTATTGCTACCGACGGAAAAATAATTGATACGATTTTGTACGCCGCCTCAAATCCAATTGATTCGCTTCACCCGGTAATTTCAAGTCAAGCTATGTTTGTGGTTCAATCATTTCTTAATTTCTTTATTCCTTCGGGAAGCGGGCAGGCTGCATTAACTATGCCTATAATGGCGCCACTTGGAGACTTAATTGGTGTATCAAGACAAACTGCAGTTCTTGCTTATCAATTTGGTGATGGATTTACTAACTTGATAATCCCAACCTCTGCAATAACTATGGGCGTATTAACTCTCGCAGAGATTCAATGGGATACTTGGGCTAAGTGGATGATAAAATTACAAGTGGTTTTTATTTTACTCGGACTAATTTTATTAATACCGCCATATTTTATATGGTAATGATTTGAAAAAAATCACAACATAGAATTTCTTTGTTTCATTTTACTTTTTTAATTGTTAATTTAATCTTAAAATTAAGTCAAACTTAACGAATTAAAAATTATGGCACAAGAAAACAAAAGTAAACCTCGTTTGTTGGTTGTAGAAGATGATTATGAAAACCAAAAATTTTTAGAAATCTTTCTGAAAAGAAAATTTGATATAAAGATTTGCGACTCTTCGGATACTTTTTATAAAATGATTGAGCAAAACGAATTCGATATTATTTTGATGGATATTTCACTCCGGGGAAAAAAAGACGGCTTGCAGCTCACAAAAGAATTAAGAGAAACAGAAAAATATAAGTCAGTTCCTATAGTTGCTCTTTCCGCACACGCCTTCCAGAAAGATAAAGAAAACGCATACAAAGCCGGCGTTGATATGTTTCTGACAAAACCTATTCAAAATGAAGTTTTGATGGATACTCTTGTAAAAGTTTACAGTGAAAAAAGTAAGTAGATGTTACCTCTGAAAAATTGATAATCGAAAAAAGATAACCGTCAGCCGACGCATTGTCTCTCCAAAATTGGTTGGATTGAAAACAATAAGGCACAGACAAGAATTTCTGTGCTACAGTTTGAAATAATTTTTAAGAGGGTTATTAATGTAACATTTTTACCTGATTCTTCGTCTAAAGATCGAATCATTAGTAAAAATTTAGTGAGGAAATCTATGTTTAAGCTGAGAAAATTATTTTATTTATCTCTCTTTTTAATCTTTGCATACCCATTGTTTGCACAATCTTTTAACAATAATTACCACAACCATTGGCGTGATTGGGATGACTGGGATAAATGGGGTTTTGAATTCGAATACGATAGACCCTTCATCGAAATAAATTACGGCTTAGGTAAACTACAACATAATAACTTTAACACGGATTTTTCGAAATCCGGTTTGATGGAATTAAAACTCGGTTACTTAAAAGAAAGTTCTTTTTATTATGACAATATTGATGATAGAAAAGAATCATTTGCCTTTGGGTCTAAAATAGGTACGGCATTACAAAGTGAGGATGCTGCCGCTGATGAATTCCAAAGCACTGTTTGGAGATTCGGGATTGCTACACGCAACACACTTGGGTATTATTGGGATGATGTTTCGCTTCTTCCATACCATCAAGATGGATTTGCATGGTCGCGTTTAGAATCGGATGATTTTAATTATCAATCGCAGTCTCTTGAAGTACTAATTGGATTACTAACCCCGGATGAGTTAAACGATTACAAGATTGTAGAAAGATATCGTGATACATTTCGATTTGGAACCGTTGCCGAAGGCGGAATACGCATAGAGTTTGCCGAAACCGTTTCATTAAATGCTGGTTATGAAGCAGCCGTAATTTTCCCGCGGCACTTATTTTGGAAACATGCCGGAAGTTATCTAATTGAAAAAGCCGGACAAGGTGCTTTAACTTATTTTATCGACGAGATTATGGATTCGAGTCCTGTGGCAGGTCCAATAGTGAATTTTCTATTACAGAACGGTTACTCGTATGCATTTTATTTGCTTAAAAAGGAAGATATGAACTGGCCTTTCTCTACCGAAACACCGCTAACATTTGAGACCTTCAAGTTTGGCGTGACATTCACTTTTTGATTTCGGGTAAAGAACAATTTTTCAGAATAAAAAGATATGACTTTTATAGGGCTGTAAATCAATGTACAGCCCATTTTTTTTAATTTCTTCTGCGGAACGTTTATAATCTTTTTCGTTTAACAAATCTTTAAAAGAAATTTCATCATCTAAATCATATGTATCAAAATTCAGCAGACATTGAGCATGTGTGCCCGAGTAATTTACAACTACTATAACTTTCACTTTTTTGTAACTCCACAACCATGATAATATATTTTTATGTGATTGATTGTCTTCCCATGCCGGTTGCGGTTCGAGTAATTGCCAATTACCTTCTCTAAAAATATCATTGCTATTTATTTGATAAAGCTTGTCATAAAATGTTTTTACAATTTTATTCGGAGATTCATCCGGCTCACGCCCTAGCTGAACGGGAAGTTTGATTCTTTTCCCTTCGCTTTGTCCGTCGTAAATTAATTTCATCCCGGGTAATGTAAAAAGTATAACTGTAGCGGGTTCAACTTTCTGTTCTCCGAAAACTTTGATTGCTCTTTGTTCATCGTGGTTTTCTAAAAAGCGTGTGCATTTTTTTTGATACGCAATATCAGCCCAAAGATGTTTTTTTATTTCTTCAACGTTGTTGGATTTAAGTCTCTCCAGTAATTTTTTATCATAAGTAAAATCAAAACCAAATTGCTGAAGTTCCCATTCTTTATCCCAATATGCTTCAGCAATAAAAATAAAATCATCTCGTTCTCTTTTAATTTTGGGGATTGCCTCACTCCAAAATTCATTTTGCGGTCGTTCAAAACTCGATTTACTTAATATTGTTTCCCAAGTTTTTGCAAAGACCGGATTATTTATCAGCATAGCCATATCGCAGCGTATTCCATCGGAGAGTTTGGAAACTTGCTCAAGTCTGTTGTACATAAATTCTTTGGCTTCACCACTAAAGTAATTTACTTGTACCGTATCTTGCCAAGCATCAAAAAACGGATCTTTACCGTGTGCAAAAATTTTATCTTCTTTTTTAAAAAAAGTTTTTGGGTCATTTTGCAAGTCGGATTCGTCTCCGCGTAAAAATATTTGGGGATTGGTATTAAGCAGACTGCTTTCTACGCTGAAGTGGTTTGGGATGAAATCTAAAATTAATTTTAATCCGAGTTCATTCAATTTTTGCTTCAAATCAATAAGAGCCTTTTCACCACCTAAATCCGGACTTACCTTGTAATCTTCAATTGAATATGGTGAGCCGATTACATCATTTTCTTTCCAATCGGGAAGAGCAGCATTGTATTCTTTTATTAATCCATCTTCAAAGCAATATTTTTTTACTGAGTTTTTATTAGTCTGCCAAACACCCATGAGCCACACATAGTTAAATCCACGTTCACGGAGCTTTTTGAAGAAATCAATTGGTACTTGATTTAGTTTTGTATCAAATCCGAATCTCTTAATCCATACGCGGGTGTTTAGTTCATAAAGAAGGGGATTGCTTTTCATTGCAATTCTAATTTTCGTTTAACAGAATTTTCTTTTCTTCCTGCAGCTCTTTTATTTCTTTCAATAATTCTATTTGCTCGGCTTCATCACTTAGTTCGGAAATCTTGGCATTAGTTTCTTTGATTTGCTCGTTAATTTTTTGCAGCTTATAACGCTTCAAAATATCATCTACATATTTGTTGAGATCAATTTTGATTCCGCCGTCATGGTGTACTTCGTCCCATCTTTTGCTAATGGATTCTTCGGAAATAGCAAAGCTCAGCGTAAATCTTTTTAGACTTTCATCTTCAATTTTATCGATAATTGAAGCGGGTGATTTGATCCCATGGTCATAGCAGTTATAAATTATCTCTGCCAATCTTTTGTAAATGGGATTTGTAAATTCATCCGGCTGAATAAAATTTATAATTTTTTCCATCACATGCTGCTCGCCTGAAAAAAGCAGCTTTATTAAATCTCTTTCCTGCGTGTTTTCTTTTAACTTGTCCGGCTGACCGTTCCCATTTTTGCGGGCTTTGATCTCTTCACTTCTCTTTTGCTGTCGATTGGTTTGAGCAATATATTTTATCAACTCGCTTTCAATTAACTTTTCGCGCAACCCGAATTTTTTGGCTATCGTTTTTATCAATAAATTTCTTTTTAACTCATCAACAACAAGCGCGGCGGATTTAACCATTTCGCGAATTGCTTCAGCCTGTTTAACCGGATCGTCAAACATGCCTGCTTCTTGAAATTGTGTTGTTTGATATTCGAGAAAGTTTTGTGCTTTTAAAATTTGCTCGTTAAAATCATCTTTGCCGTACTTATTAATAAAAGAATCCGGGTCTTCACCTTCCGGGAGGGTAGTTATCTTAACTTCAAAATCTTGTTTAAGTAAGATTTCAATTCCGCGTAAAGCAGCTTTTATTCCGGCAGCATCGGCATCAAAAAGTAAAACAACATTTTTTGTGAACCTCGATAAAAGTTGTGCCTGTTCTTCCGTTAATGATGTACCTGATGCGGCAACAACATTCTTAACACCACCTTGGTACAGAGCAATTACATCCATATAGCCTTCAACAAGTATTACCTTGTCGAGTTTTCTAATTTCATCTTTTGCATGATACAATCCATAGAGTGAACGTTTTTTATGATAAATTATCGACTCGGGAGAGTTTAAGTATTTTGCAGCTTGTTCGGAATCGTCCAAAATTCTTCCGCCGAATGCAATAATTCTTCCGTTGGTCGAAAAAATCGGGAAGATTATTCGGTTGCGATATTTGTCGTAATACTCTCCGTTATCTTTTTTATCCGTTAAACCGAGAGTTGTAGTATTTCGTAAATCGATATCATTTTCTTTTGCAAACTTTACAAAATTATCCCAGCCGGGGAGTGCAAAACCGAGACCGAAGTTACGCATTGTTTTTTCGGTGAGTTTTCTGCCCGACAAATAATCGCGCGCATATTCTCCTGCAATATTCTTTAACAAGTTATCGGAAAAATATTTTGCTGCCCTAAGATTAATATCGTAATAAGTTTCCTGCTCGTTTTGTTTCTCGACTGAAATATTTTGGTCGTACTCAATTTTTATTCCCAATTGCTCTGCAATTTCTTGCACAGCTTCAATAAAAGAAATGCTTTTATATTCCATCAAAAACTTAAAAACATCTCCACCTGCGCCGCATCCAAAACAATGATAAATTTGCTTTTCTTCGTTTACTGCAAAAGAAGGTGTTTTTTCTTGATGGAACGGACAAACACCAAAATAGTTTTTGCCGCGCTTTTTAAGTTGAACATATGCGGAAATAATATCAACAATGTCTGCTGTATTACGGATTTCTTCTATTTTAGTATCGGGTATGCGCATAGCTATTAGTTTTTCTGAGCCTGTAAAAATAAGAAAAGATTTTATCGTAATTAAGCAACTAAACTCTTTTTCTTTGATTGATGTACAAATGTTATATTTGTATTTTGAACTAAACGAATCAGAGCTGAAAATTTGATTAATAAGAGCATTTTACTGGTACTTGCAGGAACAGATTTCAATGAGGATGAATATCTAATTACTAAAACAATCCTTGAAAGGGAAGGATTTAAAGTTTTTATTGCATCAGATGCACATACTTTGTGTGTGGGTAACCGAGGTTTAAAAGTTAGACCGGATGTTTCTTTCTTTAATATGAGAGAAAGTAATTTTACCGCAATTGTAATTATTGGCGGAAATGGCATAAAAAATTATTGGAATAATTCTCAGCTTCACAATCTTTTAACGGCTTTTGATAAAAAGAACAAAGTTATAGCCGCAATATGCAGCGCGCCGGTTATCCTTTCACGAGCAGGAATATTGAGTGAAAAAGAAGCGACATGCTATCCAAGCGATATTGAAGAATTAAAACGCAATGGCGCTGAATATGTTGATAAACCGGTAGTCTTTCGCAAAAATATTATAACGGCTCAAGATGTATCCGCAGCACAAGAATTTGCTCAAACAATTTCTGAAAGGTTAAAATAATTGTGAACCCTTTTTTCTTACCATTTGTTTAAAGTTTTCTTATGAACACCAAAATTAAAACGATACAAAAATATTGCAACAGTTTAACCGAATATTCGCGTTACAAAACACGTGAAGTGAAAATCGGTGATATAGCTTTAGGCGGAAATAATCCTATACGTATTCAATCGATGACAACGACAAACACGATGGATACGAAAGGAACCGTTGAGCAAACAATCCGGATGGTTGAATCGGGATGCGAATATGTTAGAATTACTGCGCCGAGTTTAAAAGATGCACAGAATCTTGAAAACATTAAAAAGGAATTACGTGCGAGAGGATATAATGTGCCTCTAATTGCCGACATACATTTTACTCCGAACGCGGCAGAACTTGCAGCGAGAATAGTTGAAAAGGTGCGTGTTAATCCCGGTAACTATGCCGACAAGAAAAAATTCGAAACCATAGAATATACCGATGAAGCATACGAAGCGGAACTTGAAAGAATTAGAAATAAGTTTACACCGCTTGTAAAAATTTGTAAAGAGTACGGTACAGCAATGCGCATTGGTACCAACCACGGTTCGCTTTCGGATAGGATTATGGGTAGATACGGCGATACTCCGCTCGGGATGGTTGAATCTGCTCTCGAGTTCGTCCGCATTTGTGAAGATTTGGATTATCACGAAATAGTTTTATCAATGAAAGCAAGTAATCCGCAAGTAATGGTTCAGGCTTACCGGCTTCTTGTTCAAAAAATGAATGAAGAAGGAATGAACTATCCGCTGCATCTTGGTGTAACCGAAGCGGGCGACGGTGAAGATGCGAGAATAAAATCCGCTGTTGGAATAGGTACATTGTTGGAAGACGGTTTGGGGGATACGATTCGAGTTTCGTTGACCGAAGAACCCGAAGCGGAAGCTCCGGTTGCAAAAGATTTGGCAGATAGATATGAAGATAGAGCCGGTCATAAACCAATCATCCCTATTGATTTTGTTCCCCAAAGCCCGACAGAATTTTCCAAAAGAAAAAGTTTTGAAGTAAATGGTATTGGCGGAGATAATCCTCCAATCGTTTTTGCATGTTATTCAGATTACGAAGTAAAAGATTATAACGACTTAAAGCCAATAGGTTATAGTTACTCTGCCAAACTCGATAAATGGAATACCTCAGATATTGCGAGTGATTTTCTTTTTCTCGGCGATAATAAATTACAATTTGATCAGCCGAACAATTTGAAGACGGTTTACAATTACAAAGTTTGGGAAGAAATTTCTTCCGATGTCCGTGCATTTCCATTCTTTAAATTAGATGAGTTTGTTAATTCAAATAAACATTCACCAGTACTAAACTTTGTTCAATTCTCAATTGATGATATTAACTCGAAAGAGTTTCGAAAAATTTCGAACAATAAAACGGTTGTCTTTGTTTTAACTACCGAAAATAAACACGGAATGGCTGAACAGCGCAGAGTGTTTTTCGAACTGATAAATAAAAATATTGAAAATCCGGTAGTGGTTAAGAGGAAATATAAAAATCTAAATGAAGATAAATTTAGACTATACAGCGCAACTGACTTAGGAGCTTTATTAATTGATGGATTCGGCGACGGAATTTGGATAGAACCAGAAAATATTGACTCATCAATAAATATTAAAGAAGTAACAAACAGAATTTCATTCGGAATTTTACAAGCTGCACGAGCAAGAATTTCGAAAACAGAATATATAGCATGCCCATCTTGCGGCAGAACACTATTCAATCTTGTTGTAGTAACAAATATGATTCGTAAACGTACCGAACATCTCAAAGGGGTGAAAATCGGTATTATGGGCTGCATTGTTAACGGTCCCGGTGAAATGGCTGATGCAGATTACGGTTATGTAGGTTCAGGTGTGGGCAAAATCACATTGTACCGGGGACAAAATGTAGTTAAAAGAAATGTGCCTTCAAAAAACGCCGTAGATGAACTAATTGAAATTATTCGAGAGGACGGAAACTGGATTGAGCCGAAAGTTGTTGAAGAGTAGAGAAATTGAATAATTAGTCATATTGTGTTATATTTCGGTTTCAGTTTATGATTTTAAGGAAATTCAATACGAAAAATTTAATACGAAAAGCACCAAAACTACTAAAAAGAACGCAAAAGTTTTAACAAAAAATGCACTCCCGAAACTTAGGAGTGCATTTTTTTTATTTTTATGACTGCAGAAGATCTTATAAAATATGTTGAAAATTGGGCACCGCCCGGAGTTGCCTGGGAGAGAGACAACGTCGGACTCCAAGTCGGAGATTCCAAGGCAAAAATTAAAAACATTCTCCTGGCGTTGGATCTCACTAAAAAAGTCGTTGATCAAGCAATTAAGAAAAATTGCAACTTCATCTTCACCCACCACCCCTTCCTTTTCAATCCAATAAAAAATTTAGACTTCTCGAGAGACCCGAAAGCTGAAATCATCAAACTTGCTGCTCAAAAAAGTATTACAATATTTTCAGCTCATACAAACTTAGATTTTACAAAAGACGGCGTGAGTTTTGAACTTGCTAATAAACTTCACTTAAAGAATATTGATTTCCTTCTTAATCAAGAAGAAAATCAAATGAAATTAGTTGTATTTATTCCGGTTAATGATGTTGAAAAAGTTTCAACCGCAATTTTTAATGCAGGTGGTGGAATTATAGGCGAGTATTCAAATTGCAGTTATAGACTTGAGGGTGAGGGTACTTTCAAAGGTTCCGATAAATCAAACCCGAAAATTGGTGAAAAAGGAAAGTACGAAAGAGTAATTGAAACACGTCTCGAAGTTTTAGTTGATCGATGGAAGTTGAAAAACGTAATTAAGGAAATGATAAAAGCGCACCCCTATGAAGAAGTTGCTTACGATGTTTATCCTCTCAAAAATAAAAATGTGAATTACGGAATTGGTGCTGTTGGTGAATTAGAAAAACCGATGAAGCCTAATAGTTTTTTAGAATTCGTGAGAATGCAGTTAGGCGGACAAAATTTAAGATATGCCGAAGGGAAATCAGATCCCTTAAAAAAAATTGCCGTATGCGGTGGAAGCGGCGCCGATTTGCTTAGCAAAGCTATTGCCGTTGGTGCAGATGCGTTTGTAACGGCGGATGTAAAGTATCATACGTTCCAAGATGCCGAAGATAAAATTTATTTAATTGATGCCGGTCATTATGAAACGGAAATTCATTCTTTAAATATTGTTCGGAAAAAATTGGATGAGTTAATCAAAACTAGTAAGAGCAGCATAAAAGTTTATAAATATACGGGTACAACAAACCCGGTAAAGTTTTTATAAAAATATAAAGGAGCAATACTTTGGAAAGTAGATTAGCAGCACTTTTCGAGTTACAATTGATTGACGATCAATTGGATGAATTGGAAGAGTTACGAGGTGATCTTCCTGCAGCCGTTAACGATCTCAAAGAGCAAATGAAAAGCATCAAAGATCAAACGGATGAAAAAGAAAAACAAAAGGAAGAATCCCTCAAAAAAAGAAAACAGAATGATGACGATATCGCTGATTTGAAAGAGAGCTTAAAGAAATTCAAATCTCAGCTTTATCAGGTTAGAAACAATAAAGAGTATGATGCTTTGACAAAAGAAATTGATCATACGGAAGAAGAAATTGAACGTCTTGAAACCGAAAATCTTGCGTTGGAAGATTTGGTTGAACAGTTGAAAATGGAAATAGAAGATTTAACGCCTGAGTTGGACGAACTAAAAGATGCCTTGAAAGAAAAAGAAGAAGAACTTAAACAAATCATTAAAGCAAACGAAAAAGAAGAAGCGAGATTACAGGATAGAAGAGAAAAAGCGGTAAGCAAAGTGAAAAAGCCGGATTATAATACTTACATGCGCATCCGTAAAGCTCTTGGTGGAACTGCTATTGCAACCATCAATCGATCTGCTTGCACAGGTTGTCATAATGTTGTTCCTCCGCAAAGACAACTTGAAATAAAAGGCAGCAGAAGAATTTATTCTTGTGAATCGTGCGGCAGGATATTGGTTTCATCTGAAATTGCTGAAGAAGTATCAAAGAATTTTAAAATATAATTCTATCAAAAGAGGCTCTTTTAAAAGCAAGTGTGAAAAGTTAATTAAACTCAGACTTTACTTTTGATAGAGCTTCTTTTTATTCTAAATAATCTTACCCGCCATCAAGTAATTGCGTATGAAAAAAACAAATGCAATTCGCATCTTAGAATTACGTGGGATCAATGTAAATTCAGTAAGCTATCAAGTCAACGAAAATGAGATTGATGCGGAATCTGTAGCAATAAAGCTCGGATTAAATCCAGAGCAAGTTTTTAAAACATTAGTAACTGTTGGAAGCGATAAAAACAATTATGTTTTTGTAATACCTGGCAATTATGAACTTGACCTTAAAAAAGCTGCATCTGCTTCAGGTGTAAAAAAAATTGAACTGATAAAAATGAAAGACCTGCTAAGTTTAACAGGTTACGTCCGCGGAGGATGTTCACCAATTGGAATGAAGAAACTCTTTCCTACCTTCATTGATGAATCTGCACAACTTTTCGATGAAATTTATGTAAGTGCCGGGGTAAGGGGAATGCAAATCTCAATATCGCCAACCGACTTGGCGGAAATTGTAAGTGCAAAATTCTGTGGTTTAATATAAAGAGCACATCTCGGATTATTTAAATATCAAAGCTTTTGAAATTTCTTTTAAAGAAAATATTCTTTAATTTTGTAAGCTAAATTAAAGGAGTGATTTATGGCTAAACAACAGACATTTGCTGATAAGGCAAAAGCAAAGGCAAAAGCAAACTTTGTTACGGTAAAATATGTTAAAACGGTTAAAACCGAAAACGGAAGTTATAAATTTCAAGAAAAATTAGTAAAACTGCCGGATATTAACAAAATTACCGATCTTAAATAAAGCGGCTAAATACCGCTTTTTTTATCTCATTTTTTGGTCACCGCAAGTCTTGATATCTGCAAAATAAATTTTATATTATATACAATATTTACCTGTACACACCGTGCAGTCCGATTTTTAGCTCGCAGTAGTTAATAATTATCTTACATATCAATCCCATTATGGATTCTTTACCGGACACACGGTTTTGCTTTGAAAAAGAGGGAAGGAGATAATAATGATTGAACAAAAACAAATGAGATTTTACGGTTTACGTGATCTTTCAAAAGTTCCGCAATTCAAAAAAATTCCCAAAGATGATCTCTTTGCTACAAAAGTTGTTTCGCACGTTCTGCCTTTTAGAACTAATAACTATATAGTGGAAGAATTAATTAACTGGGATAATATTCCCGATGACCCGATTTTTCAACTTACTTTTCCACAAAAAGGTATGCTTGAAGAAGAACACTTTAATCAGATGGCGGATTTGCTCAAAAAGAAAGCTCCAAAAGAAGAAATTAATGCGTTGGCCAACAAAATTAGATTTGAACTTAACCCTCATCCTGCCGGACAAATGACGGCAAACGTTCCAATTTTAGAGGATGATGATGAACCGGTTCAAGGGCTGCAGCATAAGTATAAGGAAACAGCTTTAGTATTTCCTTCAGCCGGACAAACTTGTCACGCTTACTGCACGTTTTGTTTCCGCTGGGCTCAATTTGTAGGTATGAATGATCTCAAATTTGCAACCGATGAATCAAAACGATTCCAAAAGTACTTAAAGAAACACAAAGAAATTACAGATGTTCTTTTTACCGGCGGTGACCCGATGGTGATGACTTTGAAAAAATTAGAAGTCTTTTTAAAACCATTTTTAAAACCTGAATTTGACCACATTCAAAATATCCGGATAGGAACAAAATCAGTTGCATATTGGCCTTATAAATTTGTTACCGATAGTGAAGCTGACGGTGTTCTTAAACTTTTTGAGCAGCTTGTTAATGCAGGTAAACATGTTGCGGTAATGGGTCATTATAACCACTGGGTTGAACTTTCAACTCCGGTTGCTCAAGAAGCCGCTAAAAGAATCAGAAGTACCGGGGCGGAGATAAGAGCACAATCGCCTTTAGTAAAGCATGTAAATGATGATGCTGCAGTTTGGGCTAGAATGTGGAAAGAGCAAGTAAGGTTGGGAATAATTCCTTATTACATGTTTGTTGAAAGAGATACCGGTGCAAAAAGTTATTTTGAAATACCTCTTTACAGGGCGTATAATATTTTCCGGGACGCCTACAAAACCCTTTCGGGGTTAGCCAGAACCGTACGCGGACCGTCAATGTCTGCACTGCCCGGTAAAGTTGCAATTGAAGGCGTTACCGAAATTAATGGTGAAAAAGTCTTTATGTTAAACTTCCTGCAAGCACGCAACCCGGATTGGGTACGCAGACCTTTCTTCGCAAAGTATGATGAAAAAGCAACATGGCTTAACCATCTTAAGCCGGCATTCGGCAAAAGAAAATTCTTTTATAAAGATGAATTAAAACAAATATTGGAAGAAAGAGCTGTAAAAGATCATCACAAATTCAATGAAAAAGAAGAAATGGACGATGAACATTTAGCTTCGGGTGCTGCTTAAAAGATGAAAGCGAAATCTAAAAAATATGATATGAAGAAAGGCGAATCAACAAATTCGCCTTTTTAGTTTTGATCGTTCAGCCTTGCTTTAAGATTTTCTAATTTTTCAATTAACTGTGGTGTACTCGGATCAATTTCTTCCATTTTCTTTAATACTTTTTCGTTAATTGCTTTTGCTCTTTCTAAAAAGGGAGACTTCATTAAAACTTTATTTTGATGCTCAACAATTTGATCCGTCAGCTCTCTATAGGTATTCTGCAATTGCATCATCTTATTCCGATCATTCTGTTTTTCCGCTTCCTCAAACTGACGTTCTATTTTATTTCTTTCAGCAATCAAATTTTCGATGGAAGGATCATTTTTTATCATTACCTTCGTCATATCGGCTTTAAGTTCTTCGCCTTCCTTCTTTAGTTGAGGATCTTGCTGAGCAATTTTTTGTAGTGATTCTAATTTCTTTACAACTTCGAGGTACTCAATTTGTAATTTGCTCGGTTTCTTTAATTGGTTGGGCTGTGCATACAAAGAGATTGACAGCAAAGAAAGACAAACAATTAAAAATATTTTTTTGAACTTACTTATCATTACAGCTCATTTTTAGTTAATAAATCTATTTAGTTCATCATATGTGTTTCTGTTTAACCTAACCTCAATCGGTGTTATTATTTGGTTTAATGGAAGAAAATTTCTCTTTAATTTCTTCCAACTGTGCAGCTAAGTTAGTATAGTTAGGATCGATTTCCGCCATTTTATTCTGAACATTTTTTTCAAACTGTTCAATTAAGGCAACTATTTCAGGTGACTCGAAAGCTACTTTTTGTGCATCGCGTAAAGTGTTGGAGACCTCACGATATTGTTCTTCGAGAGAGCTGTTTTGATTTCCGGATTCTTTGAGAGATTTTAATTGTGCAGCTAATCGCTCTCTTTCATCAATTACCGATTGGATTGAAGGATCGTTTTTTAACATAAAGTCTATTACTTTTTGGTCTAAAGCCTGTTTTTGTGCTACAATTTCTGGTGCATCCATTGCCTGCTGCTGTATTTCTCTTATTTGATTATTCAGTTTAGCATATTGCCGCATCAGTTTTTGTTGTTCGGGAGTTAGTTGAATTTCCTGTTGTCCCTGGGCAAAAACAATTGTACTTAAGAGTACTATTAATAATGTAATGTTACTGAATCGTGTTATCATTTCTTTTCCTTTTATTGCTAATATCTCTATTTACAAGGCTATCTAACTATTAAAAATTTATTTCTGAAGAGCCTCTAATTCACTTCTAAGATTTTGTAACCTATTTATCATTGTCTCAACATCAGGGTTTAGTTCTTTCATTTTATTCAGCACAACTTGTTCAAAATTCATTACTTCGGACTGTATCTCGGGTTGTTGTACAACTTCATTTTGATAAAGTTCAATTTTCTGATTAACCTCTTTGTATTCCCCTTGCAACTCCATCTGTTTCTCTTGATTTCCGGCGTCCTTTGCCTTTTGAAAGTCGTCAATTATTTGGTCTCTTTGTGACATTAATTGTTCGGCATCGGCGTGATTGCTTTTAACAATCGAATTTATCTTATCGTTTAATGCTTGTCCTTGCTCGGCAATTTTGTCATCAGATAAAGCTTGCTGTTGTAATTCTTGTAATTGTTGGTTTAAAAGGGAATATTGCAAATAAAGTTGCTGCCCCTCATCCATTTGCTGTTGAGATTGTGAATAAATAATTGTGGAAAACATCATCACAATAACTATCACATAGAAAAGCCTATTTTTAAACAACATATCAAATCCTTTTTGTTTTGTTAGAAATATTTAACCGAACTGTGAAAATATCATAAAATAAAGGGAATTCAAAAATTGTGGCACAATTTAAAATAGAAAAGGAACAAGCTTTTCTACAATGACTGAAAAAACTTGTTCCTTTATCAAGAATAGGATAATTAAGCTACGGTTACTTCTTTGGTTAAATAGACATCTTGAATTGTATTAAGCAACTTAACACCTTCTTCCATAGGTCGCTGGAATGCTTTACGACCTGAAATCAATCCCATCCCGCCTGCGCGTTTGTTTATGACTGCCGTCTTTGTTGCTTCGGCAAAATCATTTTCTCCGGAAGCACCGCCGCTGTTAATTAATCCTGCACGACCCATATAGTTATTAATAACCTGGTATCGAGTAAGATCAATTGGGTTATCGCTTGTTAAATCGCTGTAAACCTTTTTATTTGTTTTGCCGAATTTGAGAGCATTAAAACCACCGTTGCAGTCAGGCAGTTTTTGTTTTATAATATCGGCCTCAATAGTTACACCGAGATGGTTGGCCTGTCCGGTTAAATCTGCGGCGGTATGATAATCTTTGTCAGTTTTGAAGTCGGTGTTCCGCAGATAGCACCAAAGTACGGTTGCCATTCCTAACTCGTGAGCATATTGGAATGCTTCGCTAACCTCAATGATTTGTCTGTTGCTTTCTTCGGAGCCGAAATAAATTGTAGCGCCGATTGCCGCAGCACCTATATCGAAAGCTTGCTCAACGCCTGCGAACATTATTTGGTCGTATTTATTCGGATAGGTTAATAATTCATTATGGTTAATTTTTACGATGAAAGGGATTTTATGAGCATATTTACGGGAAGTCATCCCAAGCACTCCAAGTGTTGAAGCAACTGCATTACAGCCGCCTTCAATTGCAAGTTTAACAATATTTTCCGGATCGAAATAATCCGGGTTTGGCGCAAAGGACGCTCCTGCAGAATGCTCAATACCCTGATCTACCGGCAAAATAGAAAGATAACCTGTGCCTGCTAATCGTCCTGTATTAAAAATCCAATTTAGATTTTTAAGTACGTTTGGTGAGCGATCACTCTGAAGAAAAATTCTGTCAACAAAATCGGGACCGGGTAAGTGTAATTTTTCTTTCGGAAATTTAGCTTTGTAATTAAGTAAATCATCGGCTTCCGAACCGAGATATTCTTTGATTTTATCAATCATATTTTGCACCTCGTAATTGTTTAACTTAAATATATAATTAAGTCTTCTTTTGAAGAAAATCAAATCAAAAAAAAGCAGTTACACCGATATGGAATGTAATTAAATCTGTTTTTGATTCTAGGATATCATAATAAACTGTCCCGTTATTCTGATCGACGTCAATTGAACCTTCTGCCAAATACTCTGCTTTTGTGCCGAAAAGATACCGAGCTTTAAGGTCAAGATATAACGTAGAAACATCACCCATTTCTTCGCCCAACTTAATGAGTAAACCGGCACTGCCGCCATAGCTCCAAGTGTAATCATCAAAGTTTGTTGATGTTGCAATTTCTTCGTTATCCCATTCACTCTCAATACTTGTGGAGGTAAATATATAAGCGCCGCCGAATAATCCTTCAACATATGGACGCCAAGTTCCAGTAAAGGGCGAAACTTGAAAAAGGAGATGAAAATTAACAAGACTGTTTGTTCTGTTAACGTCAACGTATACATCCGGTATCGGGTTGCTGAATCGTCTTTTTTCTGATTCTTCACCGTAGACTAAATATCCAATATTTAATCCAACCGTAAACGGTCTCTCTTTACTTGTAGCCCAAAGTGTGCCGTGTGCTTGAACCCCATATCCTAACCTATCTACATTTTCCTTAAATTCACCCTGAGGATACCCAAGCATCAAACTAATTCCGCCTGTTTGAGCTTGTGCCGAGAAGACAAATAACATCAAAAACACAATAGTCATTAATAGACTTCTCTTCATTTTATTCCCGCAATTTTTTCGATAAGTAAATATAAAAAGAAATTGTGCTTAGTTTGACGAGTAGATTATATAAAAGTTTATTAATTGAGGGAAATTTCCCACTGATAAGCAGATTTTAACATCGCAGCATATTCATCAAATGATATTTCTTTGGCACCGAACATTCCGAGATGTTCGGTATAATACTGTACATCGAGTACTTTGAATCCTTTTTCCCTTAATCGTTCTACTAATTTAACAAGCGCCGCTTTTGATGCTTGTGATTTTTTCGAAAACATAGACTCACCGAAAAAAGATCCGCGGAAAGTTACTCCGTATAATCCGCCGACTAATTTATTTTTTTCATAAACTTCCACGGAGTGAAGATGGCCCAAATTCATTATGCCTTCATAAGCCTCAATAAGTTTATCGTTAATCCATGTTTCGTTTCTGTGGGAACAGTTTTTTACTACCTCCATAGTAGCTTGATCATAGGTAAATGTGAAAGTAGTTTTTTCCATAAACTTTTTGAGTGAGCGGGGAACATTAAAAGTATCAAGGGGGATGATGGTTCTTATTTCCGGCATATACCAATTAATTTTACCCGTTTTTTCAGCCATTGGAAATGCACCTCTTGCATAAAGAAGCACCATATTCTTCGGGTTTAGAAGGTCAATATGATTTTCTTTATTACTCATCAGCCTCGACTTCGTATTTTACAATTTCATACCCGCGTTTTGTTTCAATCATAGCCGAAATTATTCCTGCAAATACGGCAATCATACCAAAAAGAAATGTAGCGAGAATAATAAAGTCCAAGTCGATGTTTTTTGTAAAGAACGCAACACCAATTAATAAAGATGATAAAACAAAAAGCGCTACGGCAATTGTATATGATAAAACCGAATTGCGAACAAGTTTAACACGGTAAACAAGCAGAACCAATTGTTTTGAAATACTTTCGAGCCTAATGTTATCTTCCGTTTCATAAGCTTCACCACCGATTTTCTTTTTGATTTTTCTTCTTTCTTCGTTTAATAATCTAATACGATTAACAACAATTGAATACTTGTTGTTAATTCCCAACAATAAAAGCCCGCAAGCGCTTATCATTACAGCCGGTGCAAGCATAAACTGAATAAGTTGAATAAGCGTTAACTCTTTACCACCGAAGATTTCCATTATAATCTCAATATTTATTTACAAAACTTAGTTAAATATACAACCGCAGATGAATCAAGTTGTGCAGCGCAGCTAAAATCTGTGCAAGCATTTTTTGTGCGATTTATTTTTAAGTAAGATAAACCCCGTGCAACATAGTTCTGTGCATTATTGGGATTTATATCAATAGCAAATGAATAGCTTTGAACTGCTTCTTTAAATTGTTTTAGGCTGTCAAGCACGGCACCGCGGTTGTAATATAAAATTGAATTTGTCGAATCGATTTTGATAGCTTCTGTGTAGTCTTCAAGGGCTAAAGCAAAATTTTTGATAAAAACCTGAACGTATGCACGGTTGTTTAGTGCTTCTGTATCAAACGGATTTAATTTTAGTGCTGTTGTAAAATCATCAATGGCTTCATCGGTTTTACCTATTTGAAAAAAAGCCGAACCACGGCTCTTCAAAGCAACATGATTATTGGGAAAAATTTCGAGCACTTTTGTGTAATCTGAAACAGAATCATCAAATCTGCCTAAAGCATAAAATGCACTGCCCCGGTTAAAAAAATAATTTTGATTCGTTGGATTTAACTCTATCGCTTTAGAGTATTTTTGTATTGCTTCTTCAAATTTCCCTTTGTCATACAACTCGTTTCCCTGCTTATAATAAACAGGTGAAAGATCAATTGCCTGTTGGCATGAAGTTAATATTAGTATGGTTATAAAAATCGAAATGGTTTTTGACATTTTTTACTATAAGTTTATTCGCATTTTCATCTAATTTACTTATTATTTGGTTTACTTAAAACATTGGTTTGGTTTAGTGAACTTTAAAACCGAGACACTTTCATATCTATATGCATTTGCCGCCGTGCTATTATGGTCAACAGTGGCAACTGCATTTAAATTAACACTGGAAGGTTTGAACTACGCACAACTACTATTTTATGCGTCACTTTCGAGCACTATTGTATTGTTTCTTTTTGCTTATCGCGAATCACCCGAAGATGTTATAAACATTTTTAAAGGTGAGGAGTTATTTAAAAACATTGTTCTCGGTTTGTTCAACCCGTTTCTTTACTATCTTGTTTTGTTCCAAGCATATTCCCTTTTACCTGCTCAAGAAGCGCAACCGTTAAATTATACATGGCCTATAATGATTTCCATTTTCTCGGTGATTTTTCTAGGTCAAAAATTAACTTTAAGAACAGTTCTCGGATTAGTATTTGCATTTTTAGGCGTTGTAATAATTGCAACACGAGGAGATCTCTTGGGGCTATCATTCCATAATCTTTTCGGTGTAATATTGGCTGTCGGCAGTTCACTGATTTGGGCTGCATTTTGGACGATGAGCCTAATTGATAAAAGAAAAAACTCCATTAAACTTTTTGCGGCATTTTTATTCGGTACGATTTTTACATTTATTTTTGTTCTTGTGTTTGAATCTTTTCATATTACTTCAATTGAATATTTGTTCGGGGCAATTTATATCGGTCTTTTTGAAATGGGTATCACATTTTTTCTTTGGATGAGGGGATTGCAGTTAAGCTTTAATAAAGCAAAAACATCAACTCTTGCTTATCTTTCACCGTTTATTTCACTGATTTTTATTGCACTTGTTTTGGGGGAAACAATATTATTCTCATCGGTAATCGGTTTAGTATTTATCGTCGGTGGAATTTTGTATCAGCAATTAGAAAATTTCAAGTATAGAAAGTTTTTCAATTTTAAGAGGTAATTATGGCATACAAAGCTGCTGAAGATCGTTATGAAAAAATTCCCTATAGAAGATGCGGAAGAAGTGGTATTAAACTTCCTTTAATTTCGTTGGGTTTGTGGCATAACTTCGGTGATGTTGATGATTTTGAAAACGGACGCAAAATACTTACAACAGCGTTCGATAACGGGATAACACATTTTGATTTGGCAAATAATTACGGTCCCCCATACGGTTCAGCCGAGAGAAATTTCGGCAAAATTTTAAAGAATGATTTGCTGCCTTACCGTGATGAATTGATAATATCAAGTAAAGCAGGTTATGATATGTGGCCCGGACCTTACGGTAATTTCGGATCGCGTAAATATTTAATTGCAAGCTGCGATCAATCACTTAAAAGAATGGGATTGGAATATGTAGATATATTTTATCATCATCGTCCCGACTATGATACGCCGCTTGAAGAATCAATGATGGCGCTTGATCAAATTGTTAGAAGTGGAAAAGCTTTGTACGCCGGCATATCAAATTACCCGGCTGATAGAACCGCAGAAGCTGCTAAAATAATTCGTGAACTCGGCACACCGCTGCTAATTCACCAACCGAAGTACAGTATGTTTGATAGATGGATTGAATGGGATTTAATTAACACTTTACAAAATGAAGGAATCGGTGCAATTGTTTTTTCACCGCTTGCACAAGGATTATTAACTAACAAATATCTAAATGGTATCCCTGAAAATTCACGTGCGGCAAAGGATTGGGGATTCTTAAAAGTAGATGAAGTAAACAGCAAAATTGATAAAGTGAAAAAGTTAAATGAATTAGCTCAGCAGCGCGGACAATCACTCGCACAGATGGCAATTGCGTGGGTTCTCCGTCATCCGGTTGTTACATCAGCATTAATCGGGGCGAGCAAAGTTGAGCATGTTTTGGAACTGGTGACAGTGCAAAACAATCTTGAATTCAGTGAGGAAGAATTTAAGAGAATAGAAGATATTTTGAAGTAGCTTTCTCTTTGTGGTCTTCGCGTCTTCTTGGAGAACTTTGCGTGAAACCAAACTTTAGGTTAACGCAGAAACCGCTAAAGTAGATTGAGATTAAACTTTCAATCTAAACGTCTGTCCAATTTCCTCTAAACCAATTTTTGGTTTATAGTTTATAGCAGAGGCGAGCATTCTATCAATGGGCTCATTAAACGGCTCTTTACCTTGCTGAAATGTTTTTGTGTGCATCGGGATAAAATATTTGGCATTTATATTATGCGCCATCTCTAAAGCCTGTTCAGGCGTGCAGTGATTTTGAATCCACGGATCATAAGCCCCGATAGGCATTAGTGCAACATCCACCTTTTCATCTTTTATTATTTCCAATTTATTGTGCATTCTTGTATCGCCGCCGAATAAAATTGAGTTGCCTTTTCTTTTTAATAAGTATGCATTATAACTTCTGCCGTCTTTCATATAACCGCGGGAGCGATCTTTTTCCCACGGGAAACGCCAACCAAAATGTTCCACTTCCAGAGCAGTGAAATTAATCTCATTTAAATCAAGTTTATCATTCCAATCCATAACGCTTATTGATTTCCAAGGAAGGTCTTCAATAACATCTTGAGTTAAGTAAGCTGTAATCACATCAATTTGGTTTGGATATTTATGCGCAAAATCGGAAAGTGTCGGGAAATCCATGTGATCCATATGCGCGTGGGAAAGTAAAATTATATCCGGTTTGGGAATCTCATCAATTGTGAGCGCAGGTGGCGTTAAACGTGAGTGACCGATACTGGCTCCGAAGAAATATAAACCTATTCTTCCTTTTAACACAGGGTCGGTTAAAATCCATTTACCGAAAAAATTGATTAGCATTGTTGAATGACCGACCCAAGTAATAGTAACTTCTTTATCGGACCATTCGAGGGGATTGGGCTTATAGTTCAACGGAATAAAACCGTTAGCTTCTGTATCACTTTTTAAAAGAAATCCGGGCAGCACATACGAAGCAAGCGTAGCGAGTAAACCTCTCTTTATAAATTTTCTTCTAGTAGATTTCATTTTGTCTTTCTTGGACTTGAATTTAAATAAGGGAGATTCCATCTTTTAAAAAGATGGAATCTCTTGGTTAATTCATCTGTCAATCAATTTCATAATTATAAAAATCTTCTTGGATATTATTCTTACCTTTTTCATGAAATTCGATAAATTGTTCCTTGTTGCCGAACCAATTAATAACATCTTCTCTTTTCATAATTGTTTTGTAATCAGAGAGAATAGTTCTATATGAGCTAAATTGAAAATTTTTATAATCACTTGTTAGCTTGTGATGAACAGGATTTAAATGAATATATCTAACAACGCTGAGCAAATAACGTTCATCTCGGATCCATCTTCTTTTAAAGTTTTTTATAAACAAATTCCCTTTTCTTTTTTCTTGGTTGTTGATTGCCATAGAATAACTAATAAACAAACGCCGAAATTGTTTACTTACAAATTCCGGGTCTTCATTATTTATACGAATCAAAAAATGGAAGTGGTTGGGGATTAAACAATAAGCAAAAACATCAATGATAGTATTTAAATATTTTCTGAATGATTTTAGGAAATAGTAATAATTATCTTCAATAAAAAATAATTTATCGTTTCCAACTGCTCTATTGTAAATATGATAATAGCAGTCTTTATAAAGAGGTAAGTGATACGAAGTTTGTTCTCTCATGCTAATAAGATATTAAAATTTTATGATAACAAAAATGATTGTAGAGATTCCATCTTTTTGAAAAGATGGAATCTCTTGACTAACCTAAAATTCTACTTTGTTAGTAAGTTCGTTTACGTCATCCGGTTTGATGGGGAAATGGTTCGAAAGGATTCTACCGACTTCGTTAATTCCGTAAATTAGTCCTTCGGTGTAATGACCGAGTTTGAATTCGTTTTGTATTTCGTTTCGTATGTTATCCCAAGTTTGTTGTTCAACTTTTTTATTTATACCTGAATCGGCAAGAATATAAAATTGTCTCAGCAATAAATTTACATAAATAAGAATTCCGGTTTTATCGCGTGTGTTATTCATACCGAGACGAAAAAATTCCTGCTCGGCAAGTTTTCTGATATCACTTTTACCGAAAAACGGAATATCGTCTTTTATAGCCACACGAATTTCACCGGCGGTGGTTTTCTCGTTTTCCTTTATTGCCTCTGAAATCCGTAGAAAATCATCATCGGTAAAAAAGTGATATATTAAATTCTCATTCATTTGATTGGAAAAATATCATTTTGTTTTTAAGAAGTAAACATAAGATAGGAAATAATCCTGTATAGTTATTTGATTTCCGTTCTCCGTGCCTTTATTTTTGTAATTGATTAAGAAATTAACATATAACAGGAGATAAAATGTATAAAGTAGTGTTATTAAGGCACGGCGAAAGTGTTTGGAACAAAGAGAATCTTTTTACCGGGTGGACGGACGTTGATTTATCGGAGAAGGGAATTCAAGAAGCAATTGAAAGCGGCAAAGTATTGAAGAAAGAAGGTTACATTTTTGATATTGCTTACACATCCGTATTAAAAAGAGCAATTAAAACATTAAATATTGTATTGGATGAAATGGATTTAGACTGGATACCGGTAGTTAAAAATTGGCGGCTTAACGAAAGACATTACGGCGCACTTCAGGGATTAAACAAAGCTGAAACAGCAGAGAAATACGGTAAAGAAAAAGTGATGGAGTGGCGAAGAAGCTTTGATACTCCACCGCCGGCTTTGGAGGAAACCGATGACAGATATCCCGGTAAAGACCCGCGTTATGCAGAGCTATCTAAAGATGAACTCCCCTTGACGGAAAGTCTTAAATTAACAATCGACAGATTTTTACCTTATTGGCACGAAACAATAGCGCCGACAATTAAATCCGGTAAAAAAGTGATCGTAGTTGCTCACGGAAACAGTTTGCGCGCATTGGTAAAATATCTCGATAATATTTCGGAAGAAGAAATTGTGGGATTAAATATCCCAACCGGAATTCCGCTTGTTTATGAATTGGATGAAAACTTAAAACCGATTAAGCATTATTATCTCGGTGATCAAGAAAAAATTGAAGCGGCAATTAATTCGGTTGCTAAACAAACTGAAAAGAAATAAAAATTATCGTAGAGACACAGCAACTTGCCCGTCCCTTGTCGGGTGCTGTGTCTCTATATTGAGTATTAACTTTTCCCTTGATTTTCTAACTCTATTTCCCAAATTTCGGTTAAAATTAAATTTTTCTAAGGAATTTTATGATAAAGAAATCAATCTTCCTTTTATCTTTTATCTTTTTACTTTTCACATCACTTTCAGCACAAACAGTAGTTGGTAAATATGCCGGTGAATTTTTAGCAATAGGCGTTGGCGGTAGGGCACTTGGAATGGGAGGTGCTCACACTGCAATAGTAAATGACGTCACAGCCGGGTATTGGAATCCTGCCGGTCTTGCAAGAATTGATTACCCTCAAGTTGCGCTGATGCACGAAGAGCATTTCGGCGATTTAGTTAATTACAATTATGCTGCTGCTGCAATTCCTTACGGAAAGGATATGAGTTTTGGTTTGAGTGTTATTCGTTTGGGCGTTGACGGAATACCCGATACACGTGATGCGCTTTATGATGCAAACGGCGACGGATTTTTAGATATAAACACAGACCGTCTTGATTATTCTAAAATAACCGAATTCAACAATACGGATTGGGCTTTTTATCTTTCATTTGCCAAGAGACATTCGGATAATTTTTATTGGGGTGCAAATGTAAAAATAATTAGAAGAGATTTGGCAGAATATAGCGCTACAGGAGTCGGATTTGATGTTGGTGCAGTTTATATGCCGACGGAAGACCTGTATCTCGGTGCAACAATTCAAGATGTTACAACTACTTTAGTTGCGTGGAGTACCGGACGAAATGAATTAATTTCTCCAACTGCTAAAGTTGGTGCCGCTTATGCTTTCTATATTTTAGGCGGAAGAGTAATGCCGGTTCTCGATCTCGATATTCGCTTCGAAGGAAGAGACTATGCTTCCTACTTTAATATTGGTCCGGTTAGTTTTGATTCACACTTTGGTGTTGAATATGCATACGATAATTTGTTCTCGGTTAGGGTAGGTTACAACGATGTAAAACAATTCACGATCGGTGCGGGAATAAAATTACCGAAACTTTATATCGATTATTCATTCGCACGAATGAGCCAATCAGAAACCGAAAGATTACCCGATACACATAGAATTTCATTGATGTTATCTCTCGAAGAACCAAAATTTATGAGAGAGATAAACTAAAATCTGCAGAGACTTGGTTAAACTAGCCTCTACATTTAACAAAAATTATTAAATTAAGGGAGAGACATTCTCCCTTTTTTATTGGTGCAAATTTGAAAAAGATTTTTGTCCAATCGATAACGCTCCTGCTCATCTTTTTATTCTCTTGTTCGGGCCCATCATCACTTTATAATTTTGATGCAGAACTGAGTTCCGATTTAGCATCTTCGAAAACAACGAATCTAAAAGTAAACATTCCCCGCGGCTGGTTTACCGCTGATGACAACAGAAGCGAAAAGATAGATTTATGGCTAATCAAAGATGATTACTCTTCAACAATTTCATTTATCCGTATTAATCCGGATAAAGAAACGATGCAAGAGTTGGGGGAAAATAATATTAAAAAGATCCAAGATTACTCAAAGCTTAATAATCAGCTTGCACATGGGGATAAGTTTATTGATTTGTTGAAAAATGAATTCTTCGAGTTAAACGGCAGAAAGTTCGAAGTTTATCAGTTTGCCGGAAAAGAATTTTTGTACCGTGTGGCTGTTTTCTTTTACAAGAGTAATTTTTTTGAATGTATCGCTTCGGTGAAGCCTGGACCGAATCAAGAAGAGATTTCAAAAATTTTTACCGTTCAAAATGCGGTTCTTCAATCAATAAAGTGAACTTCTTTAGGCAACTTTTTTGTCCTTTACACATCTTTAATATAAAAGAAAAGTGAAACCTTCGTCGACGGAAATATTAGAGTTTACGATTATTTATAACCAGTATAAAGGATACATTTACAATTATGTATCCAAAATGCTGAATGACAAAACTTTGTGTGAAGATGTTGTGCAGACAGTTTTCCTTAAGCTTTATGAAAACACAGGATTAATAAAAGATAAGTCAAGTACAAAATCCTGGCTTTTTACAACAGCGCGCAACGAAGTATTTACTATTTACAGAAAAAAGAAAGTCAGAAAAAACGTTTACACTTTTGAAAACGAAGAGGAGTTAATTAATACCGATAAAGAATTAACAGATGAGCTTGAAATGAAAGAAGTAAAGGAACTGCTTCAAATAGAATTAGATGATTTACCCGAAGAACAAAAAGAAATATATCTGCTTAAAGAATACGGGCAATTAAGTTATCAAGAGATAGCCGAAACACTTGGGACTGAAACGGAACTCGTTAAAAGTCGTTTGTACAAAACAAGACAAAAATTAATTAAGAGATTATCGAAAGTATTAAAATAGAGGCTGCAGATGAAAACCGAACAACTTATGAGGATGATAAATGAATTTGTCGACGGGGAACTTCCGAAAGAGAAAGAAGCTTTTCTTTTCACGGAATTAAGTAATGATGAAGTAGCGCGTGAATATTTCAAAAAAGTTAATTCCCTAAAGTTAATAACGAACGAACAGGCGGAGACATTCCCGGCACAATTAGATTCGAAAATATTGAATGAAATAAAAACCAAAACAAGTTACTTCAGCTTTGCTAACTTAAAAGCCAACGCGGTATCATACTTGAGTTATATTGTTTTAATAATCTCGCTTGCCGGGGGATATTTTTTATATAACCATACAATTTTTCAAGAACATCAGTTTAAAATTTCCCAAGAAAAAATTGAGCAGCAGCAAGAACTTCTTAATTTGATTATGACTAATCAACTTGAGCCAATTACAGTAGAACCTAAATTTGAAAAGGAAATTGTTATTCAAGCAGATTTATGAGGCATAAAATGAAAAAGCTAATAATATTATTATTGTTGTTCTTTCTTTTCGCATGTGCAGAAAAAGAAAACAAAGTAAAAGTAATTGAAAATTATGATGCAGATTACTTAAGCAGCGAAAACGTAGACAAAGAACCTGGAACCGATGAACAATTAGAATCACTGTTGAACGAGATCAAAGATGTTGTAGATGAAGTTTCAAAAGATTATTCCTTACCCGCGAAAGCATTCTTAAACTACAGAATTTATATCAATACAGACGGAAAAGTAGAGGGAATTAAACCTTTACCGATTTCGGAAAAATATTTAATTGATGAGAGTTATGAAATAATTGAAACGGAAGTCTTAACACCTCGAATAGCGTCATCAGCCGAAAATTGGGAGTTTACTCCTGCAGTTAAAAATGGGAAGTCGGTTAAGTTTAGAGGGGATATCGAATTAATAATTACCGTAGATGAAAACGGAAAAATATTGGAAGAAATTCCGGCATTAAATGCGATGGGTAAAACACTTGCCAAACTTAAATTTGTTAATAAAGAAGAATATCTTATTGTAGTAGATGAGCAGCCGTTCCCGGTTGGAGGAATGAAAGCAATACAAGAAAAGATTGTTTATCCGGAAAGAGCTAAACAAAATGGAATTGAAGGCAGAGTTTTTGTAAAAGCGTACATAAACGAAGAAGGCAGCGTTGATGAAATTATTTTGCTGAAAGGGTTTGATGCGGAATGCGATTCGGTAGCGATGGAAGCTATACGCCAAACAAAGTTTACACCGGCTAAGCAAAAGGGTGAGCCTGTGAAATCACAAGTATCAATCCCGATTGTTTTTAAGTTGAAATAGTAACTGAGATTTGAATTGCAATGGAATATTTGTCAAATTATGATAGCAAGGAATAAAGCCGGTCTTAGTCAAGCACAAGTAGCTCAGAGAATGGGACGAAATCTACTGCAATAACAAGATTGGAATCATCTCTAAGCAGCGGGAAACATTCTACTTCTCTGGCAACAATTAAAAAATGTTTAGAAGCGTTAGATTATCGCTTGGAAATTAAGATTACTCACAGCTAAAATTTATAATACTCAGTAGAGCTTTGATTAATCAAAGCTCTACATCAAACAATCACAAAATCAAATTACAAATGCATTATATCACTTAAATGATAAATGCTATGCAAGATAAACCGTAATATAAAACTGAAATTATTTCCTGAATACTGACCGTGATACTTAAAACTTTTTTAGTGTTGCTTTGACAATAATTTTATAATTTCAAAATGAAGCTATGTTGATTAAAAATTTTTTGGAGATAACTTTACATGTCCCTCGCTGAAGATTTACAGAAACCTCAAAAGGAATTAAATGACTTTCAAGAACTATCTATAAAAGTTCTTGAACACCTCCCCAATGTATTGAATGAAGAAGTTGTATATAATGACTATACGCTTTGCTCTTCCAACATAGCGGGGACTAGAAAGCAGATACGACCTTTTAAGACCAGTTTATTCATAAGGGAAGCGAATGTTTTTAATGCTCAATATGAAAATTTCGTAAATATCATAGAGAGTTTAAAAGAAGGTAACCGAACTTTTACAGAAGATGAATATGAGATTGTTGACAGGACAGTTTACACTATCCAGCAGGCATTGGGAATCGGACTAGATTTATTTGTAGAAAGTAACAGTGCGAGAAAACAAGTCGGCAATAGATTTGAGGAATTGATAAAAGTTGTTTTACAATCGCTCAATATTTCCCTGAAAAAAATTATTATCAACATTCCATACGAAACAGAAGAAGGAGAGAAGTTTTATAAATGTGAAACAGACATAGTTATATCTCCTTTTAATGAAGTTAGATCAAACACTCAAAACATTCACCCTGACGAACTAATTATCTCATTAAAAACAACTACAAAAGACAGAATGCCGAAAATCTTTATAAATAAGATTCTGCTGGAAAACTTTTTAGGTCACTCTGTTAGAGTAGTCGGAATTTCACAAAATGATATACAGAGGAAGGGAAATAATAAAATTAGTTATACCTTCGTTTCCAATTTATTTATGGTTTATACAAGGTTCCTTGTACAACTTGAGGGTTACTATTATTTAGATAGACCTTCTCGTGCTTATGAAAGTCCATTTAACCAATACATCTTTCCATTCTCAAAATTTCTGATTGATGATCTATGGAGTCTCTTGCCGCGAACGTAATTTAATGCGACGTTGAATAGCGTCCAATTCATCCTTCGAAGAAGCGATTCGCTCAATCATTTTTTTATTACTAACGCGTTCGCGAATAATTTTACAATATTCTTTCTCTAGTTCTGTGCCCATCCACCGGCGGTTGAATGCTTCGGCGACAGCGTAAGTGGTTCCCGAACCGCCAAAAGGATCGATAACTAAATCATTTTCATTTGAAGAAGAGAGCACACATCTTCTAACCAATTCAACTGGCTTTTGTGTCTTGTGACTTGTCTTTTCCCATGAACTATTAGATAAGGTTGGAATTTCTAAAACATCTTTCGGTTTTGCTCCATTTGGATGTGGTTCCCAAACGTATTTTTTACCATTTCCGTTATTGTATTGAGATGTTTCTGCTTGCGGATGAACTGGGTATCTCAATGTATGTTCATTGTAAGGAATTCTTATTTCGTCCATATTAAAAGTGAAATCTTTACTTTTTCTAAAATGCAAAATACTTTCGTGGGATCGTCCCCAGTCATTACCTAAATTCGCTTTGTTTCTATAGTACCAGACTAACCATTTGCAGCCTTTGAATAAATGGCTTGCAGCCCATTTTATGTCTGCAAGTATTTCTGAAAACCCACAAATGAAAAGTGTGCCGGTTGGTTTAAGAACTCTATGTGCTTCGTTGATCCAAAGCATACTCCATTCAACATATTGCTTTTGTGATTGGAATGAATCCCATTCGGCTTTTTTTATATTGTAAGGAGGATCTGCAAAAATCATATCGACTGATTCTGCCTCAAGAGAGGTGAAAAATTTAATTACATCTAAATTGTAAAGTTTTCCGAAGTCTGTTTCAAAAAATGGTTTGGGTAAAGGCTGAGTTGTTCTCCGTGCCTTAAATTCTAATTGGAGTTCTTTAACAAAGGTATCAACTCTTTCAGCAGAGTAAACTCTGTAATTGTTCATAGGGTGTCTTGAAGAAGGAAATTTTCCATTTTTGTCCCACCTTCTTAAAGTTTCCTTATTCACTCCAATTTTTTCTGCAGCTTCTGCAATCGAATAGAATTTTTTCATAGCTTGCTTATGCTTATACAAGGTTATACAACTTTACACAAATATAGGTTTTAGTAATTAATCTGTCAAGAAAAAACAATCAAACAAAGATTCTTTGACTAATAGCTGTGGGTTAAATGAGATTCCCGCAATCTTCAAGGATTCCGGGAATCTTGGAAAGGTTACAAACTCATTATATCGCTGTAAATAATAAAAGCCATCAACATCAATAAAACAATAAATCCAAAATTTTGAATTGCGATTTTAATTTTAACCGGCAATTCTTTTCTCATTATTCCTTCGATAATAATAATCACAAAATGTCCGCCGTCTAAAACCGGGAAGGGAAGAAAATTCAATATTGCCAAACTTAAGCTAAGCATTGCTAAAAAGTATAGAAAAGAAATTATTCCGGTATCGGCACTTTGAGCGGCAAATTGTGCAATCTTAACGGGGCCCCCGAAAACCTGATCAAATTGAACATCACCAACAATCACATTTTTGAACATTGTAAAAGTCAGTACAGTAATCTGTCCGATATTTTTTATACTCTGCCCAAACGAGCCGAAGAAACCGTAAGTTTCATATTTAATAGGACCGGTATAAGCATCTGTAAAATAAATTCCAATTTTACCATCTATGCCGGGCGTTACGGCAGTTTTGACGGTATCGTCATCTCTTAAAATTGTAAGTGATAATTCTTTATCGGGGTTTGCAGAAATGATATTCGAAATTTCAGTAGTGTTGTTTAACTTCATCCCGTCGAGCTCGAGAAATATATCACCAGCTTGAATACCGGCTGCTTCTGCCGGTGAATTTTTCATCACTTCGGAAATGTAAGGCTGCGTATGCCCAAAAGGTAAAAAGAAATTTTTCTGTGCGTTCTCCGCAATTAATTCTTTATGTATTAAAAATGAAACTTCTTCACCGTTACGTGATACAGTAACGTTAACATCTTTGCCAATGTTTTCCACAAGTAAATTGTTTACAACATCATCCCAATTCTCTGTTTGTTTGCCGTTGATAGATAAAATTATATCACCCGTCTCAAATCCAGCTTGGTCAGCAATTGATTCTTCTTGAATAAAGCCGACTTCGGTTGAATCGATAATTTGTTTCCCTTGGAAATAATTAATCCCCCACAAAATCAAAACCGTCAAAGTTAAGTTCATCATCACGCCGGCTGAGATGACAAACATTTTTTTAATTGTTGATTTTGCACGGAACTCGTAAGGTTTTGGTTCGCTTTTTGCAAATTCCGTATCAAAGCTTTCGTCAATCATGCCCGATATTTTAACGTAACCGCCTAATGGTATCATTGAAATTCTATAATCAGTATGACCTTGACCGTCCCAATCTTTTGGCAACGGACCGAACGAAAAACCGTTGATTTTGTTATAACCGAGCAACCTTCTTCCGTAACCAATTGCGAAAACTTCTGCACGCATACCTGAGATCTTCGCTGCAAGGAAATGTCCAAGCTCGTGAACAAAAACAAGTATGCCGATTGTTATTGCGAAATAAATTATATAGTCCATAAACTTTTCTTTTAGTGATCGAATAAATTTTGTGCAAACTCTCTTGTTTGACGGTCGCATTCGAAAATTGTTTCCATATCGGGCGAGCGGTGGTTTTCAATTTTATCGAGAGATGCGTTAATAATGTTTGGAATATCCGTAAAGTTAATTTTGCCTTTCAAAAATTTGTCTACTGCTATTTCATTTGAGGCATTAAGCACGCACGGTGCCGTACCGCCGGTTTGCATTACATTGTAAGCGAGACGGAGGCATTCGAACTTATCGTAATCCGGTTCAAAAAAGGTCAATTGTGCAATTTTAGGAAGTTTAGTTTCAACAAAACTGCAGTTGAATCTTTCAGGAAAAGATAGCGCATATTGAATCGGTAACTTCATATCGGGCAGACTCATTTGAGCTTTTATGGAACCGTCAATAAATTCAACCATCGAATGAACGATTGACTGAGGATGAACAACTACTTCAATTTTTTCTTTTGGAAGTCCGAATAGCCAATGTGCTTCAATTACTTCTAATCCTTTGTTCATCATCGTAGCCGAATCAATTGTAATCTTACTCCCCATACTCCAATTAGGATGTGCCAATGCTTGCTTAACCGTAACATTAGAAAGTTCCTCTTTAGCCAATTTAAGAAACGGTCCGCCGGAAGCGGTAAGAATTAATTTTTCTATATAATCTTTTTCTTCACCAATTAAGCATTGAAAAATAGCACTATGTTCGGAATCAACCGGGATAAGTTCTGCGCCGTATTCGTAAAGCATTTCGGTGATTAACTCGCCGGCAACAACCAATGTTTCTTTATTCGCAAGTGCAATTCTTTTCTTTCTTTTTATTCCTTCAATAGTTGGAGCTAAACCGGCAAAACCGACGAGAGCAGTAACTAAAATATCGTATTCGCCGCTGCGGGCAATTTCAATTAATCCTTTATTCCCGGAAAGTACTTCACACTTACCAATAATTCTTTTTCTTAATTCATCAGCCTTCTGCTCATCAATCACTACTACAGATTTGGGGCTAAACTCGTTAATCTGTTTTTCAAGATCATCGATATTTGTATTTACGGTCAGCCCCTCTACTTTAAAGTTATCGGGAAATTCTTTAATGACTTTTAAAGTATTTACACCGATGGAACCGGTTGAACCGAGAATTAATATTTTTTTCTGTTCATTCACTATGAATAAAGAAACCTTGTTACTGCCATTAAGAAATTAATAATCACTAATAAGTTTATTTGAAAACCAACCGAGTAAAGTTTTTTCAAATTTTCATGAACATTCGATTTATCATCAACGGGGGATTTAAGTTCATCACTAATAGCGAGGCGAACCTTTTTAGCCGTAGGAATTAACTTCCAGCCGAGCAAAATTAAAATGACAACCATAACTATTTGTTTAGTTGCCAGCCAATGATTACCCGAGAAATCGAAAAAGCCGTAACCAACATCCATCAATATCATCCAGATTCCGGTTACTAAAATGCCAACGGCACCAATAATTCCCAAAAGATTAACAAATTTTAGATATAGTGAAATTAATTCAATTTCTCCTTTTGAGTTTTTTGCTTTTTGTATGTATTTCTTAAACAACGGATCGGCTATAAAAACAACAAGCCAAATTCCAGCAAATGTTACGTGAAGCCATGTAAGTAATAAATACATAATTTGCCCTTTCAATTTTATGTATTTTCAAATATATAAAAATGAGCAATCATTAATAAGGATAAACGGAATAAGCAGTAAGGATTAGTCTAAAATCCAGGAGTGAAATAACTTATTTAAATTGGTAAAATCATCGTCGTCTAAATTCATAGTTACGGTGTTTGCAAAATTATTTAATACAACTACAGAATTTATACCCGCATCCTGCTTCTCGAGCTTCGCAATTTTTGCCGCAACATTTGTATTAATTTTTTGAATATCATCGTAAAGTTCTGCAAGGGATTTTAATTGCCAATCCGGTGCTTTGCCGGACTTGTATTTAAGAAATTGGGCAAGGGCGTACATTGCAAAAACACGAAACTCGGTTTCTTCAATTGTCGCAAAAGGAAGATGAAAGCGAAGCATAGGTCTTAGTTTTGCTAAAATCGGGCAGCCGCTTGAAGGCATCAATATTCCTATTAAACTTCCAACGGCAGATTGAATGTCGGTCTCTTTAAAATATGACCGCTCTTTTGTTTCGACCGTAACTTTTACACGCTCAAATGATGTTCTTTCGGAGAAAAATTCTATTAAATCTTGCAAATTTACGGCAACGGGACAATACTCAAACTCATCTTTATTCAGCGGGCAGTGTTCGCATTCAAATTTCTCTAACTTTGTCCAATTTGCCGGAGTGGCTTTAGATTTTCTAACGACCTGCAATGTCTCCGGTTCAAGAAAAACTTCGAATGCATTCTCGGTATTGTCTTCAAACCGAAAGTTATATACTATTTTAAGTAATTCGTCAGACATAATTAACACTTAAGTTTGCTGCAAGCGTTATCGAATTCAGTTATTAATCTTTTCATTAATTCTTCAACAGTAGGAATATCTTTAATTATTCCGGCACCTTGACCTGCTTCCATCATACCTTGATCGGCATCACCCTCGAATATACCCAATCTTTCGCGCTTTTGTCCAAGCAGCTCTTTTAATTTCTCTGCATCAGCACCTGAAAGTTCTGCAATTAGTGCCTCTTCGGTAAATTTATTTTTCAACATACGCGCCATACCGATTTTCTTCAAAACCAATACTGTATCATTATCTCTTGCATCAACCACTCGCTGTTTATAATTCGGATGAGCGGATGATTCTTGAGTAACCGCAAAACGAGTTCCTATTTGAACCCCTTCTGCGCCAAGAGATAATGCGGCAAGAATACCTCTTCCGTCTGCTATTCCGCCCGCGGCAATAACCGGAATTTTAACAGCATCAACAAGTTGAGGAATTAATGCAAAGGTAGTTAGTTCATCAGCCCCGTTATGTCCGCCTGCTTCAACTCCTTCACCAACAATTGCATCGCAGCCAACGCTTTCTGCTTTAAGGGCAAACTTAAGTGAAGGTACAACATGACAAACGGTTATGTTGTTTTTCTTTAAAACATCAATAAACTTACCCGGATGACCGGCTGATGAGAAGACAATTTTAACATCTTCCTCAATTACAACTTTTACTAATTCTTCCGCATCACCTCTTAACAAGGGAATATTTACACCGAATGGTTTATCCGTAGAACTTTTACATTTTTTAATATGCTCTCTTAACAAGTTAGGTTTCATAGAACCTGCACCTATTAATCCAAGACCGCCGTTATTACTTACAGCAGAAGCAAGTTTCCAGCCGGATACCCATACCATTCCAGCTTGGATGATAGGTAATTCAATGCTTAGCATTGTACTTATTCTATTCTTAACTATCATATTTGCTCATAACCTATATACAACAAAACTTTGAAGAAAATTAATAAATCGAATAAAATAATTTAAAACTACATTTATGTAAATATTGTGCTTTAAGTTAGAAACTTGTATTTTAAAGTATAAAATGATTGTTATATAATTATGTGATTATCCATAATACTTAAGTTATCTCTGTAATTTAAAAATAATAAACAAGTTTACTTTACTTACAAAAATACAAAAGTAAGTTGATAAAATTATTTAAAACCAAATTCCCTCTTGTAAAACAATACGATCAAAAAGATTGTGGTCCCGCCGCCTTATTAAGTGTCTTAAAATATTATAATGGAAATTCATCTTTACCACATTTAAGGGAACTCTGTAATACGAATTTGCATGGTACTACAATGCTTGATATTGTAAATGCCGCGAAGGTACTGGGGTTTAAAGCGTTCGGCGCTTCAGGCGAGTATAAAGATTTATTAAACGAAGAAATGCCTTGTCTCGCACATGTGATTATTAATGACACACTAAACCATTTTGTTGTTATCTATAAAATTAAAAATAATAAAATATTCATTGCAGATCCCGGCAAAGGTAAATACTGGCTATCCAAAGATGAGTTTCTGAAGATATGGAAAAACAAATCTGTTGTATTGCTAGAGCCTGAGAAAGAGATACTAAATCAAAAAGTACCGGTTTGGTATAATTGGCTTTATTCTTATTTACAAAAAGAAAGTTCATGGGTTTATCAATCATTGTTTCTGGGAGTAATTTATACGCTGTTAGGTTTATTAACAGCAATATTTGTGCAGCTACTCTTGGATAAATTTATACCACAAAAAGACTATTCAAAAATTTTATATAGTGGTGGTTTTCTTGTCACAATACTTATTATAAAATCTATTGCCGGTTATTTGCGCCAGAGATTTATGATCGTCCTTAATAAGAATTTAAATACTAATATAAATGCTGATTTTCTTGAACATCTTTTCATGCTTCCCAAAAAGTTTTTCGATTCTCGAAAAATAGGTGACATAACTGCAAGAATAAATGATGCTATTAGAATTCAAAATGCTGTTATGCAAGTTGTAGGTATTTCCATAATAGATATATTGATGATAGTCGGTTCATTTTCACTTATGTTTTACTTCTCCTCTCTTTTAGCGATTCTTTCACTAGCAATATTACCTATTTATTGCCTTGTATTACTTTCAAATGTGAAGAAACTGAAAAGTGAACAAAGTGAAGTAATGAAAAGTTATGCCACTGTTGAGTCTATGTATATCAATAGCTTGAAGGGAATAGACGAAATATCAAGTTATAATGCAGGTGGTTATTACACAAAGATCAACAAGCTTTTATTTAGTGATTATCAAGAAAAAATTAAAGTCCTTGGTTTTACACAAGCAAATTTATCTCTCTTTGCAGAATTGTTTAGTAGCATAATAATTGCGGGATTATTAACCGGAGGAGCATTATTGGTTATAGAAGGAGATTTTTTAATTGGCGAGATGATGGCAGCATATTCATTATTGGCAAATATAATTCCGGCAGTTAATCGTTTTGTAAACACCAATATCGTTTTACAGGAAACATCAATAGCTTCTACAAGATTAATGGATATGCTTTTAGTAAATCAAGAGAATGAAACTGGGAATTCAGAATTTAGTTTGAATGAAAAGCTCTCAGTCAAAAAAGGTTCGTTTTCTTGGAACGGAAGAGAATATTTATTTACTGACATCAGCTTAGATATCAAAAGAGGAGAAATAACAGCGCTTTGGGGTAAAAGCGGTTCAGGTAAAAGTACACTTGTAAAAATATTGCAAAGAAAATATAAGCTTAATAGCGGAGCAATTTTTATTGATGATAAAAATTCTCAAGAAATTAATTTATTTCAGTATAGACAAAACATAGGTATAGTGCCGCAGTCAATAAGAATTTTTAACGGAACTATAGCAGAAAATATCCTAATTGGTAGAGAAATAAAAGATTATGCGTTTTTAGAAAAGAGGATTGTTGAACTTGGACTTTATACCTTTTACAATAAATATGATTACGGGCTTGCAACGATGATTGGTGAAGATGGAAGAGAACTTTCCGGTGGGGAATTGCAATTGCTTCCTCTTACAAGGGCATTACTGTATGAACCGAATATCCTGATTATAGATGAAGGTTTAAGCGGTATTGATGTAGTGTATGAGCAACTGATTTTTAGTGTATTAAAAGAGTATGCTAAAGAAAATGCTGTTTTGCTTATAACTCACAATCTTTATTCAATTTTGAAAACTGATTATGTCTATGTTCTTGCAGATGGAACAATTTCTCAACAAGGAACTCCACAAGAAGTAATATCAAAGCCGGGTCACTTTAAAAAGGCTTGGCAAATAAAAGAAGGGATTTATAGCGATCAAAAGGAATTTATAAATGGATGACAGTATTTCACTTACTACCAAATTTGATGATGCTCGTCGTATTGAAACCTGGCAGTTATACTTATCAATAAGTATTCTATCAGTAATTGTTGCAATAGCTTTACAAAAATTTATTATGACCCAGGAAGTCTATTATTCTATTTATGGGTCTCAAATGGAAGAATATAGAATAGACGACTTCATAAAATTCACAGAAAAATTCCAGGTTTGGGGTTACATCGCGACACCATTGCTTGTTTGGTTAAGAATAGCTTTTGTTGCTTTTCTTATTCAATTGCCATTTATGTTAAAATACATTGAAATACCATTCAATGAAGTGTTCAGAATAGCAGCCTTTGCATTTATGGTTATGCTTTCTGCGGATATTGTAAGATTTTTCTATTTGTATTTTCTTCCATCCGAATCAATTTCCACAGAGTCGTTGACCATAACGCCATTAGCGCTATCAAATTTGTTAAATAAAACTAACTATTCGGATATCGCATATACAATTTTGAGTAAGATTAATGTATTCGAGTTTGTTTGGAGCTATGTAGTTTACCGTGGTTTATACAGGACAGACAAGATAAATAAGCTCGATTCTATGCTTGTTGTTATGTGTGTGTGGGTTGGTATTCTTGTTCTAGTTGTTGCTATCAATCTTTTTTTAAAAACATTATGAAATTACAAAAAGTCATAAAGTATACTTTGGGAATTATTTTTCTTTTATCAGCACTTTTAAAGCTGATAGATTTTAATTCGACCGTAGAATTATTTGCAGACATGTTAGGATTTGAGATTATACTGATAAGAATATTTTTAATGTTCTTGATATTGGTGGAACTCATTATTGCCTATTTAATCATAGAAGATTACGTTAAAAATAAATATATATTTTTCACAATCGGAGGAATGATAGCAGCTTTTATTTTAGTAAACTTTTTTTTCTTGGTTAAAGGATATAACAACTGTGGTTGTTTCGGTAAATTGGTTAATAGTTCGCCGTTATTATCAGTTATTAAGAATGTTATCCTTTTATATGGACTATTTTATTTGTGGAAAAATGCAGCAACAAACGATAAGATTACTGCTGTAAAAGGAATACCCAAATGAGAAAGAATATAATTGCAATATCATTTATGGTTCTTTTCATATTCACGCTTGTGTGGCTTATTGTAATAGGGACAAAACCTGAAGTATTACCTGTCGGTAGTCAATGTCCTCAAATTACCTACAAAACAATAAATGGTTATGATACACTGAAAACTAATAGTCAAAATAAAATGCTGGTTATTTATTTTAGCAAAGATTGTCCCCACTGCGAATATGAACTTAGCATTCTCAATGAAAATCTAAAGAAACTGGAAGAAGTTATGGTTTATCTATTAACAACAAATGAAAGTTATCTTAAGAGTGAAGAAATACAAGCAAACAAAAATCTTTTATTAAGCAGTAAAGTATTCTATGGCATTGTAAACGAAGAAAATTTTAATCAGTCATTTGGCAGTCTTATAACACCTTCTCTTTACTTTTTTAATAAGAAAGGAGTACTTACCGAAAAGATAAAGGGTGAAACAAAGTTTGAAAGAATACTTGAAGAATTAGAAAAATCCGGTAGTCCGGAATATCGGGTCAGCGGCAGTAAATAATTTGTCCTTTGCCGTGGGGCTAATTAATTATTTCTTATTTATTTTTAGGAGTTGTACAGTGTACCCCATTGTTAGTAC
>NPIE01004327.1_pt1 | contig 45852 bp, 41 predicted proteins | sample 8637661 | NCBI WGS metagenome assembly NPIE01 (sample SAMN07420842, study PRJNA396082) | bioreactor metagenome | isolation source: sample BA12 brine-fed electro-methanogenic bioreactor BA | place: Japan: Kochi | collected 2016-12-09 | reverse complement strand
AGAAAAGAAATTCAGTATCAGAAAAAGGTTTTCGACAATTAACCCCCAAGTTTTTGACAGAACCACTTCAGACCATGTGGGTAAGTTCACATAATATGACTAAAAATAATAATTGTGGTGAAATACATGAAAATTGCAGTTTATGGTGCAGGAAACCAGAATCTTTATGTTAATCAACTTAAGTTGCCGGAAAAGTACGGAGGAGAAGCTCCATATGGTGGAAGCCGAATGGCCATCGAATATGCTAAAGCAGGACATGATGTTTATTTGGCTGAACCAAATCGCAGCATGCTGGATGATGGCCACTGGAAACAGGTGGAGGATGCAGGAGTTACTGTAACTTCTGATGATGTGGAAGCAGCTAAACATGCAGAAATAGCAGTTCTATTTACTCCCTTTGGTAAAAAAACCTTTGAAATTGCCAAGGAAATTACCAAACATATTCCAGAAAACGGAATAATCGCCAATACCTGTACTGTTTCTCCCATGGTTTTGTACTATGTTCTGGAACGGGAACTAAGAAGAGACCGTAAGGATATAGGAATAGCTTCCATGCACCCGGCAGCAGTACCTGGAACTCCTCAACATGGTCACTATGTAATTGGGGGACACTCCAGCAATGATATTGACATTGCCAGTAAGGAACAGATACAAAAATGTGTTGAACTCTCAGAAAGCTGTGGAAAGGATGCTTATGTGGTTCCTGCGGATGTTTCTGCTGCTGTAGCCGATATGGGATCTCTGGTAACTGCGGTGACTCTGGCAGGCGTTCTGGATTATTATTATGTGGGTACTCAGATTATTAAGGCCCCTAAAGAAATGGTAGATAAACAGATTTTAATGACCCTGCAAACCATGGCTTCTCTGGTAGAATCTTCTGGAACCCAGGGCCTGGTAAAGGCCATGAATCCAGAATTACTGGTTAAAACTGCTAAATCCATGCACCTTTTAGAAGAACAGGAAGAACTGGATGCAGCTATAAGTACACTGGCTAAATTAGATTCAGAGGTCATGGACTGGGCTCAAAAAGCAGAGATAAAACCTACCAATCTGGTGGCAGCTCAGGCACTGGCCACAGAATTACAGAACCTCATGGGCGAAAAAGCAGCTGAAGGTACCATCAGGCGCTGTATGAGGAAAATGTTTGAATAAATATTTTTCCTTTTTCATTTTAAAGATTAACGAACGGTGGTTTTATTCTAATTCGAGACTTAAAAACTGCTACTTATTTTGAAACTACTGACGGCACTTTTATATGTGAATTATTACATCCTCACCGGGAAGAAAAAGATATAAAAATCAATTTTAGTATTGCCCATGCTATACTCGGCCCGGAGGAGTCATCCCATCCCCATCGCATTAAATCTGCAGGGGAGATTTATTTTATTCTGGAGGGCAAGGGTTTGATGCATATTGATAACCAGCAGGCACTTTTAGAACCAGGGCAACTGGTTTACATTCCCCCGGGATCAATGCAATTTATAAAAAATGTTTCCGCAGGTGAATTGAAATTTTTATGTATGGTATCTCCCCCCTGGAGGAAAGAAGACGATGAAATTTGCCTGGAGTAAAAAAAATATTAAAGCAGCTTTTTTTTAATTAGTAGATAACCATAACGCACATGTAAGTAAATTCACTTTCTGCTACTTCTTTTAAGGTAGTTTCCACCACATTTTCCTCAGGATAACTCAGCCTCTCGCAGACTATCACTTTTCTTTCTGGGGAAATACCATTCTCCATTAAGAATCTTGCCATATCTGCCGTACTGCGGGAAGGAAGGGCAATGGTAGGCTGACCATTATCCAGGATAGGAAGAATTTCCTGAAAATTTTCTCTACCATGAAATGTCATGAGATCTGCCTTATCCCAGGGTATTTCAACCCGGGCAGCACAAAGCTGTAGTGAACTTATACCGGGAATCACTTCCAGTTCAATATCATAACCTTTTTTTTTAATAATTCGCTGCACTGGACTTAAAACACCTGAAAAACCAGGATCTCCTGTGGAAAGAATGCATACATTTTTCCCGCTATGGACCCGGTCCACCCCATATTCTAACTTTTCCTGCACATCCTTTACATTTAAAAGTACAACTTCCTGAGATTCAGGGAAAAGATCCAGGGCTCTTTTACTTCCAATTGTGATATCTGATTTTTTAACCACCTTTCTAGCAGCTGGTGTTACAAAATCCTCTGAACCAGGGCCTATTCCTGCGATATAGAGTTTTGACAAATTATGACCTCTTTTTAAAATTTTTTTTTATTTCAACCTATTTCTCCGGGATAGGGAACCTATTTAATTAATTAGTTAATAAATACCTTACTAAGTAACTTATTAAATTCTTATAATTTTTTTCAATTTAATATGATGTGATACCATGCTTCAGATTGCAGTTACCGGAAAACCAAATGTTGGAAAATCTTCATTCTTTAACTCAGCCACCCTTTCCCAGGCAGAAGTGGCAGGATACCCCTTTACCACCATTGATGCCCATAAAGCCGTGGCCCATGTGGACACTGATTGTCCCTGTAAGGAGTTGGAGGTGGTTTGCAGTCCTAATAATTCCAGCTGTGTAGAGGGCAGGCGTTTAATTCCAGTGGAACTTATTGATGTGGCCGGTCTGGTTCCTGGGGCCCATGAAGGAAGGGGATTAGGTAATAAATTCCTGGATGACCTGCGCCAGGCCAGGGCATTTATTCATGTTATTGATGCGTCGGGGTCCACTGATGAAGAGGGAAGGCCTGTGGAGGCAGGAACGCATGATCCATTGGAAGATGTGGAATTTCTACAAAAGGAAATAACCATGTGGCTTTATGGTATTATACAGCGAAACTGGGAGCGGCTGGTTAGAAAAGCTTTATCTGAAAGATTGGATATGGGTAAAGTAATCCATGAGCAGCTTTCCGGGACAGGTATAATGCTGGAAGATATTATAGAAGCCAGAAGGAAGATGGAAACTGATTATACTCAATGGGAAAAAGAAGAACTCATTCAATTTCTGGATAAACTTTTAAGGATTGCCAAACCCATGTTAATTGTAGCTAATAAGGCTGATTTACCTTCTTCTTCTGAAAATATCAAACGATTGAAGGAAAAATACTCCAAAGTGGTACCTGCATCTGCAGAATCAGAACTAGCTCTCACCAGAGCAGCTAAAGCTGGCCTTATTAAATATCAATCGGGTGAGGGGGACTTTGAAATAGTAGATGGAGTAAATTTGAATGAAAACCAGAAAAAAGCCCTGGAATATATCCGGGAAAATGTACTGCAAAGATATGGAAGTACCGGAGTTCAAAAGGCTTTAAATCAGGCAATATTTCAATTACTCGATATGATTGTGGTTTATCCTGTAGAAGACGAGCATAAGCTTTGTGATCAAAAGGGGAATATTTTACCTGACGCTTTTTTAATTTTAAAAGGTTCAAAACCCCGGGACATGGCTTATGTGATTCATACAGATATTGGAGAAAGATTCCTGCATGCAGTAGATGCCAGAAAAAACATGCGGGTTGCTAGTGATCATGAACTGAAAGATGGAGATATAATCAGTATAATTTGCCGATAGGAACATATAAAAAGATTAAGGGGTTATTTCCTCCTTTTTTGATTGAATAATATGCTGAATGTTTCCTCTTTTTACTTACTTATAGTTTAATCATGGTGAGATAAATGAAAGGTTTGGCAATGTTAAAAATAGGGGAAATAGGATGGATAGAAAAGGATAAACCAAAATGCGGACCATCAGATGCAATTATAAAACCATTAGCCATAGCACCCTGTACTTCTGATGTCCACACCGTATGGGAGGGTGCAATAGGCCAAAGACATAATATGATTTTAGGACATGAGGCAGTTGGAATTGTAAATGAAGTAGGTCGTGAGGTTAAAGATTTTAAACCGGGTGACCGGGTAATAGTACCAGCTATAACTCCAGATTGGGGTTCAGAAGCAGCACAAAGGGGTTTTCCATCACATAGTGGTGTTGCTTTAGGGGGATGGAAATTCTCTAACTTTAAAGACGGTGTTTTTGGAGAATACTTCCATGTTAATCTGGCAGACAGTAACCTGGCACTTTTACCTGATAAAATTCCTTTAGAAGCAGCAGTAATGCTTCCGGATATGCTGAGCACAGGTTTCATGGGGGCTGAAAATGCTAAGATTGAAATTGGATTTAGTGTTGCTGTTTTAGGAATTGGGCCGGTAGGACTTAGTAGTATAGCTGGTGCAAAATTAAAAGGTGCTGGGAGAATATTCGGAGTGGGTACCAGACCAAAACTGATAAAAATTGCCAAAAAATATGGCGCCACAGATATAATTAATTATAAAAAGGGAAATACCTCCGAACAAATTATGGATGCAACAGAGGGGGAAGGAGTGGACGCTGTTATTGTAGCGGGAGGAGGTCCTGATATTCTTATCGACGCATTAAATATAGCTAAACCAGGAGCAAAAATTTCAAATATTAATTATTTTGGCAGGGGAATTGGCGAGGGCGATATTATTCCTATTAGTCGTTCAGGATGGGGCTTTGGCATGGCTCAAAAAGATATAGTTACTGGTCTTTGCCCTGGTGGAAGACTTAGAATGGAAAGATTAGCACAAATTGTAATCCACGGTCGCATGGATCCTTCTCTAATGGCCAGCCATGTTTTCAAGGGTTTTGATCATCTGGAAAAAGCCCTGCTTCTAATGAAAGATAAACCACAGGACTTAATAAAACCAGTAGTTCTCTTAGATGGATAATTCATTTCATTTCATATCTCTTATTCTGTTTATTTTTTCTTTTAAAACCCGGTGGAGATGTTCTGCCCCTATAATTTCATCATCCTCCAGATTCCAATGGGAAGGATACATAATAAATGGTTTGCTTTGGCCACCACCTAAGCCACCATGGCTTCCCACCAGTTCTTCAAAGGCGGCCACTTCATTTTTATCTGGATTATAAAAACTATTTACCAGGATATCAGGTACGTATTCAAATTTGTGGGTGCGTAAAAGGTGATGGCGAGCATTTTCTCCAAAATCCCGTAAAGGATTATCTCCTTCAATCCTATCACATTTTAAGTAATATATTCCCTCTTTTCCTATGGCAAGAGGCCCCCATTCAAGGGAGTGGACCATTATAAATCCTATTCCTTCATGTTGAACCAGTCCGGGAATCAAATCCGGGAATAATTTTTTGATTTCTTCATAAGATAACCTTTCAGTCCACTGTGTAAGATAAATCAGTCCTAAATTTCCAGAAGCCAGTACAATCACTTCTGATTCTTCGGCTGTAGATTTTAATGGTTTTCGTGATATTTCATAATCCTGGATGTATTCTAATACCTTTCCCTTTCCTACCGGACTTTTTTTAATGTTATCCAGAGTATTATCCACCAGATCACGACTCTTTTTTACAGTATAATCTTTTTTATCTTTAAGATATGATTTACTAGAATCAATAGGACGGGTAAAAGCCTGACCAAAGTGGTCTTCATTGGAGGATAATTCACTGTAAATACTGAATTCTTCAGGAAGCAGCTCCCGGACCAGGTCTTCTAAAGTAATCCCATAACGTTGTTTGAAGGTGGCACCATTGGTTTGTCCATGATCAGACTGCACCACCAAATAATACGGCCTTTTAGTATATTTTAATGAATTCTGGAGCCTTTTAAATTGTTTATCAATACCACGAAGGGCATAAAAAGCATCTGAATCCTGTACTCCTGAGTGATGGGCAATTTCATCGTATCCTAAATAAGTGGAATAAGCAATATCCATATCTGAAGCTAAAATATCCCCAATCAAAGTGCAGGTATTAACTTCACGCATAAAAACATTGGCCCCGGCCCGTACAAAGGGATAAACAAAACCTCTGTGTATTCGAGGTTTTATATTTTTAATCCAGTGTATTAACTGGGAAATAAAATCCATTAAAGCATCAAAAAGGAATAGAAGTAATATTCTGGCAAAATTAGAAGGATTGGAGTAAAAATAGTACCAGGTATCATTGTAAAATTGGCGAAGATTTATAAGCTTGCTGTAGGTGAATATGGCATTTTCTGCATCTCCTGAGAAAAGATTGGATCTGCTGGCCCCATTAAATGATAATAATCCTTTACCATCTGAAATACGCTTTTCAATAACCGGAGCATCATGTAACCCGGTGGAAACCATTATCTTATTATTATTGCCCTTTTCTACCCAGCGGAATGCCGGGAGGTTATGGTTGTTGCCATGCAGTATCCCCGCCTGACTGGCCCCGGTTTGACTGGATAAATCAGTTTCCCAGGAAGTTACTTTATGGCTTTTAGAATCTAACCAGCTCTTTAAAGTAGGCATATGTCCATTTTCAATTGCTTTATTTAAAATATCTTCAGATAAACCATCTATTTCTAATAAAATTACTCCGGGATAATTCTTTGTTTTTTTATTTGCCTTTTTTATAGTTCTATGTAGAACTAATCGATAGTAGGAGGTTTCATCATCCAGGGTAACCACCGCTGAAAGCAAGGTGGTAATAAGAGACATACCCACTGGAGCTAAAATCAGGGCCCATCCTTCAATAATTATTCCTGGAACGAAAATACTGATTAACCATATCAGAAAACCATTTATTAAAAGAGATCCTATGCCCACGGTGTAAACAAGGAAGGGAAGAAAAATACGGGATAAAATTGGCCATAAAAGGGCATTTATCACACCTAAAATACCAACCACAATCAGGGCAGTTTCCCAGGAATTAATGGTCAGCCCTACCGACATATCGGCTATGATTATAAAACCAATAACTTCCGCAATCCATATAACAATGGTACGAAAAATAAATTTAATAAAAGAAGGTTTTTCTGGAGATTCAGTTTCCACTTGTTTTGTCATTCCATAGCACCCGGGCTTTTGAGGTTTATTATGCTAATTTCAGGCGGACAATTTATTCTAAACCAGAAAATATTGGTCCCTACTCCCCTACTGGTGTACTGGGTCATTTCTCCCACCTTATATTCTCCCGAGGGATACTTCTTAAAATGAGGTCCCCGGATGATGGTATCTTCCCATCCTGGAATTGTACACTGGCCGCCATGGGAGTGTCCAGAAAGCTGGAGAGAGAATCTACCGGTGGCTGAACTGATATCTGCGAAATCAGGTTCATGCACCATCAATATAGCCGGGCCTGATTTTGGTACTTTACTCATAACTTCATCTAATCGATGTTGATTAAGCATAACACTATCCAAACCCGCCACATGTAAAGATGCATCTTCCCGCTTAAGGGTGTAAACCTGGTTGCTTACATCAATCACCCCACTGTTTTTTAGAATATTCCTGATTTTCCCCGCACCTAACCAGTGGTCATGATTTCCTAAAACTGCCAGGGATACATCCAATGGTTCCAGGTTCTTTAAGCATAGGGTTAAATCTTCTTCATATCCTTCCAGTAAATAAGAAACATAATCTCCGGTAAGAGCTACCAGATCCGGGTCTTGCTCATTGACCAGTTCAATTATTCCCTTTAGATGGTAAGGGGTTATCCACTGACCCAGATGAATATCAGTTAATTGTACTATTGTGTAATTGTGGAAGAGGGGATCCAGGTTTTTCACCGGCACTTCTATTTCCGTAATTTCAAAATCATGGGGTCGAAATATGCCACTACCCACTTTTTCTCGATGACGGGTCATGAATCTTTGCAATTTCTGCCGGAGGACCATTCCCTTTGGTTTTTTACTCATAATATTTAATTTATTTAAGAGTTTATAACAGAATTACTTAAACTTAATATGAGCCACCAGATATTTGTATTTTTTTATATGCTTTAAAAATCAACTAAAATTGAAACTAACTAATCTCAGGATACCACAATTATCACTGCTTTTTAAAGATAAGTTTAACCAATTTCCAGGGCTTAATTTCCAGCGAATTATCTTTAAAATGAGTTTTAAACACCAGGGGGAATATTGAAACATTTTTTTGGGAAACATCTTGCAGGGTACAGGAAAAATCAGGATCAGTCTTGAAATTAGGTGAAAAAACCAGAGCATCTTCTTTCAGAATTAAAAAAATTACTCCTGAGGCAAATCCCTGTTTTATGCCCTCTATTAATTCTTCTAAGTGCTTTTTGCCCCTTATGGTGGGGGCATCTGGAAAAAGAGCCGTATTATTTTCCACCAGGGTACAACCCTTCACTTCCAGTAACATTTTCCGAGATATATTCGGGGAGATATCCTTATTATGTTTTAATGATAATAAAAAGTCTAAACGGCTTTTCCCAAAACTATATTCTCTTTTCTCCACACTATAATTTTTTAAATCACCTATAATTCGGGATTTTATGGCTTCTTCAGCCAGATCACTATGGAAACCAGAATTTATAAGAACCCAACCCTGGTCTTTAAAAACAGCCACCACATCATATTTTGTTTTTCTGTTGGGATTAGGAGGAACTTTTTTAACTAAAAGATCAATCCCAGGGATTAATAGTTCTTTTAATCGTCCGGGATCTTTTAGGTGGCCTAAATGTTCCCTATTATGGTAATGAAATTTCACGGTAAAACGATTAGGTCTTTCCACAAATTTTACCTGGATTAAATCATCTAATCGCATCACATACCTCCACTTATTCCGATTCAATGAATACCTGAAAATCCCGGCCAATCATAAAATTCCTTCTGGTAAAAAATAGGTTTATGATATTAATTGGTGTTTATAAGATATAACTGGCTAATAAGATTATAGAAAATTTGATTCGTATGACTTACTCTGAGGAAATTCTAATTAATAACATTGCTTGAGGTGAAATATTGCATCCTAGACCTAGTCCAATTGCTGCTTCTTTATATACTTTAAGAGACATGAATGCTGATGTTGTTATTCTTCATGGCCCCCATGGCTGCTGTTTTCGCACAGGGAGGCTTTTGGAAAACGATGGGGTTAGAATAGTTACCACTGCCATGTCGGAAAACGATTTCATTTTCGGGGCAGGGGAAAAACTGGAAGAAACACTCCTTAAAGTGGATAAAATGTTTTCTCCGGCTCTGGTGGGGATAGTGGGTACCTGTGCCAGTATGATAATCGGGGAAGATCTTAAAGAAGCTGTACAACGAGCAAATATAAAAGCAAAGGTTTTGACAGTGGAATCACATGGTGGTTTTGGTGAGGGGGATAATACTGAAGGAGCTATCATGGTACTGGAAGCGGCAGTAAAAGAGGGAATAATACCTCCTGAAGAGGCAGAACGCCAAATAAAAATGCTAAAAATGGCCACTCACGTTGAAAAAACCAGGGGAATGGCCCAGGGGGAATATATAAGTCCTTCATTTGGGGATGATAAGGAGGAAGTTGCCCGGGAATTATTAAATCAAATAGAAGCAGGTAAAAAAGTGGCCCTGGTTCTCAATGCAAAAAAAGAAACCTCTTACCTCTTTGGAGATATATTAAAGCTACCTTATTATCTGGCCAATCCAGAAAATCCACCTATTATTATAGCTAACCTGAATGAGGATACTGGATTGGACCGTATCAGATCACATGCCCGGAATATTGTAAATGAACTTAAAGAAGATGAAATTCAGGTTGATTTTATTACCGGAGGCCTGGATGAGTATCCTGAAACCGGAAAATCAGCGGTGCAGCTATTAAAAGAGGAAAAAGTTGATCTGGCGGTGATTGCTGGAGTTCCCCATGCACTCCCTATTGAAGAACTGGATTTAAAAACAATAGCAGTAACTGACGGGCCTCGCCTGGTGGAACCTCTGAAAAAACTGGGCTATGATATGGTGGTGGCTGAACTGGATGCCCATGCTAAAACATTAGGAACAGATTCTATTGTCTCTTCTGATTTTGGAGAGACTATTAAAAAAGTTCTCAAGGAATATAAATTAAAATAACTTATCCATTCTACTTTAAAAAATTTCTTAATATCAAAATAAAAAATAGTAAGGATTAATTAATCTCAAAGTCTTTATATTAAATGTAAAAAAAGTATCTCGAAATCTTTTTTATTATAATATATGGTGATAAAATGAATAAAACAGCAGGGATGATTCTTTGCGGCGGATTTGGTAAAAGATTACGTCCTTTAACAGAAACAGTACCTAAACCTCTGGTTGAAATCAAAAAAGGCTACACTATTCTGGATAAACAATTATTTGACTTTAAAAATGCAGGAGTAGATCAGGTATTTCTCCTGACTGGATTTTTAAGTGATAAAATCCAAAAGAGATATGGCGATGAATATAAAGGGGTTAAAATTGAATATGTGGAAGAAAAAAAGCCTCTCGGTACTTTAAATGCAATTAAATTAGGAATGGATGTAATTGATGGTAATAAACAGTGCATTATTCGTAATGGGGATGTAGTTGCAGATTTAAACTTAAAAAAGATGATCTATCTGGGAGAACGTTCAGATTATCCTCTTTCAATTTTTATAACTAAAATGCAGTCACCCTATGGTATTGTGGAAGTAAGTGGGGATCGGCTGGTTTCTTTTAAGGAAAAACCAATTCTGGATTATTACATAAATGGAGGGGTTTACTTCTCCCGGGGTTCCCTTGATTTTGGAGATTTTGATGTGGGGGATATTGAAAAAACATTATTCCCTATGATGGCCAAAGAAAATCACCTGGGCTACTATAAAGAAGATGGATTATTTTGGATGGCCATTGATACCTCTAAAGAACTGGAGGAAATCCAAAAAGAATACCAGAACAGGGAAGATAAGCCCTGGGGTTATGAGAAAGTTTTGATCAATACTGATAAATACCTTACCAAAGAATTATTCATTAAAGAAGGATATCAGACTTCATTCCACTACCATGAAAAAAAAGACGAGACCATGTACATCGTTAATGGGGCGGGATACATAGAGTTTGAAGACCGTAAAGAATACTTTGGTAAAAACGACACGATACGTATTGAACCTGAAAAACGCCACTCCATAGTGGCCATGGAAAATACCATATTACACGAGGTATCAACACCCCACCTGGATGACACCGTCCGTATCAACGATTTCTATACTCGATAGCCCCCCACGATACTTATTAAATTTGATTTTAAATTTTTACCTTATTTAAAAGCTAATGAAGGATAATTGCATGATAACCATAATCAATTATGGCAGTGGAAATCTGAAAAGTATAAAAAACGGATTTTCAAAAATAGGCGCTGATTCTCTCTTTACAGATAATGCGGATATGATTAAAGATGCAGAAGCACTGGTCCTACCGGGGGTGGGGGCCTTTGGTACAGCTATGGGAAATCTACTAAAATTTCAAGATCTTATATTGGATCACATAGACTCGGGAAAACCATTTTTAGGTGTCTGTCTGGGACTACATCTTCTTTTTTCCCACAGTCAGGAGAGTAACAACATCCCTGGCCTCAATGTCTTCCCCGGGGAAGTGAAGCGTTTACCTCCCGGTAATAAAATACCTCATATGGGCTGGAACCAGCTTAAAATTATTAAAAATTGCCCGATTCTGGAGGGCATTGGTTCGGAATATGTTTATTTTGTACATTCTTACTATGTGGTCCCTGAAAATAAGGATGTGGTGTCTGCGGTGGCAGAATATGGTATTGATGTACCTGCAGTATTATGCAGGGATAATATATATGCTACTCAATTTCATCCAGAAAAAAGTGGAAAAACTGGTCTGGATATTTTAAAGAATTTTGTAAAGCTGGTGGAATGACAAAAAACACTTATTTTAATGATATTTTATTTTTAAGGTAAGATTAATAAAGCCCATTACTTAATACAAAATATTTTTATAGTATTACCAATATAACTAGCACAGTTAATATTGAGGATTTTACAATAGCTTACCTAATCTATAATTATCAGGAATCTATGGCAATTAACATAAAATGGTGGTTATATGGATATCGAGGGATTTGTAAGGCGTGAAATAAATATAAAGGATCAAAAAACTATTGAAAAAATACTATCAGAGAGAATAATTGAACATAAAGACCTTAATCCTGAAAAAGCCTCTAAAATGGCACAAGCGGTCATAGAAGAAGTTAAAAATACTCTAAAAATCCAGGGCCTGGAAGATGAATTTTTAAAAGAATTAATGGAAGTGCATGGGGCAGACATTTCCATGGGAAAGATGGGTGTAGGATCCCGGGGTGCAGGGGACTTTTTTGTACACCGTAAGATTGCAGAAATAGTGGCCAGCTCCTCCACTTCCTCTTTTATAAATCCCACTGCCCAGGATGATGGGGGAGTGGTGAAAGTCCATGCACCTGAAGATAAAATGTTCATAACCACTGCGGTGGATGGAATACATTCTCGACTTAGTGAATATCCTTTTTTAGGAGGTTTCCATGTGGCCCGGGCTGCACTGCGTGATGTATGTGTTATGGGCTCTGATCCGGTGGCCATTATAAGCGACCTTCACCTGGCTGATGATGGGGATGTGGGAAAACTTTTTGATTTCACCGCAGGTGTAGCGGCCATATCTGAACTGGTAAAGGTGCCTATTGTTGCCGGAAGTACACTCCGGGTAGGAGGAGACATGGTTTTAGGAGATCGCCTGGTAAGTGCAGTGGGGGCTATAGGCGTATCACCACATCCTCCCACCGCCAGAAAACGAGCTGAAGCAGGAGATATTATTCTGTTAACTGAAGGATCAGGCGGAGGCACCATTACTACCACCGCCATCTACCACGGCCTTTTTGATGTGGTGGAAGAAACCATGGATATAGACTTCATACTGGCCTCTGAAGCCATTATGCAGGAGGGACTTCTACCTCAGGTACATGCCATGACTGATGTAACCAATGGTGGATTGAGAGGGGATGCCCATGAAATTTCCACCACCACTGGTCTGGGCATGGAATTTTATCAGGAAAAAATAAGAAAAATGATAAATCCCCGGGTCCTGGAAATGCTTGAAAAACTGAATATAGACCCATTAGGGGTTTCAGTTGACTCTTTAATGATCATAGCTCCTGAGGAGGTGGCCTTGCAATCTAAAAAAGTCATTAGAAAAGCAGGTGTAAAGGTAGAAGAGATAGGCGTGGTAAATAACAGCGGATCCCCTATTATGATTAAAGAAGATGGAAGCAAAGAAGAACTAAGGCCCCTTTTTAGAGAAGCAGCATATACCAAAATAAAAAAACTGGTGGGAGATACCACTCCAGAAGACTTTGAGTTAATGAAGCAAAAAGTACAACAGGCCGCACAAAAATCTATAGCAAAAAAGGACAGGGTAGTCCAATCCATTAAGGGCAATTAAAAATGCAGGGATTTTAATGGATGAAAGAGGATTTATTGTTTCATTAGATGCAGTATTGGGATTACTGGTAATTTTAATTATCATAGGAACCCTCTCTTTTCATTCCAACCCTATTTCTAATCCGGCTTATACTGAAAACAAGATTATGGCCCAGGATATAATGGAAATTATGGCCATCCTGGAACCTTACCCTGGGGAGGGCTCCTTACTGGAAAAAATGGCAGGAATCATGGATGAAGGAAACTGCAGCCAAACCTCTCAAAATCAGGCAGGATTACTGGCCACAATCTTTTTAGATAAAAACTATCCTGATATTAACTATAACCTTACTGAAATTAACCATCTTAAAGGGAATACATTATGTGCAAATGCTCCCATGCAGGACGCAGCTAATATTAACTCCGCCCAGAGGAATTGGAAAGGCTACACTTTCCAGTTATATGTGTGGTACTAATTTTTTAAAAATTTGCTTTAGGAATACTAGATTCTAATCCGGCAGGGTATGAAAATTTTAAATACTAAAAAATTCTAACCATATTAATCGGGGCTAAATAAGTCTCTGACTTTTTCCATGAAAATAGCATTTAAATTAATTTAAGGGCCCTGATAGTGTAGTGGATATCACGTAGGATTGCGGATCCTATTACCCGGGTTCAAGTCCCGGTCAGGGCATCTTTAATACTTAAATCTTCTTTTTTTTATAGAATAAAAAAATTTCAATTAATTAATTATTTAGCAGGGTAATCACAAATCATGTTATATGACAGATATAGGCTATTTTAATGCAGAAATTGAAACCATGGAACGGAGTAATCTGGATGCTCTGGTTGAAGAAAGGATAAAATACACCATGAAATATGCCTATGAAAACTCTCCTTTCTATTATAAATGGTTTAAGAAGAATAATATTAATTTTTCAGATATAAAAACCCATGAAGATCTTCAGGAGCTACCTATAATTACAGGAAGCACGGTAAGAGATAGACAACCTCCTGAGACCAAGGAATTTGAATTTAAATGCGGGTCATGGGATGATATATACACTATTCATGAAACCAGTGGAACCAGTGGCCGGCCAAAATCATTCTTTTTAACATGGGAGGACTGGCAAAGGTACGCTGAAAAATACTCCCGGGCTTTTACCTCACAGGGCTTTGGAACAGGGGATAGGGTGGTGGTATGTGCATCCTATGGAATGAATGTAGGGGCAAATACCATGACACTGGCTGCTAAAAATATTGGTATGACCATCATCCCCACTGGAAAATGTACCTTCCCGGTGCGCCTGATGCAGAATTACAAACCCACCGGAATCGTGGCCAGCATATTTAAACTTTTAAGACTGGCCCGTCGTATGAAAAAAGAAGGACTGGATCCTCAAAATTCTTCTATTAAAAGATTAATTGCGGGAGGGGAGAGCTTTTCACCTGAAGCACGTGATTATGTGGAAGAATTATGGGGTGTTAAAATTTTCAATACTTATGGCAGTACCGAAGGAACCATGTGTGGTGAGTGCCATAAAAGGGTAGGGCTGCATGTTCCAGAAGATATGGTCCACCTTGATGTTTACAATCCTCAGATGAAAGACTTTGTGCCTGATGGGGAATGTGGCAGAATAGTTTTAACCACTTTATTGCCGGTAGGGGGTAAAACCGGAACATTGCTATTAAATTATGACACAGATGATACCACTGTGGTAGTTTCCAGGGATAAATGTGCCTGTGGCCGAACCCATATGCGGATTATGAATCCTCAAAGAGAAGCTGAAACTTTCTGGATATCTGGGAATCCTTTTAACCGGGTAGATGTGGAACAGGGAGTTTTCCAGAGGGAAAATATGGAGTACCTCACTGGAGAATATGAGTCCTTTATCTATGGTGATGAGGACGAGGGAGAAATCACCATGCGGGTTAGTCTGGAGTGTGAAACCAGTGATAAATGTGACCAGGAACTAATTGAAAATAATTTTATAAAATCTTTCTTACAGTACAAACCCGGCTTAAAACAGGCTTACTCTGAGGGTAGTTTTGATTTGATATTTAATTTCACCGGACCAGGAGACCTGGAATTCTACCGCATAAAAGGTCGGCCGCGAAGAGTGGTGGATCGAAGGTAGTCCGGTTAATTTAAATACCTTAATTTACTTATTTTTCCAGAAAACAAATTAACTTAATTTTTGAGGAAATCAAATGCTTAATGCTGAAACTTTTATTACCCCTACTAAAGGAACGGGAGGAACCATCCGGGTGGAGTATGAGGATTTCTATGTGGAAGAAATCCCTGAAACAATTCCCACCGGTGAAGGCCCCAATACATGGATGTGGATTGAGAAAAAAGGACGAACCACCCTGGACGTAGTTCTGGATATTGCCCGGGATTTAAAGTTGTCCCGTAAAAGAATGGGATTTGCAGGAATGAAAGATAAAAAGGCGGTGACCCGGCAGTGGCTGGGTATAAGTAACTTCGAATCTAAAGACCTGGAACCCATCCTGGATAAATATCACCATGTGAAATTTATTAAAATCACCCAGAACCAGAAAAAACTTCGCATGGGACAGTTATTGGGCAATAAATTTCGTATACTAATCAGAAATATAGAAAATCCGGATGAATCTGCTTTTGAAGCCCAAAAAGCCTTAAAAAAGTTAGCAGAGGTGGGTACTCCTAATTACTATGGCTGGCAGAGATTTGGAAAACCCCGCAGCAACACCCATCTGGTGGGAAAAGCACTTACCAAAAATAGTCTAAAGAAAACGGTGGGGGCATACATTGGAAACCCCTATGATGATGAACCAGAACACATCAAAGCTGCTCGAGCAGCATATGATGATGGAAATCTGGAAAAATCATTTGAATTAATGCCCACTGGGATGCGTTATGAGCGAATGATGCTTAGAACACTCTTAAAGGAAGAAAAAAAGAAGCAAACCCTGGATGAAGAGTCTTATCGCAAGGCCCTCTATAGTCTTCCTAAACCATTAAGCCGGATGTTTATTCATGCTTACCAATCGTTTTTATTCAATAAAGCAGTTAGCAAAAGATCAGCTCTGGGAATAAACCAGTACCATGAAGGGGACATAATTATTGATAATGACGAACATTTAATATATGATGGGTCACCGGAAGAGATTCAGGAGCAAATGGATAATTTTCAGGCCCACCCCACTGCACCACTTTTTGGAAGTAAAGTTCCTTTAGCTGGAGGTAAATTAGGGGAAATGGAACAGGAAGTTCTGGATGAAGAAGGCCTATCCCTTGATGATTTTAAATGTCCTAAAATGCCAAAATTAGGTAGCCATGGATTAAGGAGAGCTATAAGATTTAAAATATGGGATGTATCAGCTACCGCCACACCGGAAGGAATTTTAACTGAATTTTCCATACCCAAAGGATGCTATGCCACTGCCGTATTAAGGGAGATAATGAAAACTGAGGCAGTCTAATAAAAAAACCAGGGAGAAATTATTATGCAAGTATTCAAGTGTCGAGTAATATCCCGGGGCAAGGCCCGGGGAAAAATCATCCACAGCAGCAAACCACTTAGTTTTTTAGGAGGGGTAGATCCCGACACCGGTAAAATTATGGATATTAACCATCCTTTACAGGGCGAAATTATAAAAAATAAGATCCTGGTTATCCCTGGAGGAAAAGGATCTACTGTAGGGTCTTATGTGATTTTTCAGATGTATAAAAATAATACGGCCCCCGGGGCTATAATCTGCCTGGAAGCAGAACCCATAATCGCCACCGGAGCCATCATGGCAGGAATTCCCATGGTGGACCATATACGTCCAGAAGTCATGGATATACTTGCCCAGGCACTTGAAGTGGAGGTAGATGGGGATAATGGTGAAATAAAAGTTTTCAATCATTAAAAAGAATCCTTCATCTAATTAATACTTTTTTCTCTCATATTTTCAGCTAAAACTCCACCCAAGGCCCCTAAAACTACAAAAATAATCAATATAATGGCGGTAAACAGAATACCGGCTAAAATTCCAATTAAACTGGCTATATCTCCTAAATTAGCGGAAAAAAGTCCAATTAATGTGCTCAATATTCCTATGCCTGCAAAGGAAATTAAACTAATAACCACACCACCAAATAATCCGGAAAGAGCACCATCTTTTACTCCATCCATTTCATATTTTTTAGTTAGATATATGCTTAGATAACCTCCTGCCAGAGGACCAATAAAGAATAAGGGAAACATGGAGATTCCCAATGCCAAAGTCAGTGCCGCTGCAAAAAGACCTCCAGCAAGAATGGCTTTAATATCACTCATAACATAACTCCTGCAACATGTTTTAATGAATTATTTATTTGAAAAATAATAAAGGTAACCCTTTCAAAATCTTACAAATTATTTAAAAAAAATAAAAAAAATAGGGTTTGATTTATCTGCTGGCTATAACGGTACCTATGACTCCGCCTATAGCTCCGATTATACCGTTGATTATGGCTCCGATTATGATTGCAATTAATCCTACGGCGGCTCCAGCTGCTCCAAGTAGAATTCCTAATCCTATAATGGCCAGAATACCTACTATTAGGGCGGAAACAAGACCAACCATGCTCCATGGATTGCTCCATTCATATAGTCTCCACCAACAGTATAACCTACATATATAGTTGCTAATAAGTATCCTATGGTTCCACCCCATTCTCCGAGTATAGTTCCAAGGATCAAACCTAATACTATCGCTAATACCAGACCAATAATCACTGTTTTCCAGTCGATGTCCATCTTTTCACCTCCCCTTCAATTATATACTTTGATACTTGTCTTATGGCATATATTTTTTTCTTTTTTTATCTAAGGATATATTTTCTAATCTATTCTTATACCAACGAATATTATCAATTCAATTTTACTGGAATTAGAAATAAAACATTATTTGATTTATTATAGCTACATTACCTTTTAAAAATTTACAAGAAATTTATGCATAAAATTAAATAATAACTTAAAAACAAGTATCCAGATTATTAAACCTCAATAATTAAATTAATCAGGTTGCGATTTTTAATTGATTTAAAAAGCACAAAATTAATATAAATTGATATCTAACAATTAGAATTTCCCTTACTTTTTTTAATAATGGAAAATATCAAATACATCCCGACCAAAGTAATATCATATTCAATTCTTTATCTTAGAGGTTTACCCATGAAAAATGTGCTCATTACCAATGCTATAATAATAGATGGAACTGGTAAGAAACCCCTGGAAAACAGGGACATTCTGGTGGAAAAAAATATTATAAAAGATATTATTCCCTCCAATTCCCTTAATAATCCCGAATTTGAAATTATTGATGCACAGGGTTCCTTTATTCTACCTGGATTTATTGATACCCATACTCATGTAATGGCCAATGGCTTTAAAATGGAGGATACCATGCAAAGGCCTCTGGCCTTACATTTTTATAATGCCCTGGAAAACATGGAAAAAACATTAAATGCCGGGGTTACCACAGTAAGAGACGCAGGTTTAGCTGACGCAGGGGTTAAAATGGCTGCAGATAAGAATCTTTTTCCAGCACCCCGTATGCAGATATGTGTCATGCCCCTTTCCATCAGTGGAGGACACTTTGACTTTTTCTTAAAATCTGGATTTGATATGAAGTTATCCTATCCCGGCCTCCCGGATAGCATATGTGATGGAGAAGCAGAAGTTAGAAAAAGAACCAGGGAAGTTTTAAGATCTGGAGCTGAAGTTATAAAGGTAATGGCCACAGGGGGAGTAATCAGTGCCAATGATAGTCCGGAATTTGCCCAGTTCACCATTAAGGAGCTACAGGCTGTGGTGGAAGAAGCAGATTATAAGGGCGGTTTAAAGGTAATGGCCCATGCCCATGGTACCGACGGCATAAAAAATTCACTTAAAGCAGGTATCCACTCCATTGAACATGGTACCTATCTGGATCAGGAAGCAGCAGATATGATGGTAGAAAATAATGCTTACCTGGTTCCCACTTTTGTGGTAACCAATCTCAATAAGAAGAAAGCTCAGCAGGGTGAATTACCAGAATATAGTCGCAAAGAAGCTATTGAAATATCCCATGTACACCAGGAAAACATGGAGCTGGCCTATCACTCCGGGGTGCAGATAGTAATGGGAACCGATTGTGGAGTGGTGGAACATGGTAATAATCTTCTGGAACTGAAATATTTATGCAAAATGGGGATGGAGCCCCAGGAAGCCATTCTGGCCGGGACTTTAAAAGCAGCCCGGTGTATGGGATGGGAAAAAAAGCTAGGATCAATTGAAAAAGGTAAACTGGCTGATCTGGTTATGGTAAAAACGAATCCCCTGGAAAATATAAGTTCTCTGGCCCGGGAAAAGAACATCTCAATGGTAATAAAAGATGGAAAAATAGTTAAAGACATTCGAAAATGATTAAGAAAACTTCCCTTGAGACATTATTTTATTATGATCACTTAAACTCAATTAATTGCATGGGAAGATGTGTATCAATTAAAGCAGATTCATCTTTTTAAATATGCCTTTAGCTCAGGTTGCTATAAAGTCCTAAGAAAACATATCTTATAATCACCACCTGCATAAAGAGATGAGCTCTCTTTAATTTAAAGGCAGGTAGTATCTACTGGAATAAATGGAGTGGAAAATTATGAAGATCTCCTGGAGAAATTTAAAAATAGTGGTGTTACTGGGCCTGGTAATGGGTTTTATGATTTTAGTGCTTTACTTGACCTATAACTTTTCCTTGATGTGGCAGGCAATGTCGGCAGGGATAATCATCGGAATTCTATTAATATTATTATTTTTAATGGCATCAGGCTTAATATATCTGTTTTTAAGGGTTCTATGGATTGGTAGAGAGCTTAATAAGTGCATTAATCAAAAGGAATTACTTAAAAAGAAACTGAAGGATCGGGAAAAACTGGAAGAAGATTCTTAAAATTACTGATTTCTTATTTTTAAAAAAATAGGTTAGAATAGATAAAATCTATTCTAAGTATATCTTTTACTGCTTTATTCTAATTGTATTTTGAATGAACCAATCTTTGGTGAGAGTACATTGTAGATAAGTGCAGTTAAAGCATAGGCGATGAATACAAGTATAAATCCACCTATTACATAAGTCAGTAAGATCAGTATGCCGGCTTCTATAGATCCAAGGGCAGCAAATAATATCAGGAATATGATCCCTAATATAAGTCCCAGAACAGCAGCAATAGCACCGGTTATTAATCCGATGGCCACAGGATTAATGCTTTCTACACCAAAGAAGTTATCTGTCATTTGAGCTAATTCTACTTTCATTCCTCCTAGTTTAGGGGCCAGGAAATTGTAGAGTAAGGCGGCTATAGCAGCACCTATAAATACGAAGATGAAAGTTATCAGTGGGCTGAGTATAATATTCACTATGGCGCCTAATGCTCCGGCACCACCCATGGCGGGTAGTTGTCCGGCAGTGGCATTTGTAGCAGCCAGTGCCAGGGTACCAATACCTCCGATAAGTTCAATCAAAACTGCCTGCAGGGGAGCAATTACCAGTTGCATTATTAACTGGAATACTGCAGTTACTCCGGCCAGTATAAGTGCAAAAGGAACTACTTCTGCTCTGGTTACTTCAGTCATTTCCTCTAATTCAATCTGGATTCCACCAAGTTTGGGTACCAGTAAATTGTAGAGTAATGCCTGCAGAAAAGATGGCATTATACTTAATAAGAAGGATCCAACCGGGAAAACAATAAGACCGGCTACTGAAATACCCAGTATAACTCCACTTAAAGGAGCAAGTTCGGTTCCAGATAGCAGCGAGGCAAATGCACCTCCAAATATCAACAATATAATTGCAAATATGAAACCCCATACTGCATTAAGAGCAGCATTCATAATAGTATAGGGTACTATTTTTATCGATTTCAATTCTTTCATAGTTTTCATCTAAAAGCACCTCCCTAGGTACTATTAATATTATGTTAAAAGGAGCATAAATAACTGCTACCTTTTTTAAAAAATAATTTAGAATTAATTGAAGGCTTTAACCTGATAAGCATTTAAAATAAAATAAAAAAAATAGAGAAATTATTCCAATTCTAATTTTATTCCACCCAGTTTAGGAGCAAGGAAATTGTAAATCAAAGCTATGATGGCGTAAGTTATAAATCCGGCCACAAAAGCCCCTATAGTTGCAAATATAATTAAAAAAATAGCTCCTAAAAGCCCTCCGGCTACTGCTGCACCTACTTCCTGGGCTGGTACCAGGGCCAGAAGGGACGCCCCAAATATTATCACTACCAAAGACCATATGAAACCTAATACTCCTCCTATAGCCCCTATCATCAGGGCAAATGGCATCACAGGTATGGATTTTATTTCTTTGGTTTCAACCATTCAATCACCTCTTCTTTTTAGTGGAAAACTCCACCTGATTATTATTTAGGTGAGTGAAGTATAAGCTTTTTTCTAAAACAATATATCCTAAAAAAAGTAATCAAAAAAAGAAAAAAATAATTATTTATAATTTAAAACCAGTTTTTAGAATTTTCCAGCACGTTTTCCACCATCAAAACCGCGGATCCAATATAGGTACGGGGGTTCATGATTTCATCAACGTCTTCTGGGGAAAGATACTCTTCCAATTCGTTTTGGGTTAATATAACTTCAGATAATAATTCATTATCCTTATTAGCTTTAATAGCACACTTTCTTACCAGGGCGTAAGCAGTCTGGCGTCCCATTCCTTTACGGGTAAGTTCAGCCATGAGCCTTTCAGCCATAATCAAACCACGGGTAAGATTCAGATTTTTTTCTATATTCTCTGGATAAAAAACCAGATTACCCATTAATTTCAGGGATAAATTTAGAATATAGTCTGTTAGAATGCAGGCTTCCGGGAAAATTATTCTTTCACAGGAGGAGTTTGTCAAATCCCTTTCATGCCATAATGGATTATTTTCCATAGCAGCTACCACATAAGAGCGCACCACCCGGGAGACTCCACATATTCTCTCGGCGGTTATGGGGTTCATTTTATGAGGCATGGTACTGCTTCCCACCTGCTTTTCAGGATCGAATTTTTCACCTATTTCCATGATCTCTGTTCGCTGCAGGTTACGAATCTCCAGGGCGATTTTATCCAGAGTGGTGGCTATATTGGCCATAACCATCATGAACTCGGCATGGTTATCCCTTTGCACCACCTGATTGGAGATAGATACCGGTTCCAATCCTAAAATTTCTGAAACCTTTTCATGAACTCTCAGGCCCTCTACTCCCAGGGCAGCTGTGGTACCTACTGCTCCAGTCATCATACCCACACAGAGTCTTTGTTGGACTCCATCTAACCTTTCTTTTTGTCGGTACATCTCTTCAGCCCACAGGGCAAATTTCATACCATAGGTGGTGGGCAGGGCATGCTGTCCATGGGTACGTCCAATACATACATTCTCTTTATTCGATTCTGCCAGCTCCAAAAGTAATCTGGTAAGCCTTTCAATTTTTTCCTGGAGTACGGCAATAGACTCCTTAAAAAGTAATGATTGGGAGCTATCCACAATATCATTAGAAGTTGCCCCAAAATGGACATATTCACCTGCATCTCCCTGACATTGCTCAGCTAAAGCTTTAACCAGAGAAGCTATATCGTGATTGGTCTCTCTTTCTATTTCATTTACCCTTTCCAGGGCCACATACTGGGTACTGGCCTTATTTTTTATTTCTTCTCCAGCAGATAAGGGAATTATACCTAATTCTGCTTCAGCCTGAGCCAGTGCTGATTCAACATCCAGCATTTTTTGTAACTTATTTTCCGATTCCCAGATATTTTTCATTTCAGGGGTACCATAACGAAATTCAATAGGATGGATAGCCATAAAAATCACTCCTTAATTAAAAGATTAAAAAAAATTAAAAAATAACTTATTTAAGCGGAAAAACGAAGGGCCAGGCAGAATATTGCTAAAATAACAGTCATTACCACTACCTGTTCCGGGGATAATTTAGGACCTCTGGTTTCTTCTTCAAAATACCTTACTAAACCTGCACCACTGGGGGGCAGGGTTTTTTTATCTTTTTTTGCCATTTTATCACCATGAAATTGAATTAATTAAACTTTTCATAATTCATAATTTTTAATTACTAACAATATATTCCATTATTCTCTTTAATTAATTTTTATATATACTTCCTGATATACTTAAAGGAGAATTATTCTGAGAATAACTTCTAATCTATATTTATAAATAAATTATTGGTAGTAAATCAATCAAATATCGCGACTAATTTTAAATTTTAATTTTTTCCCGATTCTTTTTTAAAATAAAATATAAAATAATCATCACTATCATTACTGTTACCAGATTATCTATAAAAGATATCTGGGATTTAACCAAGAGGTAGATATTTCCTGAAAACCAGCCCAGCAAACCCCAGAAAAAAATCTGCACTGAGGTTCCCAGGAAGGTTATAACTATATAATTCCTGAAATTATATTTTATTAATCCACAGAAAATATTAACTGCCACACTGGGAATAATAGGGAGGCAACGGGCCACAAAAATAAAAAGATGTTCATAACGACTCTCTTTAAATTTATTTTCCACTTCCTGAACATCTTCTGCCCCAAAACCCATATAACGACCAATTTTCTCTATAACTGGAATACCTGCCTTATAGGCCATTATATAAAAAACCAAAGATCCAATAGTTATTCCTATAGAAGCAGGTATCACAATATTAAATATTAAAACTCCTAAGGAGGTTACTGATAAATCAACCCCTTTAAGTGTTATCACACTGGAGGTTAAAACAATCAGACTGGCCGGGAGGGGGACTATAATCTGTTCAATCACACCTCCAAAAAAAACTGCCCAGGCACCGTAAGTATTGAAAAATACTTCTATATTGTTTATGATGGAATTTAACATGAAAATCAGCATATTTGCATGGTGGATTTAATTTCGTTCATTTTTTTCTAATCAATCCAATAATTAAATATCACTTCTAACATATGTATAGCTAATTATTTCCGGTGCTAGTTCACTCTTAAAAATATAGAATATAATGGATTTTTAAATTAATTAATACTTTAAAATCTTCAAAATACTTTTAAAGGGATTATAATGGATTATTTTGAAAAACTTGAAAAAGAAACTAAAAAATTGTATGATCTGGCTGCTAAAGCAAGATCCATGGGTCGTGATGTACATACGGAAATTGAGATACCCCTGGCCAAGGATTTAGCTGAAAGAGTGGAGGGGCTGGTGGGCCCGGTGGGTATTGCCCAGAGAATAAAGGAACTGGAAAGTGAAATGAGCAGGGAAGAAGCAGCATTTAATATTGCTGCTGAAATAGCCTCGGCGGATTTAAAGGACACTAAAGAAGATGAAATAACCCAAAGAGAATTAATGGCAGACCAGGCTCTACGTACTGCCCTGGCTATACTGACTGAAGGAGTGGTGGCTGCCCCTTTAGAAGGTATAGCTAAAGTAAAAATTAAACAAAATTTCGATCGTACCAATTACTTGGCAGTGTACTTTGCGGGACCGATAAGAAGCGCAGGAGGGACTGCAGCAGCACTCGCAGTTCTTATAGGGGATTATATACGATGGGCAATAGATTTAGCACCTTATAAACCTACTGATACCGAAATTGAACGTTATGTGGAGGAAGTAGAGTTATATGAATCAGAAGTAACCAATTTGCAATACTCTCCTAACCCGGATGAAGTACGGCTGGCAGCCAATAATATCCCGGTGGAAGTAACTGGAGAACCCACTGATCAGGTGGAAGTCTCTCATAGGGATCTGGAACGGGTTGAAACTAATAATATCCGGGGTGGAGCGCTTTTAGCTATGGTGGAAGGAGTTATACAGAAGGCTCCCAAGGTATTTAAGTACGCCAAGAAATTAAATCTGGAAGGCTGGGAATGGCTAGAAAAGTTTTCAAAAGGCCCTAAATCTGAAAAAGAAAAAAAGGGCCAGGATCTGGTCAAGGCCGACGATACTTATATTCGGGATATCATAGGGGGAAGACCAGTACTTGCCAATCCTTCTGAAAAAGGAGGATTTCGGCTACGTTATGGCAGATCTCGTAATACAGGGCTGGCAGCTATGGGAGTTAGCCCTGCTACCATGGAACTTTTAGAATTCCTGGCGGTGGGTACCCAGATGAAAATTGAAAGGCCTGGTAAAGGAAACTGTGTGGTGCCGGTGGATAGTATTGAAGGACCACTGGTAAAATTAAAAAATGGCAGTGTGGTTAAGGTATCCACAGTGGAGCAGGCCCGCACTCTGAAGGGTAAGGTGGACGAAATACTATTTTTAGGAGATATGCTGGTTGCATTTGGAGAATTTCTTAGAAACAACCATGTACTGCTTCCTGCAGGATGGTGCACGGAATGGTGGGTGGAAAAGATAGCTCAATCCTCACAATACGATCTCAAAAAGGATCCACTGGATCTTAAATCTTTAGAAAATAAATCCATTACAGCTAAAGAAGCATTTGAAATATCCAAAAAATATGAAGTTCCCTTACATCCGGATTATACTTACTTTTATCATGATCTCTCTTGGGATGATCTTAATATACTACAGGATTGGATAATGGGAAAAAAAGAAGATTACCAGGAAGGAAAGGAATTTAAAATTGCAATAGCTCCTCAAAAAAGAATCCTGGAGATTTTAGGGGTTCCGCATATATTAAATGATTCTCAGATAATTATTGATGCCCATGATGCTTATGCCCTCTTTAAAACCCTGGAAAAACCACTGGGGGAGGAGAAACAATCCACTCTACTGGCATTAAATAAGGTTTCACCAGTGCATATTATGGCCAAAGCCCCCACTTATATTGGGACCAGGGTGGGCAGACCAGAAAAAACAAAAGAACGCAAAATGAAACCTGCTCCTCATTCTCTTTTTCCCATATCTAATTTTGGAGGCAGCAGGCGAAATATTGTGGAAGCTGCTAAAAAAGGAAAAATATCGGTGGAAATCAGTCGTTCCAAATGCACTCAATGTCAGATTAGTTCCTTTCAGTCTATTTGTCCTCATTGCGGATCACCGACGGTTATTACCGCCCCAGGAAAGAAAAAAATTAATTTATCTGGCTTATTGAGGAAGGCTTCTGAAAATGTGGGAATCAGAAAGATCGATGAAATAAAAGGGGTCCAGGGAATGATTTCCGAAGAAAAATTCCCGGAACCTTTAGAAAAAGGTATTTTAAGGGCAAAAAATGGAGTATTCGTCTTTAAAGATGCTACAATTCGTCATGATTCCACGGACCTGCCTCTTACTCATTTTACTCCTCGAGAAGTGGGGGTGAGTATTGAAAAACTGCAGGAACTGGGATATGAAAAAGATTACTATGGTCATGAATTAGAACATATAGATCAAATAATTGAAATCAAGGTACAGGATGTGGTGATTTCTGATAACTGTGCCCAGTACCTTATCGGGGTGGCAGGGTTTATTGATGATCTTTTAGAAAAGTTCTATGGCCTGGAACGATTTTATCAGGTGAAAGATAAAAAAGACCTGGTGGGTCAAATGGTAGTGGGATTAGCTCCACACACCTCTGCAGGAGTATTAGGCAGGATATTAGGCTTTACAAAAGCTGCAGCATGCTATGCCCACCCTTACTTTCATTCTGCTAAAAGAAGAAATTGTGATAGTGATGAAGACTCTATCATGCTTTTAATGGACGCCCTTCTTAATTTTTCCAAATCATACCTACCCAGTAGTCGGGGAGGAAGTATGGATGCCCCCCTGGTTTTGTCCTCCCGGATTGATCCGGAAGAAATAGATGATGAATCCCATAATATAGATGCCATGGCATCTCTACCCCTGGAATTTTTTGAAAAATCCACACAATATGCTAAACCTTCAGAAGTGGTACATATGATGGATAATGTTCAAAAAAGACTGGGTACTGCTAAGCAATATCAGGACATCATGTTTTCTCACCATACCCATAGCATACATCAGGGACCCCGGGTCTGTCTTTATAAATTGCTCCCCACCATGAAAGAAAAGGTGGAATCACAGGTGGAACTGGCTGAAAAAATAAGGGCAGTGGATCAAAAAGGGGTGGTGGAAGGAGTACTAAGTTCCCATTTCCTCCCGGATATGATGGGCAATGTAAGGGCATTTTCCCGGCAAAAAGTCCGCTGTACCAAATGCAATAAAAAATACAGGCGAATACCACTTACCGGGGAGTGTAAATGTGGAGGCAATCTTATATTGAGTGTTTCCAAGGGTTCGGTGGTCAAATATCTGGAAATTTCAAAGAATCTGGCTAATAGATACCCTATAAATCCTTATTTAATGCAAAGAATAGAAATTCAGGAATTTGGAATTAATTCTCTCTTTGAGAGTGATAAATCAAAGCAGAGCTCTCTGGATATATTCTTATAGGTTCCATAGGAAATTTAAAACCGGATATGTATGGGTCTAAAGGGGAATATTTTTTAAAAATCCAATAATTGGTTCAACTACGAACAAAATAAACAAACTTTTTATACCTTCATTTACAAAGAATAGTGTAGTATTTACATTCGGTTCTCTTTGTAAAAGGACTTATGTTGCTTTTTAGGAACAATTTGTTCCGGGCCAAAATATTTCAGATGGTGATGATGTGATGAGGGACGCGCGTATTATTGCGGCTTTGCCCACCAAGGCAGAGACATGTGTATTAAAAAATAATGGCATATATGAAAAATTCAGTCACGAGAAAATAGTTAAATCTCTTTTAATGGTTGGTGCTCCTTTATGGGCTTCAGAGAAAATCGCATCTCAGGCGGCTGCTGCTGCTTATGATGGGATTAGTACGGCAGAAATAAAAATGCTGGTTTATGATGCTCTTTGTGAAATTAAAGAGGAAACTGCTGATCGCTATCTGGCGGCCAACAAGCTGAGGGTACGTACCAGCCGTGATAAAATTGAAACTTTTGACCAGACCAAAATAGAAGATACTTTAGTCGTGGAAACTGGCGCCTCCCGTGAATTAGCATATAGCATTGCTTCTGATGTTTGGAAAGAACTTAAAAAATTAAATGTAGAATATTTAACTGCACCCATGATCAGGGAGATAGTTAACACCAAACTGGTGGAACACGGCCTGGAAACACTAAGGAAAAAATACACCCGTCTGGGTATTCCAGTGTATAATATAACTTCCCTTATTCAAAACGGGTCCCGGGATAATGCTAACATGATCCACAACCCGGAAACCGTTCATAAATACGTGGCGGATGAAGCCCTCAAACAATACGCCCTTCTGAATCTCCCCAATGAACTGGCTGATGCTCACATGTCAGGGGATATTCATATACACGATCTAGAATTTTTTGCTGGAAGGCCTTTAAACTGTATGCAGCACGATTTAAGACTTTTCATCAGGCACGGGCTTAAAGTAGATGGCACTGGAGACCATACCTCGGTGGCAGGACCTCCAAAACACATGGAAACCCTCATGAACCATGCCGGGGAGATAATGCTAGCTGCACAACAGAATATGAGTGGAGGTCAGGCCATGAGTCTGTGGAACATATTCGTGGCCCCTTTTGCAGCGGGAATGCCTTATGAAAAAGTAAAACAGGCCGTGCAGATGTTCATATTTAATTTGAATATGGCCTATGCTGCCCGGGGATCTCAAGTACCCTTTACCAGTATTAACCTGGAATTTTCAGTTCCTAAATTCCTCCAGGATGAACCAGCCTACGGACCTAAAGGCAAACTGGTAGGTACTTATGGTGATTTTGAAGAAGAAACTCGCTTACTACAAAGAGCCATAACTGAAACTCTCATGGAAGGAGATTCTGATGGAAAACCACACCTTTTCCCCAATACCATTTACACTATACGTAAAGAGTCCTTAAAGTCAGAAATGGAAGAGGATCTCATGAGGGTTCATGAATTGTCTGCTAAATATGGATCCGCCTACTTTGTGAATATGCTGGCCAGTTACCGGGGTAATATGGCCAACTACATGGGATGCCGAACCGCACTCCAGGATAACTGGACTGGTGAATGGGAAAAAGATTGCTTTAGAACAGGAAATTTGGCCTATGTAACCTTGAACCTGCCAAGAATTGCCTACCAATCCCGGGACGATACTGAAGTATTCGAATACCTGGATTCCTATATGGACATGGCAGTTAAGGTCTTGAATTTGCGCCGGGAATCAGCCCTGAATTGTCTAAATAAGTACAACATGTTACCATTCCTCCATCAGGAATTTGAGGATGAAATGTATTATCGTATTGAGAATTCCACCATGTCCTTTGGATTTGTAGGATTAAATGAAATGCTTCTTTCTTATTTAGGAAGGGGAATTGAAGATTCCGAATCCCATAAGATGGGAATTAAGATTCTGGAATACATAAATAACCGTACAGCTGAATTGAAAAAGGAAACTGGACTAAGGTGGTCCGTACTACAAACCCCTGCAGAATCCACTGCTTACCGTTTTGCCAGTCTGGATAAAGAGAAATTCAAGGAAGAGGCTATCACTCAGGGTGATAGAGGAGCCTATTACTACACTAACTCTTCCCATGTACCGGTGAACTCTGATGTACTGCTACCGGAAAAAATACGCCTGGAAGAAAAGTTCCATCCCCTCACACCTGGTGGACACATATTCCATGCCTTTATGGGAGAGTCCTATTCCAGTCCTGAATCCCTGATGAGTTTAACTCATAAAATGGCTAAAAAATCCGACATAGGTTTCTGGGCATATAGCTCTGCTTTAAGCTTCTGCATTGGATGCAAGACCCTTATGAAAGGATTAAATGAACAGTGCCCTACCTGTGGGGAGAGAGATGATGTGGAATGGTATGACCGGATAACTGGATACGTGCAACAAGTTGGCCGGGCAAAATCTTCATCCGGGGGATGGAATAAGGGTAAAATGCAGGAATTAAAGGATAGGCGTAGATTTGAACAATAAATCTTTATTTTTTATTTATTCTTTTTTAAAGTAGTCCTTAATCTTTAATTTTACAATATAATCCTTTAAAACTTTTAATTCTTAAAAAATTTTAATAGAAAAAACAATTTCATAAAAAATACTTCTAATTTTATACTTTAATTGAAACAAGCCGTGATTTTATGAATAAAAATAATAAAAAAATTATAATCATTGGTGGGGGCATTGCCGGATTATCAACCGGGTGTTATGCTCAAATGAATGGATTTGATGCCATTATTTTTGAGATGCATAATAAACCAGGGGGTTTATGTACTTCATGGAATCGTAAAGGATTCACTTTTGATTACTGTATCCATAACCTGGCCGGGACAGGAAATTTAAAACTGGCAAAAATGTGGCAGGAGCTGGATGCTTTTAGTAATGAGGATATAATCCAGCATGATGTTTTTGTAAGGGTAGAGGATGAAAAAGGCCAGAAATTAAATATTTACACCGACATCCAGAAACTAAAACAACACCTTAAAACAATTTCTCCTGAGGATGAAGATGTTATTGATGATTATTTAAATGCAGGGCAATCCCTAGTAAGAGCGGATTTTTTTTCTATGGGTATGAATGGTATTTCCAGTAAATTACGTATTATTCCCCATGCTTATCAGATAATTAAATGGAGTAACATAAATCTGGAAGAATATGCCCAGCGCTTCAAAAACGATTTTTTAAAAAAGGCGTTTTCCCATGTGCAATACAATATGGATGGATCTGGTATTCCAGTGTTTCCCCATTTACTATTCATGGCTGGCTTTGAAGCAGGAGATCTGGGATGGCCTAAATATGGTTCACTGCAATTTAGCAAAAGAATAGAAAACAGATTCAAAAAACTGGGAGGAGAACTTAGATATAATAGCCTGGTTAGTAAAATAATTCTAAATGACAATCGGGCAGTGGGAGTTATTTTAAAAGACGGTACAGAACATTACGCTGATATAGTTATATCTGCTGGGGATGGTTACAATACCATTTATAATCTTTTGGAGGGCAAATTTACCAGTGATTTTATTGATTCTTATTATCAATCCTATGATGAGAGTCAGGAATTTGGCTTACAAGTTTTCATGGGACTAAATCGGGACCTCAAAGGAGAACCTCATGCTATTGCACTCTTAATTAATCAGGATCTCGAAATTGAAGGCATAAAAAGAGATTCTCTTTATTTGGAGATATTCGACTCGACTACAGGCCTCTCAAGTGAAGGAAAATCAGTAATAAAAGTAGTGATGAAGGGGAATTATAATTACTGGAAAAAGTTGAAGTCTGATAAAGAGTCCTATAATCAAGAAAAGGATATGGTTTATCATAAGGTGATAAATGTAATTGAAAATAGATTTCCAGGAATAAAAAAAGACGTGGAAATATATGATGTTACCACGCCCTTAACCGTGGAAAGATATACTCATAATTTCCATGGCTGGCAGGTTTGGAGCCCTCCTCGAGGTATGATGAAGGTAATGTTTCAGGGACTAAGCAAGACTTTACCCGGGCTTCAAAATTTTTATATGGTGGGTCAATGGGCAGAAGCCATGATTGGAATACCCACGGCAGCTTTAAGTGGTCGTAATCTGATTAAAACTCTGTGTAAAAAAGATGGTAAAAAATTCCGCACACAAGAAAAATAATTTTTCAACAGGGGGTTATAAATATGGTTGAACACCAAAAATTCATGAAAGAAGCTATAAAAGAAGCTAAAAAAAGCCTTAAAGAGGGTGGAATTCCTATTGGTGCAGTTCTGGTAGAAAATAATCATATTATTGGTAGAGGCCATAACCGCCTATTACAAAATCAATCAGTTATTTTACATGGGGAAATGGACTGCATGGAAAGTGCCGGAAGGCTACGGGGAGAAGATTATCAACAATGCACTCTTTACACCACTTTATCTCCCTGCACCATGTGTTCCGGGGCTGCACTACTTTATAAAATTCCCAGGGTAGTTATAGGTGAAAATAAAACTTTATCTGGCCCAGAACAATTTTTAAGAGATAATGGGGTGGAAGTTATTAATTTAGAAATGGAAGAGTGCTGGGAACTCCTGGAAGAGTATATCCGGGAGAATCCTGAAACCTGGGAATCAGAACTGGAACGGGTTGGAGGAGAAACTAACTTAAAATAAAGTCCTGCAGGACTAAAAAAAATTAAATATCCTGGTTTTTAATCCAGAGGGAGGGTTACTGATTCACAGGAAGTACCGAAACCATGGGCCAGCATGGTGTGCCTTCCAGGACCACCTGCCACCACTATCACCACATCATCTATTTTTCGGGTAATGGGGACCATATTTTCTTTACACCATATCTCATCCAGTTTACGACCGCCTCTATCAGCTAAATTTACCGGAACCATCGCATGCTGGTGTATATATTTTTTAACATCTTTTTTTTTCCATCCCTCATGGGAAATGGTTCGAGCATGTTCTGGACTCATAATAACCAGCAACTCTCCAGGTACATGACTATTATTACAACCTGCCGTGGAAGCAGTATGTACTATACTATCCAGCAAATCCTCGGCCTTTTGACTGCGGTGGTCATTAACATTATGGGGGGCTTCCATCCCCAAAAGGGTAAGTGTACCTGAAGGGGAAGCATAGCCTCTTTCCACATGCAAAGCATCCCAGGGACTTTCTTCCTCATTTTCCGCAAAGCAGTAACTGTACTTGGAAGCCGAACCCATGGTGGCGTGGTCCCCTATTCCTGGAACCGCTCCAGCAATATTCATTAAAAAAAAGCGAATAGCTCGACCAATAGTTGCATTGGCCAGGTTTCCTGGACCTAAACATCCAGTTTTACTATTGAATTCTAATTCATTTCGCACAGGGCCATTTATGATGGTACACACCGCCACAGGATGGGTGGTAGCATTTACACCTGCCAGGTTGAATTTTTCATCCGCCAGGCCCATTACTGCTTTCTCCAGAATAGGCATAAACTGGGGCAGACAGCCGGCCATGACCCCATTTACAGCGATCTTTTCCCTGGTCGCTTTTCCCTGGAGCGGGGGTAGAATGGCCAGTACTTCCTGAGGATCCTCCTTAGAGTATTGATAAAACTTATTAACTCTGTTGGGGGTGGGGGGTATAATTGGCAGACCATCAGTGAACTTTTTTTGATAATAATCAAGGCTGATTTTTTCCACATCAGGATCAACCATGATACTCTCTTTTTTATTGTAATCTGAATTTTCAGGTTGCCTGCTGCATTTTGAATCCTCAGATTCAGTTAAAATATCTTCAATCAAACACCCACAGGACTTATCAACATTATCGGGAATCTTTTCGGACATTAAATCGCCTCAATCAGACTTATAAAAGATTTTTTTAATTTCAGGAATCATAACATCTGTTTTTTCTTTCACTTTGTCCGGATTTAAACCTGCTACAGGGTGTTCAATTTCAAATATTCTTAAATCAGGAGCACCATGTGCCTTAGCCAGTTTACGGGCAAAGGGTGCAAATTTATGGGAACAAATGGATAGGGTGGGCACTCCTTTTTTTTCCAATCTTATAGCATCTAGAATAACCCAGGTAGTACAGGAACCACAGTCCCCCAGTGCCAGAATGGAAACATCACCTTCAGCAGCTTTTTCAAGCTGGAACTTATTTGCACCAGCTCCTGCAGGCTTTTTCGATTCTATTACTTCTATGGACTTTAAACTAGCTTTTATGATATTTAATATAATATTTGCCCCGGGTTTGGTATTATCAAAAAGAGATATGTGGTGGATAGGGGAAGGTATATCATTTATAAATATACTCTCCTGGCTGGATTCGGCCAGAGGATCCAGAACCCCTCTTTCTACTAAATTAAGCTTCATTTAAATCACAAAGTCTGTAAATTTTTCTGGATCTATTCCTGCATTCTCAATCTTTTAATCACAAAATCCTTATCAAGAGATAATATAAATGAAGCTGCTCTTGGCCCCATTTTTTTACCAATTATGACTTTGTAAAGTGCTTGAAATGCTTTTTGAGGTTTTAAATCATGTTCCCTTAATAGGGCGTACATCTGGTCATGTAACTCCTCGGGATTTAGATTTTTTTCTTCCATTAGTGTGGCCATATCACTTAAAAAACTTTCCTGTTCCGGTGATAATGTCACAGACGGTATTTTTTTCTGTACCTGAAACTTCACAAAACCGGGAGCATACTTATCCAGCCAATTTTTAACCTGACTTACTCTTTCTGCTAACTGCTCTTTTTGAGAATCAGATAAATCTTCATAAGATAAGTTTGCCAGTTTATCATTCAACTGAGAATTCCTCTTTAGTATCTGGTATATATTTTCCAGGTCATCCCCTGCTATCTGGTAGGCCACGGTGAGGAATCGATAGGAAGGCCTAAAGGGTATTTGGCTATGTTTTTGAATTTGGGATACCTGGTATATTTTTTTAAGCTTTTTTTCTTCCTTTTCTGATGCAGCCTGTTCTTCTTTAAAGTAAATCTGTTCTACCCTATCAAACTGCTCAATGAAATCCAGAAACGGCATTTCAGGATTGAAATCTTTATGTTTCATTGGTTTGCTTCGGAATAGGAAGTAATAAAGACTCTCAGCCGGTCCGATTTCCAGCCACTCTCCTGGGGTGAAAAATACTCCCTGAGATTTACTCATGGCATCTCCTTTAAGGGTTATCCACTCATAGGGAACTGGATAGGGTGCTTTATAATCAAAAATTTCCCTGGAAATGATGCTACTCACATCATATGATCCTCCACTCGCTGCGTGGTCTTTACCAAAAGGTTCACAGGTTATATTAAAAATTTTCCAACGAGCAGCCCATTCTACCCTCCAGGTTAATTTTCCATCCCCTGATTTTATATCCATGGTTCCATCAAATCCACAAGTACATCTATAAGAAACCTTATCTTCCTGATAACTGTAGGAATAAGTGGTATTAACTCGTCCGCAATCTTTACATATGGGGTTATATGGTAACCAATCTTCTTTTAATGGATTTTCACGATATTTATTAAATATTTTCCTGATTTCAGGAGCTTTTTCAAGTGATTTGCGTATGTAATCGTTGTAGAGGCCATCTTTATACATCTTGGCCCCGGAATAAGCTTCCAATTCTATGCCAAAATCATCCAGGGTATCCAGGAATGGTTTCTGGAAGTGTTCCACAAAACTTTCACAGCATCCTTCTGGACAGGGTATCTGGGAATAAGGGACTCCCAGGTATTTTTCGTAACTTTCTGGAAGAGGATAAGGAACCTTACGTAAGGGGTCATGGTCATCTGCTATCCATATGGTTCTGGATGAACTTTCATTATTAATAAGGGCCTTGCTTACGGCATTGGCTATAAAAACGTCACAGGAGTTCCCAATATGTATTGATCCTGAAATGGAGGTTCCACTGGCTACTACGTGATTATCAACATCCCAATCTTTTAATTCATCTGCTATCCTTTCAATCCAGTGTTTCAATTAAATCACCTTTTTTTAGAGTAAATAATGTAAATATTCCCTATTATACCCAAGGGCAGGTTCTAATCTTTTAGCCCTTTTATATAAAACAGTTTAATAATTATTTTAGTCATCCTACTAAAAATAATGCTGTAAATATCATTATAAATCTATTTTATTTTAATATTATGTTATGAAATGTGTCATCTGCTAAGGGTTTAAGTAAATATGCATTTTTTAAGGCCCTTATAGAGTTTATATGATTTTATTTATTTAAAATAAAGAATATAAAAGTAATACTTTGTTAAAATAATTCCTTTAAATGAATTAAATAAAATAAAAATGGTTTAATTAATTATAATTAATCAAACACATCCACTTCGGCATTGTCCAGCCATTCATTCACAATTTTAACGGCACAGTAGTCACCGCACATGGTACAGGTATCAGGGTCTTCTGGTGGTCTTTCATCTCTTTTCTGCCGGGCTTCTGCCGGACATAGTGCTGCATCATATTGTGCTTCCCAGTTTAGTTTTTTACGGGCATTGGCCATTACCAGATCTTTTTCCCCATTATGAATGCCTTTGGCCATATCTCCCACATAGGCACCTATTCTGGTGGCAATAACTCCTTCCTTCACGTCATCCGGGTAAGGCAAAGCCAGGTGCTCTGCAGGAGTCACATAGCATATGAAATCTGCTCCAGCTCCTGCAGAAGCAGCTGCACCTATTGATGAAACTATATGATCGTATCCGGCCCCAATATCTGTTACAATTGGTCCTAGCATATAGAAAGGAGCTCCCCGGCAAAGTTTTTTCTGCAGGGTGACATTGGCTGGAATTTCATTTAAAGGTATGTGGCCTGGTCCTTCCACAATGGTTTGCACTCCCACTTCCCGGGCTTTATCCACCAGTTCTCCCAATATAATCAATTCCTGGACTCCGGCCCGGTCAGTTGAATCTGCAATCGCACCAGCCCGCATGGCATTGGCCATGGACATTACAAAATCATGTTCTTTGGCTATTTCCAGAATGTAATCATAGTTCTTGTATAAAGGGTTTTCCACTTCATTTTCCACCATCCAGGCTGATACAAAGGCCCCTCCTCGGCTTACAAGTCCTCCTTCACGGCCCTGTCTTTTTAATCTTTTTAAGGTTTCCCGATTCACACTACAGTGTATGGCCATAAAGTCCACACCATCTTTGGCCTGTTTTTCAATGGCCTTGAACATGGATTCTTCTTCCATGTAAATAGCAGAACCCTTTTCCTGAATGGTCTCTACCGCAGCCTGATAAATAGGAACACTTCCCACCGGAATATCAGACATTTTTAAAATTCGCTGTCTGATTTCATTCAAATCTCCCCCCACAGAGAGTTCCATCAAAGTATCAGCATTATGGGCCATGGCCACTTTAGCTTTTTCCTCTTCCAGATCGAAATCACAGATGTCGGTTGATGTTCCAATGGTAGCATTTACTTTAGTTCTGAGCCCTGCTCCAATACCCACTGGTTTAACTCCTTCCCGGTTTAGATTACTGGGAATAGCTATGGTCCCCTGAGCTACAGATTTTCTTATGAATTCTTCAGAAACGTTTTCAGCCTGGGCCACCGCTTTCATTTCCTCTGTTATTATGCCTTTCTTTGCGTCATCCATTTGTGTCATAGAATCACCATGTATTTTTTAATATTTTTACCCTTAGATTTTCTTGATAATTATAATCAAAATCATCAAAGCCTAAATATGTTGAATCAAAATTTATCAATATATTCTAATAACGAATAATGATAGTATCCTTTTCATATACTATCATGATTTCATTTTTAATATTGTATTTCTTAATAAAAGATATACTGTTTTAATTTTCCTTTATATATAAATAAAATGATTAGGCACAAAGGCTTACATATAGTTATTAATTCACCCTTATATTAACAATAGTTATGGTAACTAATCCCTATTTATAAAATGCCCTCCAAACAAAAAATAATAAGTATTAAACTTTTTTTCCCTCCATACGACTTTTAACCATATCATAATCGGGAACATTGGTTTGACAACCTTCAGCTTCAATAATAAAAGAAGCAACAGCTGATGCAAATCTTCCACAGTATTCTAAATCATTATCATCTAAATAGGCCGTTATAAAACCCGCCCGGTAGGAATCACCTGCACCGGTAGGGTCCTGAACTACACTTTTAGTGGCATCTATCTTAATTTTTTCAGGAGTATAAATGGTGCTCCCCTGGGAACCATAGGTCTTAACCACAATTTCCGGACCATTTTCCATTATTTCCTTTAGACTCATGCCTAAAGTGTTTTTTATGCGATCAATTTCAAAATGGTTACCAAATAATATATTACATAGTCCCACCACTTCTTTTAACTCCTGGGGGGAATACATGTAAAGGTCCTGACCCGGATCAAAGGAAATTAATTTTTCCTGTTCCCGGGCAACCTCACCACATTTCCGGTTGAACTGGGGATCTCCCGTTGCTAAATGTATGGCCTTGGTTTTCATAATTGACTTAAGTGGTACTTCCGAATTTTTGAAGTTTTTAGCAGCTCCCCAGTAAAAATAACTTATCTGATCGTCATTAGAATTGGTTAAAACAAAAGCAGTAGGGGTTGTGTCCTCTTCCACTACTATCATATCTGCAGTGTCAATTCCCAGTTTATTTAAGACTAATTGATATTCTGAACCGGCAAAATCACCACCTACAGCAGATACCAGGGAAGTATTAAGTCCTAATCTGGATCCCACTACTGCTACATTAGCAGCGGCTCCGCCATGCAGGTTTTTCATTTTTTCTATGGCAGTGGAGGAGTTAGGATCTGGGAACTCCCCTACCTGGATAATATAATCAAAAGCAGTGTGGCCAATTGCCAGTAAATCCCTTTTTTCACTCAATAAATCACCGGCCCTATGTTGATTTTAGAAGTACTTAAAATTTTTCTAGCCATTTTAAATAAGATTTTAACCTGGTGAAACTAATTAAAAATACCATCAATCGCTTTTTACTATGAATATCTCCCTAGTAATAACTATAAAGTCCCGAATCCCTGTTTTTTTACAATTTTCTGGCCAGGGCCAAGTATATAATTAATAAATTCTTCTATCTGTGGATTAAAGTCTCTAAAATTCACCATACTAATAACGTGGAGGGTTTCCTCTTTAAGTAAATCTTCGCCCTGAAAGAAACTACCATTAAGAAAGGTATGCAAGTTATTTGAGTTTTTAACTATTTTAAAGGCTTCGTAAGGAGATTTGACTTCACCATAAATTTCAAATGGCACGGAATTATCTTCCAGAGTTTTCCAGGCCAGTCTCTGGGATGAACTGGAAACAGCCACAAACTTTTGATTTTTAAGTTCTCTAATATCACTTACTTCCCATCCCGGACTGGATATTAGTACCAGGTAATCATAAGCAAGGGGAGTAAAATCTAAATCATTTTGAAATGCCAGAAGGGGATCATCCAGGCTCATAATATCTAATAAATCTTTTTTTGCCAGATAAAAAGCACTTTCATCATCGCTACTGTAACATGCTACTTCCAAACCACTCTTTGCAGCTAAAACCTCTAATAACCCGGATGAAATATGGCCTCCGCTAATCAAAAGGCGATTGCTATCTTTAATTCTACTAACATAACGGTTATATTGTTTCAGTATGCTTTTTCCTTCAGAAGTTAGTTCTGAACCGGCCCCGGTTGCTTTTAATATCTGAAAACCTAATTTATTCTCAGCATCCAGAATGCGACGATTTAAAACCGCAGGGGATACTCCCAATTTAATGGCGGCTTTTCTCTGAGACCATGTTTGGGATACACATTTTAAGGTCTGAAAAAATTTGTAATTAAATTCATGACCATTTATATTCATTCCCAGGCGGGGATAAAATTCCATAGAGTATCAAAACCTTATATATAATATAAAAATTTCAGCAATTACCATTATTTCAAGTTGCTTTAATATCAAGCACACCCTACTAAAAAATAAATATAGGACTTACAGATATATTATGCTGTTTATGTATTTCAGTTAACCCGGATTAAATGTAATTACATAAAATTTTAATTTCCTTAATTCCATTTATTTTAAATCAACTTTAGGTGAAATATATGATAATCAATGATGCCATTGCGGAAATCCTGGAAAATGTTAATCAAGCTTCTCAATCACTGGATCAAGATAATCTAGAAAAGGTAATGGGGGTTCTCATTTCTTCAGCAAATGTTTTTGTTATGGGTATGGGCCGGTCTGGCCTGGTGGCCAAAGCATTTGCCATGCGTTTAATGCATCTGGGAATCAGTGTATATGTGGTGGGTGAAACCATCACTCCGGCTATAAATACAGGGGATACTCTCCTGGCTATAAGTGGATCCGGCCAAACCAGTACTATACTTAGCACTGCACGAATAGCAAAAAAGAGAGGGGCTAAAATTATTGCCATAACTTCTTACCCCGAATCCCTTCTGGGGGATCTTTCTGATCACATAATAACTATTAAAGGAAGAACCAAAATAGACTCGGAACAGAACTATATTAAAAGACAAATAAATGGTCGACATCAGTCATTGGCTCCTATGGGGACTCTTTTTGAGATAACATCCCTTATATTTCTGGATGGTTTGATTGCCGAGCTCATGCATAAAATGGATAAAACTGAGGATGACCTTAAAGAGAAACATAATGTACTGGAGTAATCCAGAGATTATAATTGCATATTCCCTTTACTCCAACCAATTAAAAAACTTAAACTACTTTAAAAAAGATTTAAATCAATCTATCACTACCCGGTGGGGATGGGTATAAATATTGAATCTTTCGCCTCTAACAAATCCAACCATGGTTATTCCTGCTTCTTTAGCCACAGCATATCCGGAAGTAGTGGGAGCTGCATTGGATGCTATGAGGGGCATTCCCACCCGGGCAATTTTTATGAGCATATCTGCGGGCATCCTGCCACTGTAGGCAATGTAACTATTTTTAAAGTCCACTTTTTCCAGTAAACCCGCCCCGATAACCTTATCCACCGCCACATGTCGACTAACATCTTCCCTGGATAAAAATTTATCTTTATAAATCAAGGCAGCTACATGAGCCCCTCCCGTTTTCTGCCAGGTGAATGCATTATCTTTTAACTTTATAAAAGATTTAAGTAGCTTTTTTTTATCTACTGTAAATTCCGATTCAACTTTATCTATAAATTCGATTTTCTGGCGCCATCCTCCAAAACAATCAGAACCCACCACCAGTTCCTGGACTATATCGAAGTCTTCCATATCTACCTGGACCTTTACAGTGTTTTCCTCAATTGAAATTTCTTCAACATTCTCTAATGAACGAATAAGGCCTTCCCCTAAAAGATATCCCATTGCAAATTCTTTTAAAGAGTCAGGGCTAATTGAAAATTTACGAGTTAAGGTTTTATTTACAATAAGTTCTATCTCCGCGTCTTTGACGATTTTTTCCTGTATTGATTTACTGGTTTCACGGACTGCCAGGGCAGATACTTTTTCATACATAGTGGACATATTAGCACCTTATTAGATTATAATAATTTAATAATTAAAAAGAAAGTAAGATAAATTAAGAACTATTTATCCATTAATATATCATCCGCCCATGATATAGCTGCTGCTACACTGGGAAATCCTATAATGCTGGTTACCAGCATAATGGCATGATAAATTTCTTCCGGAGTTGCCCCAGCATTAATGGCTCTTTTTACATGGCTGTGAACTGCTCCTTCAGACTTTATGGCTGCAGAAGCTGATAACTGAATTAGATGTGAATGTTTATGATCAATGGGTCCGGATTTCCTTACAACTTTGCCTAAATCTGATAAAATTGAACTGTATTCTGGATACCTGGATCTTATACTAACGTGATGATCTGGATATTTTTTGGTCATTTTTCCCACCTCTTTAATTATAAAATCGACTTAAAACTATACATTAATTTATATACTGGAAGACCATAATAAATTTTATTAAAAAATCAATCCCAGTGACTTAAATCCTTTTTAAATACTATTTTTATGAATATTGAGAGTATGTAAGTACGAATTTTATGGATATAATGTTGTTAAATCATTGAATTTGATATTAATTATCAACCATCAAGCTAAGTAGAGGGAAAGTTATATGAAAGTCTTGAATAAAATTTTATCCAGATATTCTGGGGAAAAATCGGATCTGGTTCCTTTACTACAGGAAATACAATCAGAATACGGTTATTTATCAGAAGAACTCATGAAAGAGGTATCTCATTTCACAAATGTACCTGAAAGTGAAATATATGGTGTGGCCACATTTTATACTCAGTTCAGATTTATACCCAAAGGAAAAAAGCACATATCTGTATGCACTGGAACAGCCTGCCATGTAACTGGCGCCCAGCAGATAATAGAAGGTATGGAAAGACATTTGAATATAAAAGAGGGCGAAACAACTCCTGATGAGGAATATTCTTTAGAATCTGTGGGATGTTTAGGATGCTGCGCTTTAGCACCAGCAGCAATGGTAAATGACGAAATAAAGTCTAAATTATCCTTAAGAAATATAAAAAAACTATTCAAGGGATACAAACCTCCAGAGTCATCAAAATAAAATTTATCATCAGTATCAATGGGGTCAATTATGAAGTTTGAAGAAATGGTCCAACAGGAAAAAAAGGACTACAATTTATTATTTTCTGATAAAACAGCAGTCTTTGTAGGCTCGGCAACATGTGGAAATTCTGCTGGGGCTCAAACTGCAAAGGATATTATAAAGTCCGAATTATCTGATTTTGAATGTGAAATTATAGATGTGGGCTGTATTGGCTTATGTTATGCTGAACCAATTATAATGGTGGTAAAACCAAAGCAGCCTTCTGTAATCTATGGTAATGTCACTAAAAAAGTGGCCCGTAAAGTTACCAGATCTCATATAATTCAGGACACACCCCTTCCCGATTATGCCCTGGGGAGTTGGGGGGAAGGTAAAATTGATGGAATTACTCCTTTATTTGAACAAAAATCCATGAAAATGCAGGAGAGAAGAATACTAAGAAACTGTGGATTTATTGATCCCACTAATATAGGGCACTATCTATCCCAGGGGGGTTATTCTGGATTTATGCGGGCATTAAAAATGGAATCATCTGAAATCATTGAGGAAATAAAAAAATCAGGCCTGAGGGGAAGGGGGGGAGCAGGTTTCCCCACCTGGATGAAATGGCAGTTTTGTCTGGATTCTGGTAAAAAAACGAATTACCTGATTTGCAATGCAGATGAAGGTGATCCCGGAGCATTCATGAACCGTTCACTCTTAGAGAGTGATCCTCACTCGGTACTGGAAGGCATGCTCATAGCTGCTAAAACCATCCATGCCGAGAAAGCATACTTATACTGTCGAGCAGAATATCCACTGGCTTTAGAAAGACTAAAGACCGCAATTAACGAGATGAAGGAGAGAGGATTTCTAGGAAAAAATATCATGGGATCTGGATTTAATCTGGAAATCATTATTAAAGAGGGTGCAGGAGCCTTTGTTTGTGGTGAAGAAACTGCTCTTTTAGCATCAATAGAAGGTGAAAGAGGAACTCCCCGCACCCGACCTCCATTTCCCACAACAGAAGGCCTTTTTGGAAAGCCCACAGTAATAAATAATGTGGAAACTATGGCCAGCGTTACTCTGGTTATGCAGCACGGTGCTGAAAAATACTCTCAGATGGGAACCAAAGAAAGTAAAGGTACCAAAACCTTCTCCCTGGTGGGTCAGGTTAAAAAAACAGGTCTGATAGAAGTACCGCTGGGAACCACCTTAAAAGAAGTAATATTTGATATAGGTGGAGGCATACTGGATGATGGGGAATTTAAATCAGTTCAAATCGGAGGCCCTTCCGGGGGTTGTGTCCCTGTTCAGCACCTGGACACTCCCATTGATTACAGTTCTCTATTAGAAGTAGGGGCCATGATGGGGTCTGGTGGTCTGGTGGTCATGGACCACAGTACCTGCATGGTGGAAGTGGCACGCTACTTTTTGGAATTCATTCAAAAAGAATCCTGTGGAAAATGTGTACCCTGCCGTTTAGGGACTAAACAGATGCTGGATATTTTAACCGACATAACTGTGGGTAAAGGAAAGAAAAAAGATCTGGATGTGCTACCTGAATTAGCAGAAGCAGTTAAACTGGGATCTTTATGTGGTCTGGGTCAATCAGCACCTAATCCCATATTAACCACCATGCACTTTTTTATGGAAGAATACCAATCTCATATAGAAGACGGCATTTGCCCTGCTCTGGATTGTAAGGATTTCATTACCTATACTATTGATTCTGAGACTTGTGATGGCTGCATGGCTTGTATTAAATCCTGCCCGGTAGGTGCCATATCTGGTGAAAAAGATAAGGTTCATTTTATCGATACCCTAAAATGTGTTAAATGCGGCACCTGTCTTGATTTATGTAAAAAGAAAAAAAATGCAGTTATACTGGCTAATATTTGCTAATTATGGGCTAGAACCATTTCAGATGAATTTTTCACCAGTATTAACATTATAGAGATGTATCTGTATGAAATTACCTTTATCCACCCATTTTCCATTTTCCAGATAAAAGGGACCAGTCCATATTGAATCAAATTCATCCCGACTAGAATCAACAAATGTTAAACTTACTGTAACATTAACTTCATTATTTGATACCTTATTTAAACGATCTATTTGTATACTGTTGAGGATATATCCTGTTTTAACCCCATCATAATTAAACAAGGTGTTGAAATCTTTGAAAAAATCTGATAATCCCTGTTTTAAATCTTTTTCCAGTTTTTCGTCTTCTGAAATTGGGCTGGTTGTATTTTTGGAGGTGGCAGTTTTTTCATCAGAAACATCTGTTTGGGCAGTATCCATAGGAACAGCAAATATGCCCCATATAAGTAACAGTGCTAATAGTAAGGTGCCAACAACTGGCACGATTTTATTACGATAGGGATTATTTATCCATACCAGAACGGGATTAATGCGAGGATAGGCAATAGATTTTCTTTTATTTAAATCATAGCTGGATCCTATTTCCTGTTGAAGTAAATACCGATTTAAGAAAACCCCTAAAAATCCCCCCAAAAAACCTAAAAATATGAAAATAGGACTTATCCATAGTAGCGAAATCAATGCTGAAATTAATCCAATTATCATCCCCACAGGATATTCAATTTCATTTGCAAAAAATACGGATAAGGAACTGCTAAGCACAGGTAAAAGTAGCAGGGCATAGATTCCTATAAAAAATTTAAGAATAAGTGTTATAAGTAGGCTTATCAAAACTGCTATAATTATGGATATCCCAAAGCGGTTAATTAAATACTTCCCCACAGCCGATCCTCCCTTTAAAGATATGTACTATATTATCTATTTTAATTTTTATTATATAATTAATTATAATACTTATAAAATTATCACTATTTAAAAGAGGCCTGCAATGTATATTTTTTCCCAGCTTTTATAAATTTAAGGGAAAGATTTAAAATATTCTGTGGAGTAAGATTGAAATAAATCAATCAAAGTTCATAAATAGATTAATGCTAAATATAGTGAATTCACTGCCTTAGTAACCTGATCATGAGCAGAGCCTGAACAGAATATGCTTTCTAGGCTGAAAATCTGATTCAAATATCGGCAAACTGCTTTTTTTTAAAGAAAGGTAATTAGAATAAATAATGAGAATTTCTATTATCTCTTGTTTTTTAATTCTTTTAAATTTGAGGATTTTTTGAATCCGGATTTAAAGAGTTTAAATGGATTTTAAACAAATATTTATATAGTTTTATGTGTATAGGAGTATTATGAAGTCTTTTGAGAAATATTTCATGAATAAGCAGTATTCTCGTGTGAAGGAGCTTGGTGATAAGCTAGCTGAGATTGATCCTCTTATTGATTGGGAGTTTTTCAGGCCTATTGTGAGTGGAATGTACGATAATCGTTCTGAACGTGGTGGTAGGCCTAATATTGATGAAATAGTTATGGTTAAGATGTTGGTTTTGCAATCATGGTACGGTTTATCGGATCCTGAGCTTGAAAGACAAGCAAATGATCGAATTTCGTTTCAAAAGTTTTTAGGGTTCCCTGAAAGAATCCCAGACCGTTCCACGGTCTGGGCGTTCAGAGAAAGGTTAATCGACACCGGTAAAGACGAAAGAATATGGGAAGAATTGCAAAGACAAATCGATTCCAAGGGATTAAAGGTCAAAGAAGGTGTAATTCAAGATGCAAC
>NPIE01000526.1_pt1 | contig 45874 bp, 33 predicted proteins | sample 8637661 | NCBI WGS metagenome assembly NPIE01 (sample SAMN07420842, study PRJNA396082) | bioreactor metagenome | isolation source: sample BA12 brine-fed electro-methanogenic bioreactor BA | place: Japan: Kochi | collected 2016-12-09 | reverse complement strand
TGTTTTTCTTTTGGCTTGCCCCCCACCCTGCATCATCACATTCCTCCCCAGCACTCTTCCAGCGCCCTGCTGTTGCCACCCCATCCCTGACCCTCTATACTTGACAGACAGTATGTTTCACATGAGCCAACAAGAGGGGAACGTGATGCGTCGTACATTCTATGCTGTGGCAACACTTCTGATCCTGCTGCTGGCGGCAGGCTGCCGCGGGCAGGTGACCATGCTCACCGCCACCCCCCTGCCCACCAGCACGCCGGACACTCCCGCCACCGAAGCGTATACTGCCTACATCGCCGGCCAGACCGCGGTGGCTGATGCGCAGACGGACAACGCTGCGACTGCCAGTGCGCTGGAAACCATCCAGGCCGAATTCACCGCCACCCGCGAAGCCAGCGCAGCGCTGGAGCTGACCGCCCGGATCGCCCTGAACACCGAACGCGAAGCCCTGAGCATCGCGCAGACCGAGGTCGCACGCGATACCGACGTGCTGCAGCAGTCAGTTGAAGCAATCGCCAGTGAACAGGCGATTCTTACCGCTGACCGGGCCGCTCTCGATAGCGAGCGGGGCGCTCTGGCTACCGAGCGGGGCGCGCTGGAAGCCACCCGGACGGCAGAGGCCGAGACGCGTGCAGCGCTGGCTGTCGAAGCGACCGCCACAGCTATCGCGCAAGCCGCCCAGCAGACCGCGCTGGCCAGTGAGCAAACCGCACTTGCTGAGGCGCAGAACGCGCTGGCAACGGCCCGGGTCGCTCTCGATGACGAGCGGGCCGCTATCGACAGTGAGCGGGCAGCGCTGGAAAACGAACGCACCATTCTGGAAGGTGAGCGGGCGGCGCTTGAAGGCGAGATGTCGGCCGTGGCTACCGCCCAGGCAGCCCTCCAGACAGACTCCGCGCCACCTGTTATTGTCACGCTGCCGCCCACCCCTGTCTCAGACCAGGCCGGGACTTCCGAGACCCTGTGGCAGCAGGTTGACCTGCCGGAATTCGGCATCACGCTGATGATCCCCCCCGGTTTTGAACACCGGTCGCTCGGCTCCACCGAGATCACCTACCAGCGCGATGACGATCCGATCTGGCCGTCCACGATCCAGATCCAGCAGGCGACACTCGATGACCTGTTTGGAGGAGAAGCACCCGCCAACCTGGATACCGGCGATCCGGCTGCCGTCCTTGCGGCGGGCCTGGAGGATGTCACGGAAGATGATTTCATGACGCTCCTGTCGCCAGCCGAATCCTTCCCCGGCCTGGCCTTTCCCGCAGCCCAGGCCCGCACCTCCCTGCTGGACACCGAAAACCCGGTGGTCTTTGTGCTGCTGCACACTGGCGAGGACAGCTGGCTGCTGATGGTCATCACCGCGCCGGAAGCCGATCTCGCGGAATGGCTGGACCCGATCGGTCACAGCATTGTCCCGCTGGGTAATCTGCCGCCAGTATCCGCGCCCACCCGCATCCCCGTGCTGACGCCCACCCCGGTCCCGGCGGTAACCCAGGCCACATCGCTGGACGAAGCCATCCAGACTATGGGGATCGCCTTCGCCCCGCCGGCAGGCTGGACGTTTGAGGTCCTCGAAGCCAGTGAGTTCGCCTATCCCAACATCGAGCTGACTGACCCTGCTGACGCTGACTACTTCATCGGCCTGATCCGCTTCACCACCGAGGAGTTCTCCACCGGCGTGGCTGAGATTCTGGCCGGGCAGAGCGCCGTTGATACCCTCACCGCCATCGCAGCCGCGATCCCGAACGACCTGGGCGTCGAAGTCACCAGCCCGCGCGTCAATGAGGTCACGCTCGGGGCGCTCACAGGCGCCTGGACCCAGCTCCAGGATGAGGCGGAGGTAAACCGCCTGTATCTGTTCACGCTGGGAGAGGACGAATGGCTGCTGGTCGGGGCGTTTGGCCCGCGGGAGGGTTTCAACGCCTTCAGCCGCGCCGCGCTGCATGACTTCCTGGCTTCATTACGCCCGGCTGCCGGGTAGCGCCCCGCGCCCCGGAAAATCCGTGCAGCACCTGTCTTGCCAATGGGCCACCCGCTGCGGTGGCTCTCTGGTTTGGCGAGGGCCGCTCCAACCCAACGCTAAGCAATTTCCAATCTAATATTTATACCGATCAGGTATGATTTTGAGTATAGATACCGATTTACTGAAAGAGAGTCTGGTGAACATGACCATTTTAGGCTTGCACCATATCACCCTGGTCTCCGGGGATGTCCAGCGCACGGTGGATTTTTACACGGGCGTGCTGGGGCTGCGCCTGGTGAAACAGACGGTGAATTTCGACGCACCGGATACGTACCACATCTACTTTGGCGACGAAACCGGCTCCCCCGGCTCGGCGATCACGTTCTTCGAGTGGCCGGATACGCCGCAGGGCCGGCCCGGGCTGGGCGGCACGCACCACTTCGCCATGACCGTGGCCGATTATGACGGGCTGCTGAAGTGGAAGCGGCGCCTGACCGACCTCGGCCTGCGGGTGAACGGCCCGCTGGATCGCCACTATTTCACCTCCCTGTACTTCCGTGACCCGGACGGCGTGATCCTGGAGATCGCCACGCGCGGCCCCGGCATGACCGCTGACGAGGCCCCCGGCGCGGTCGGCACGGAGCACCGCCAGCCGCCGGAGGAAATGACCATCCGCAATCGGGACGAGGCGCGCATCGCCGCGACCACCTGGCCGGAGCCGGTGCCGGCCATCACGCCGGACATGGCGCTGATGCACGGTATGCACCACATCAGCGCGATCGGTGCGGATATCCAGCGCACCGACGCGTTCTACCATGAGCTGCTGGGCATGCAGCGCGTGAAGATGACCTCCAACTTTGACGATCCCGATTCGGCCCACTGGTACTGGGGCGTGGATGATGGTCGCCCCGGCACGCTGATCACGTACTTCGAACGGCCGCAGGACCGCCCGGTGACGATGGGCCGCGGGCAAACGCATCACTTCGCCTTCGCGGTAGCAGACGAAGACGCCCAGCTTGAATGGCGCGAGAAGCTGATCAGGGCGGGCCTGCAGGTCACGCCGGTGGTGGAGCGCGTGTACTTCAAGAGCATCTACACCCGCGACCCTGACGGCCACATTGTGGAGCTGGCCACCGCCGGGCCGGGCATGCTGGTGGATGAGGATATCGCCACGCTTGGCACGCGCCTCATGCTCCCGCCCTGGCTGGAGCCGCACCGGGAGGCGATCGAAAACGGCCTGACGCCCCTGACCGTCCCCGCGTGGCCGCTGCCGGTTGAGGCGCAGTCATGAGCGCATCCGCCAACGGCCCGCACGCCGGGCAGTCAGTCCTTACCACGGGCGCGCCGCTGGAAGACGCTTCCGGCGCGGTGATCATGCTGCACGGGCGCGGGGCCTCTGCGGAGGATATCCTCAGCCTGACTGCCTACCTGGAGGATATGCCCGGGCTAGCCTACCTGGCCCCGCAGGCCGCCGGGCATTCCTGGTACCCGTACAGCTTCCTCAGCCCACTGGCGCAGAACGAGCCGGGGCTGAGCTCGGCGCTGGGCGTGGTCGATACCCTGGTGAGCGTGCTGACTGAGGCGCACACCATCCCGGCGGCGCGCATCGCGCTGCTGGGCTTCTCCCAGGGGGCGTGCCTGGCGGTGGAATACGCCGCCCGCCACCCGCGGCGCTACGGCGCGGTGATCGGATTCAGCGGCGGCGTGATCGGCCCGCCGGAGCACCCCTTCGAGTATGACGGCGATTTGCAGGGTACCCCGGTCTTTCTGGGGTGCAGCGATGTGGACCCGCACATCCCGCTGGCCCGCGTGGAGCAGACGGCCGCGCTGCTGGACGGATTGGGCGCGGCGGTGGATAAACGCATCTACCCCGGCATGGCGCACACGGTCATCCCCGACGAGATCGACGCGGCCCAGGCCCTCCTGGACGCGCTGACGCCCGCCTGAGTTACACCCGCCCATCGTCTGAAACCTGACGGTGGGCGCTTTGTTTCTGTGGAAATTCGCCATCCCCGCCGGGGCTGATCTGCGCTAGAATCGTCCTGCGCAGGGTGCTCACCCTGCCCTCTTTTTGCCTGCATCACACTGTATGCACAAGGTGACAACGTTATGCCGCAACTTGTACTGCTTCGCCACGGCGAAAGCGACTGGAACAAGCAGAACCGCTTCACCGGCTGGACCGACGTTGACCTGAGCGCAAAGGGCGTGGAAGAAGCGCTCCTGGCCGGGCAGCGCATGGCCGCCGCCGGGCTGACCTTCGACGTGGCGTATACCTCCGTGCTGACCCGCGCCATCCGCACCCTGCACCTGGCGCTGGGGGAGATGGGCCTGCTGTGGATTCCGGAGCATAAATCCTGGCGGCTGAATGAACGCCACTACGGCGCGCTGCAGGGGCTGAACAAGGCCGAGACGGCGCAGGAATTCGGCGATGAGCAGGTGCATATCTGGCGGCGCAGCTATGATGTCCCGCCGCCCGCGCTGGCGCCTGATGACCCGCGTTTCCCCGGTCAGGATCGGCGCTATGCCGATGTCCCCGCCGGTGAGCTGCCCGCCACCGAATCGCTCAAGATCACGCTGGAACGCGTGCTGCCCTACTGGCATTCCACCATCGCCCCGGCGCTGGAAAGCGGCCAGCGGGTGATCGTGGCGGCGCACGGCAACAGCCTGCGCGCGCTGGTGAAGTACCTGGACGGCATGAGCGACGCCGAGATCATGGCGCTGAACATCCCCACCGGCGTGCCGCGGGTTTATGAGCTGGATGACAGCCTGCAGCCGATCCGCTGGTATTATCTGGACGGCGAAAGCTAACTAACACCGTCAGCCGCGCAGCATTTCATCCACCTCCGCCGGGGTCAGATCGGGCAGCCGCCCGGGCCTGTAAGGCACACCCGCGTACCCCGGCGGGGCGTTCTCCGGCCGCAGCAGCTCCGCCCCGGTCAGTGAAAAGTCCAGCCCGGCGGCATACTGCCGCCCGATCTCGCGCATCAGCTCAACCTGGGCCGGGCTGGCCGAGTCCATGCGCAGCTGGTTGGCGCGCATCCCCGCCGGTATCGTCACGCCCAGCTCCTCGCGCACCACGTCATCGAACAGGCTGACCTGGTAGCGCCGGAAGTCGATCTGGTCACCAAAATGGCGCAGGGTGAGGGCAACGTTGTTCTCCGCCGCCTCGTCCAGCAGCTCCCCCACCACCCACAGCGGCCATTGCCAGGGCAGCCAGCGCTGCACATCGCCCCGCCCCAGCCGGTTCACACTCAGCCCGGTGCCGAGCGAGACATGCACGATATTGCCCGCTTCCCAGCCCGGCTCATCCAGGTAATGCAGCGCCTCCACCGTGGTGACATAACACGCGTTGCCGTACGTCCCCACCCCGCCATCCACGCCATCACCCAGCGGCTGGAAGTAGACCGGCGCGCTGGCGCTGGCCTCGGCCACCTTCACCAGCGAGGCATGCGCGGTGACCGCCGCGCCCGGCCCGCGATTCACAAAGAAGATCGTCTCCGAGCGGGCCATATCCTTGACCGTCAGCAGGATGATCTTATGCAGGTCGGCCAGCCGACGATCGCCCACAAAATCCGCCAGCAGGCGGCGCATCTCGGCTTTATCGTACAGGTAGCGCAGCCCGTGCCGGAACACGATCGCCGCCCAGTCCCGCCGGAAGATCAGCTGCACAAACCGGTCGTAAAGCTCGATTAGCGCGGCGGCGTTGTGGCCCGCCGCCAGCCCGGCCGCAATCAGCGCGCCCACACTGGTGCCGCCCACGAAGTCAAACAGGTCGTTGGCCGCGCGCCCGGTCTCCTCCTCCATGCGGCGCAGCACCATCAGCGGGATAATGCCGCGCGCGCCCCCGCCATCGATCGTCAGGATCGTCTTTTTGCGCTCCGGGTTGAACAAGAACGGGGTCATGAGGGCTGCTCCTTCTGCCTGCCGGACTGCGGGAATGCGATATTTTTAGTATAGATTACTTCCTGCGCGGGCGGCAATCCTCTGGCGCAGCAGCGCATGCGCAAAGCCCGATCAGCCTGTACAATACAGCCCCAACGCAGGGATTGCGCGCCCACAGGAGGGGACACGCCGATGACCGACCAGCCGATGCAGACTTTTGTGCCGGAGGAAATGCCCGCGCGGGCGGCGTACCGGCTGATGCTCAGCAGCATCGTACCGCGCCCGATCGCGTGGGTTTCCACCCTGGGGCCGGAGGGCACCCCCAATCTGGCGCCCTACTCATTCTTCAATGGGATCAGCAGCCAACCGCTGATCATCATGCTGGCAATCGCCCAGAAATCGGAACGCTTCGGCGGGGGCGCCAAGGACACGCTCTATAACCTGCAGGCCACCGGGGAGTTTGTGATCAATATCGTGGATGTGTCGCTGGCCGAGGCGATGAACCAGACCGCGGGCGAGTGGCCCTATGCCACAGACGAATTCGCGCTGGCCGGGCTGCAAAGCGCCCCGTCGGTGGATGTGCGCCCGCCGCGGGTGGCCGGCGCGCGCGTGGCGCTGGAAACGCGCCTGCACCAGATCGTCCCGGTCTCCGGCAGCACCACCACAATCGTGCTGGGGCGCATCGTGCGCTTCCACGTGCGGGCGGACCTGCTGCGCGAAAATGGGCTGATCGATTCGGCGCGGCTGGAGCCGCTGGCCCGGCTGGGCGGCGCGGAATACGCCACGCTGGGGGAAATCTTCGCGCTGGAACGCCCGCGCGTGGAGCCGGAGGACTGAGCCGCGCCGCAGCAGCCTATCAGATCGGGCGTTTGCTGATCGCGATCGTGCAGGCGGGATCGCCCTGAGCGATGCAGGTGGTTTCCTCCACCAGGAAATCCTTACCGCCGGTGGCCCAGCGCAGGCTCTCCTCCAGGATGCCGACCGCCAGGTGGCAGCAGGGCGCGTCTGTGTGGCGGCCCCAGCACACCGGGCAGCGCTCGATGATCCAGTAGTAGGACTGCTGATCCTCGCTGAGTGACACCACCTGGTCGGAAAAGCGGTTGAAGACCATCGCGAACATATCGAACCCGACATGCAGCTTCAGCGAAAGCGGCATCTTGCGCACCGGCAGGTCGGCGATGCCCAGCAGCGGGTTGAACTCCCGCAGGCCGTTGTTCAGGCAGGCCGTGCCCACCCGGCGGTTCAGCTCCCGCCCGGCCTCCGGGCCATGGGCGGCTTCCACCGCGGCCTGCAGCGCGCCAAGATGCGCAAACGGAAACTGCAGCTCCAGGTCATTGGGCGGGTAATGGCCCGCATACTGCCCCAGGTCGGCCGCCTGCAGGATCTGCGCCAGCGAGTCGCGCCCGATCAGGTCTTCCATCGAACGCAGGATGATCAGCCCCATCCGGTTCGGATAAAAGTACTGCCCGTCTTGTCCCATTGTGCCTGCTCCCGCTTCGCCATTGCACCATCAACGCCTGCTGGCAGTATAGGCCCGGTCGCGCCTCGCTGCCAATCCCCCGGATCGGCTAGCGCTGGGCCGGGGCGACCGCCGCACTCAGTGGGGCGGCCCGCTTCTTGCGCCAGTTCACCAGCGCCACCCCCGCCCCGATCAGCACCGCGCCCGCGATCAGGCGCGCGTCCAGCGGCTCATCCAGGAACACCACGCCCAGCGCCAGCCCCACCGGCGGCATCAGGTAGGTGACGAGCGTGGCCCGCGTTGCGCCCCAGCGATCGATGATCCAGTAGAACAGCAGGTAGGCGATATACGTGTTGACCAGCCCCAGCGTCAGGACGGCGACGGTCGTGCCTCCGGTGATCTGCGCGAAATCCGGGACGCCATCCACCAGCAGCGCCGCCCCGCTCACCAGCACCGCGGAGGTCAGCAGCGCCCCGCTGGAAACGACCAGCGGCCGCAGATGGCGCAGGTTGCGGCGCACGTACACGGTCGCCCCGGCGTAACACAGCGAGGCCCCCAGCACCGCCAGCTGCCCGGCGATCGGGTTCGCCGCGGAATCTGCGCCCAGGCTGCGGCTGGCCAGCAGCACCACGCCCGCGAAGCCGGAGACCAGACCCATCACCTTCAGGCCGGTGATGCGCTCGTCCTGCAGGGCGAAATGCGCGATCACCAGTGAGAACAGCGGCACCGTGGCATTCAGGACGGTCGCCAGCCCACTGTCGATGGTCTGCTCACCCCACGTGATCAGGAAGAACGGCACCGCGGTGTTAAAGACGCCGACCACCACCAGCCCCAGGCGGCTGCGCCAGTCCTTCGGGAAATGCTGGCGGGCGAGCGTCAGCGTGATCAGCATGGCGACCGCCGCCGTCCCCACCCGGATCGCCACAAGCTGCAGCGGCGTGAGCTCGGCCACGCCCAGCTTAATCAGCAGAAATGAGGAGCCCCAGATCAGGCCCAATGCCAGAAAACCAGCCCAGACAGCCATCGTACAATCCCCTCTTACAGTCACACAACAAAAATATCCCGCAATTGTAACGCGGCTGAACGATAATGCGACCAGTTAAGCAAGCAAAAACCCGGTGGCAGCGGGCCACCGGGCCAGGGTAACTCAGCGCGGGCTGATCAGTTAGCCGCCGGTCAACGGCCCAGCCAGGGCTGGGCTAGTCCACCGCCGGTTCCACTTTCACCTCGGGGAAGAACTGGTGGACCGTACCCTCCACCCAGCCGCGCAGCGTCATGGCGGAGAGCGGGCAGCCATCACACGCGCCACCCAGACGCACGTACGCGGTCTGGCCATCAAAGTCCTCCAGTGTGACCGACCCCCCGTGATAATGCTCCACATAGGCGGAGATATTCTCGATCAGCGCGCTGAGGCGTTCTTCCAGGGGCGCATCCGGCGCTACCGGGTCAGTGTTGGGTTGGTTGTCGGGCATGGTTATGCAATCTCCATCGGTCAGCGGCGGGCGCGCGGCCCCCCGCATTCGGCCTTATGCTTATACTATACACGAGACCCGCGCCCGATGCGTACTCCCCAGGCCGATCCGATCAAAACAGCGGGCGGCCCGTCACCCGGCCGCCCACCATTATCCAGCCACCAACCCCTGTGCCAGGGGCGCTACTTCATCTGCAGCACCGGGCGGATGCGCTCCAGCGCCCAGTCGATCTCCGCGCGAGTGATCACCAGCGGCGGGGCGAAGCGGATCACGTGTTGGTGGGTCTCCTTGCACAGGATGCCCTCATCCTGCAGCGCCTCGCAGAAGCGCCGCGCGCCGCCCGCCTCCGGCTTCAGCTCCACGCCGATCAGCAGGCCCTTGCCGCGCACTTCTTTGATGTGCGGGCTGCTGATCTCGGCCAGCTGCTCCTGGAAATATTCTCCCAGCACCGCGGCGTTTTCGATCATGCCCTCGTCTTCCAGCACGGCCAGCGCTTCCAGCGCCACCGCCGCGCCCAGCGGGTTACCGCCGAACGTGCTGCCATGGTCGCCGGGGCGGAACACGCCCAGCACCTCGTCATCGCTCAGCACCGCGGAGACCGGGTAGAACCCGCCGGAAAGCGCCTTGCCGATGATCATCACATCCGGGCGCACGTCCTCATGGTCACTGGCGAAGAGCGCCCCGGTCCGGCCCAGGCCGGTCTGGATTTCGTCCGTCATCAGCAGCACGTCGTGCCGGTCGCAGATCGCGCGGGCCTGGCGCAGGTAGCCCTCCGGCGGGACGACCACCCCGGCCTCGCCCTGGATCGGCTCCACCAGAAACGCGACCGTATCCGGCGTGATCGCGGCTTCCAGCGCCGCCGCGTCACCGTAGGGAATCGCCTTGAAACCGGGCGTGAACGGCCCAAATCCGGCGCGGTACGCCGGCTCCGTGCTGAAGCTGACCACGGTTGTCGTCCGCCCGTGGAAGTTCCCGCCGCACACGATGATCTCGGCCCGGTCGGGCGCCACGCCCTTCACCTGGTAGCCCCACTTGCGGGCGGCTTTCACCGCGGTCTCCACGGCCTCGGCCCCGCTGTTCATGGGCAGCACGCGCGCGTAACCCGTCATCTCATGCAGCTTCTGGTACAGCAGGCCCAGCTTGTCATTGCGGAAAGCACGGCTGGTGAGCGTCACCTTGTGCGCCTGGTCGATGAGCGCCTGGCGGATGCGCGGGTGGCCGTGGCCCTGGTTCACGGCGCTGTAGGCCGAGAGGCAGTCCAGGTAACGTTTGCCATCCACATCGGTCAGCCACACACCGTCCGCTTCCTCGATCACCACATCCAGCGGATGATAGTTGTGCGCTCCGTAACGATCCTCGAGGTCGATGAAAAAGTCACTTTGTTTGGTCACGGTCGCGTTCACCATTACACTCACTCCTGAACAGGATAATTTTATGCATTATACCTAATCAGAAGTATAGTTATGTTGTATAAGTTGCACAATCTTTGTTTTTCGCGTGGTCGCGGCCCGGCTGTGAACTTCACCCGAACGGCGGGCTAATGGGCATCCAGCCAGCGGACCACATCGTCCAGCACCAGCTGCTTATCCAACTCGTTAAGGATTTCGTGGAACATACCCGCATACCGCCTGAAGGTGCGGTCCGGCGCGCCCAGTTCGCGCTCGATGATGTCCAGCGCGGTAGGATCGGCGACGGCATCCTGCGCGCCGTGCATGCACAGGCTGGGGATGCATATCCGCGGCAGCCCCGCCCGCGCATCGTCCGCCAGGTTCGAAAGCGCCATCCCCTGGCGCACCGTCAGCTTGCCCCGGTAATTGAGCGGATCGCTGTCATACGCCGCGCGCACCGCCGGGTCATGCGACATATCGGCGGCGTCCAGCGCCAGCAGCCGTACCTTCGGCGCGATCCGATCCAGCACGCGGGCCGTCAGCACCAACCATTGGGCGGTGGTCTCCGCCAGGTTCACCGGCGCGGCGGACGTGATCATCCCGGCGAGCAGGGCCTGATGCCGGGCGGTAAACGCCAGCGTGATCAGCCCGCCCATACTGTGTCCCAGGATGAACAGCGGCAGGCCGGGCTGCGTCGCCCGGATCGTGTCCAGGTACGTTTTCAGATCGTCCAGATACAGGGTGTAGGACTCCACGTAGGCGCGCATGCCGGGGCTTTGCCCGTGCCCGCGCAGGTCCAGCGTATGCACGGCATAGCCGCGCCCGGTCAGAAAGGCGGCCACATGCTCATAGCGCCCGCTGTGCTCCGCCACGCCATGCACCAGCAGCAGCCCCGCGCGCGGCGCGCCCTCCGGCAGCCAGGCCTGCGTAAAGAGCGCCGTGCCATCCCCCACCACCAGCGATCCTGTTTCGTGCTTCATGCCCGTTCCTCCTGCGCGGTCTCCCGCCAGATCAGCCAGCCCGCCTGCGTCCCCCGATTGTGGACGTCGCGCACGATCTCGGCCTCGGCCCGCGTGCAGCCCAGCAGCAGCTTGATCTCGGCATCACGCTTGCCCGTATCCACCGTGCATACCACCCCCACCACCTGCCGGGTTTCCAGCGAGCCCACCCACACATCAATGCCTGCCCCATCCGCCGCCATGGTATCATGCAGGTAGCCGTAATCCAGCGGATAGATGTACGCCGGGTAGCGCGGATGCGCCGTGCCTGCCGGGCGATCAATCACCACCTGGCAGCTCGCCACCAGTGCCTCCAGCGCCGCCCAGAATCCGTCCTCCATAAGCTCCTCCTCCCCCACACCAATGAAAAACGCTGCCGGGTCAGCCCTCGGCAGCGCTCATCAGACTCGTCGCCGGATCAGGCATCCACGCGCAGCCAGGTACGCCCCACCCGAAACAGGTCGCCCGGGGCGATATCCTCGCCCTCGTTGCGCAGGCGGTGGTTATGCACATGCGTCCCGTTGCGGCTCTCCAGATCTACCAGTCGGAGCCGCAGCAGCGGCTGGTGCATGGCTTCCGCCCCATCCGCCATGGTATCATCGCTGCATTTGCACACCAGCCGGGCGTGTACCCGTGACGCCTGGGGGTCCTCTTTCAGGGTGATGTCGCACTCCTCGCTGCGGCCGATGATCCAGGCATTGTCCCCACCTGGCACCAGCTTCAGCTCGATCTGCAGCCCGTCCTGCGGGCCACTCATATACTGCACCGAAATCGACTCGCGTATCATCTCGCTCCAACTCCCTGTAATGCAGCCATCGCCAGACGGTTCAGCATCAGGAGGCGTCATCCTCCGTTGGCGCGGCGGATTCCGTGGCCTGCCACAAACGGCGCGCCTCCGTGCGCAGCGCGCGGGATGGCTCGTGCTGGGGGTTCAGGGTCAGCGCCTGGTTGAGCACTTCCACAGCGTCGGCGTAATGGCCCAGCTTCAGCAGGGCCTCCCCCCGGTTATGCCAGAGCCACACGTCGCCCCCGTTCAGGCGCGTGGCGGTGATGTAGGCCTCCAGCGCGGCCTGCCACTGATCCAGCGCGGCATGGGCCAGCCCCAGCCCGTTATAGGCCCAGGCATAGGCCGGATCAAGCTCAATGGCGCGCTGGTAGCTCTCCAGCGCCGCCTCGCCCTGGCGCAGCCGGCGTAATATCTGGCCGCGCCGCGCCCACAGGTTCGCATTCTCTGCGTCCAGCCGCAGCGCCTGATCCACCACCTCCAGCGCCCGGTCATACTGGCGCAGCGCCAGCAGCAGGTCAAGCTGGTTGGTGTAATACCACAGGCCGTTGGGGTCCTCCTGCACCGCGCGCTCAAAGCTGGCCAGCGCTTCCTCGCGGCGTTCCAGCCCTTCCAGCGCCAGCCCGCGCCCGTTCCAGGCCCAGGCATAGTGCGGGTCCACCGCCAGCGCGCGGTCGTAGGCGCTCACAGCCTCCTTGTGGCGATTCAGGCGTCGCAGGATCTGGCCCTGCTTGGCCCACGATTCCAGATGGGCCGGGTTCAGGCTCAGGGCGCGTTCCAGCGGCTCCAGCGCTTCCTCAAACCGGTTCAGGCTCACCAGCGCATCAGCCAGGTTGTACCAGAACCAGACATCATCCGGCGCCAGCGTGGTGGCCGTCTGGAAACAGCGCAGCGCTTCCTCCGGCTGGCCAAGCGCGTTAAGCGCCATGCCCTGGCCGTTCCACGCCCAGGCATACTGCGGGTCCACGGCCAGCGCGCGACCGTAAGCCGCCACCGCGTCATCATAGCGCCGCAGCCGGCGATACACCTGCCCCAGCCGGGCCCAGGCGCGTTCGTATTCCGGCTGGGCCGCCACGATCCGTTCCAGCTGCGCCAGCGCCTCCTGGTTGCGCCGCAGCGCGATCAGCAGCTCGGCATGGTTGTAGGCGTACAGGCTGCTGCCGGGGTCGGCCTCCGCCGCGCGCCGGTAGGCGTCCAGCGCCTGATCGGGCATATTCTGGCGGTCAAAGACGATCCCCAGCTCGTTCCACGCCCAGGCGTAGCCCTCATCCAGGCGCAGGGCCTGCTCCAGCGCGGCGCGGGCTTCCTCCAGCCGGCCCAGGTGACGCTGCACGTTCCCGATGCGCGCCCAGCTGCGCACATGATCCGGCTGGACCTCCACCGCACGATGCAGGGGCTCCAGCGCTTCCTCGTAGCGGCTGAGCTGCAGCAGGGCGTTCCCCTGGTTGTACCAGTGCCAGGGGTCGCCGGGCGTCGCCCGTGACGCTTCCTGGTAGCAGATCAGCGCCTCTTCATAGCGCTCCTGCCGTTCCAGGACAATCCCCCTGCCGTTCCACGCCCAGCCATAATCCGGGTTCAGGGCCAGCGCGCGGCCGTAAGCCTCCAGCGCTTCCTCATGGCGGTTCAGGTAGCGGCACACCTGGGCCAGCTTCGCCCAGCTGTAGGCATGCCCCGGGTCTACCTGAACGGCCTGGCGCGCCGGGATGAGCGCTTCCTCGTAGCGCCCCAGATCCACCAGCATTTCCACCTGGTTATACCAGTGCCAGACCTCGTCCGGCGCGTCGCGCGCGGCGTTGCGGAAGGCCGCCAGCGCCTCCGCGGGACGACCCAGCGCCTTCAGCGCCAGCCCCAGCCCGTTGCTGGCCCAGCCGTAATCCGGCTGGAACTTCAGCGCCACGCCGTAGGCCTTCGCCGCGTCCTCGTACTGGTTCGTCAGCCGGAAGATCTGGCCGCGCTTGGCCCAGCTGTGGGCATGCAGCGGGTCGATCTTCAGCGCCTGGTCCAGCAGCGGCAGCGCCTCGTCATAGCGGTTGAGCGACTGCAGGATGTCGGCCTGGTTATACAGCGGCCAGACATCATGCGGCTTCAGGCTGGCGGCGCGCCGGTAGGCTTCCAGCGCGGCCTCCGGCTGCTGCATGCGCTCCAGCACAATGCCCTTGCCATTCCACGCCCAGCCATAATCCGGCGAGAAGGCAATCGCCCGGTCGAAGGCTCCCAGCGCCTCGTCATAGCGCCGCAGCAGGCGCAGGGTACGGCCCTTCCGCGCCCAGGCCCAGGCATAATCCGGCTGGAGCGCCAGGGCCTCGTCATAGGCTTCCAGCGCTTCCTCCGCCCGGCCCAGCTCGGTCAGGCTGTAGCCTTTGTCCATCAGCTCGTGGGCTTCCATCCGCGCGGCGCTGAGCTCAAAGACCGGCGGCTCATCCAGCACCTGCTCATAAATCGCCGCCAGCGCGTCCACCAGCTCATCCCAGGTCTGCGGGCGGTTGGCGCGGTCCTTCTCCAGGCAGCGCAGCACCAGCGCGCCCAGGTCGCCGGGAATATCCAGCGCCACATCCGGCGGAATCTCCGGGATTTCGGTCAGGTGGGCCGTGATCCAGGTATGGAATTTGGTCGCGCCGAAAACCGGGCGCCCGGCCAGCATCTCGAACAGGATGCAGCCAAACGCGTAAATATCCGAGCGCTGGTCTACTTCCTCCGCCCGGCACTGTTCCGGGGACATATACGGCACCGTGCCTACCACCGCCCCGCCCACGGTCAGCCGGCCGGGATCATCCCCGATCTCCTCCATCAGCGGCACATCGATGCTCTCCACCGAGCGCACCAGCCCGAAGTCCGTCACCTTGGCGACCTCATCATGAGTCACCAGGATGTTGGCCGGTTTCAGGTCGCGGTGCACCAGCCCTGGCACTTTGGCCGTGGCATGCTGCATGGCGCGCGCCATGTGGTAGGCGAACGTCAGCGCCTGCGGCAGGCGGATGCGGTTATGGTCGATCCAGGAGCGCAGGTCAGCCCCCAGCCCTTCCGGGCCGCTGACATGCTCAAGGAAGATATGCGGGCGCCCGCGGATCGTCTTGACCAGCCGGGCCTGCACGATGTTGGGGTGCTTATCCAGCCGAACCCAGACCAGCGCCTCCTGCTCAAAGCGCGCCGTCGCCCTTTCATTGCCGAAGAAACGCGACTGAAAGCTCTTGATCGCCACGGGCGCGCGCTGCTCGCGGTCATAACACAGGTAGACCACACCCATCCCGCCGCGCAGCACCTGCGCCACCTCGTAGCGTTCCTCAATGCGCTCGCCCGGCTCAAATTCATCATGTTCCTGGCGGGGAAGCTCCTGCGCCGCGCGCGACCCCGGCCGCAGATCCATCGCGGAAAATGCGCCCTCAGCCCGGTTGGGAACATCCACCGCCGGAGAGATCGGCGCGCTGACGGCCGGGTCTGGCGAACGGCGGCGGTTGGAGTACATGGCCGGATCGGGGTCGAATTCGTCCTGCGTATCCAGAATGCCGGGGGATGGCTCATCGGCGGCCTGGGTCGTTTCCAGCCCCAGCAGCACCGGCTGGCTGAACGCCGAGCTGCCCTCCAGGCCGGTCGGGTAGGCCCGCAGCAGGTCGAGCAGCGTGTGCTGAAGGGCGCTCGGCTGGTCGCCGGGCTCGATCTCGGCGGCAGCCCACAGCGCCACGGCGACATTGCGCGCGCTGGGCAGGGCCAGCGCTGCCTCGCACACCCACGCCACAAAACGCTGCAGCGCCTGCTCCGCCAGAGCCTCGTCCACGTCATCGACCGCCCGGCTGGCCGCCCGCCGGTAGGCCGTGATCGCCTTGCCCACATAGAACACGCGCAGCTGATCTTCCAGCAGGACGCGATCCGCGCACAGATCGCCCAGCGCGAACGCATCATCCACGGAGGGGGCGCTGCGGCGCAGCGCCAGCCGCCCCAGCTGCCGGATATCCCGGTCAGGGTCGTTGGCGTAAAGGTCCAGCAAATCCTCTTTGTGGTTCAGCATCAGCAGCCGCGCCACCTCGGCGGGCGGCAGCGCCGGTGCCATCCGGCCGGTTTGCGGTGCAGGGCGAACAACCTGGTTCATAGCCCCCTCTTGATTCCCCATCCTTATCCGGAAGACTGGCTGACATCCTGTTCAGCCTCATCAGCTTCAGCGGCCCCGGCGGTGAATTCCAGCCCTCCCACCCCGGCGCGCACGTAGATCGTCTGGCCCGGCAGGAACATGTCCTCCAGCAGGCGGGCGCTCAGCGGGCGCGTGAGCAGGCGTTCGATCGCCCGCCGCAGCGGGCGCGCGCCCAGCGCCGGGTCATGCCCCTCCTGCAGAATCACCGCGCGCGCGGAGTCGTCCAGCAGCAGCGTCAGCCGCTGCGCGGTGAGCCGCCGGTACACGTCCTGCAGCTGCAGGTCCAGGATGCGATTCAGCGCGTCGCCATCCAGCGGCTTAAACGTCACGACCTCATCCAGCCGGTTCAGAAATTCCGGCCGGAAGAACTCGCCCAGGTAGCGCTCGTAATCCGGCAGGCGGTCTTCCGCGCCCTGCGGGAAGCCCATGTGGCGCGCATTTTCCCCCGCGCCGATATTGCTCGTCATGATGAACAGCGCATGGCGTGCGTCCACCGTGCTGCCCCGCGAATCGGTCAGCCGCCCCTCGTCAAACACCTGGAGGAACACGTCAAAGACCTCCGGCGCGGCCTTCTCCACCTCGTCCAGCAGCACGACACTGTATGGCCGGCGGCGCAGCGCCTCCGTAAGCTGCCCGCCCCGCTCGGTATCGCGGTAGCCGGGCGGCGCGCCGATCAGCCGGGCGACGGTATGCTCCCCATGGTACTCGGACATATCCAGGCGGATCATCGCCTCGTCGGAGTCAAAGAGGAACGCGGCCAGCGCGCGGGCCAGCTCGGTTTTGCCCACCCCGGACGGCCCCAGGAACAGGAACACACCCAGCGGGCGGCTGGGGTCGCCCAACCCGGCGCGGGCCAGCTTGATCGCGGCCGACACACTGTAGATGGCGTGATCCTGCCCGACCACCCGCTGCTTGAGAATCGTCTCCATCGCGGCGAAACGCCGGCGCTCATCGGCCGTCAGCTCGTTTACCGGGATGCCCGTCCACTCCGAGAGCACGCGGGCCACCGTGCGCGCGGTGACCTCGTTCATCGGGCCGGATTCAGGCACGGCCGTCCGCACCACCAGCCGCGCGCATGCCTCGTCAATCAGGTCCAGCGCCTTATCCGGCAGGCGGCGATCCGGCAGGTAGCGCACAGAGAGATGCACGGCCGTTTCCAGCGCCTCCGGGCGGATGATCACGTTGTGGTGTTTTTCGTAGTGGTCGCGCAGCCCGGTCACGATCGCCAGCGTGTCTTCTTCAGAAGGCTCCCCGATCTCCAGGATGCGAAAGCGGCGGTCCAGGGCCGGGTCCTGGGCGATCGTGCGCCGGTACTCCTCCACCGTGGTCGCGCCAATGCAGCGGATCTCACCCCGCGCCAGCGCCGGCTTCAGGATATTGGCGGCGTCCAGGTTGCTGTCCAGCGTATCCCCCGCGCCAACCAGCGCGTGAATCTCATCAATGAACAGGATCACGTGGCGGGCCTCGCGCACTTCCTCCACGATGCCCACCAACCGTTCCTCAAACTGGCCGCGCAGGCTCGTCCCGGCAACCAGCGTCGCCAGCTCAAGCTCCACTATACGCTTATCCAGCACGGTGGGGGGCGCGCTGCCATCGGCGATGGCCCAGGCCAGCCCTTCCACCACGGCGGTCTTGCCCACACCGGCATCGCCCACCAGCAGCGGGTTGTTCTTCTTGCTGCGCACCAGCGTGCGGGCCAGCGCGCGCAGCTCCTGTTCCCGCCCGATGGCCGGGCCGATCCTGCCTTCCTTCGCCTGCGCCACCAGGTCACGCCCGTACCGGTCCAGCAGCGGGGTTGGCATTGGCCCCGCGATGGCAGGCTGGTACTTCATGGCCTCCGGCAGGTTGGCCAGGTTTTCCAGGGCGCTGCTGCGCGCCTCCGCTTCCTTCAGCAGCAGGTTGCGCCAGTACACCACGTCAAAGCCCAGCTCCACCAGTGTGCGCAGCGCGACCCCCTCCCCCTCCTGAAGCAGCGCCAGCAGGACATGCTCATCCGAGACCATATCCTCGTCTTCATCATCGGCGGTGAAGATGGCGAGCGACAGCACCTTGCGCGTGCGGGGGGTCAGCGGGACCGGCTCGGAGGGCGTTCCCCCGCCGTGGCCGGCTGCCTCCCGAACGGCGTTGCGAACAGCCGTCGGATCCAGGCTGGCATCTTTCAGCAGGCGCTGAGTCCGTCCGTCCTCGATCCTGGCAAGCGTATTGAACAGGTGCTCGGTGCCGACATAGTTGTGGCCCAGCCGCGCGCATTCTTCCACGGTAAGCCGCAACAACTGCTGGCACCGGTCGCGAATTTCCTGCTCGCTGATTTCAAGGGGAGAAGCCACAGTCGCATTTACCTCTAAACAGACTCAAAACAACAGCAGATGAATAGTGGGCCAAGTATACCGCACCGCAGCAAGCTTGACAGTTGATGAAAACATAATTGCTTTCTTCGGCCCAGGCGCATTACCATGCAATCCTCAAGATCGGTATAATAGGCGGTGACGCAGACTTGATCGGCTTTTCAGCGCAACAGGCAGGCAGCATGGCAGACCCTTTGATCGGCACCGTCCTGGGCGATTACCAGATCCTTGACCTGATGGGTCAGGGCGGCATGGCGCGCGTGTACCGCGGTTATGACCCCAAGCTCCAGCGCTATGCCGCGGTTAAAGTCACAGACTCGGCCATCGTGCCGGAGGATCTCCAGGATGAATACGAGACCCGGTTCATCCGGGAGGCGCGCGCCATCGCCCGGCTGAAACACCCCAACATCGTCGGGGTCTACCAGTTCGATCAGCAGGACGGCCTGAACTTCATGGCGATGCACTTCATCGAAGGGGAAGACCTGCGCCGGGTGCTGGCGGGATACTACGAGCGCGGCCAGGTGATGCCCGAAGAACAGATCCTGACGATCATCCGCGATATCGCCAGCGCGCTGGACTATGCGCATGCCAACGGCGTGATCCACCGCGACATCAAGCCCTCCAACATCATGGTCACCCCCCAGGGGCAGGCCATCCTGACCGACTTCGGCCTGGCGCTGAACGCGCCCGATGGCACGGTGGGCCGGACGTTTGGCAGCGCGCATTACATCGCGCCGGAACAGGCGATCTCCTCCGCGAAATCCGTCCCGCAGAGCGACCTGTACGCCCTGGGTGTGGTGCTGTATGAGATGGCGACCGGCCGGGTGCCGTTTGACGATCCGTCCACCATGAGCATCGCCCTGATGCACCTGAACGACCCGCCGCCGCTGCCTTCCAGCGTGAACCCGCACATCAACCCACGCCTGGAGGCCGTGATCCTGCAGCTGCTGCGCAAGCGCCCGGAAGAGCGCTACCCGAATGGCGCGGCGCTCATCCAGGCCCTGTGGGACGCGTTCGCCGCGCCCGCCAGTGAGCCAGCCTTCACCGGGCCGGCCATGGCAGACGCCGCGAGCTGGGACGATCCTGATGGCTGGGGGACGGATGCCCCCGCCACGGCCCCCGCAGAAGATGCGGCCACCCTCCTGCTCCCAGAGGAACCGCATAGCGCGGCAGCATCCCCGGCCGCACGGCCCGCACGCGCTGCGGCCCCGCGCCGGGCGCGCGGGCTGGTGCTCGGCCTGGTGCTGCTGGGCCTGGTCGCTGCCGGGCTGTTCGCCGCAGCACAGGCGGGCCTGCTGAACGACCCGCGCGCGATCCTGGCCGGATCCGGCACACCCGTGCCAGCGACCGCGACCGAACCGGAAGCCCATGCCACGCCCCTGCCCTCGCCAGCGCCCACCGAGACACCAGCGCCCACCCCCACCCGCGCTGCGCCGCCGCAGGCCGGGGCCGACAGCGCCGATCTGCTGCTGATCTACGATACACAGACCGCGCTGATCGTGAACGCCTCGGACCGGTACCTGAACATTCAGTCGCTAGAATTCCGCCGCCCGAACCCAAGAGGCGGGCCGGATGTTTTCTTCAGGATGGAAGACCTGCGCAACAGCGCCGAGCCGCCCAGCGCCTTCGCGCCCGGCAGCTGTTTCCACCTCATCCGGATGGACAGCGCGCAGTCCCCCGCCGACATCCCGGTCGATGACGCCTGCACGATGCGCGTCGGCTGGCGGCTGCTTTCTCAGGCGCGCTGGTTCTGGATCGAGCCTACCCCCGACGCAACCTTTACCGTCGTCAGTTTCGGCACCTTGCTGGCCGAATGTGAGATCGCCGCCGGACAGTGCGCGATCACGCTGCCCTGAAGGAGACAGCCCCCGATGCCCCAACAAACCGCCAGACTGAACCGGCTCACCCAGGAGGTTGTGGTCCTTGCCAGTACTGCCGAGCTGCTGAACTCCCTTGACCTGGACGAAGTGCTCGCTAAAACGCTCTCGCTGGTGATCGAAACCATTGGCGCGGAACGGGGCAGCTTCTTCCTGTTCAGCCAGGATGGCACCACCGCCGAGCGCTTCATCATCAAACGCGACCTGCCGCCGGAGCGCTCCCAGATGGTCGTGGAGCAGGTGCTGCAGGAAGGGCTGGCGGGCTGGGTTTATCGCCACAAGCAGGGCGCGCTGATCAACGATACCACGCAGGACGCGCGCTGGGTGACCCTGCCGGACGATCCCCACATGGCGCGTTCCGCGATCTGCGTGCCGTTCATCCTGGATGAGCATATCCACGGCATCATGACCCTGGAGCACAGCCAGCCGGGCCAGTTCAACCACTCGGATATGCGGCTGGTCACCACGGTCACCAACCAGGCGGCGGTGTCGCTGCGCAACGCCCAGTTGTTCGCGCAGGTGGAAATGCACCAGCGCCAGCTGCGCGCGGTGCTGCACAGCACGCGGGAGCCGATCCTGACCATCACGGCCCAGGGCGTGATCCGCATGGCTAACCAGGCCGCCCTGTCTGTTATCGGGCTGCCTGAACAGGAGGTGATCGGCAATCCCCTGACCATCCTGCGCGATCATCCCCTGCTGGCGGCGGTGGCCAACCAGGTCGCCGAAGACATCCCCCACAGAGAGCTGCGGGACGAGCACAACGGGCGGGATTATGTGGTGCGTGTCTCCAGCTGGCGCGCGGCGGACGACAGCGAGCTGGGCCGGGTGATCGTCCTGAACGACATCACCGCGCTGAAAGACATCGGCCGCCTGAAAACGCAGATGCTCCAGATGACCTCGCACGACCTCAAGAACCCGCTGGGCGTGATCATGGGCTATACCGAGCTGCTCCTGATGGAGCTTGAGCCGGCCAGCAAGCATTTTGAGTATGTGGCGGATATCGCCCGGGTAACCCAGCGCATGCTGGACATGGTCGGCCAGCTGCTCAGCCTGGAGCGCATTGAAATGATGATCCAGGGCGAAGGCGAGCTGTTCGACCCGCTGGTCCTGATCGAGGATGTGATTTACGACCTGCAGCCCACGTTTGACAGCCGGCGGCAAACCCTCCGAGCCATCCTGCCGGGCAACTGCCCGACCCTGCGCGGCGATCCGATCCAGCTGCGGGAGGCCTTCAAGAACCTGGTGGAGAACGCCAGCAAATATTCCCCGGAAGGCGGGCAGGCAACCGTGCGGGTGGAGGTTGACAGCGCGCAGCGACGCTTCAGATTTATCGTGGAAGATAACGGCTTTGGCATCCCGGAACACCTGCAAACGCGCATCTTTGAGCGCTTCTACCGCGCCCGGCAGCCCGGCGCGGAGCATACCACCGGGACCGGGCTGGGCCTCAGCCTGGTGAAGGCCACCGTCCAGCGCCACTATGGCGACGTGTGGTTCCGCAGCACGCCGGGCCAGGGCAGCACCTTTGGCCTGTGGCTGCCCCTGCCCGAAACCGACTGAGCGCCGCGCGCAGGAAAGCTACGGCGCGGCGGCGGTCTGCGTGGCGTTATAACTTTCCGCGGTGGCCTGCAAATCCAGGTTCAGTGTGATCGTGGCCTCGCCCTCGCTGGTCGTCGCGGGCGGCTCCCCCGCGGGCAGCGCGCTGATGATCGCGACCAGCAGGGCCAGCAGCAGCACCGCCGCCGCGCCCAGCGCCAGGACCCGCCGCCAGGAGGTTCCCGAGCCACCGGAGGGCAGCGTCACATGCTCGCGCAGCCAGCGCCGCTGCAGCCCGCCGTTGATCGTCAGCCGGCCATCCGCCGAAAGATCAAGCACACCCTCATATTCAAGCCGCCGCCAGGTCGCGTTGACCGTGCGCGGATCCAGCGGGCGATCCGCGGCGATCAGCCACGCGCCCACATCATCGAACGGCACCGGGCGGGGCGGCTCCTCCGGGCTGAGGGCGGTCAGCGCGGTGAGTACCAGCTGCTCCTGCGGGCTGCCATGCGACCAGTTCGCGCCCAGCACCTCGCTGCCCATCGCCTGGGCGTTATCCGCCACGGCCACCACATCCGCCCTGGTAATCGGGCTGGCATGCCGGCGGGCGGCGGAGCGCTCCCACAGCAGCCAGCCGATCAGCTGCGTCAGGTGCGGATGCCCGGCCGTCAGATCGTAGATCGTCTCCAGCGCGCCCTGCTCAAGCCCGACATCCTGCGGCATGGCGCCGGAGAGCAGAGCCAGCATCTCGGCCTGCGAGAGCGGCCCCAGCCGGTAAAAAAGCGCCGGGTCAAATGGCGGGCCAACCGCCACAAGCTCCCGCTCGTACCGCGCATCGAAGGCCATCAGCAGGTCAAAGTGAGTGTGCTGCTCCAGCAGCCGGGCGAGAAACGTGAACGTATCACGCGGGAGGGCGTGGCCCTGCACCGCGGTGAGCAGCCGCTCGGCATTGTCCACCAGCACCAGCAGATGACGGTCGCGCCGCATCGCGCGCAGCCCCTCCGCGAAGACCTCCCCCTCCAGCATCTCGCGCAGGTCCGCCGGGTGGCCGGGCAGCGCCGGCAGGCGGGCCGACTGGATATTCAGCAGCGCCAGGGCATCCGGCAGGGTTTGCGCCAGCGCAGTCAGCCAGGCCTTTTCATTCCCCACGGTGCTGGCCCGCAGCGACAGCCGGATCGGGATGTAGCGGTCATCCAGTGCGCGCGGCAGCTGGCGCAGGACGGAGCTTTTGCCCATCTGGTGTCCGCCCAGCAGCACCAGGGCGCGGGGTTGATGCTCCCCCACCAGATTGGCCTGCACGAACGCGAACACATCCCCCCGGCCCGCAAACTGCCCGGAATCGCCTATCGGCATATTGTACTGAAACGGGTTTTCGGCCATGCTGCTTCCCCCTGTGCCCCGCGCTGAACAGAACGGCTATGAGGAGTGTAGGCATCCCCCCGGGTCGAGTCAAGTCTGGCGGCCTGGCACGCCCGCCCCATACAAAACCTTAACCAATTCACCATAGCCGGGCTGCCATGCCGCCGCTATAATGACCCCCGGTATTGTACCCGACTCTCCTGGAGCCTGTGATAAACCACCATGATGTTTCCCAAAACCACCCGTCCCCAGCCCTCTGACCTGACCAGCCCGGTGCAAGCGCAGCTCCTGGCCCTGGTGGGGATGCCGGGATCGGGCAAGTCCATGCTGGCCCATCACCTCCAGGCGAACGGCTTCCCGCAATTCCGCTTCGGCGGCATCACGATGGACGAGCTGCAGCGCCGCGGCTGGGAAGTCACCCCGCAGAACGAAAAGATCGTGCGGGAGGAAATCCGCCGGGATGAAGGCATGGACGCCTACGCCAAACGCGCCCTGCCGATCATCCACACCATGCTGGAAAGTCACCGCGGCGCGATCATCGATGGGCTGTACAGCTTCAGCGAGTGGAAAACGCTCAAGGTCGAATTCGGGGCGGCGCTGGTGGTGGTGGCGGTGGCGTGTGACCGCGCGCTGCGCTATGCGCGGCTGGGCAGCCGTCCGGAGCGCCCGCTGACCCCGCAGGAAGCCGAATGGCGCGACATCACCGAGATTGAAACGCTGGAAAAAGGCGGCCCCATCGCCATTGCCGATTACACTATCCTCAACAACGGCACGCCGCAAAGCACCATCGCCGCGCTGGAAGCCATCCTGAACGATCTCAGCCTGCGGCCCTGAGCGCCCACCGGGTGGGTCCCTATTCCGCCGCGCACACCGTGAACTCCGCGACCTCGTGCCAGCGCCCGCCGAAGGTATCGCGCGTCTCCAGCATCACGTAACGCGCCTCTGCCGGCTGCGGCAGGCTGAAGCCCAGCGTCACGCGGCTGCGCTCCGTGAGCAGCGTGGAGAACACCTCGCGGAAGGCACTCAGCTCCGGCGTGGTATCTGAAACCAGCACCGCGAAACGGCTGACATTGTGCGCGCTGCTGTCCCCACCGGTCGCCGATGGATTGATCCGGAATCCCTCCACCAGCTGAGTCCCCCCCGCCAGGTCCAGGATCACGTATTCGGGCCGCGCGCTGCGGGCTGCCGGGGCGGAGGCCCAGCCGGTTTCCGTGCTGCCATCGTTCAGATAGTCGGCCAGCCAGCGCCCGCCAAACTCGCTGGAAAAGCGCACGACGCTGCCGCCCACCGCCGCCGAGGAAACATCCCGGCAGGGGGCCAGCGGCGGCGCTTCCGGCGGCCCGGCCTGGATGTTCTCGCCGCTGATCGTCAGCACGAACGGCCCGCCCCCGGCGAAACTGCGCACGCGGATCGTCACCGGCCCGATCTCCGGCAGGGGGAGCTGCAGGGCGGCATCCCACAGGCGCGGCAGGCGGAACGCCGGCGGGTGATCGTCATTGTCGGCCAGCCGCCGCCCGTTCTCCGCGTAAACCTCCAGCACCGGGTCAAATGTCTCGCTGACGAGCGTCACCGCCAGGCTGGCGTTCTCGCGGGCATAAATCCGGTACTCGATGTAATCCTGGTCGGGGCGGAGCTGCCCGCTGATGATAAAGGGCGGCTCGCCGGAAAGGTTGCCGGTCACGCCGCCGGTCAGCGTGGTGCAGGCGTTGAAGGCGGTCGCCTGGAAGTACGTGCCGCCGTAGTTGCTCAGGGGACGCAGCAGCACGTAGCGGGCCGCCACTGGCTCAAAGGCATAGGTCTGCAGGGCGTTCTCCTGCGGGATTTCCGCCTGCAGCACGATCGCGAACGCCTCCGGCTCAACCAGCGTGGTCGCCACGCCAACCTCAAAGCCGCGCACGCTGTCATGCACAAAACCGGGAGAGGCCGAAAAGCCGTTGAAGGCCACGCCATCCAGCAGGACGGTCGCCCCGCTGTTGACCTCGAAGATCAGGACTGGCGCCGAATCCTCCGCCCGGGATGACCAGCCCGTCAGCGGGTTATGATCCAGCAGGTTCTCGGCGGCGTACTCCCGACCGAAGCTGGAGCTTGCCTGCACCACCCGGCCCAGCACGTTATCGCAGCGCCCGGTCGCCGGCCCGCTGTCCCCGCTGATGATCGATGCCAGCCCGAAGGATGCGCCTTCAATCGACAGGCTGAAGCGCCCGCCGGTCGCGTCCTCGTACGCGCGCACCACCGCCACATACAGGCCGTCCTCCGGGGCGGTGAAGGTCAGCCCGGCGTCCGTGCGGGCCGGGAGGTCGAACCGGGCAGAATCGTGGTCGTCGTTGCCGGCCAGGCGTTCCCCTTCCGCATCATACACATCCAGCACCGCGTCAAAATCCGCGCTGACCAGCCGCAGCGTGATCGACTCGCCGCCCGGCGCGGGGAAGCTGAACGCCTCCCGTGGGGCGCGCCCTTCCTGCACCTCCAGCACGCCCTCCACCACGCCGCCGCTGGCATTCTGCAGGATGGTCACCGGGGTCTGGTCGATCACCTGCGCGCCCACCAGGGTCAGGCTGTAGTCGCCGCTGTAGGCCCAGTTCATGCTGGCAACGCGCACGATCAGGAGATCGTCCTGTTCAGGGGTGAAGCTCAGGGCCGCATCACGCGGGGAAGGCAGGGTATACCCGCCGTCGTGGTCATCGTTGCGGGCAATCACCTGCCCGACCGCATCCAGCACGGCCAGCGTGGGATCGATGCTCGGGGCGGAGAGCGTGAGCGTCACCGGGACGCCCGCCGTCACCCGGATCAGCACGTCCTGCGCCGGCTCAAAGGCCAGCAGCGCTCCGGGGAGCGTGACCGGTTCCTGCGCGCGGGTCGGGAACGCCCCCGCCGCCAGCAGAATCACCAGGAGCAGGGCTCCTAGAACAGACAGGGCAGCAGCACCTGACTGTACGGCACCCATGTGGCGAGGCTGATGACCAGCGCGGCCAGCGGCCAGCGCGTCGCCAGCAGCGCGAACGCCGGCATGACGCCGTAAAACGTGGTATAGGGGACGAAAAACTGCCATGCCAGCACCCCAGGTACAATATCCCGACGACGAAATGCCAGCCACCCCCGCGCCAGGATCGCCGCCGCCCACGGCACCTTCACAACCCCGCAGATCTGGCAGGGGTTGGCCAGGCAAGCATCCAACCGGGCGAAGATCTGCTGCTGATCAGCCCCGATAGACGTGCCTGTGCTGGTGCCTACCCCCTCACAGTGCCAGCAGGTACGGGATCAGGACCGACCCGTACAGCACCCACAGCGTCAGGCTGATCACCGCGGCCAGCCGCGGCCAGCGCGCCGCCAGCAGCGCGAAAACCGGCATCCACCCGTAAAGCGTGGAATAGGGAACAAAAAACTGCCACGCGAACACGCCGATCACGACATCCCGGCGGTAGACGGCCAGCCCGGCCAGCGCCGCCCCGATCGCCCAGGCCAGCGGGCGCGGCAGCAGCGAGGCCAGCGCCACGTTGATCCGGCTGCCCCACTCGCCCAGCGTATTGGCCTGAATATCGGCGATCATGCCTTCCACCCAGCCCGGCCACAGGAGGAAGGATACGGCCAGCACCGCCACCACCACCAGCCCGCCGCGCCACCACTCCCGCCACCGGAAGCCGAACCAGTAGCCCAGCGCCGCCTGGGGCTTCACCAGCAGCAGCGGCCCGCTCCACTCCCGCGGGACGAGCAGCCCCAGCGCCACAATCCATTCGAGATTGATCTCCAGCGCCGTATCAAAGGCGATGGCCGAGGTCAGCACCACCAGCAGCGCGCCAATCCCGCCCTCAAAGCGGTAGATCACGACCGCCAGCAGGGCAAAATACAGGATCATCTGGGCCAGCACCGCGGCCGGCAGCGGCAGCAAGCCGAACGGGATCAGGGGGATCACGGCCCAGGGAACATAGGGCCACACCAGCGCTGCATACGGATCGCGCAGGTGATGCACCGCCTGGGTGAAGGTCGCGCGCTGATCGGCCCAGGGGGCCACCCCGGTCGCGTTCCAGAACACCCCTGCGATCAGCCACCAGACTACCGCCAGCCCGATCGCCAGCAGCAGCGCCCGGCGAAAGCCCGGCCGGCGGGTGTACTCTGGCAGTCTGGCGGCACTGGCTTCTGGCGTGGTCATAGCGTCCCCGGTGATCAGGCAGGCGGCCTCCTCTGGCGGGCCACTCCTGAGTCTACAGAAGAACCCCCAAAAATGACAACAGCGGATCGGCTTTTGTCGATCCGCTGTCGATTTTACATCCTGTCCGGGAGGGCGATTAGCCCTCCGCCGGGGCCGCGGGCACGACCGTTTCCGGCGCGCTGCCGTTGCTGGAGCCGTTCGTCCCCAGCGCCTCCGCCCGACGGCGGAACTGGCTGGTATACAGGTCGTAGTACGCGCCGCGCGCCGCCAGCAGGCTGTCATGCGTGCCGCGCTCCAGGATGCGCCCATCGTCCACGACCAGCACCTGGTCGGCGTTGCGGATCGTGCTGAGCCGGTGGGCGATCACGAAGCTCGTGCGCCCCTGCATCAGCCCGGCCAGCGCCTGCTGGATCAGGCGCTCGGTGCGCGTGTCCACGCTGCTGGTCGCCTCGTCCAGGATCAGGATGCGCGGGTCGCTCAGGGCGGCGCGGGCAATCGAGAGCAGCTGGCGCTGGCCCTGGCTCAGCCCGGCGCCCCGCTCGCCCAGCACGGTCTGGTAGCCATCCGGCAGGCGCTCGATGAACGTATCCGCGCGGGCCAGCTTCGCGGCCGCGATCACGTCCTCGTCGCTGGCATCAGGATGCCCGTAGCGGATGTTCTCCATCACGGTGGTGCTGAAGAGGAACGTATCCTGCAGGACGATGCCGATCTGGCGGCGCAGGCTTTCGCGCGTCACATCGCGCACGTCGATGCCGTCGATCTTCACCGCGCCCTCGCACACATCATAGAAACGCGGGACCAGGTTGATGATCGTGGTCTTGCCCGCGCCCGTTGGCCCGACAATCGCCACGATCTGCCCCGGCTCGGTTTCCAGCGACACATGCTCCAGCACCGGCTCGCCGGGGTTGTAGGCCGCGCACACATCCTCAAACGCCACGCGCCCCTCAATCGGCGGCATCTCCCGCGCGCCGGGCTTATCCTGCATATCCGGGACGGTATCCAGCAGCCCGAAGATGCGTTCCCCGCCGGCGATCGCGTTCTGGATGTTGGTCCACAGCACCGAGATCTGCGCGATGGGCTGGATGACGCGCTGCACGTACTGCAGGAAGGTGATGATCAGGCCCAGCGAGATCGTCGCCCCGGCCAGCGTGCCATCCCCCGCCAGCAGCGCCCAGCCGCCCGCGCCGACCACCAGCGCCAGCGCCACGTAGCTCAGCGATTCCAGCAGCGGGTTCAGCGCGCTGGTGAAGGCCATCGCCCGGATATTGGCATCCCGGTTAGCGGCATTCGACGTGCGGAACTGCTCGATATTCTCATTCTCCCGGCTGAAGGCCTGCACCTCCCGGACGGCGGAAATGCCCTCCTGCAAGTCGGCATTCACGGAGCCCATCTCCGCGCGCGCCTGGCGAAAAGCCTGCCGCGCCTGACGGGAGAAGTACAGGGTCGCCACCACCATCACCGGTACTATCGCCAGCGCGATCAGGGTGTACACAACGCTCTTGGTGAGCATGGTATAGACGATCCAGATGATCAGCACCGTGCTGCTGAACACATTCACCAGCGCGAAGCTGAACGCCTGCTCGATGGCGGATGCATCATTCGTGATGCGGCTCATCAGGTCGCCCGCCTCGTGCTTCGAGAAGTAGCTCATCGACAGGCGGTGAATGTGGCGGAACACGTCCACGCGCATCTCGCGCAGCGCCTTCGCGCCCGCCCAGCGCATCACGTAGAACAGCAGCCCGGTCAGCACGGCGGCGGCGGCATACAGCCCCGCGATCAGCAGCACCAGGCGGCCCATCCCGGCCAGCACGTCTTCCGCCGGGGTGTCCGGCGTGACCGGCGTGGTGTACCAGCAGTTAGAGACCAGCTCGGCATCCTGCCCGCCCATCAGCGCCGCCGCGCCGGAAACCGCGCCCAGACGCGGGGTCACGAAGCAGTCGAAGACCTGCCCGGTCAGGTCGGGGGTCTGCACCTGCATCCACGTGCTGACCAGCACCAGGATCACGATAAACACCAGCGCCAGCGTGTACGGCCTGAAATACTGCCCGAAACGGCGCAGGGTCGGCCACAGGTTCTGCGGCTTCTCCGTCTCCGCTTCCAGCATACGATGCCCCATGAAACCCATTACGCCACCTCCTGGTCGGCGGCCACCGCCGCGGCTGTCGTGTCGTCGTCTTCCAGCGTGGTATCTTCCACCAGCTGGGAGGTGTAAATCTCGGCATAAAGCTCGCTGGATTCGAGCAGGTCTTCATGCTTGCCCGCCGCCGCGATCCGGCCCTGATCCAGGACGAGGATCTGGTCGGCGTTCACCACGGTGCTGATGCGCTGGGCGATCACGAAGCTGGTGCGCCCTTCCATCAGCCGGTCCAGCGCCTGCTGGATCTGGTACTCGGTCGTCACATCCACGCTGCTGGTCGAATCGTCCAGGATCAGGATGTGTGGATCCATCAGCAGGGCGCGGGCGATGGCGATGCGCTGCTTCTGCCCGCCGCTGAGCGTGGAGCCACGCTCGCCCACCGGGGTCGCGTAGCCCTGCGGGAACTCCACGATGAAGTCATGAGCCGCCGCCGCGCGGGCGGCCGCCTCGATCTCCTCCGGCGTGGCATCGGAGCGCCCGAAGGCGATGTTCTCCGCGATCGTCCCGCTGAACAGCGTCGTCTCCTGCAGGACAATCCCGATCTGCTGGCGCAGACTCTCGATGGTCGCGTCGCGGATGTCCAGGCCGTCAATCGTCACGCGCCCCTCAGTCACGTCATAGAAGCGCGGGATCAGGTTGATGATCGTGGTCTTGCCGCTGCCTGTGGCGCCCAGCAGGGCCACCGTCTGGCCGGGCATCGCTTCGAGCGACACATGATCGAGCACCGGATCACCGCTCTTGAAGTAGCGGAACACCACGTCCTCAAAGCGCACGTGGCCCTGAATGGGCGGCATCTCCACCGCGCCGGGCCGGTTCGCGACCTCGTTCTCGGCATCCAGGATGTCGAACACGCGCTGGGCGGAAGCCGCGGCCTGCGACATCATGGAGATGATCATGCCCAGCTGCCCCAGCGGGAAGAACACGAACATCAGGTACAGGCTGAACTTCTGCCACTCGCCGATCGTCAGCGTGCCGTAGACAATCTGCTGCCCGCCGAAGTACAGCACCGCCGCCTGCCCCAGGTTGGCGATCAGGAAGATCACGGGGAACAGGAAGGAGAAGATCCGCGCGACCTTGAGGGATTGCTCCAGGTGCAGGTCAACCGCGCTTTCAAAGCGGCGCTGCTCTTGCGGCTCCTGCACAAAGGCCTTGATCAGCTTCAGCCCGGCCAGGTTCTCCTGCAGGACGGTGTTCAGCGTAGACAGGCGCTTCTGCAGCTCCGCAAAAAGCGGCTGCGCCAGCCGCCCAAAGCCCATAAACAGAAACAGGGCGATCGGCAGCGTGGGCAGGACCACGAGCGTCAGGCGCCAGTTGGACAGCACCAGGATCGTGAGCGTGACCACGAGCAGCAGCACCGACTGCAGCGCCATCGCCAGCCCCTGCCCGATGAAGATGCGCAGCTGCTCCACGTCATCGGTCGCCCGGATCATCAGCTGGCCGGTCTGGTTGCGGTCATGGTAGCTGAAGGACAGGCGCTGCACCTTCTCATACAGCTCGTTGCGGAAATCGAAGGCGAGGTACTGTGAGACCTTCTGGGCATAAAAGCCCTGCAGGAAGGAAAACGCCGCCCGCACCACGGAGAAGCCCACGATCGCGATCAGCGCGACCAGCAGGGCGCTCATGGCGGTATCGGCGTCGATCTGGAGCTGCTCCAGGGAAGATCCCATGGCCGCCGCCGCGAGGTTCTGCGCCAGCGCCGGCAAGGCCAGCACCTCGTGCGCGATATAGCCGCTGGTGATCGCGTCGATCACGTTCTGCAGCAGCTGCGGGATGGCAAGCTGGGCAAGTGTCGCCACGACCAGGCTGCCATACGCCACCAGCGCCATGCCCCGAAAACGCCCGATATAGCGGATGCCGCGCATGAGCTGCGGAAAACCACCCGGCGGCCGGCCCGCCCCGGCGGGGCCGCGCCCGCGCCGTCTGCTCTGTGTGTTGTCGTGTGCTTTGTCAGTCAACGTGGTCATGCTCCCTGTGCTCAAATCCAAACTCACGCTCGGCCTGGTCGCCCAGGTTGTGGCGGATGCGTTCCAGCATCGCGCGCAACTGGTCAAGCTCGGCCTCGTCAAAGCCAGCGAATGCGACCTGCTCGATCCCGGCCACGATCTCCGGGAACACGCTCAGGCGCTGCCGGCCCGCCTCGGTGAGATGCACCAGCATGGAGCGGGCATCGTCCGGGTTAGGTATACGATGAATCAGGCCTTCCTGTTCCAGATCAGCCAGCGTTTTGCTCATGCTGGCCGCCGTCACGCCCAGGCACTGACGCAGTTCGGTGGCGGTCATGCCGGCTTCAGCATGCGCCAGGCGTCCCAGCACCATGCCCCACGAACGGCCCATGCCCGCCGCCTGCGCGCGCTGGCTGAATTCATAGCCGATGGCGCGCATCGTCCGCATCACGTGGTAGCTCATCCCGTCCACAAAAAACGGCGGTGGCATCCCCTTATGCACGTGGTCATCCCTCCTGACGCGCCGTCATCAGTCACCCGGCCGGCGCATCTATTTAGTTAACTAACTAACTACAAGAGGCGCATGATACCACGTCCGGCAGGCCAATGCCAGCCCTTTTCTGGCTTTTCACACAGCTTTCTAATACAAGGAAGGTGGCGGGCCGGATGCCCCCTCTCCACCCCGCCCGCCGGGCGTCATAAAAGGCAATTCGACACGGATCACAGGGATCATACGGATCAAAAGGAATCGAAAAGCAGATTGGTCTGGGTGGCGATTGGCCCGGTTGAGCATGCCGGATGGAATCCCTTCCGCCTGCGCCCTACGGTTTATGCTGGGCCGGGCGTACCGTTGACCGTCCCTAGACTTGCACGTTCTTGTCCCTGGCCTCCGGGGGGGCGAGCATGCTCGCCCCCTACAGGCCGCTGTGACGTTCGTCGCTATCACGCCTCGCTGGCCGCCAGGTAGTCCGTGTAACCGCCATCGTAGCTGTGCAGCCCCTCCGGCCCCAGGGCCACAATGCGATCCACCACCTTGTCCAGGAAATAACGGTCGTGGGAGATCACCAGCACCGCCCCCTCGAATTCGTCCAGCGCCGCTTCCAGCGCTTCCACCGCCGCAATGTCCAGATTGTTGGTCGGCTCGTCCAGCAGCAGCAGATTCGGGTCCTGAAGCATCAGCGCGGCCAGCTGCAGGCGGCTGCGCTCCCCGCCGCTGAGCGTGCGCACCGGCTGGCGCACCTGCTCGTAGCTGAACAGGAATTTGAGCAGGGTCGTCACGCCCACGTTTTCGCTGCTGGGGCGGATATCGCGCACCAGCTCCAGCGGTGTGCGCTCCAGCCAGGGCTGGAGCGTCTGGTGCTCCTGCGCGTAGTAGCCGATCCGGGTGCTATTGCCCACCCGGATAATGCCATCCAGCGGTTCCAGCTGGCCCAGAACCGCCCGGAACAGCACCGACTTCCCAATCCCGTTCGGCCCCACCAGCCCGATCCGCTCCCCGTGGCGCACCAGCAGATCCACGTCCATAAAGAGCAGCTCGTCCTCAAAGCCCAGCGCCAGCCCGCTGATCTCCAGCGCCTTCTGGCTGCCGCGCCAGCCGTTCAGCTGGAGGTCCAGCGCGCGCCGTTCGGTCACCCGCTCGATGATCTCGCCGTTGGCTTCCATGCGGTCGAGCATCTTCTGGCGGCTGCGGGCCTGGCGGATGTGGCGTTCGTCCACCACCAGGCTGGCCCAGTGTTCAAAGCGTTTGATCGCGGCCTCGATGCGCGCGATCTCCTTCTGCTGGGCGCTGTAAAGCTGCTGCTGGCGCAGGCGGCGCAGCTCGCGCTCGGTGGCGTAGGCCGTGTAATTGCCGGGGTAGAGCGTCAGCCGTCCCCCGTCCAGCTCCGCGATCTGGGTGGCGACCTCGTCCAGCAGGTAGCGGTCATGCGAGACGATGATCACCGCCCCGTTGTAGCCCCGGATAAACGTTTCCAGGCGACGCTTGGCGGCCACGTCCAGGTGGTTGTCCGGCTCGTCCAGCAGCAGGACGGACGGCTCCTCCGCGGCCAGCCGGGCCAACATGACGAGCTTCTTCTGCCCACCGCTGAGCGTCTCCGCCGGCAGGGTGTAATCCTCCGCCGTAAAGCCCAGGTGGCTGAGCAGCTCGCGCACCTTGCTTTCGAAGCGCGGGCCGCCCGCCCGGTCGAAATCTTCCAGCAGGCGGGCCTGCCTGTCCAGCGTTCGGGCCAGCTTCGCCTCGTCGCCGTAAACTTCCGGGTCGGCGAGCGCGGCCTCCACCGCTTCCAGCGCGCGATCCAGCCGGGCGATCTCCGGCGGCGGGATCATGGCCTCCTCGATCAGCGTGCGGCCCGGCGTCAGGTGCACGTCCTGCGGCAGGTAGCCGAGGCTGACCCCGCGCTGGGCCGTCACCGCGCCCGCGTCCGGCGTCACCCCGCCGACGATGACACGCAGCAGCGTGGACTTACCCACGCCGCTCGGCCCCACCAGCCCGGTTTTGGCCCGGTCATCGATCGCCCAGCTCAGGCCCTGGAAGATTTCGCGCCCGGCGTAGTTCACGGTGATGTTGTCGATCTGGATGATATGCATGGTTGTTGCTCCCCTCTGCTGGCCGGGCCGCGGGCTGGATGCCCACCCACTGTACGGAGCTGCCTCCCTGCACAGGCAAGAAAAAAGGCCCCGGACAGTGCGCCCGGAGCCATTGTAGACTCGTTTGATATTAGTGACTATGTTACATGAAAAACAGGCGCACCATTAGAAGGTCCGCCCGGAGATGGACACCATCAGCGCAAAGGATGTGATCGTGTGATAGCTCATGTAGGTCATAGTGCGGATATTGTAAACTATCCTGCAACACGAAACAAGAACAAATCGCCGCCCAGCCCCCTACTCCTCCAGCGGCAGGCTCTCCAGGTAGCGGATCAGGGCGTCGATCTCGGCCAGCTTGAGATGCCCCACCAGCGCATGCGGCCCCTCATCCACGCGGAACACCTCAAAGAGCGTCGCCGCCCGGCCGTCGTGATAATACGGGGCGGTGTCCCACAGCCAGCGCAGCGAGGGCGTGTTGATCTCACCCAGGCCCAGGTCGTGCGTCTGCCCGTCCGTGTACAGCGGCGGCGTGTGGCACTCCTCACAGCCCTGCGCCATCCACACCGCTTCCCCGGCCAGCACCTCGTCCGGCGGCACGCGCAGCGCGTTCACGCCCGGCCCCTGGAACGTGTTCATATACGCCACCAGCGCATCCAGATCCGGCGAAAGGCCGCTGTTCGGCTCGCCCAGCGGCGGGTTGGGGAAGTCCTCGATCAGGCCTGTGCCGTGCATCACCTGGCGGAAAAAGGCGTTGAAGTCCGCCAGCTCATCATAGTCCGCCTCCCAGCCGTAGGGCGGCGTGCGGCGCACGTCGTACAGCGGGGGCGTGTTACGGACCCCACCCGGGAATCCGACCCACACCTGGCCATCCTCCCCGCCGTCAAAGTGGCAGGTCGCGCAGCTCAGCCGCCGATCCTGCGAAAGGCGCTCATCCGCGCTGCCGTAAAACAACTGCGCCCCGATCAGCAGCTCGATCGGGAAATCCAGCTCGGTTGCCAGCAGGCGATCCACTTCCTCCATGAAGGCCGTCTCAATGATCGACACCGTGCCATCCAGCGCGTTATACACGAAGGCATAACGCCCATCCACATAGGTCGTGATGCCGCGCGGGTTGGCCCCCACGCGCACATTCGCCACCGCCAGGCCGGTGTTCAGGTTGATCACAGAGACATCGTTGCTGCCCGCGTTCACCACCCACAGGTAGCGCCGCGCGCGGTCGAAATGCACGTCGAAGGGCATGTTCACCGGGCGGTCGGCCACATCCAGCGCGATACGCTCCTGGCGCAGCAGCCCGATGCTTTCCAGCTGAAAGACGTTCACCACCGGGAACACTGTGGTATCAAAGGTCAGGGCCGGGCTGCTGGCATTGGCGCGGGTGGCGGGCAGGTAGGCCTCGCCGTCATAGGCGTTGATCCACACGGACTGTGAAAGCCTGGAATCCGGCGTGCCGGGCAGCGTCCTGGCGACCTCGCCGGTCGGCAGGTACAGCAGCGAAAGCGCCCCGTTCTCAAAATGCGTGATGTACAGGAAGTCCCCCCACAGCGCCAGCCCGGTTGGCTCATCCGGGACGGGCAGGGTGCGCAGCACCCGCCCCGTGGCGACCTCCACCTCCGCGATCGCGTCCTGGCCCTGCAGCGCCACGTAGAGCAGGCGCCCATCGGTCACCACGCCCCACGGCCACAGCCCAACCGGGATCGTGTCCGTGATTTCGTAGGTCGTCAGGTCGATCAGGCTGAGCGTGCCGGTCGTGCGGGATGTCACCGCCATCCACGTCTGATCCGGTGCCAGCGCCAGCGCCCGCGGCCCGCCGCCCACCGGGATTTCCGCCACCAGCCGCTTGTTGGCGATGTCAATCACGGAGGCCGTGCCGGCGAAGGTATTGGCCGTCACCACGTAGCGCTGGTTGTTCGTCAGCGCGATCAGGTTGCTGCGATAAACGCGGGTGGCGTTGGGATCGGGCAGCGCGTAGAGCGGGCGCGGCGTGGGGGTTGGCCCCTGCGCCGCCGCAGGCAGCGCCCCTCCCAGAAGGAGCAGCAGCGCCAGCCCCAGGAGCAGCGCCGCCGCCGGGAGCAGCCATCGTCGGGTCATCATGGCGCCGCCTCCTCCACTGGCCAGCCGTCATGCAGCGTCAGCAGCCGGTCACCAAACAGCGTGATCGTGCGGCCCGCCATCACCAGATCGCCATCCGCATCCACCGCCTGCAGCACGAACGTCATCCGCACCGCGTCCGCCGAGGTGGAAGCCTGTGTCTCACGCAGGGCAACATCCAGGTTGGGGAATACCTGGTTCAGGCGGCGCGGGTCATAGTTGTAGGCGAAAATGCCGCCATACGCGGGCTGCACGCCGCTGTCCAGCACCAGGCCGTTCATCAGCACCGTGTAATGCATCAGGACATCATCCCAGGCGGAAGGCACCACCGCCGTCACGTTGAAGGGCAGCGCCACCGGCACGCGCACATCCGGCAGGCGGATGCTGTCCAGCGCCAGCACATCGGCATCTTCCGGCAGCACATACACGAAGATGTCGCGCGCCTCCGCGCCCGGCACGCCTCCGCTGGGATATGGCGGGTAAACCTGCCCGGCGGAGGTCAGGCCGGTGTAGCTGACCCGCAGCCGGATGCGCCAGATGCCCGGCTCGCTCAGGCGCAGGTTCTGCGCCGGGTCATGGAAGTACCCGATCGCATTGGCCTGCCCGTTAATCGTCAGGATCAGGCCGGATGGCGTATACACATCCGCGCGCAGGCTGCCCGGCAGGGCCGGGGCCATCTGCCCGGCCAGCACCAGCGTATCCCCCACGGTGTAAATCTGCCCCGGCTGGAACCCGGTGGAAACGAAGAACATCTCCGCCGCCGTCCCGCGGGACGTGATCAGCGGCCCGCCGTCCGGGCCGTTCGCCGCGCCGCGCAGCGGGGGATATACCCGCGTGCCGTTCGGGTCGTTATCCTCAATCGTCATCAGCAGCGAGCCGTAAATCGCGGCCTCATTCAGGCCCAGGGCCGCGTTGCGCACCACCGCCCCGCCAAAGAGGAAGGTGTAATCCCCCGGCAGGTCGCCATTCGCGCCGATCCCGCGCTGATAATTGTGCGAATCGTCAAAATCCCAGCCGGTGCGCAGCACGCCCGGCGTTTCATCCCCGATCACCATCTGGCGCACGGTCACGCCGGAACGGACCGCGTTCAGGTATCCCACCGATTCGTTCGTGATCTGGCCCGGGGCCAGGGCCGGGCCAAAATCGCACCCGTTCTCCACCAGCGTCACCAGCGGCAGCTCGTCCTGGTTGGCCAGCATCTGGATCGTGGCATCATCAGCCCCCTTCCAGCCGGGCATGTGCGCCGCCAGCCATTCCTCATAGGAGCCTTCCACGTCCATCAGGCGCAGGCCGCTGAAGATATGCGCGATCCGGTCGCGCGCCCACAGCACATCCCCGCTGTGGTAGGGCCAGCGCAGCCGAGCAGCAGGATACCGGTCGAACACATCCGGCGCGACATGCGCCAGGGCGTACCACGCCAGCCGGAACTCCGCGGGCGCGTTCACCAGCCAGCGCCCGCCGCGTGCCACAAGCTGCCCCTCCTGGGAGGCGATCACACCCGCCCCGCGCACGCTGCCCACCCACAACCGCCCCAGCGGATCCCGGTAGCGGGCGGTGATGTCCACCACGTATTCGCCGGGCGCCTCAAAACGCCAGACCTCGCCGGCCTGCCCCGGGTGGAAATAGCCGTGCGCGTTGGCCGTTCCGCCGGCTTCCCGCACCACCGGCGCACCCCCATCCAGCGGATACACGCTCAGCCGGATCGTGACCTCCGCAGGGAAGCCCGGCGCAATCGTCAGCGCCGGGTTATAGACATCACCCACCTCAAAGGGGGTGCCGGGCAGGACGCCGGGCAGCATTTGCAGCGGCTCCGCAATCCAGACATCATACGTCCCGCCGCCGGTATACACGTTGCCCCATATATCGCGCAGACGGCCCTCCATGCGGATGCGGTGGTGGCCCTCCTGGGCAAACACGTACTGCGTGAAACGCGGATTGAGCGTGGTCAGGCGGTACATGTTAAGCGGCGCATCCAGCCCAAACGCCTGGTGCTCAAGCCGCTCGGCAGACGAGAGCTGGTTCTGCACCAGGGGGGCGCTGCCCAGGTCATCCACCATGCCATCCGGCCCGGTGACCTGCACGCTCAGCTCGCCTGACACGAAATCGAAGGGAACCAGGGGGGCCAGCGTGTCATAGTAGCTGTTACTGAGCATGGCTGGCAGGTACGGCTCCAGCGGGTACGGGATCGGCTCACCACTGTCCGACCGGGTGGCCGGCAGGACATACACGCCGCCCGGCAGCGCGGTGTGGGTGTTCAGCGCCACGCGGCCCGCATCTTCCTCCGGCAGCAGGCCGCGCGCGCCGCTGCCCGCCGGATGATCGGCGAACAGCGCCCAGACCAGCCGGTTTTCCGCCGCCTGCTGCCCGATCTGCAGCACCAGGGGCAGGCGCGTCTGCTGGATGCCGCTGGCGCTGCCACTATCCACCCCGCCCAGGATGCCCGGCTCATGCCAGCGCCCATACAGGCCCGGCACCGTGGCGAACCCGGACAGCGTGGGGGTGTACAGGCCATCCGGCAGGCGCTCATCCACGCGCAGCCGCCACTGTAGCCGGAAGGTGAGCGTGCCATCCACCACCGCCAGGCGCTGGGCGGTCGCGCTGCCCAGCGTCACGCCGCCGCTGACGTTCTCCACCGGCAGCGCGCTGGCGGTGAGCTGCCCGCTCCAGCCGTTGCCGGTCAGCCGGTCGGCCACGGTCTGCGCGCCATCAACCGCCACCGGCTCCAGCCGCAGCGTTGCGCCCAGGTGCAGCCCGGGGCCATCCCCCGGCATCTCCGGAGCCTGCATCGTCACCTGCATTTCCAGCAGCAGCGTATCCCCCGGCGCGAACGCCATCTGGTTGATCCGCCCGGTTGCCGTCCATGTCCCGGTGCCGCCGCCCACCGGCCCGCCCAGCGTGAAAGCCGTGCTGCCAACCGGCATCGTGAAGGGCAGGCCCGCCACCGAATCAATCTCGTCCCGCTCCGTCACCGGCAGGAACAGATTCGCCGCCCAGAAATCATCCCCCAGAACAAGACAGTACGTGTTCCGGGCGAAACGCACGATCTCCAGCGCAACCGGCGCGGGCCAGCCGGTGAACGCCGTGCGCGGGAAGCGCAGCTCCAGCGCGCCCTCCGGCCCTTCTCCCTGGATGCTCAACCCGGCCAGCGGGCCAAAATCCTCCAGGCCGCCGCCCACCGTCGCCCCATAGAGCCGCCCGCCCCCGCGCTGCTGAGGATCGATCTGCACCAGGTAGCGGCGGCCATCCACCCTGAAGCCAAGCTCAAGGGCCTGGTAGCCGGTGGGCAGCGGCGCCTCCGGGCTGGCCGGAGCCACCGCGAGGTACAGGCTGTCCTGGTTGGCGAAGGCATACACCAGGCCATCGCCCCCCTCAGATACGCCGATCTGTTCGGGGCTGGCCAGGGCGGGCCACTCCGCCGCGTCGCCGTCCAGCACGACCGGCGTTTCCGGCAGCTCGCCAGACGGGGCCGGGCTGGGGGCAGGCGGCAGCGCGGCGTTGCGCGCCGGCAGCCCGCCATAAAGTATCGTGCCGGGGCCGCCAGGCAGCGCCTCCGGCACATACCGTTCAAACGTTTCAATCCGGATGGACGGGCTGATCCAGTACGGGGTATTCGGCGTGCCGTGGATCTGGGCGACAAACGCGCCGGTCAGCTCCGCGCGCGGGTACACCGTCTCGCCGGTGTACATATTGCGGATCGCCACCACCGCGCCGGGGAAAACCGCGCCCCAGTCTCCCTCAATCGTCACCAGCCCGGCTTCATCCGGCTCTGAGATGGTGATCAGGGCCGCGATGGGCGGGTCGCCAAACACCGCGGGCGCAGGCCCCTCCTGGGCGGTCACTGGCAGCGTGCTGCCGGTCAGCGCCAGCGCCAGGAGCAGCGCACCCAGCAGCAGGGCGCGGGCCGGAACACGGGGAAAACGCGGGTATGGCATGGCTCCTCCGAACAGACCACAGGCCAGGCGGGATCATTCCGCTTGGCAGTATAGAGGCGGCCGGGATGGATGTCAAAGCCAGAAAACGCGCGCTCCCCCAGCCACCCGAAAAAACGTCCCCACCAGGCCGCCTGCCGCCGGTTCAGGCCGCACTGCCACGGGCCGATCGGCGCATGAGGAGCAGCATCAGCGGCGGGGCGACGAGCAGGACGAGCATCCCGGCCTGCAGCCCGGCAGCGCTGGCCACCGCCCCCACCGCCAGCGGCGCGAGGCTGGCGGGCAGCCCGGTCACCGGCCCCAGGGCGCTTACCGTCGCCGTGTAGCCGTTAGCGGAGGAGAGCAAGCGCGCCCGCCCCAGCGGCCAGATCGCGCTGTCAAAGAAGCCATACGCGCCCAGCAGCACCACCGCCAGTCCAGGCTGCGGGTTCACCACCAGCAGCAGAAACAGCACCCCCACCGCGCTGACCGCCACCCTCAGCACACGATCTTCCCCAAAGCGGGCCAGCGCCGGCTCCAGCACGGCCAGCCCCAGCACACTGGCGACCATGTAGCCCGTCATCGCCAGCCCGATCAGCGCCTCTGGCAGGCCGATCACGTCCGCCAGCAGCAGCGGCCAGAAGGCGAATGCCACGTCCGACACAAAATCGCCCAGGGTGAGGAAGAACAGCCAGCGCCACACCGCCGGGACGCGGCTCACCACGCGCAGGTTATGCCACATCGCGCGCAGCCCGCCGCCCGCAGCGCCTGACTCCTGTTCCGGCTGCGGCACATGGTTCGGCGGGAACGACGTGCGCCACAGCAGGCCGGCGTAGACCAGCCACATCCCCGCGCCTACCGCGAAAGCGACCGGCCACGCGATGCCCAGCACCGCCAGCAGGGAGGCGGTCAGCGGGGCCAGCAGGGCGCCCACCGTGTCGATCAGCGTCTGGCGGGCCATGATGCGGCCCGGCGCGTCCGGGTGCGCCTCCACCAGCACAGCGTCAGCGATCGTGGCGGGCGGCGTCACGGCGATACTGTAGCCCAGGCACACAAGCAGCAGCACACCGAAAGCATCTGCCCCGCTGAGGACCAGTAGCACCCCGGCGGTGGCGGCGGCGCTGGCCGCCATCAGCGGGCGGCGCGGGTAAACATCAGCCGCCAGGCCGGTGGCCGGGTCGGCCACCCAGCCTGCCCACCCGAAGGATGCCAGCAGCACACTCACCTGGGCGTAACTCAGGCCAAGATCAGTGCGGATCACGGGCATGAGGATCAGCAGCAGGCCAACCCACCATTCATCCAGAAAGCGGGCGACCAGCATCAGCCCCACCAGCCGCCGGGAAGCTCCGGCGCGGCGCGGGATCGGTTGCCAGTGCAACAGGGTTTTCAGATTCACGTCTCGTCTCCTTGTTCACAGTCAGGATGGGTGTAAGCGATAGAGAACAAGGAACAGCGGTGGCGCGCGGCTGGCCCGCCCGCCCCGCCGGGTGAGACGATATTGAGGTGATGCCGCTAGGGCCTAACGGGGGATATGTTCCGCCAGCATCGGGTGCTTTCCTCTTCTGGAATCAGGTCAGTGTGCTGAATGGGCCTGTAGCTTCTACTGCCCAACGCGCAGCGTGGACTGCACCACGCCGCTGGCATCGGCCAGGCTCACCACGTCGCCCGGCTGCCAGATCGGCTGGGTCTCCCCCCAGAACAGCGCCACGGGGGTGTTTTCCCCCACACGGGTGAATACGGTGACCCCGGCATCCGGGAAGAGCCGGTAATCCGGAAAAGTGTAGATGTTGCCCTGGCTGTCATACAGCGTCCAGCCGCGCAGCGCCACCAGCCCACCCTGGTTGCGGATCACAACGCCTTCACGCGTCACGTCGTTCGCGCCGATCACCTCGACCACGATCACCTGGGCGTTCTCAGCGGTGGGAGCCAGTGTCGCCGTGGGAGCAGCCGTAGCCAGCGGCGCGGCGGCCGCCGCGACCCCCGGCGCCTCCGCTTCCTCCTCAACCACCACGGTCGTGGGGTTACACACGAAGTCCGCGCCAGGGATGATCAGCACCTGCCCGGCGAAGATAAAATCCGGGTCCTCCACCGTGCCCAGCTCATTGGCGCACAGCAGGTCCGCCAGGGAGACATCGTTGGCATCCGCGATCACCGAAGGGTTATCACCCGCCTGGACGGTATACGTCCGTTCGGTGCGCCCGCTGGACTGCACCGCCACCTGGGTAAGCGCCGCGCTGGTGGCAATCGCAGGCAGGATCTCCTGGTTCAGCGTTGGGGCCACCGTCGGATCATCAGAGCCGGTGAACTCGTCCCCCTCCCCGGCAGCCTCCCCCACCACGGTGACCACCCAGGGAGTCTGGGTCGGGCCGGGCGTCGCCGTGATCACGACCTCGAAGACCTGCACCACCGAGTCGTCCAGCGGGTCGATCTGCATGCCCTGCCACAGGTAGATCACCAGCAGGGCCACGCCGACAGAAATCACAATATTCAGCAGAACAAAGACAATGAGTGCCCGTCTGTTCATAGTCATCCGCACCTTTGCGCGTGGCAGCAACTCTGTTTGGACTTCCCCCAACTGTGCGTCATTATAGAACACCGTCCCACGCCGGGCAATTATCCGCACGGCAGGCCGGCCAGGGCGCTATGGTGCTGGATGGCTATAGCCGCCGTGTGACGGCTGATCTATCATAAGGGGCGACCGGAACGACAGGGACGGCTTGCCCCGAAAGCGCAGGACTATGCAGGCAGAAACCGGACACCTCTCCCGCCGCCATTTCCTGAAGCTGGCCGCCGGCGGCATCAGCGGCCTGAGCCTGGTGGGAATCGGCGGCGCGACCTACACCACCCGCGTGGAACCGTATCGCATCGGGGTGACCCACGTGCGCGTGGCGCTGCCGCACCTCTCCCCCGCGTTCGAGGGGTTCACCATCGCCCACATCAGCGACCTGCACATGGGCGAATGGATCACGCAGGAACAGCTTGCCAGCATGGTCACGCTCGTGAACGCCCTCCAGCCTGATTTTGTGGCGCTGACCGGCGATATTGCCAGCCGGCGCTATGTCGGCCTGCAGGGGGAGATCACGGCCCTGCTCGATTCCCTGCGGGCGCGGGAAGGCGTGGCCGTCACGCTGGGCAATCACGACCACTGGCTGCACGCGCCCACGATCCGGCAGGCCGTGCTGGATTCGCAGGCCGCGCTGCTGTGGAACACGCACACGGAAGTCGAGCGCGGGGAAGAGCGCCTGTACATCGCAGGGGTGGATGACGTGTGGGAGCGCGAAGCCGACCTGATCGAGGCGCTGGAGGAAGTCCCGCTGGAGCCTGTTCCCACCGTCCTGCTGGCCCACGAGCCGGACTACGCCGACTATGTGGCGGAAAACGGGCGCATCGGCCTGCAGCTCTCCGGCCACAGCCATGGCGGGCAGGTGCGCCTGCCGGGCATCGGCGCACCGGTGCTGCCCCGCCTGGGTGAGAAGTATGACCAGGGACTCTATCAGATCGGCGCCCTGCAGCTGTACGTCAACCGGGGCATCGGGATGACCTCCCCCCATGTGCGCTTTAACTGCCCGCCCGAAATCACCCTGATCACGCTGGCCCGGCCCGGCACCGCCTGAACACCCCGGCATCCGCCCGGCGATTGCCCCACGCCCGCCTGACGGCGCTGGTCAGGCGGCTGGCGGGGCGGTATAATGCGCCCGCTGCATGATGCTGCGCCGCGCTGCATGATGCTGCGCCGCGCAGTATAATGCTGCGCCATGCCGCATTCGCCCAGTCATCTGAAACACGCGGGACTTTATGAGCACCGAACAACCAAGAGAAAACCCCACCGGCGCCCCGATCACGCAGGATCACCTGCCCCCGGTCCAGCCGGAAGACGCGCCCAGCAGCGGCCCCAGCGTGATCATGCTGGCCGTGGTTGGCGTAGTCATGCTGTGCCTGTCGTGCAGCCTGGTCGGGCTGGCCGGGCTGGCCGGGTACAACGATGGCATTGCCGAGCTGGACACGCTGGCGCAGTCTACCCGCCAGGCGGATATCAGTCGCCAGTACGACCTGGCCCTGACCGATATCGCCAGCGGCAGCCGGGAGCTGGGCGCATTGCGGCTCCAGCATATCGTGGTGACCCTGGGGGCGAACAATCCGCAGGCCGTCGCCCTGCTGACCGAAGTGATGGCCGCCACTCCCACACCCACCGCCACGCTCACGGTCACGCCCTCCCCCACGCTGGAGCCCAGCCCCACGCCGCTGAATTCGCCCACGCCGGGCCTCGCGCTGCCCTCCCCGGAGGAGCTGTATAACACCGCCCAGGCGTCCCTGACCCTGCGCGAATACGAGGATGTGGTCGACACGCTGAACATCCTGCGCGCGGTGGACCCAGCCTTCCGGCAGGCGGATGTGGAGCGCATGCTGCACGAAGCGCTGACCACCCTGGCCCGCCGCTACCTGACGCAGCAGAATACCGACCGGCTGGCGCAGGGCATCCTGCTGGCGGAACAGGCCCGCGCCATCGCGCCGATTGGCGACCTGGGCTATGAAGCCTACGTCGCCGGGCGGTACCTGGACGGCGTGAACGCCGAGGGGATGGAATGCCTGCTGGCCGTGCGCGAATGGGAAAGTATTTACGCGGAGGTGCCGCAGTACCGGGATGTCAGCGACCGCCTGGGGCGCAGCTACGCCCGCTGCGGCGACGCCTACACCTTCCAGACCGAGTTCTGCCCGGCAGAAACGTACTACCGCTGGGCGCTGCGCCTGATCAATGACGGCGCGGTGTCAGCCCGCCTGAGCGAAGCGGCGCAGCAATGCGCGAACGCCACGCCCACCCCCACCCCGACCATCGAAGGGATGCCACCGGAGGGCGAAACCCCGCCCGAAGGTGAGGGCGAGCAACCCCCGCCCGCGTAATCGGGTGACGCCTGCCTGATCGGGGGCGCACTTCACGCCATAACAAAAGCCCCGCGCGGGGTCGTCTGCGCGGGGCTTTGCGTTTTTTGCGGGTGTAGCCGGGATCAGCTAGTGGGCCTCACCATGCCCGTGATGGCCGCTGTTCTTCGGCACGTTGATGTCGTCAAACTGGGTCCAGGGGCGCACAAAGGCCAGCCACAGCACAATGCCGATCAGGAGCGCCGCCAGCCCCAGGCCAAAGATCGTCCCGAACACGACGCTGTTGGCGTTCTCCAGCGCGGTGCCAAAGCCGCCCGCCAGGATCATGAGCAGCATGCCCAGGCCGATCAGAAACGCGAGGGCCATTTCTTCCGGTGACAGTTTGCCACGAGCCTCCACGATAAACTCCTCTCAATCAGAACCAACCACACGTGGCCTATAGCTTACCCTCAAATCGCGCGGGGCAAAAGTGCCAGCCAGCGCGCCACTTGTCACCTCCGAGCGCCCTGCATACTGATGCCAGTTCCTCCCCCGGCCAAAAACGCACATAGACGCGGGACGCGCACGGTGGTAGAATAAGGCACAGTACTTCGGGGCGTGGCGCAGTCCGGTTAGCGCGCACGGTTTGGGTCCGTGAGGCCCCCGGTTCAAATCCGGGCGCCCCGACTGAACATCCCGCCAGCAGCGCGGGGGCAATAACACAGTGCGGGCATGGTGTAAGGGTAACACAACAGCCTTCCAAGCTGTTATTACGGGTTCGAATCCCGTTGCCCGCTTTTTTGTTCCCTCCTGAACCCCGGGCCTGTAGCTCAGCGGTTAGAGCAGCCGGCTCATAACCGGTCGGTCGCAGGTTCGAATCCTGCCAGGCCCATTACCGCTAGACGCCCTGCCTCCCCGCGGCAGGGCGTTTGTGCTAGAATCGCGCCGCAGCACACGCCATTCCAGTCCGGGCGCAACTGTGATACACTGTTAGCGGGAATCCGACTAGGCTGTGTTGACATTTGAGA